>ORMF010918512.1_pt1 | contig 22992 bp, 18 predicted proteins | sample 1779871 | NCBI WGS metagenome assembly ORMF01 (sample SAMEA104232316, study PRJEB22302) | groundwater metagenome | biome: forest; feature: aquifer; material: groundwater | place: USA | collected 2011-08-07 | depth 5.4 m | reverse complement strand
TTGACGGCGCGGATGTGCTCGTGGCTATCTAAGGTTTGGCCCAAGTGGTTGTCATCCCGAGCCGTTCGCCTCCGCGCACGCCCCCGGTCCCGAGCCTGTCGAGGGGCGCCAGCGAGGGATCTGCTTTTCGTTCGTCGCCCAGTGTCGGATGTTGTGGTCTACACCAACACGAAAAACGCCCTAACCTCCGCTCACGGCCGGAATAATAAATATTTCACACCCATCTTCCACCTGCGCCGCCAGCCCGCCCGTAAACCGGACGGATTCCTCTCCCACGAAGATATTGATATGCTCCCGAATTTGACCTTGTTCGTTGAGAATACGATGGCTGATGCCGGGATAACGATCCGCAAGCGCGCGCAACGCCTCCTCCAGGGTCTTTGCGGAGTGCTTGATTTCGACGCGGCCTGCATCGCCAGTGAATTGACGCAGCGGCGCGGGTATGTGAAAGGTGATGGACATTACTTGCTGGACCTTGCGCGCCGGGACGGCGTTGCAGTGCTGCGCTGCGGCGAACGCTTCATCGCAACGATTTTTGCTGTATCCTGCGACTCGCCCACGACTGCCGACTTAACGCAGACGATCGGCGGCAGTCCGTCGCGGATGAGCCGCCAGGAGTTTCCCCCGTTACGCGAACCGAAGAGCTTGCCGCTCCGCGTTCCAAAATAGATTCCGGCGGGTGACAGCGAGTCGGCGCCCATGGCGTCGCGCAGCACGATTTCATAGGCATCCTTCTGCGGCAGCCCGCGCGAAAGCGGCTCCCAGGAACGGCCTCCGTTCTGTGTGCGGTAGACGCGCAGCTTGGCTTCTGGAACGCAACGGAACATGCCCGATTCAATGGGCAGAACGTAGACGGTTTCCGGGTCGCGCGGAGACATCACGATCGGAAAGCCGAAGTCGGAAGGAACGCCTTTAGAAATGTCGCGCCAGGAATCGCCGCCGTCGTCGCTTCGATAAAGGCCACCATGATTCTGCAAAAACAGCCGGTCGGGGCGGCCGGGATTCTGCACGATCTTGTGTACGCACTGCCCGAACTCGGGATATTTGTTGGGCATGAAATCGGCGCGGATATTTTGATTGCAAGGCCGCCAGTTGAGTCCGCCGTCGTCCGTGCGGTAAACGCCGGCGCTCGAAATAGCCACGTGCATGCGCCCTCGATTCTTGGGATCGGGGAGGATCGTGTGGAGGCAAAGCCCTCCTCCGCCGGGCTGCCACTGCGGGCGGTGAGGGTGATCGAAGAGACCCCGCACCAGCGACCAGCTCGCGCCGTTATCTCGCGACTCAAAGAGAGCCGCCGGTTCAACGCCGCAGTATAGAGTGTCCGGCTCGTCGGCGCGTCCGGGAGCAATCTGCCAAATCTGCTTCAGGGAAACTCCGGCGTCGGAGGGAAACTGCACATTGGGAGTTTCGGGATTGGTCCAGGTTTTGCCGAAGTCGTCGCTCGCGTGCAAATTGCACCCGAAGGGCATGCTTTGTGCTCCGGCCCACATACGATGGCGCCCCGCTCGCCCGTCATAGACCATCGCAAAGACGGAAAGGCCGGGAAAGTGCGGCCCGGACGCCTGCCATCTCTGGCGAGCGGAGTTCGACCGAAACAGAAACGCGCCCTTGGTCGTGCCAACCAACAGCAAAAGATCCCCTGCTCGGACTGATATCGGTGGCAATGTGGTAGGCATGGCTCGCCGTTGCACCTCTTGAATTAGGACTGATTTTGCTGCAATTCGTCCGCCCGGACCGGGAGTTCCCGCCGCCGATTCCGGCACACAAATTGCCGATTATCTCTCCAATGCTAGCATATTTTGTAATGATTTTTGGCTGCAATGAAGCGGCTGGTCGGTCTCGCAATGGTCCTGCGATGGATGTGGCCGCTCTCCCGATTGTGTTACGCTGGACGGTGCGGGACCTTGACGACTGAGACCAATTCCCGAACCAACCAGAACGATGCCGGAGCTTCCTGAAGTCGAGACGATCGTGCGCAGCCTGAGGCCGATGGTCGCGGGACGCCGGATCATCGAGGCTGAGTTTTGCGGCTGCGGCTCCCGGGAAGCGCTGCACCGCCGTTTACAGCGGATTCTCGCAACGCCGCCTGTGGAGTTTCAGCGACGGATTCAGGGTGCCCGGATCGAAGCCGTCGAACGCTACGGCAAGCATGTCGTTTTCAACCTGCGGACCAACGGCAGCCAGGACGAACGACTCTACCTGCTGGTACATCTTGGAATGACAGGCCGTCTGACGTGTGAGAACACGCCCGAGTTTCGCAGTAAACATACGCACCTGGTGCTGAGCCTGGACGATTCCGGCCGCTCGATTCACTATTCTGACATTCGCCGTTTTGGCCGCATACGGCTTGCCGAGCGGCTCGGCGAAGAATTTAGCAAGCTCGGTCCCGATCCGCTCCAGATTTCCCGGGAGGAATTGTTTCGTCTCCTGCGGACGCGGCGCGCCATGCTCAAGAGTCTGCTGCTCGACCAGCGATTTCTGCGCGGAATCGGCAACATCTATGCCGATGAAAGTCTGTTCCGGGCCGGAATTCATCCGGCTGCGATTGCCTCGCGGCTAGGCCGAGTACGCGCGCAACGGCTTTATGAGGGCATCCGGGAAACCTTGTCGCTGGCCATTGCCGAAGGAGGTTCGTCGATCTCCGATTACGTAGACGCATCCGGCCAGCCCGGTTTCTTTCAATTGCAGCATCAGGTTTATCAGCGGACGGGCGAGCCATGTTTACGGTGCGGCCAGGAATTTGGATCGAAGATACGAAAGATGATCATTGCCAGCCGCAGCACGCACTATTGCCCCCGATGCCAGAGGAAGTGACGAGGGACAAGTGACGAGGGGCAAACAAAGCCGGAGCAAGGCCGTGTTTTCACTCGTCACTTGTCACTCGTCACTTGTCACTTATTATGGAACGTTTTGCCATAGCCGCCGATCTTGGCGGAACCAATCTTCGCGTTGCGGTTGTATCGGAAACGGGGACGATCCTCGAACGGATTGCGCTCAAAACCGAGCGCCAGCACGGCCGAGAAGCAGTCGTCCGTGAGTTGTCCGAGGCTGTTCTCTCTCTTTCTCTGAAGCTCGCGGGCGCGAAGCAGTTGGCCGGAATTGGCATTGGCGTTCCGGGCATCATCTACATCGAGACAGGGATGCTCCGCGCGTCGCCGAATCTTCCGGGATGGGAAAACTATCCCGTGCGCTCCGAGATCGAATCGTTGGTGGGATCATCTGTCTACCTGGAGAATGACGCCAACGCCGCAGCGCTGGGCGAAAAATGGCTGGGCCTGGGACGCGGCGTGGACAGTCTGTGTATGCTGACGCTGGGAACCGGAGTAGGCGGCGGCATAGTGCTCGACGGCAAGATCCTGCATGGCTTTCTCGGTTTTGCCGGAGAGCTGGGACACATCGTCGTCTCGGAAAACGGCGTGGCGTGTCCCTGTGGTGGCCAAGGGTGCCTGGAGATGGAGTCTTCGGCTACGGCCGTGGTGCGTAAGGCGCAAGAGGTATTAGCTGCGAACAGAACTCCGGCTCTGGCCGGGGCCATTCAAAACGGCGCAGCTCTCACCTCCAAGCTGGTCTATGACGTTGCGAAAGGCGGCGACGCGGTATGCATCGGGATTTTTCAGTCCGTGGGTAAATATCTTGGCATTGCCGTTGGCGGATTGGTGAACGCGCTGAACCTGCCTTTATATGTGATCGGAGGCGGCGGTGCCGGAGCATGGGATCTGTTTGCGCCGTCGATGATCGAAGAGGCGCGCCGCCGCTCATACGTCTTTCGCGAAGGCTCCACGCGCATCGAGAAATCACTGCTCGGAGACGACGCCGGCCTTTGCGGAGCGGCCCGGTTGGCGTTCGAAGGAAGTGGCAAGAAGTAATAAGGATAATCAGACTGCTGGTAGTGCGGGTAGTTAATGTTCCCGGTTCCCCCGATTCCGTGCGGATAGATTACAATAATGAAGGCTGCTTGATTATCAGCCTGTTGTTCGAATCCACCTGCGAATAGTGATTCAAGGAATATTTAGAAATGCCTTCCGCCCATCTAAAAGCACTTGAAGACGCCATGGGGCGGTTCCCGGATCTGCCGCCTGAAGTGTTTTTCAAAGAGGACCTGCTGCGTCTCGGCCTTTCTTTGGGCCTTGCCGGCTCGAACGGTGGCTCCTATCAGAAGAAGTCTTATTTCATTTTTTCCTTTGACCGCACCCCGATCGGCGAAATGCCGCGCCAGGAAAACCTGCGTGCTCCGGAGGAGATTGCGCTCATCGGCGGCCCCTACGGATTGCGCCGGACAATCGTTTCGGTGCGGCTGAATCCCAGTTCGCCTTATTGCCTGGAGCGCGTGACGGAAGATGCGGGAGGCGGAACGCCCGGCGGGTATCGCCTGACGCTCGAAGGCGAGCCCGTCTCGGAGGTGCAATTTCCTCGGGAGCCGGAGCATTACCGGCGCACGCTGCGCAACGGGAAGCAGGCGTCGGAGATTGCGCCGACCATCGAATGGGGATACCTCATCTATCTGACTGCATTCCGGCAGTGCCAGTATTTCGGTTCGGAGGAGGAGTGCCGCTTCTGCGACATCAACCGGAATTTCCGCCAGCAGCGGGAAGCCGGGCAGCCTTACACCAACGTCAAGACGGTGGATGAAATTATCGAGGCGCTGGAGATCATCGCCTCGACCGACACGCCGACGAAGGCTTATACGCTCACCGGCGGAAGCATCACGTCAAACCTGCGAGGGAAATCGGAGGCCGATTTTTACGTCGAATACGCGGAGGCAATTGAAAAACGGTTTCCGGGCCGCTGGCTGGGAAAGGCCGTGGTGCAGGCGCTGCCGCGCGAAGATCTCCTGAAGTTTAAGGACGCCGGGATTCGTATCTATCATCCCAACTACGAGGTTTGGGACGCACGGCTCTTTGCGGCGCTCTGCCCCGGCAAACAGCAATACATCGGCCAGAAGACCTGGATTGAGCGCACGCTCGCGGCGCGGGAAGTATTCGGTGCTTCGTGTGTGATTCCAAACTTTGTGGCGGGAGTCGAAATGTCAAAACCCTATGGATTCACCTCGGTCGAAGAGGCAATCCGCTCGACGGGCGAGGGTCTCGACTTTTTCATGTCGCACGGCGTAACGCCGCGTTTCACGACCTGGTGTCCGGAGCCGTTGAGCGACCTGGGATCGCAGGACCCGGCGCCGCTTGAATACCATCTGCGTTTGCTCCAGGTATATCGGGACACGCTCGCCAAGCATCGACTGGCGCCGCCGCCCGGCTACGGACCTCCCGGAGCTGGCCAGTCCGTTTTTTCCGTATCCTCCTTCATGGACGCACTCCCCGCCGCCTCCCCCGTTACCTTAGTTCCATGAGCCAATCTCGCCTGCGACTCGCCGTCGTCGATTACCTGAATGCGGTACCGCTGTTTTGGGGATTGCAACACGGTCCGCGGCAGGGCGCTTTCGATTTGAAGTTTCTGCTTCCCTCGAAATGCGCCGATGCATTGCAAGCGGGAGAGGTCGATGGAACGATCCTTCCGTCGATCGAATACCAGCGGATCGACGGATTGAAGATCGTCCCGTCACTTTGCATCGCATCGCCGGGTCCGGTTCGGAGCGTATTGCTGATCTCGGAAAAACCAATCGAAGCGATCCGCAGCGTGGCGCTCGATACCTCCTCGCGCACCTCGGTCTGCCTGGTCCAAATAATTTTGCGGCGCCATTACCGGCTCCAGCCGGTATGCAAGCCGAGCGCACCCAACATTGCCGAGATGCTCCGCGGCTCGGACGCCGCCTTGATGATCGGCGACCCGGCGCTCGCCACGGATTACCCCGGACTTCGCGTCTACGATCTGGCCGACGAGTGGCGCAACATGACGGGTCTGCCGTTCGTCTTCGCGATTTGGGCGGTGCGAAACGCGGCAGCCTCACGAGCCGATTTGGTCCCCATTTTGTGCCAATCGACGGCCTACGCGATGGAGCACTTGGACGAGATTGCACAGTACGAAACCAAAAGAACCGGGCTGCCCATTCCCTTGATCCATAGTTATCTGACAGAAAACATCGAGTTTTCTCTGAACGAAAAGAACATAGAGGGACTGCGCACGTTCTATCGGCTGGCGCACGAGATGGGGCTTACGGATGGGGTGAAGGAGTTGGAATTTGTCGGGTGAGCTGACCTTAGCTCCACGAGAAGATGCTAGTACTGAGTAATCTGTCTGCCAAGCATGTCTTAAGCTCGCTAATCATCTCTGAGCGCAGTTCTCTCGTGCTATAATGACCTCCGTTTTCGGGAAGACCAGAGGCGGCAGACCAGCTTCTTATTGAACTGCGGGACCGCAAAAAAGCCGACACCGAGATTCAGAACTACATTACAGCCGATAGAAAAAGAGGATGGCAGTGAAAGGTGACAGTGCACTTGCGGCGATCGGTAGTTGGTATTCGCGCGCCTGGAAAGCATGTGCGAGGCATCATTGGAAGATCATCGGGATTGGGTTGCTTCTGGAACTTTGTGGCAACCTCGCTACAAGGATTCCAGGCGGAACCCTGATCTACTACTATGTGATCCTTCCTCCACTCATGGTTGGCGCATGTCGTTTCAATCTCAAACTCGTAAGGGAAGAAGAGGCCGGATTCTCGGATTTGTTCGCTGGCTTCGATCACTTCGGGAGGGCATGGCTGACATACATTTTCTGGGTGCTCGTGACGGCTGCCGGAGTCGTTTTGCTGGTGATTCCCGGGGTTATTTGGGGCGTAGGATATTCTCTCAGCCTCTTTGCCGTCCTGGACCGGTCGTTGTCGGCCCGTGAAGCGCTGCGATTCTCTGGCAAGATTACCAAAGGGCACCGGTTGAAGCTTCTTGTAGCAACAATGATCGGCGTTCTACCAATGGCCATTCTCTTCGGCACCGGCCTGCGGACGTTGGGATGCGGAATCTGGTGCTGGCATATGGTTTCCTCAAACGGCAAGGTGATTATGGATCTGGGAATTGGCGCTTTCCTGCTGGGCGGCGTGATTGGGCCTTGGACAGGTCTGGCATGGGCTTCCGCATATGACGATCTGGCTATGGAATCCAGATACGCGGACGCGCCGGCCGTTCCTGCGCCGATTTAGAATGGTGTGGAAACTGCGGCTGGCTTCTCCCTGGATGCGGACCTAGCCGCGGCGCGAGCGGATGCGGCCGGCTCCCGGCGTGAATCCTTCGTAGTGCCGCATCAGCAAGTGCGACTCGACCTTGCTCACGGTGTCCATCGCCACTCCGACCACGATCAACAGGGACGTGCCGCCGAAGTAAAAGCTCACTCCCAGTCCATCTAGAAGCGCGCGCGGGAAATGTTCGTCGATCCAGCCGCCGACCATGGGAAGGTGCTGGATGTGAATGCCTGAAATCATCCACTCGGGCACCAGCGACACCAGCGCCAGATAGATTCCGCCGACCAGCGTCAGGTGGGTCAGGATGTCGTTGAGATAGTCGGCCGTGTTCTTGCCGGGCCGGATGCCGGGCACGAAGCCGCCGTGTTTGCGGATGTTGTCGGCAACATCGTTCGGATTGAACACGATCGAAACGTAGAAATAAGCGAAGAAGATGATGCCCACAATGTAGAGCAGCGTGTAGAGCGGCTCCCCCCCTCCAAGGGCCTGAACCAAGCGATTTTGCGTCCCTGTGCCGCCCTGCCGCCCGAGCAGCGCCAGCGTCTGAGGGAAGGTGAGGATGGAGGAAGCAAAGATCACGGGCATCACGCCGCCGGCATTCACGCGGATCGGCAGGTGCGTGGACTGGCCGCCGAAGACTTTCCGCCCCATCATGCGCGTGGCGTATTGAACGTTGACGCGCCGCTCGCCTCGCTCGACCAGAACGATAAATCCGACGGCTAACACCATCAGCACCAGCAGCGCCAGCAGTTGGAAAAAGTTCCATTGGTTGGTGATAAAAACTTTATCGTATAGCTCGGCGCCGGCGCGGGGTAGTCCCACGACGATGCCGGAAAAGATCAGAACGGACATGCCCTCGCCGATCCCCCGCTGCGTGATCTGCTCGCCCAGCCACATCACCAGGACGGAGCCGGTGGTGAGCGTCAGCACCGTGGTGAAGAGAAACAGCGGGCCGGGGTTTACGACGTAGCTGGTGCCTTGAATCTGAGACCGTTGGAGCGTAATGGCGATACCGAAAGACTGAAATGCGCTCAGCATGACCGTCAAGTACCGCGTGAACTGCGTGATCTTCTGGCGGCCCATCTCGCCTTCTTTATTCAGCCGGTCGAGATAGGGCCACACGGCCGTCAGCAATTGCAGGATGATGGAGGCCGTGATATAGGGCATGATGCCCAGGGCAAAGATAGTGAGCCGGCGCATATTGCCACCGACGAAAATGTCCACCAATCCAAAGACCGTCCCCTGGTTTTCCTCGAAGAACTGTTGCAGGAGGTCTGAGTTGATACCCGGCGTGGGGATGTGCCCGCCCAGCCTAAAGACGGCCAGGATGCCCAGCGTAAAGAAGATGCGGTTGCGTAGCTCAGGGATGCTGAGTATGTTTCGGATGGTCTTCACGGTTTGTCCTGATGAAAATATTGAAAGCCAAGTATAAACGAGGAGGGCAGGATTGCCAAGGGCTTCCAGGCTCCACGCTAGTCACGGGTTCGGTCCAGGGTTCCGTGGGGGCTTCCGTGCGGGGTTTGCCGCCTCCAGTTGGGCGGAATATACTGGAACGGGAGTCTATTCGAAAGGAGCATAAACAATGCGGGTTCCACGGGCATTCCTGTTCGCCGTGATTGTACTGTTCGCAGCCGGGATGGGGAGCGAATCCACTCTGAGAGCCGAGACGACTTGTTCTACCGAAACGCTCAACGGGGCATATAGCTACCTGCTTCGCGGATCTTTTATCGGAGATGCATTTGGAGACGTGTTCGATTTTTCCGCTGCCGGACGCCTGATTGCCGATGGAAGCGGATCGTTCTCCGGAACCGAGACCACGAGCGAAGCACAGCAGATTACCCGGGGCCAAAAATATACAGGGACCTACACCGTCAACGACGATTGCACGGGAACCGCAACCTTTCGGGACTCGGCGGGCAAAGTGTTTGCCAATTATGACCTTGTGATTACAAACAATAGCAAAGACGTCGAGATGATCGAAGCCGATCAGGGAACCAACATCTCCGGGACCGCGCGGCAGCAGTTCTCGGCGCAATAGGGCCATCGTTCGGAGAATGGAAGCCATCCCGACGCGCCATTGAAGGTTGCCGTTTGCATCGGAATGAAGGAGCCACCCGTTGACCGTTCGCACCCGCATTGCGTCCTCTCCCACGGGGATTGGCATAGGATTCAGCCAGGTCGCGAATCCAAACTGCTTCTTTTCTGTAAACGAGGAGAGCCAGACGAAGCTTTGACCGGATTTCATAGGGGTATCAGTATGAGTACAGAAAGAGAAATTTCCGAATCCACTTCCGGCGCTAATGATTCGCCGCGGCCGAAATCACACTTCATTCGCGACATCATTCTTCGGGATATCGCGAGCAATAAGAATGGGGGCCGCGTCCATACCAGGTTTCCCCCTGAACCGAATGGCTATCTGCACTACGGCCACGCGAAATCCATTCATCTCAATTTCGGCCTGGCGAAGGAATTTGAAGGGAAATTCAATCTCCGATTTGACGACACCAATCCGCTGAAAGAAGAGATGGAATACATCGACTCGATCATCGAAGATGTTCGTTGGTTGGGAGCCGATTGGGAAGACCGCCTTTTCTATGCTTCCGACTACTTCGAGCAATTGTACGCTTGGGCCGTCCAGCTCATCCAGGCGGGCAAGGCTTACGTGTGCGACCTGACTGCCGACCAGGTGCGGGAGTATCGTGGCACCTTGAGCGAACCGGGCCGGGACAGTCCCTTCCGTGGACGAAGTGTGGAACAGAACCTGGCCTTGTTTGAAGGGATGCGCGCCGGCGATTTCCCGGACGGCTCGCGCACCCTCCGGGCCAAAATCGATATGGCGTCACCGAACCTGAATATGCGCGATCCGATTCTCTATCGTATCTTGCATGCCGAACATCCTCGGACCGGAAACAAATGGTGCATCTATCCCACCTACGACTACACTCACGGACAATCCGATTCGATCGAAGGCATCACACACTCCATCTGCACGTTGGAATTTGAGGATCATCGCCCGCTCTATGATTGGTTCATCGAGCAGCTCGGAATCCATCATCCGCAGCAGATCGAGTTTGACCGGCTGAACCTGACCTACACCTTGCTGAGCAAGCGGAAGTTGCTCCAGCTCGTTCAGGACGGACACGTGCACGGTTGGGACGATCCGCGCATGCCCACCCTCCTGGGCGCACGGCGGCGGGGCTATACACCGGAGGCATTCCGCGAATTCTGCGGTCGAATCGGTGTGACCAAAACGAATGGCGTCATCGAATTGGCATTGCTGGAGCACTGTGTCCGTGAAGACCTGAATAAGCGTGCGCTTCGCGTGATGGCGGTGCTTCGTCCTCTACGGGTGGTCATCGAAAATTATCCGGAGGATCTCGTGGACGAGATGGAGGCAGTGAACAACCCCGAAGACGCGACGGCGGGCACACGGAAGGTGCCATTTTCGCGCGTGTTGTATATCGAGCGCGACGACTTCCGGGAGGATCCCCCCAAGGGGTTTTACCGCCTTTCGCCAGGGCGTGAGGTGCGCTTGCGGTATGCCTATATGATGACTTGCAGGGATGTGATCAAGGATGATAACGGAAACGTGGTGGAGCTGCGTTGCACTTACGATCCGGAGACGCGCGGCGGCAACGCGCCCGATGGACGGAAGGTGAAGTCGACCATCCACTGGGTTTCCGCTTCACACGCGCTGGAGGCCGAGGCGCGGTTATACGATACCTTGTTCACGAAGGAAGACCCGAATGAGGTCTCAGAGGGCGAGGACTTCACAGCCAATCTAAACCCCACTTCGCTCGAGATCGTCAAGCGCTGCAAGATAGAACCGGGTCTGCGCGGTGCTGCGGCCGGATCTCTTTATCAGTTTGAGCGGCTCGGTTACTTCTGCGTCGATCCCGACTCGAAACCCGAAAAGCTGGTCTTCAACCGCACAGCGACATTACGGGATACCTGGGCGAAGATCGAGCGCAAACAAAAGGGATAGGGCGTATAATCACCCTGCTGTTCACGCTCAGCTAGCCTCGCCCGTGCCGCTATTGAGATCGGGAGCGATTCGTGTCCAAGGTATGGGATAAATTTGAGTGGGATGATGAGAACAAGAAGAATGGGAACGTCCAGCATTTACGCGAACATAGTATCGAACTTGAAGAAGCTGAAGAATGTTTTTTCCACGACTATTTTTCTTGTAAAGACGAGCGATTTGATGAAATCCATATTCTGGATGGTCGCACAGATCGCGGCAGACATCTGCGGATCGTCTTCCAAGATAAAGGCCACGGACTCGCGCGCATTTTTACGGGTTGGGAGCTGAAACCAAAAAAGAAGAGAAAAAGATGAAGAGACTATTTAGCAAACTGCCTAAGGGTGAACGGGAGAAAATTGAGGCCGAGTATCACCGGATGAAACCAGCAGACCTTGATGAGCGAATGTCTCATGCCAAACGGCACAGCCCAGGTGCTATCCGATTGCCGGCGAAACTCGTGGAGAACTTACAAACGATGGCGGAGTCCGAGGGCGAACCTGAGTATCAGGCAATGGTGAGACGCTGGATCGAAGAGCGCTTGCAACAGGAAAGATCGGCTGCACCATAACAACCTCCTGGTCAATGGCGGCGTAGACTTCCCCCTGGGAACGCGGGCTCGAATTTAAAAGCTACCCGCTACCCGCTAAAAAAGTATGCCAACCAATTTTGAAGATGCCTTGAATGGGTTGCCGCGATGTATCAGCGCCCTGGTAGGCCAGCACAAGACCGTATCGAAGCTCTGCCGCCTGGTAACGCACGAAATAGACCTGTACCACGAGGGCGAGGGAGCAGGCATACGCAACAAGCGCGACCTGAATACCTGTCTGCGCTTCCTGGCCTCCTGGGAGGACTTGGCCGCCGACGCCGACGCCGAGGACCTGGAGGAGAAAGAGCGGCTCAAGCGTCAGATGGAACAAAAAAAACTACGGCTCAAGCGTCAGCGGGAGCAACAAAAACTACGCCGTCAGCACGAAGTGACGCACCAGCGTGAGCGGGAACAACAGGTTCGCCGTTTGCTAAAAAAACGAAAAAAGCGCCCCTCGGCTGGCAAACGGTGGTGGCCAGGGAAGCCGTTGCAGGGAGGCCTGCCGGGCCTGGGAAAGCATCATCGCTAGAACAGGGCGCAGAAAATGCGACGCTTGGCCTAGTCGAGGTGGGAGTCCTTTCTTTCTCCGGAGGCCGTGATTCGGGCTGGTCGTAAGCGCAGGTGGACCGGCTAGGTTCCCAAAAGGACACTCCGCAATAGGCTATAATCACTGTTTGCGTTCTGCCTCCCCGGCATTCCGGGAGGGACCTTTCATCCGAAGGAGCGAACCGTTTGACTGTCCGCACCCGCGTCGCGCCCTCGCCCACCGGAGACCCTCACGTTGGGACCGCTTACGTGGCGCTTTTCAACTACTGTTTTGCGCGAAAATCCGGCGGCCAATTTATCCTGCGGATTGAGGACACCGATCAGGCTCGCAGCACTGCCGAATCGCAGGAGGCGATTTTAAAGTCCCTGCGGTGGCTGGGATTGGATTGGGATGAAGGGCCTGACGTGGGCGGCCCGCACGGCCCTTATCAGCAGAGTTTGCGGGGCGAAATCTATCGCCAGCATGTGGCACGGCTGCTGGAGGAAGGCCACGCCTTCCGCTGCTTCTGTACGCCGGAACGGCTGGCCGAATCGCGCCAAGCGCAGCAGCCGGCAGGGGCTCGCACGGGATACGATGGGCGGTGCCTGCGGCTTTCACCGGCGGAGGTGGAACGGTATCTGGCAGAGTCCGCTCCCTATGTGGTCCGCATGAAAGTTCCGGAGCAGGGAGTCTGTGTGATGACCGATCTGCTGCGCGGCAGGATCGAGATCGGATGGGACATGGTGGACATGCAGGTGCGGCTGAAGCAGGACGGAATGCCCACGTATCACTTGGCAAACGTTGTGGACGACCACCTGATGGGCATCACGCACGTCATTCGCGGGGAAGAGTGGATCAGCTCGACTCCCAAGCATGTTCTCCTCTACGAATACTTCGGATGGGAGAAGCCTGTCTTCTGCCATCTTCCCCTGCTCCGCAATCCGGACAAGAGTAAATTGAGCAAGCGGAAGAATCCCACCAGCATCGTCTATTACCAGCGCATGGGTTTTCTTCCGGAAGCAATGCTGAACTACCTGGGTCTGATGGCCTGGTCCATGCCGGAGGGAGAAGAGAAACTTTCTTTGGCAGAGATGGTGGAGAAATTCGAGTTGGAGCACATCTCCCTGGGCGGCCCGGTGTTCGACATCAAGAAACTCTCCTGGCTGAACGGGCGGTGGCTGCGCGAGAATCTGAGCGACGACGAATTAGCCCAGCGCGTTGCGGCGTGGGCGATGCATCGCGATTACTATATGCCGATTGTCTCGCTCGCCAAGCCCCGCATCTCCGTATTGAGCGATCTGGCTCCGCTCACTGCATTTTTCTTTTCGGGCGAGCTCGACCTGAAACGGGAGCAGTTCGAGGATCGCAAAGTGGGCGTCGACGTAATGGCGAAGGCGTTCGCGCAGGCGCTCGAAGCAATCGACGCCATGCCGGAGTGGAACCGCGAGGCGATCGGAGCCCTTTTCAAGCAGCTTTCCGAGTCTCTCGAGATCAAGTTGCGCGACTTTCTCCGGCCGTTTTACGTGGCGATCACCGGAAGCACGGCATCCACGCCGCTGTTCGATTCGATGGAGATCCTGGGTCGCGACCTTTGCCGCGCACGGCTTCGGCGCGCACTGGAGTTGTTGAAGGCCCCCAATCCCAAGCCCCAACAGCCCGCCGAAAAGTAACATCGAGAAAGACCCCAAGAACCTTCGGTAGATTGTTCCGAGCTGCCCCGGTTGACACCCATTTGCCCCGCCCATACAATCGAAAACTGGGCTTAGCGCCTTTGGTCATCTATGGTCTCTTTCCACAATACGCTCAGCGGACGTCTGGAAGAATTTGTGCCGCTCGAGCCGGGCCGCGTGCGGATGTATACCTGCGGGCCGACCGTCTACGACTACGCACACATCGGCAATTACCGGACCTTTGTCTTTGGGGACCTTCTGCGGCGGCACCTGAAGCGTTCGGGCTATGAGTTGCTGCACGTGATGAACATTACGGATGTCGACGATAAGACCATCCACAACGCCGCCGCCGCGGGCCTGCCTCTGGCCGAGTACACGCAGAAATACATCCAAGCGTTTCTGGAAGATTGCGCGGCGCTGCGGATGGAACGGCCCGAGATGCTGGTGCGCGCGACCGAGCATATCGCCGACATGGTGCACGCGATTCAGGGGCTCACGGAAAAGGGTTTTACTTATACGAGCGACGGCTCCGTCTACTTTCGGATCGCCAACTTTCCCTCTTACGGCAGGCTCTCCCGGATCGACTTTTCCGGAATTAGGCCGGGCGCGCGGGTGGATCAGGACGAATACGAGAAGGCCGATGTGCGCGACTTTGTGCTCTGGAAAGCGGCCAAGCCGGGCGAGCCGCATTGGGACACGGAACTCGGTCCCGGCCGGCCCGGCTGGCACATCGAGTGCTCCGTGATGGCCAGCAAGTATCTGGGTGAGACCTTTGACATTCACGGTGGAGGAGTGGACCTGGTTTTCCCGCATCACGAAAATGAGATCGCGCAGTCGGAGGCGCTCACCGGCAAGACCTTCGCGCGTTACTGGCTGCACGCCGAGCATCTACTGGTGGACGGGCAGAAGATGTCGAAATCGCTCGGGAATTTCTACACACTGCGCGACCTGCTGGCGAAAGGTTACAGCGCCGAATCGATCCGATATCTACTCCTCTCCGTTCCGTACCGCAGGCAATTGAACTTCACGATGGAAGGACTGAAGCAGGCGTCGAGCGCAATTGACCGGCTAGAAAACTTCCGGTTTCGCCTCTCGCACAGCAATTTCCCTGAAGGCTCAAACGCCGCCATCGAGGAGAAAACAACCGCGTTTCCCGAAGCGCTTTCGAAAGCTCTCGACGACGATCTGAACACGGCCCAGGCGCTGGGCGTGCTGTTTGAGCTGGTGCGCGAGACCAATATCGCAATCGACGCCGGAGAGATGCGAAGCGCGAATGTCCAGGCCACGCTCGATTGCCTGAAGCACGCCGACGGCTTCTTCGACGTGCTCCCGCGCACGCCCGCAAGCGACTCAGCGGCAGGGCACGTTGCGAGCAGCTCCGACGACGGGGCCATGAGCGTTGCGGAGATCGAGCGGAAAATCGCCGCACGCCGCCAAGCACGCGAGCAAAGGAATTTCGCCCTGGCCGACCAAATCCGCAACGAACTCGATGCCGCCGGCATTCTAATCGAAGACACGAAAGAAGGTCTGCGTTGGAGACGAAAATGATAATGAAGTGACAAGCAACAAGACGTAAGTCACTCGGTCTCGGCGTGCCGCTTGTCAGTCGTTACTGTTTTCAGGAGTGAACCATGTCCGCCACTGTCCGAAACTCGAAAAGCCCGCTGATCCGGACAGCATTGCCTGGGCCGAAGGCGAAGAAGGTTCTGGCGGAAGATAAGATTTACGTTTCCCCTTCCTATACGCGCGCATACCCTTTGGTTGCCAAGCGTGGGCGCGGAGCGATCGTCGAAGACGTGGACGGCAACCGCTTTCTCGATTTCAGCGCCGGGATCGCCGTTGTCTCGACCGGCCACTGCCATCCCAAGGTCGTCCGTGCAATCCAGAAGCAAGCCTCCGAGCTGATCCATATGTCCGGGACGGATTTTTATTATCCGGGGCTTTCGGAGCTGGCGCGGAAGCTCTCCGAGATCACTCCTGGCAAGGGTACCAAGCGAGTCTACTTCGGCAACTCCGGCACCGAGGCTATTGAAGCCGCGATGAAGTTGGCGCGCATCTACACGGGGCGCGACAAGTTCATCGCCTTCTTCAATTGCTTTCATGGCCGGACGATGGGCTCGCTCTCGCTGACGGCGAGCCGCGCCGTGCAGCGACGCGGATTCTCGCCATTGATTCCCGGCGTCACACACATTCCTTACGCCGACTGCTACCGCTGTGCTTATAATCTGAAACCGCAAGACTGCGGAATGTACTGTGCCAGGATTATCGAAGAGCGGCTGTTCCGCACCACCGTGCCAGCCGACGAAGTGGCCGCGATCTTCGTCGAGCCGATCCAGGGCGAGGGCGGTTACATCGTTCCACCGCGGGAGTTTCTACTCGAGCTACGGCGGATCTGCGACGAGTACGGCATCCTGCTGGTCGCCGACGAAGTGCAGAGCGGCATGGGCAGGACCGGCAAGATGTGGGCCTGCGACCATTTCGGTTTGGTTCCTGATATAATTTGCATAGGCAAGGGCATTGCTTCCGGACTCCCCCTCAGTGCTACCGTCAGCCGCGCGGAAATCATGAACTGGCCACCCGGCGCTCACGCATCGACTTTTGGCGGAAATCCGGTCGCCATCGCGGCTTCCCTCGAAACGATCTCGTTGCTGGAGGGAAAATACACGGCCCAGGCGGCGCGCACCGGCGACTATCTGATGAAGCGCCTTCGAGAGTGGCCCCAACGACACAGGCTGGTTGGAGACATTCGCGGCAAGGGTCTGATGGTAGGCATCGAACTGGTCAAGGACCGGCAGACGAAACAATTCGCCATCGACGAGCGAAACGAATTGATCCAACTTTGCTTTGAAAAAGGCCTGCTGATTTTAGGATGCGGCACGAGCACCATCCGACTGATGCCGCCGCTGGTGATCGGCCGGGAAGAGGCGGACATCGCCCTGGGAATCATCGAAGAGTGCCTCACGCGGATCGAAAAGGAAGGCGCAGCGACAGTCCCCCAACTTCCCACAGAGTCATGAAGACAGCAACTTCTCTCCCGCCCGTCCACTCCGGCCATTGGCCCCGGTATTTGCCCCATTACTGGCAACGACTGGTGCGAGCGGCCTCGCATGCCGTGCTGGCGCGGCAAAAGCTTGCGCCAACGCAGCTCTTAGGACGGCAGGGCGAGGAGGAAGCTTACTGGCACTTGCGGGACCAGGGGTTCGTCATGGTGGAAAGAAATTATCGTCCCGAAGGGTTGCGGGCTGAGATCGACTTGATCGGATGGGAACGGGACGTCCTGGTTTTCGTCGAGGTCAAGACGCGGCGCCGCACCGATGTTCTAATGCCGGAGGCCGCCGTCGATTTAGAGAAAGAACGGAATGTAATCGCGGCGTCCCGCGAGTACCGGAAGCGATCCCGGCTCGGAACCAAACCGTATCGCTTCGATATCGTAAGCCTCGTCGCAGCGGACGAGATGGGCGCTGGAGCGACTGGACCCGAGTTCGAATTGAAGCACTACCGCGATGCCTTTCGGGACCACCGCGGATCGAACGACTGAGCAGGGGGTCAGTAGGAAAGAAGCAGTCGTCAGAAGGGGACAAAGCATTGCCTGAACTTCGCAAGGATCCGATCACGGGACGTTGGGTGATTATCTCCACGGACCGCGCAAAACGCCCCAGCGACTTTTCGCGTGAGCCGGAAAGGAAGATGGGGAGCCTCTGTCCCTTCTGTCCCGGCAATGAAGAAAAGACGCCGCCGGAAATTCTCGCCTACCGCAACAACGGTGGTGTTCCAAACGGCCCTGGGTGGAACGTCCGGGTTGTACCGAACAAATTTCCGGCGCTCGGCATCGAAGGCGCCATGGATAAGCGCGGCGAGGGACTCTTCGACCGCATGAACGGCATTGGCGCGCACGAAGTCATTATTGAAACGCCGGAACATGCCGAGACGATGGCCCGCTACTCCGAAAAGCGGATCGAGGACATCCTGTGGGCCTTCCGCGACCGCATGCTCGATTTGGAAAAGGACCGGCGCTTCCGCTACATCCTCATCTTCAAGAACCATGGAGAAGCAGCCGGGGCTTCGCTCGAGCACCCGCACTGCCAGTTGATCGCGTTGCCGATCGTGCCCAAGCGCGTGCAGGAAGAGGTGAGCGGTTCTAAGCAGTATTTCAGCCTGAAGGAGCGCTGCATCTATTGCGACCTCATCCAGCAGGAGATGGATTCCAAGGTTCGAATCGTAGCTCAGAACGACGCCTTTGTGACGCTCGAACCTTACGCGCCCCGCTTCCCCTTCGAAACCTGGATCCTTCCTCTCTCGCACGAGTCCGCCTTCGAGCACGCCCCCTCGCATCTTTACGAGGAGCTCGCCAAGGCGATGAAGTCCTTGTTGACCCGCGTCGACAAGGTGCTCTCAGCGCCTCCCTACAACTGGGTGATACACACTTCGCCCATCAACGAAGGCAACAACGACTACTACCATTGGCACATGGAAATGATGCCCAAGCTCACCAAGGTGGCCGGCTTCGAGTGGGGCACCGGATTCTACATCAATCCCACGCCGCCCGAGGAAGCGGCACACTTTCTTCGCGAGGCGTGAGAACCGTCGTCCATGTGCTAAAATACTCGAAGAGGAACATCGTGGGCGGCTAGCTCAGCTGGGAGAGCGCCGCGTTCGCAACGCGGAGGTCGCGAGTTCGAGCCTCGCGCCGTCCACCAAATTTTTCGCCTGGCAGTTCCCTTTCCTCCGCTTATCGCCGCGAGCGTCCCAACTTTTCGGAATTCGAATTCCGCGATTCGGCTTTTTTCTTCGGACTCCTGACTCCATCCCCATTGCCTCCCCCGCCCTCGCTATGGTATAAACAAACCGTATTCGGGCGTCGATCTAGTCAGCGTCAGAACCAAAAACAATTCGCAGCACACCCGGCGTAAGACTTCTGAAGGAGGCTTCGATGTTGGGAAAATGGATGGTACGGACTATCGCTCTGTTGGTCCTAGCGGGCTCGCTTGCGTACGCTCAACTGCCGACCGCGGCCATCTCCGGTCAGGTGAAGGATTCCAGCGGCGCCGCGATTCCCGGCGCCACGATCACTGCGTCCAACCGGGAGACCGGCCTGACGCGTACCACCACATCCTCCGCCGACGGTCGCTTCAAACTCGCCGGATTGCCCGTCGGCGCTTATAGCGTCAAAGCCGAAGCTCCCGCTTTTAAGTCCGAGATCCAGGAAGGATTGACCCTCGCGGTCGCGCAGGAAGCTGTCATCAATTTCGCCATGTCCGTCGGCGCTGTGCAGGAAACTGTTACCGTCGCCGCCACCGCTCCGCTCGTCGAGACCACCAGCGGCAGCCTCGGCGGCCTCGTCAGTGAGCAGCAGATCTCGGAGCTGCTTCTCAACGGCCGCAACTTCAACGACCTCGTCCTGTTGCAGACCGGCATCACCGTGCACCATCCTACCTCCACCACCAGCACCGTGGCGACGGGCCTCGCCTTCAGCAGCAACGGCGCACCCGTCCGCTCCAATTTCCTCATGATGGATGGCGCCAGCATGGTCGCCGGCGGCGGCGTCACCGGCGTCAGCGTCAGCGGCTCCATGCTCGGCATCGAAGGCATCCGCGAATTCCGCGTCATCACCAACTCCTTCCCAGCCGAATACGGCATGACCATGGGAAGCCAGACCACCATCGTCAGCAAGGGAGGCACCAACGAATTTCACGGCAGTCTTTTCGAGTTCTTGCGCAACAGCGCGCTCGACTCCCGCAATTTCTTCGATCGCAAGATACACACGAACGATCCGCGCATCCCCGCCTTCCGGCGCAACAATTTCGGAGCGGCAGTGGGCGGCCCCGTCCGCAAGGACAAAGCCTTTTTCTTCCTCACTTATGAAGGCGTTCGCGAATCGTACGGCCTGACGCAGGTCTTGGCCGTGCCTACCGCGGCGGCTCGCCTCAACGGCGGCCTCGGCGGCGTCGCCGTCGTCAACCCAGTCGTCCGCCCCTATCTCGATCTATTCCCCTTGCCCCCCGAACCGCTGCCCAACGACCCCAACGGCATCGGCGGTGTTGGTCGTTTTACATATGTATTCAATCGCCCCACCCGTGAGGAATTCGGGCAAGCTCGCGTCGACTACAACTTCTCCGAGCGAGACAGCTCTTTCATCCGCTATACCATCGACGACACCAGCCGCACTAATCCCATCGGCTATCCCCAATTCGCCGATTTCGCAACCAGCCGCGGCCAGTTCGTGACGCTCGCGGAAAACCACACCTTCACGCCCACGGTGCTGAACATGTTCCGCCTTTCTTTCAGCCGCACGTTTCAGAATTACGATTCACCTTCCGATCCGTCGCTCGGTTTTCTTCCCGGCTTGCAGATGGGCGGCATCGGCCCCGGCAGCGGGATCACGGCTCTCTCCGCCAGCCTCCAGCGCCCGCTCACCCTCAACCAGAATCTTTACACCTTGGGCAACGATGTCTTATGGAGCCACGGATCCCATTCGTTCAAGTTTGGAACGCTCCTCAACCGCTATCACGTCTTCACGCAGGCCAACACCAATCTCCGCGGAAATTACGCCTTTGCCAGCCTCGGGCAATTTCTGGTCGGCACTCCGCGCCAGTTGACCATCCTGACGCCCGGCTCCATCACCGACCGCACCTATCGCTGGAACACCTTCGGGTTTTACCTGCAAGACGACTGGAAGGCGCTTCCCACCTTGACGTTGAACCTGGGCTTGCGCTACGAGTTTCACACCACCATCAACGAGACCTCCAAGCACGGCGCCAGCGTCCGCGACATCCTCCACGACGCGAAGCCCACCATCGGCTCGCCGCTGTTCGAGGATCCTTCTTACCGCAATTTCAGCCCCCGTATCGGCTTTGCCTGGGATGTTTTCGGAAACGCCTCGACATCGGTCCGCGGCGGTTTCGGCTTGCTTTACGACCTCGCCAATCTCTCCGGCGCCGCGCAGATCAACGCCACCGCAACGCCTCCCTTCTCCGGCAATAACGTCCTGACGACCAACGTGGCGTTCCCGCATCCGGTCATTCCCCCCGGCGCGGCGGGACGCTCGCTGCGCCTGGTCGATTTCCACATCCAACAGGCTCACCTGCTGCAATACAACCTGACCGTCGAGCGCCAGCTTCCCGGCAGCATGGCTGTCTCCGTCGCTTACGCCGGCTCGCGCGGCATCAACCTGATCCAAACCAAGGAAGGCAATCCCACTTATCCTTCGGCCAAAATCAACGGCCGCGATTTCTGGACCGGTAGCGAGGAGCGCCTGAATCCCAACTGGGACGACGTCGAGTTCAAGACCGCCGGCGGCGACTCCTGGTACAACTCTTTGCAGTTGAGTGTCCAGAAACGCCTCAGCCGCGGCCTCCAGTTCAACAGCAACTACACCTGGAGCCGCGTCCTCGACACCACCCAGGGCCAGCACGGCGGCGAGGCCGGCGGCGCTTCCATCACCGGCACCGACCCCAACCATTCCCGCACCGACAAAGGCCCCGCTGACTTCGACACACGCCATTCCTGGATTTTTAGCACCCTCTATCGCATCCCCGCGCCCGCCGCCGCTCATTTCGGAAAGCTTCTCGACGGCTGGCGCCTGGGCACGATTCTTTCGCTCAAGTCCGGCCTTCCCTTCACACCCGTCCTCAGCGGCAACCGTTCCCGCTCCAAGGTCGCCGGCACCGCGCCCGACCATCCCGACCTGATCTCCGGCCGCAAGCCCAGCGACATCATCCTCGGCGGCCCCGACAAGTATTTCGATCCCGCCGCTTTCGCCATTCAACCCGTTGGATTCCTCGGCACGTCCAGCCGCAATTTCCTCCAAGGCCCCTCTCTGGTCGAGTGGGATTTCTCGCTCACCAAGGACACCGCCCTCTCGTTCCTCGGCGAAGGCCGCCGCCTGGAGTTCCGCGCCGAGCTGTTCAACCTGTTGAACCACCCCAGCTTCAACATCCCCGTCGGCGGACGCACCGTCTACACGGCCGATGAAACCCGCGCCGTCACCACTCCGCTCACCACCGTGGGTCAGATTGATCGCACAATTAACTCGGCTCGCCAAATCCAGTTCGCCCTGAAGCTGGTTTTCTGACGAGGCTTCGCCGCGGACCGGAACAACATTGATTTTTTCTTTAGGAGTGTGCTGAAAGGCTATTGGAGGTTGCCGTCTCTGAAAGTGAGTTCTTCTTGGTAGGCACGGGGCGCATTTTTTTCGCCGTGGACATTTCTGCACGGAATCGAAATGTATCCCCGAACGTATTCCTGGTCCCGCAGAGGCCAACCGTGAATAGCCGTAGGTTTCAACCTACGGAAAGCCCGGCATCAACGAAAAAAGCCAACCCCGCAGGGGTTGACCGTCCCAAAATCCCACCGTGTCAACCCCAACGAAATTGGCTCTTGATACCGCCTCAACCTCTCAACGGAACGTCGCGTTCAATATTTTCTTCCTTAACCGAATCGACTGCGGCGTCACCTCCACCAGCTCGTCTTCGCGGATAAACTCGATGGCCTGTTCCAGGTTCAGGATGCGCGGCGGCACCAGGCGAATCGCCTCGTCGGCTGTGGACGCCCGCATGTTCGTCAGTTTTTTCTCCTTGACGATATTCACGTCCAGGTCCTTGTCGCGCGCGTTCTCGCCGATAATCATCCCCTGGTAAACCTCCGTGCCCGGCGTGATATGAATCTCACCGCGCTCTTGCAGGTTGAATATCGCGTGTCCCGTGGCTTTGCCCGCGCGGTCGGCCACCAGCGAGCCCGTCGGCCGCGTCGGAATGTCGCCCTGCCACTCGATGTAGCCATTGAAGAGCGAATTCATGATCGCCGTTCCGCGCGTGTCGGTGAGCACTTCGCTGCGCAGTCCAATCAGCCCGCGCGAGGGCACCTGGAACTCCAGCCGGACGCGTCCCGACCCGTGGTTCACCATTTTCGTGAGCTTGCCTTTGCGGGTCCCCAGCTTTTCCATCACCACGCCCAGGTACGACTCCGGACAGTCGATCTGCAATAGCTCGACCGGCTCCCGGCGCTTTCCCCCGATCCCTGTTCTCACAAATTCCGGCTTTTCGCCCCCGCCCTCCCATCCTTCCC
>ORMF010695312.1_pt1 | contig 22994 bp, 21 predicted proteins | sample 1779871 | NCBI WGS metagenome assembly ORMF01 (sample SAMEA104232316, study PRJEB22302) | groundwater metagenome | biome: forest; feature: aquifer; material: groundwater | place: USA | collected 2011-08-07 | depth 5.4 m | reverse complement strand
TCAGAAAAGAAAAAACCGTAAAAATAATTTTGGTCGTGGCTAAAATTAGGTAACCAATAATTGTGGTTAAAAATTCCAAAATAGTCCCTACAGCACTGCCTTTCGCGCTGGTGCCACTACCAGTGATGGCGACATTATTGCTCGCTCCGGCTGGGGCGGGCTTGTTTTTGTCCACGGCAAAAGCATCATTCCCGGCTTTTGTATTAGCATAGACCTGGAAAGTAATCGTCCGGGCGACGTTTATAAAGGAAGCGTCATTTGTGCCGAACACATTTCCTTCAAACGCTATGTAAGGAACTACATAAACTTTAACCAAAGCGCCAGTATCCGTAGCCTGCTTGCTTAAATCTATGCTTAGAATGGACCACATGGCCTGGGTAAAAGCCATGTCATAACCAACCGGCATACTTGTGGTTACGGTTGAACCAGTTACGGGAGTTCCCCCGACCCTAAAGGTCCCGGTCGGAAACTGATTATAATTCTGACCAAATTTGCATGCATATACTGTAGTACTGGTAAGGGCTCCCGGGTCACACCACTTATTATTCGGAGTTTTCGGATCGGCACCTATAAGTCCACCTCCAAGCGCTACGATGCCCGGATTAGTATCAAAAAAATAGCCTGCGTCACTGGTTATTTTGTCATAGTAAATGGTTAAATTACCTTTGGTTTTTAATTGATCTGGCTTGGCCAGCTGAAAGGTGGCCGAAACTTTTGATCCGGACACCGGTTGGCCATCAACTCCTACAATAACATCCGGCTGAGCCATGGAGATACGGAAAAAATCGTTAGGCTGGATCGGTAGATTTGAAATCGAAATCTCTTCAGGAGTATAGGTAATACCACCTCCAGCAATTGGATCGGTCCATGGGGTACCAGCCAAGGTTGTCTTTGGCACAAACAAAACGCTAAAACCCAAAATAAAAACAAAGATTAAGGGCAATACTTTAAAGGCCTTTTTATATGTTTTTTGTTTTAGTTTCTGCACGCTTGATTTTTTTAAAATTTTGAATATAAAGGTCAACATTAGGGCGGTCATTTCAACGCTGGGACAATCCTAATTTCAACAAAGGCAGATCTTGCTGTACGGTATCCCAAACGTCATCAAGGTTAACACTAAAATAATCATGAATAAGCTTATCCCTCATTCCAGTAATATCTTTCCATGCTATGTTCGGGAACGATTTCTTAAATTCCGGCGCAAGAATATGCTGTTTATATATATCGTCTTTGTCCATATATTACTTTCAGATCCCTGGCCACATTATCTTTAATAAGCCGATGAAGATATTTCTCACTTACCAGATCTACTTTATGGTTTAATGCTTCGGAGAGTTCTCTTTCCAATCCCACAAACCGAAATAACCCTATAAGCCGGTTGCCAAATCGCACCAGCAAATCCACATCACTCTTGTTCGAAGCCTCACCTCTTGCGACCGAGCCAAAAACGCCGGCAAATTCCACATTATTTGCCTGCAATATAGGAATTATTTTTTTTGCCAAAGTTTGAGGGGTAAAGTTCATAAATTTAAAATTTAAAGCAAAAGCTTAAGTAATTATTTTCAAAATAAAGGGGTTTTCAAGGATTTTTCAAGGAAAAGTTACAAGTATTATACCATAAATTTTTGCTTTGCACAAAAAAATATCCCGATCAGATCAGGATATTTTATTAACTCAAAAAACATTAAATAAACATCTAATTACCCCTTAGCTGTAGGGGTTGCCCGCGCGGAAACACACTGGTCACGCTTACTCCGGCCACTGTGCCTGGTTTGGAAATAGAGGCATTGCCTCCGCCACTGCCTCCGCTCGGATTACCAAGCACCGGTCCAACGTTAGTAACAAATACTTGATCCGTAAGTATTTCTTTTCCAGACGCGTTAAAAATGTGCGTTGTATATAGTTCATCCTGGCTAATGTCCACAACTACACTGTCAGTCAAACCATATCTGGCTTTTTTATTTTGTATTCCTGGACCGTCAATTGTGACATAAGAACCGCCGGCAGACTTAATTGCGGCAGTATTATAGTCCCAATATACTTGATATTGCCCAACGGCTAATTGTTTAAAGTAAAAATCCGTTCCTTGAATTAACACGGAACTGGCTGAACGGCCGTTACCATTATTTATCGCGCTAAGTCCTATACCGGCTGCTTCGTTAATTAAGGTTTGGTTGTTGACATTGCTCCCGCCAAACAAATATTTGTCCACCAAGCTGGTAAGAATCCCGGCAATAGCGGTTTGATAATACGGCAAGTTGTTGTTATTGTAATCTGTAATATTTTTTATGTGAGAACCTATTAATTGAGTTATGCTGTCACCAACAAATTTGGCCGGAGTAATAGCGGCTTTGCAAACCAAGGCCACCGGGTCGGAATATTTTTTATTATAATTATTTACCGCGTCTTTGGCAGTTACATAATCTTGTTGGGCTTGGGCGTAGTTCGGATCGTCTCGCGGGATGGAATTGGCTAGTTTTTTGCGATCGTCAGCTTCCTTAACTGCTGCGGCGTACCCGGCATCTACCTTAGCTTGATCAGTCTGCAGCGACTTTGAACAATCGTAAGGAGTTTTTATACCTCCTCCTAAGTTGGTTTCGTTAACCGCTGTCTGAGTCGAAGTCTGTTTAATATTGTTAAGTTTTTCGTCGTAAATTAAACTTTGGCAAAAAGGACTGCCTTCGCATGAACCATTATCATTAAGTTTCTGATAATACTGCGGATCAAGATAAGACAGGCCCGTGGTTTTATCACTTGTTAGAAACTGTTCGGCTTTAGCGGTAAACACCGGGTTGATGTTAGACCCGCCGTATTGCTGGAACAAGGGGTTTTTGAGCATGGAATACAAAATAAGCTGGTCGCTGTTGGAGTAACCGCCGTCGCGAATGGCATCTATAGCGTAAACCTGGCTGGCCAAGGCATTTACATAACCCAAAGTTTTGTTAACTTTAAACTTTGCCAGCATGCTATTAACCAGCCGCTGGCTCTTGGTGTCGGCTAAATTCAACAACACTTTCACAAAAATGGCTTTCCACACACTCCTGCTAGCTATACGGATCTGTTCCGCCAGTTGAGTATGAATTTGATTTAAAGTGTCAATTTGGCTTTGCAGTTGGTTAGTAACTCTAAGCTTTTCGGTTTTATAGGTTTGAGATTGCTCATTATTCACAGTAAATAAACTGGAAGAAGGCGGTTGAGGAAAAGTGTTATCTAAAACTTTCAAAAATGTCTCGCGGCAAAGAGCCTGGTTCTGAACTTCTTCATCTTGAGCTTTAAGCTGAACAACCAAACCCGAGTTATCCCCTATAAGGGATAGCGCATTGGTTGCTTTTTTCAGCTTGTCTTGAATTGCTGCAAATTTACTTACATCCACACAGGCTTTGTCAAAAGCAAAGTTAAATTCTGCTTTAAAAAGCTCAAGCTGTAGGCCGGACAGAAGGGTGCCGACTTGGTTTGCCAGCTTCAGAATTCGATCTTTAAACATTTTCTCAATGTTATCTTGATGGATAGCATCAGAAACTTCAGGCATGGGTAGCCTACCTATTGCGTCTAAAAGCTTTTTACACGCTTCAACGTCGATTTTTAGTACTGTAATTCGACCTGCCCGGCTCGCTTGCTGTTTATAACTTTCGCCCTCACAAAGATAGTCAGGATTCTCTAAAAGCTTACTTATGGATAGTTCAAGGGCTCTCCGTGCTATTTCCTCTATAGGGTCCTTTAATACAGTAGTAGGAACCGAAGATAAAAAGGATGTTGTTAGGGCCGAAGCCTGCGGCGCAAATACTATCAGCGCCAGAAGCGAAATAACAATAATTTTTTGGTATCTCGATTTCATTTTTATGGCGTAGTCAAATTTATATTGCTGTCACTCGCAATTGGACCTTGTAAATTATACTTCTGCTCAAGTGCCAACAGTTCATCATTCTGTTCCGACTGAGTTTCGAGGAATATACCCAGTTGCTGATTTACCAGCTCTGGGTTAGAAGAAAGCTGAGAGTAATTTTGGAGAACCTTCATTGCTGCCTGATACTGAATTAAACGCAGTTTATGCAACTTAACTAAATCTGTTGGCACTGCAATAGTTTTTAAGTGGTTAATAAATGTCTGAAGTTTTTGAACTTGAGCAGCAGTAACTGCGGGGTTGCTTGAAGTCAAAGCTGTTCCAAAATCTACAGCATTTAAATCTTCTTCCTCTTTCTCCATGTAGGAAAAATAGGTTTGCACTTTTTCAACAGTGGTTGGCATTGTGTTAACTGGAATGTCTTGCATACTGACCTGAATGTCCTCTGTACTCACGCCAAGCACACTGCCAATATCAACAGCCGGAGAAATACTGCCGTCTTCGTTGATAACACTCGGACCGTCAAATTTACTGTCAGCGCCGAGAACTTGCGGACTGGTTGAGTCGGGAACATAAGCATAATATTTTGACTCAACTGCAGTAGGCTTTTTTTCAGTAATTTGTTTAAGCCACTGTGGTTGTCCCACCAAAGTGAAAGTTGCTAAAACTCCCGCCACCCCAGCAATCAGTAAAAAATGATTTGCGGAAAAATTTGATTTTGTATTCAAAATAGCATCAGACATAATTACGGTCTTAATGATGAACCTGAAAAGTAAAAGCCCAGGATTGTTGTAATAGGCACTACCGGATACGGCGTAGGGCAGGTTGGAAATGGAACCGGGTCAAACTTAGCTAAAAACCATGCGCCTTTAGGTAAAGTTTGCGGGATAAACAGAAGGTTTGCTCCGGTTAAAAGTTGGGTATATAAATATTTAAAAGCGCCGGCAGGAAAATAAATTCCAATTGTCGGTGGAAGTTTAGTAACATTATTAACTACTATATGAGCCGGACATAAAACTACTCCGGGAGGAACAATAATTACCGGTACGTATGCCACTAACCTGCCGCCAAAATTCACCGCATAACTAGTTAGCGGAATAGATACAAAGCCCAACACCAAAAAGGGTGCCACAATATAGGCAATTGTTTTTTTGTTTTTAAACATTACAATAAAGTTCAAAAGTTTAAAGCAAAACTGCTACAAACCCTTGAAATAGCTTATTTAATTGTTTTTTGTTTTGGTTTCTCGTCGTAGCTTGCTTTTATAATGCAAGTTAAAAACCTTACATATATTATAGCATAGTTTTATTTTTTTTGCAAGTTACCACTCAATCAGTTATTATGTTTATAAAGACACTATTTTATGAAATACATTTTACTAATTTTCACTCTGGGTTACTTAGCCACTGCGTGTTTAAGGCTCCCCTCTCCCGATGCGCCTGTGCTTCAGTCGCAAAATCAAACACTACCTTCTGCGCTCCAAGGAAACTACACCGAGAAGCTGCGAGTTGGCAATCAAACTATTTTTGTGGAAATTGCTACTACTCCCGGAGAGCAGCAACAAGGCTTGAGCGGCAGGGAGGCTCTTACCGATAATGAAGGTATGCTGTTCGATTTTCGGCCCACCCCTCCTAGCCTCCCCTTACCAAGGGGAGGAATAAAAAATAATTCCCCTCCTTACCAAGGAGGGGTTGAGGGAGGTCTGCGCCCAGGATTTTGGATGAAGGACATGAAATTTTCTTTAGATCTTATTTGGATAAAAAACCAAACAATTATTGCCATTACAAAAAACGTGCCTTACCCAAAAAATGGCGCGGCACAATTACCTTTATACTACCCCCCCTCGGCTATAGACTCGGTGTTGGAGGTAAATGCCGGCTGGACTGACCGACATCAAATAGTTGTTGGCGATGAAGTCAAATTTTGATTTCATTCGCTAGATCAATCCACTGCTGAATTTTTAGCTCCTGGGGTCTGGCCGCAGGATTAATATTTAGTTGCTGTAAAATTCGACTGACTTCATTTTTATCAAGTTTTAAATTATTGACTAAAGTATTGTGCAGCTGTTTTCTTTTGCCGGCAAAGCAAGCGTGCAAAATCCCAAAAAACTTTTTTTCGTCGGCAATATCGTATTTTTGTTTTTGGTAAAGTTCAATATGGAGTATTGCGCTGTCCACTTTTGGCGCCGGATAAAAGTCCGCTGCTCGGACAATTTCTGCCAAAACTGGTTTACCGTAAAGCTGGACTGAGATTGCCAGCAGGTTTAATTTGCCCGGGGCCGCGACAATATTCTGTGCAACTTCTTTTTGCACCAACATGGTAATGCTTTTTGGTTTAAATTTTGCTGCGAGCAAAACTTTAATAATTTTTCCGGTTATGAAGTAGGGAATGTTTGCAACCACCTTGTAACTTAGTGTCATCCCGAGCGTAGTATCGACTTGTCGGGACGAAGTCGAGGGATCCCTCCACTTCGGTCGGGATGACAAATTAGATAACTCTTTCTGGAAATCGAACTTCAGAACATCAGCTATCTCATAACGGAAGTTTTTGTACTGTTTCTTTAAACTTTTTAAAATAAGCAGAAACTTTGGGTCTTTTTCCACGGACAGCACAAATTTGGCATTTTCCAATAACTCCTTGGTTAAATTGCCAATACCGGGGCCAATTTCCAAAACCGCGTCATTTTTAGTCAACTTGGCGGTTTCCACCATTTTTTTTAGCACTGAATCGTTCAACAAAAAATTCTGGCCGTAAGTTTTATTGGCGCCGAAATGGTATTGATTAAGCAAAGTTTTGAGTTCAGCAGTAGTCATAGGTTAAACATGATGAATTAAGAAGTAAGAATTAGGAATTAAGCTGCTTGATTCATGCTTCCTGCCTGCCCCGTATCGTCAGCGTTAGCTGTCTGATTCGGGGATTCATGATTCATTCTAAGGGTTCATAAGTTAATTCACCTGGTTCTGCGTAAGGCAGACTTTGCCCCAAACTGCCGGAAAGATTGGCCGCTGGAATAACCCGTAAAATTCGGGATGGATTGGTATAAGTGAGGTTGCCGTAGAGGCGCCTGGCTTTGGCATATAACAAAAACAGCTGTTTTTTGGCCCGAGTTAGACCAACATAGGCTAAGCGGATTTCCTCAGAAAGTTCAGCCGGGTTCAATAAAGACTGGGCGTGGGGCAATATCCCTTCTTCCAACCCGACAAAAAACACCGTGTCAAACTCCAGTCCCTTGGCCGCATGCAAAGTCATGAGCGTGACAGTATCTTGATTATCTTTTAAATTATCTACCTCGGAAATAAGAGCCACTTCTTCCAAAAATTGAGGTAATCCCTCTGGCCAAGGCAAATGGTCAAATTTTACCGCCACGTTAAACAATTCTTTAATGTTTTCCACTCGAACCTCGCCTATTTCTGTCCCATCGTTATACCAAGTAAACAGCTGGACTTTCTTTACCATTGCTTTCATTAATTCAGAAAGTTTTATTTCCGGAGCCAAACTGTTAAAACCGTCTAGAAGTTCGTAAAAATGGGAGACTGCTTGCTTGGATTTGGCGGGCAAAGAAATTCCTGAAAGCGCTTTCAAAAATTCCGGCAATAGGGCCTCTGGAATGGTACTGCGAACACTGTCTATAAAAGTTTGCAAAGCCTGAAAGGACTTCTCGCCAATGCCGCGCGCAGGCACATTTACCACCCGTTTTAAACTGAGGAGGTCAAAGGGGTTGGATAATAAACGCAGGTAAGCCAGCACGTCCTTAATTTCGCGGCGCTCGTAAAACTTTACGCCGCCAATAATTTGATAAGGAATGGCTGCGGAAATGAAAGCTTCTTCCAAAGCGCGCGATTGGGCGTGCGTACGGTAAAGCACGGCAAATCCTTTTAAGCTTCCGTGTTGTTTGGGCAGCTGCAAAAACGAATAGGCTGACTGGGGCGATTGCTTCCTTAAAAATTGGTCCAAAATGGAAAAGCCGCTGCCCCCCGTAGTGGAAGCCGGCTCGGGAATTTCCAAACCGCTGCTCAACGCAACAATAGTTTTAGCGACAAAATAGGCCTCCCCTAGCTCGTCTTCCACAGCTTCTAACTGAACTTTGCTGCCAGCGGGATTTTCGGTCCAAAGGGTTTTTGGTTTCTGCTCCGGATTCAGTTCAATAACTTTTTGCGCGACAGTCAAAATGTTTTTGGTGGACCGATAATTTTGCTCCAACTTATAGACTTTGGCTTCGGGATAATGTTTTTCAAAATTCAAAATATTGCCAATGTTACTGCCTCGGAATCCGTAAATGCTCTGCGCGTCATCCCCGACAACAAAAATATTATGCTCCACCGCCAGTAAATACAACAGTACATACTGAGCATGGTTGGTATCTTGGTATTCGTCCACCAAAATATAACGAAACTGTTTTTGGTATTTAGCCAAAATGGTTTCGTTGGCCTGGAACAATTTTATGGGCAGCATGAGCAAATCGTCAAAGTCCACGCTGTTTTGCCGCGACAAAAAATTTTGGTAACGCAAATAAACTTCTTGGACTAAATTTGCCAAGTCAGCTTCTAGGCCTAAGCTCAACTCCTGCGGCGTTTGCAAATTATTTTTCGCCGTAGAAATATAGGCGCGAAATAAATTGGGCGACAGCCGAGTTTCAATTGGTAAATCGTGGAGGATATCTTTAATAATTTTTAACTGATCACTGCTATCAATAATTACAAAGTTGGAATTATACCCGAGGCGAGCTATTTCTTTGCGCAAAATTCTTGCTCCCAGCGAATGGAAAGTGCCCATGGACGGCAGAGCCGACGAGTTGAAAGCTGAAAGTTGAAAGTTTAAATTATCTTGAGTAGACTTTTTACTTTCTGCATTTGACTTTCCTCTTGAGAGGAGTGAAACGACTCTCTTCTGCATTTCTGCAGCTGCCTTGTTGGTAAAAGTCAGCGCTAAAATATTTTCCGATTTTACCAGCGCTTTTTCTATTAAATAAGCAATCCGAAAAGACAACACCCTGGTTTTACCGCTGCCGGCTCCAGCCAAGACTAAAACCGGCCCCAGTGGGGCCATTACTGCTGCTTTCTGCTGTTCGTTTAACGAGCTTAAATTCATGGCAAAATCCTGACCATATTATAACATTAGAAAACGGCTTTCCGGGCCTGTGGATTTAGTGAAGCTCCCCCAGCAGGAGCTGGGGGCTTCTTCACTTCGTATCCGCCTTCGCATAAAGCTACGGACATGAGCTTGCTCGGGCTGAGCCCGAGCATAATGCTCTCGGATTACCAGCCTAGAGTAGCAAAACCAGCCGTAGCTAAACTTGAAAATTTCGATAATCTTACACTGTTCCCACCGCTTTCATCCGCGGGCAGGAGCCCACGACCTTCTGCGGAGGCTGGTAAAAAAATGCCTAAATAAAAGGGTGAAAAGCGGCCGAGATTACACCCATAGTTAAGCCGGTTACGAAAAAAAAATCTTTTAAATATAAGGAAAATTGGAATTTATCCACTGCTTTTCTTGATTGAGCCGGGAGGCCTTGTTAGACTTGCTAAAGAGATTATTTTTTAGTTAAGTCGATTTTTTAACAGTCTAGTTCCAACAGCCCTCTTTTGCTTTAGGCAGAACGCTGCAAATTTCTGTATTTAGACTTGCTTAAAGGCAAAAGCTGCAATATCCACGCCATTTCCACCCTTTGAATAAAAGGGTGTAAATAGTTCTATATGGACTTTGGTCTAGAGGTGCTCGTGGAAGAGGAGATTATATTTCCCAGTTAAAATTCTGGCAGACAAAATTAAAAGTTTGGTTAAAGCGCGGTAATTTTTTTGCAAAGCATTACACAAGGAAATTCATTTTTTTCCTTAAAAAACACGGTCCTCGCCTTAGCAAACTTTATACGCACAATTTTCCAGCGCTCCATATAAAAATGGACAGGTTGGATTATATTTTTAATTTTTCCAGCGAACTGTTGGTGGTAATTTTGATGCTACTTGTCGCTGGTTTTAATGTATTTTATTTTTTCGGCCGCTCCGAATACAACTATGACCAAAGTTTGGCCGCAAAATTTTTAAGCTACCACGTAAACCTGAACAAGCAACTTTACGCAAAATCCAACAATGTTAAGACCGTGATCGTAAAACCACATGATAGCTTAATTGCTACTGCTTCTGCTGACCAGACTTTCCTGCAAAGCACTGGAAACGGAACTGACGGCAGTAATCCGGACGACAACGTTGTTTTAGATAACGCGCTTGTCCGCCCCAATCCGGACAGCATTAAGGATTTAATTGCCAAGCAAGTCCAAATTTACGAAACCCAACCCGGTGATACCTTAGCTTCTATTTCCAAACATTTTAATATTTCCACCCAGACTATTAAGTGGGCAAATAACTTGCCAAACAACACTATTAAGCCGGGGTGGTTTTTATTAATCCCCCCTACCGATGGTATAATAGTGCAAATTAAAAACACCAACACGACTTTGCCGGATATTGCCAAAAAATATCACGCGAATTTAGACGAAATTATTTCCTACAATGGCCTGGAAAATGCCGAAGATATTCCGGATGTTGGAGCATACTTAATTGTCAAAGGCGGCAGGATAGATCCGCCTCCGGCTCCCAAGAAGAAAGGCGGCAAAGCTTATCTTCCCAATGACAATAGCGGAACTGACCATACCTTCCCCTACGGCTACTGCACTTGGTACGTGGCCAAAAAAGTCTGGGTGCCTTGGGGCGGCAATGCCAAAAACTGGGCTAAAAATGCAGCAGCCATGGGCAGGCGCGTAGACAGAACACCAGTTAAAGGCGCAATTTTTGAAACTTCGGAAAGCCCCTGGGGCCATGTAGGGTACATTGAAAGCGTGAACAACGATGGCACTATAACTGTCAGTGAGATGAATGCTACGGCTGGGTGGGGTAAAATGGATATTCGGGTTTTACCAATGTCTAAGGTTAAGTCTATCATTCACCCATAATAATTTAAATAAAATAAGGACCAGCGCAAGCTGGTTTTTATTTATGTTTTATTTTATTGGGAATAGTGCGTTTGGTCCGGAAGTTAATTCCTCATAAATTACAGAATTGGCCACAATAACACTTGTATTTCTGTAATCGTAGTTTTTAGAGTAAACATTAGCGACCTTACCTCCTGCTTCCTGAACTAAAAGAGCTCCGGGAGCAAAATCATAATCTTGGCCATAAGGGTCAAACATAATGCGCGCATCTAATTTTCCAGAAGCTACCATAGCGTGTTCCCATCCTGACGAAATAGACTGGAATACAATTGACTTATTGCGCAACTCATTTAAAACCTTGGCATTCTCTTCTTTCTTTACATTTGTTTCCACGCCTATGTAACTCTCTGCAAGAGAACGCTTACTAACATGCAATTCAATGTCATTTTTATATGCACCGTTGCCTTTTTCCGCCCAATACATATCGTCATTAATAAAGTCGTAAATTGCCGAGAAGGTAACTATTCCTTCTTCAATTAAGGCAATCATTGAGGTACAAAACGGAAGACCGCGAATATAGTGGCCAGTTCCGTCTATGGGATCCATTAGCCACAATTTCTTGGCCGTCCGATTGCCGCCAAACTCTTCTCCCACAAATTCTATATCAGGATATAAAACTTTTAGCTTGCCTGATACGAATGTTTCTACTTTTGTATCTACGTCTGTGACAATATTTACCGCGGAAGCGTCTTTGCGGTTTACAATTTCAGCACTTCCCCAGCCGGCAAGTAACATCTCCCGCGTCTCCCTTATAACTGGTAAAACCTTGTTTTTATATATCATTAGTTAAAATTATTATCTAAGGAACGACGCGGCCGTTGTCAAAACCATTATTTTCTATGCTTTGCGTAGTGATGTCGTTGGTGTCCAAAGACACATCTTGAGTGGTAAAAATGTCTTTACCGATAAAGCTAATGTCTTTAAACAGCACCACTTCCCGGCCAATTTGGCTGGAAATTGGCATAACTGTAACGGTAAAAGTGAGTTTCCGGGCTGGAACAAAATCACCGGTATGAGCGGGCAATAGGCCAACTTTCCAAGTCAACTTTTTTGTAGACGGGTCAAAACTCACGCTTGCTTTTTCTTTGGCGCTAACGCTTGCTATGTCAAAATTTGTGTTACTGCCCGGAATAAAACCGGTGACAACGGTATTATTAACGTCGTTGGTGGCATTGCGCAAAGTCACGGTAATTTGGTAAGTTGTAGTCTGGCCGACTTTGGGAGGCAATGGTCCCCCTGTGGCAGCGACACTAGCGTCCATGCTGCTTTGGGTTGCCACCTTTAACAGAATGTCATTACCAGGCAAAAATGTAGCGTATTCGTCGGACTTTATTTTTATGGAACTTTTTATTTGAACATTTTTGGCAGAATTTGTTACCACCGGGTCGGAAACCTTAACACTGTAACGAAACTGTCCGGTATCGTTGGGATTTAAAGTTTCTAGGACTGGGATGCCGGAGGCATTCCAGGTAATTGTATTATTGTTAATTTCGCCCTGTTCCGCTTGTACGGTTCCTAAGTCCAGGCCCTTCGGGTCCAGCGTTACGACCACATTCACTCCTCTAGCGGCAACCGCGGCATTATTCTTATAAGTTACAACAAAGTTTAGCCGGTCACCAGGACTAACCACATTTTGGGAATTACCGCCCTCAAGCGCCTGGTTAATTAGTAAAGGCAGGCTGATGACATTGGTAATAAATTTATTAGTCGCCTGCGGATAAAACTGGCCGGTGTTATCCTGCACCAAAAAATCCACGGTAAACGTTTGAGTGGTCGGCGGAATGGCTTTGCCAAAATTACCCTGAAAACTAATTGTACCTTCTGCTCCGGGAGCCAGACTGTCTACATTCCAAATATTTTGGGATAAATTTGGCTTGGGCGTGCTGTCGGAAAATACAAACCCATCCGGATAGTTCAACTGAATGCGGGCGTTGGTAACGCCCTTGTCCGAACTGTTTTTGTAATTGACCTGGTAAACCACTAACTGGGAATTGTTGGTGCTATCGGGACCGGTAAGCGTCAAGTTAACGTTCGCCGCCAAAATTCTGGCAATACTGGAAGCTTCTTTAATAAACTCGGAGTTGAAATTACTGTACCGGTAATGAAGTCTGACCAAAAGCTGTTTATCCTCGTTTATATTCCCGGTAGCTATGGTCTTTACAATAACAACGGCATTTTGCGAGGAAGCCAGATCGGGCACCGAAAACAGCGTCCCGGCGGCGTTAATGCTCGCCGGAACACTGGAGGCGTAACTAACTCCGCTAGGATAGACCAATTCCAACTGCAAGCCAACCAAATTGGCCCGGTCGTTATTTTCCACTTTAATTCGGTAAACCAAATCGGAACCCGAAGCCACGCCGGCGGGAGCGTCTATGCTCACCGCCACGTTGGCTTCCTGCTTGAGTGGAGTTTTAGAAGGGTTAAGAGCAAAAAACGACAAAACACCAATTATTACAACGCCCAAAGAAATGGCCCAAAAATACCACTTGTTGCTTAGGTAAAAATTTTTAAACTGCTGCCAACGCGATAATTTAGCCTGATTAACTGGGATTATTTTGGGAGCGGAATCACCAACATTTTTATTTTGAAAATCTTCCATAATAATTAATTATACCATATAGATATAAATTTGCCTTAAAAAACGCTTGCTAAAAATTCAAAAGCTATTATATAATCACCTATCGTACCAGCGCGGTACGTCTTAGGGTAAATGTGGTGCATTTACAGGGAAATGGTATTTCTACTAAGGAGGACGGAGAAATGATTGTCAAATTGATGTTAACGGTTCCCCAACTTGCTGCAGCAGTGGATTTTATCGGCAGTGAGAAAAATCTAATCCCGGCGCCGCCGGGATTCATGTGGGCTTTTGCGGTCAAAGGAGAAGGCGCGGCTCTGGAGAAAACTATCCGCTTTGCCAAGCTTAAAGACCATAAAAAAGCAGGCGGGGTTCTTTCCGCGGTATTTGAAGTTGTTACTGCCATGACAGTGCTTAAGGCTGACGACGCAATCACTTGGATCGCAGTGGGTGATGATGAAAAACTGGAAAGCAGGAAAATTCCACTCGAGGCCATGGTCGACTTCTTCAGCGCGTTAGGTCTCTTTCCGCCCGCTACAGCGGATTGGACATTGGATGATGCGGGAACTATCAACGCTTCCGAACTGTACGAAGAATGCTGCCAAACCGTGGAGAGAACTATCAAAGATGGTGCCAACGATTTACTGTGTGGCGATGTGCGTGTCGTAGCCAGGATAATCATGGCGCGTTTGGCCGACAAACACCAAGTCGGACCTTTGACAGCTACTTTGCAAACCTAGCTTAGGCTAGAATCGCAATTCGAGGGGACAGGATGCACTGGGTGTCCTGTCTCTTTTTTATTTAAGTAGAAAAAAATTTTTCCGATTTCAGTTCTCGCTCCAATTGATAAACTAAAAAACTATTTACCAATTTTATAATTGCTTCGGAATTTAAGGCTAACTTCGGAACTTCGGAAAAATTAGCATCGCACAATTTTTTATAGTCTGCCCAAGTTTCCGCGCTTACGGCAACTGCATCGGCCGATACTAATCCGTAATAAAAACCGCCGCGGACGGAGCTGAAAAATAATTGTTTTTCGCCCTCCGGGATTTTGGGACTGTGAATATTTAGGCCCAAGTTGGCCAAAAAGTGAATTTTAAATTTTGTCAGGCTAACCGACAGCTGATTAGCAGAAATATCATTGGCATCTAAATAAGTTAAATAATCTTGGCAGAGCTGGAACAGAGGCGCGTTTTTTTGCGCATCGGCTGTGGCTTTCAACAATAATTCAGCGACCACGTACCAGGCGCTTAATAACTTGGGATTTGCACGCAAATTTCTAAAACTATTTAACACCACCGACTCAATTACTTTGGGTAAGGTGTGGTTTCCGGCCAAAATTATTTTGCATAAAAACAGGGGCTGGAGCGAATATTGCAACTTGCTGGTGGCCGCCTTGCTGGCTTTGGCCAAAGCCCGGAGCTTGCCGGCCTCTTTGGTAAAAAAAGTGATAATTTCGTCAGCTTCGCCTAGGGGCTGTTTTTTCAAGATTAGAGCCGTGTATTTATTTTCTCGCATAAAGGCATTACCATGTGCACCTTTCCACGATCGTGGAAAAATGCACATTTGTTAACTAGTTAAATGAAAATGCTTTTTCAAGACCTTTTCGCCTTCTAAAACCTTGGCTTCAAAAACATATAAATCTCCTTCCCCCAGCTTGTATTGACTGCGCAGTTGCCAAATGATATCTGTACACGGAAATGGGTGGATAAATACACTCTTTTGTACTCTAACAAAACCTAATTGCTTGAGCATCAAACGTACAGCATCGCGATTATCTCTGTTGCTTTCTGGCACATCAAACATAACTATCCGCCAAAAACCATCCCAATGTTTAGGTTTTTCAATAGTTAAACTCTTAAGTTTATAGCGTTCAAATTGCCGTTTGCCTTTTTCCGTTAAAACTAACTGCACCGCTCCCTTGTTAGTTTTTGCTTTAATCATCCCCCGGCGTTTTAGATCGTAAAAACTCTTCCGACCGCTTTTAAAATCGCTCTTGGATAAGTTCATAATCCACTTTAGCAATAAACCCATGCCAGGAAATACTAAAATAGTTCCCGCTGCGGCAGCCACACCAATACCGCCCAAAATGTACTTTGCAATTTGTTTTTTCTGTTCCACTTTAAAATTATAACATACCTTTAAAAAATGTGCCCACTTCCACGATCGTGGAAGTGGGCACATTCGAAAAATAATATTACGCTATCAATTATGTTTTATTTCAAACTAATTTAAAGGCCCCAATAAATTTCTCCAGTTTTATCATCTACGCAGTCCCAGTAACCCCCCCTATTCGATTTCACTAGATGAGTACCTCTACCCCAGCAGGCCGCTTCTGCTTGATTACCTTTAACCCTTAAGAATGCTACGCTGTGCCACCCTTGCAGTTGCGGTATAAAGGTAAAAGCCAACAGGACTACGACTATTACCATTAACACTACTATCAAGATATTTTTGTGTGTATGATTCATTGTTGATTTAAGTTTGGATTAAATATTTTTTCTCGACCTTTGACTAATGGAATGTAAAGTTGACTATCGTCTGCTGCTTTAAAGATTGGTGGGTTGGCCACGTAAATCACTCCAACAATAAACCCGGCGATGGCCAAAACAATAACAGCGACCAGCCAGATGTTAGCTCGGGCTTTAGTAACGTAAGCAAACCGGGATTGAAAATGGTGAGTGAGATAGTCCACTTCGGCGTCCACAGACCGCGACGGGGTTATTGCAGTTTGCTGATGAACTGCTGTTCTGACCATGGGTTTTAATAAATCACTCCGGGCAATAATGCCCAGGAGCTTATTGTGATTATCGGTTACGGCCAGAGGGTTGTTGCCGCGCGTGGCAAAAATTTCCGCTACCTCTTCTACGGTCATGTCTGGTCGGGCAAAAATGACATGACGATTCATGATATCAGCTGCCTTGATGTGCGCAATCTGTTTTGCTACGTAAGGCAAAGTCTTGTTGTCCTTACCAATGTAATCCAAAGACTCCAGGAGTTTTATATAAGTAGGCAGATAAATTTGCGCCTTGGAGGCCAGAAAATCACGCTCGTTGATAATGCCTAACACCGTATGGTTTTCATCAACAACCGGCAAACCAGAGAAACTGTGTTTATGCAAAATTTCTGCGACGTCGGTAATCGGCGTAGCAGGGGGCACTGACACCACCTCCGCGGTCATTAAGTCTTTAACCTGCATTTTGTTTTATTTCAGGAGTTATTCTTTTGCATTAATTATAACATAAAACAAAAAATCCCGCAAGTTTGGGCGAAATTTTAGAGTTTTACCAAGCCAAACCAAATGGGCTGGCCTTCAACTTCTCCTTGAGTTTCAAACTCTGCTTCCACTTCCAGACTTTGTTTTATTTGGCTGACAAAAGTTTTTTCCCTATTCACCATTTTCACCAAAGCTTCGGAAAGGGTTTCGCTATTAGTATTGTAATATAAATCTACCAATTCCCCCACAGAAAGCCCGCTTTTCTTGCGCAAATCCTGAATTTGCCGTTCCAGAGCCCGGGCCAGGCCTTCCAGTTTTAACTCGGGAGTCAATTCAGTGTCTAAGTAGAATGTTTCAATGTGGTTTGACCCTTGCGTGCTGTGAATTGTTTTGGAGTGACTGCCAGCCTTGTCCGATAAAGCGTCTTCCTGAAGTTTAACGTTAAGTTCATCCAAAATTAATTGCATTAAATCTTCGTCCATGTCCACGGATTTAGACTTAATAGTCATGTCCAGGGCGCGTAAGGGTTGCCGCACAGGAATAGCCAAAGTTTTCCTGAGTGCGTGACCGAGGCTGACTGTTTCGCGGACTACAGCCATGGATTCAATGACACCCGGGTCCGCTGTTTTAAGCTCGCTCCAACTCTGCAAGTGCACCGACTCTTTGCCTGTTAAATCTTTATACAAAAACTCGGACAAAAAGGGCATGAACGGCGCCAGCATTTTAGCGGTTTCAGCCAGAACGCAGCCGAATACATTCAAAGTAGCGCGTGATGCTTCACTCCCGCCTTTCATGCGGTCGCGGGAGCGGCGCAAATACCAGGTGGAAAGGTCATTGATAAAATCAACAATGGCGCGGCCAGCGCGGACCGTATTGTAACCGTCTAATTCTTCAGTAACCTGGGTATGCGTTAACTGGAGTCGCGCCAAAATCCAACGGTCCAACACATACGAAGCTTCAGGTAGCGAATCTGACACTTTATCCTTAGTATAGGTGCGGTAAAAACTCCAGACATTATACAAAAGCATATTAACCTTGCGACCAACTTCCGCCAGAGTTTTTTCGGAAAAATTCACGTCGTCGCCGGTAACCACCGGGCTAGTCAATAAATAAAAACGCAGGGCATCGGCACCGTATTTTAGGAGGACAATATTAGGGTCGGGATAATTGCCTTTGGACTTGGACATCTTTGTCCCGTCTTCCCCCAAAATTGTTCCCGTAGTCATAACGTTCCGAAATGGCGCGCGGTCGAATACAATAGTGTTAACCACATGCATAACGTAAAACCAGGCCCGGGTCTGGGGGATATATTCCACCACGAAATCCGACGGAAACCGATTTTTAAACAGCTCTTCGTTTTCAAACGGTGCGTGCAGTTCGGCAAATGGCATGGAGCCGCTCTCCACCCAACAGTCCACCACTTCGGGTATGCGCTGCATTGTACTGTCGCATTTTTCGCACTTCAATTTTACCTCGTCAACATAGGGTCTGTGCAAATCCAGTTTTTCTATATCCGCTGGATCATAGTCCGGATAAACTTCGGCAAAATTGATAGATTTCTCCCGGAGTTCGTCAATTGAACCAACGCACACCACATTTTTACATTCTTCATTTTCGCACTTCCAAAACGGCAACGCCGTGGCCCAGTAGCGGTTGCGCGAAATATTCCAGTCCGGCGCGCTCTCTATGCCTTGTTGGAAGCGGCCGAACTTTAAATGCTCCGGGTACCAGTTAATGTCTTTATTCAGTTCAATTAACCGCTGCTTGACTTTCTGCACATTAATAAACCAAGCCGGCAGGGCAGTGTAGAACAAGGGTGTGCCGCAGCGATAACAATGGGGATAGCTATGAGTATAGCTTTCCGTTTTATAAATTAAATTTTTGGCATTTATATCATTAATAACAATCTTATCGGCATCCTTAAAGAACACGCCGCGCAGATGTTCTGGAGCCATGGCTAAATATTTTCCCTTCTGGTCTAACATGTCCACCCTTGGTAAATTTTTGTCTTTAGCCAACTGATAATCGTCTTCACCGTACATGGCGGCATTGTGAACAATGCCGGTACCATCGGACGTAGTCACAAAGTCCGCGGCATAAATCTTATGCGCCTGGCCTTCGGGGTCGGGAATAACACCTGGGTACAGAGGTTCGTAGCTCAAACCTTCCAGCGAGCGAGCGCTGCATTCCAATTTGATGTCATATTCACCTTCAAGCACGGACAACCGCTCTTTAGCCAAAATGTAATGTTCCCTGTCTGCCGACGAGGCAGGGCCGTTTTGCTCAACAATAATGTACTTAATATTCGGCCCCACATTGAGCGAAGTATTGCCCGGCAAAGTCCAAGGCGTGGTCGTCCAGGCTAAAACGTAAGTTTTGTCGTCAGTCATATAATCAACAATGCGCTGATGCGGCATCATTTTAAATTTAGCGTAAACCGACTCTTCCGTAATATCGCGGTAGCTGTTGTCCATGGCCACTTCAAAATTGGAAATTGGCGTTTCGCAGCGGCTACAGTACAGAAGTACCTTCCGGTCTTCATAAATGAGCCCCTTATCCCAAGTCTGCTTTAGCGCCCACCAAACGCTCTCCATATAAGACGTCTGTATGGTCATGGCCGCGTTGTCAAATTCTACCCACCGGTCAATGCGGGAAATTACTTTACCCCATTCTTTGGCATAGATAAGGACATTGTCGCGGCAAACCTGGTTAAAACGCGCTACGCCGAGTTCTTCAATTTGTTTTTTCCCGGAAATTTTTAAGTGCTGTTCAACAATGTTTTCTATGGGCAGGCCGTGGCAGTCCCAGACCCAGCGCCTCCGCACATAGCGGCCGCGCATAGTCTGGTAGCGCGGAATCGCGTCCTTAATTACAGACGGCAAAAGGCTGCCGTAGTGCGGTAGCCCGGTAGCAAAAGGCGGGCCGTCGTAAAAAATGAACGGCTCGTTATTTTTAGTTTGCTCCAGAGATTTTTCAAAAATTTTGAAATCTAACCAAAATTTTAAAACCTCAAGTTCAATTTTGTTGAAATCCGGCGCGTTAGATTGTTTTGTTTCTTTCTCTTGCATAAAATAATTGATACTGATATACGAATTTGAATACTGATGATACTGACAATACGGATATTAATTAAACTGTCTTATCTGGCATTAGTATTATCAGTATCATCCATATCATTTGTATATCCGTATCATACTACTACATTTCTTCTGGCGCTTCAATGCCAAGTAAAGCTAGGCCATTTTTTAGCACTTGCGCAGTGGTTTTCACTAAGACAAATCTAAAATCTCTAATTTTGCTATCTGGTTCTCCACGGACAGGAACATTCTGATAAAAACTATTAAAGTCTTGAGACAACTCGAATAAATAATTACATAACAAATTAGGTAAATACTCTATTATTAAATTTTCAAGAACTTCTGGAAACTGGTGAAGCTTGCGCAAAACAGATAACTCATGTTTATTTAATTCCATATCAACAAACCTTTGATCTAATTCATCAGAATCGGATTTGGTGGTAATCATATCATGGTCCGCTTTGCGTAAAATCCCGTAAATTCGGGCATGAGCGTACTGCAAATACGGGCCGGCATTGCCTTCAAAACTTAGTGCTTTGTCCCAGTCAAAAACTATGTCGCTCTGGCGATTATGGGACAGGTCAAAATATTTTAAGGCAGCCAAACCAACTTGCCTGGCTACATCGGCCTTGTTTTTGAGGCCCGGATTTTTCTGCTCAATAATTTTTTCTGCCCGGCTCGTGGCTTCTTCTACTACTTTTCCTAAAGCTACGCTTGTGCCTTTCCTGCTGCTCAAAATTCCTTCCGGGAGTTTTAAAAAACCAAAATCTATGTGCTGGCTCAATTTAACGGCTTCCCAGCCGAGCAGTTCGGCAATTTTAAAAAGCTGGTTAAAATGGTGAGATTGCCTTACGTCTACTATATATAAGTTCAAATCAAAATGATACTGCTGCCAAACATACTGCAGTTTGGCCAAATCCCGCAGTAAATAGGTGCTGGCCCCGTCGGACTTTTTCAAAATTCCCTGGTCCAGGCCAAATTCTGCCAAGTCCACAAACAACTCGCCTTCGGAGCCGGTTTGGGCAATATTTTTGTCTAAACATTCTTTGACTATGGCAGCCATTTTATCTTCGTAAAAGCTTTCGCCTAAATGCAAGTCAAACGGTTCTAAAGCTAAAAGTTTGGCCATTTCTTCCAGCTTGTTCATGGACACATCCACAAACCACTGCCAGAGTTCTCGGTTTTCTTTATCGCCCTGTTCCAATTTGGCAAATTCCTGCTTGCCTATTTCCCGCAAAGCCGGGTCGCTTTCCATATCCTGATTATATTTAACGTAAAGTTTTTCCAGTTCATTAAGCGGGTCTTTCTCAACCACTGTTTTGTTTCCATATTTTTTGTAAGCCGCGATCATAATGCCAAACTGCGTGCCCCAGTCGCCAACGTGGGTGTCGGACAGTACATGGTAGCCTTGAAAACGTAACATTCTATTTAACGCGTCGCCAATCACTGCGCTGCGCAAATGGCCAACGTGCGGCAGTTTGGCCACGTTTAACTGGAAGTATTCAATTATGGCAGTTTTGCCGCTGCCGATTTGTGAACTGCCGTAATTAGACCCGGATTTTATAATGGTTTCCAAATTGTGCAACAAATGTTTTTGCGACAGCCGAAAATTTATAAAACCATTCACTGGTTTTATTTCCGAAAATGTTTGTATATGGTCCAGCTCTATGCATTTTTTGGCCAAAATTTCGGCCAACTCTTGTGGCGATTTTGCCGGAGCGACTTTAAAATTTTTAAACAAAACCAACGCGGCATTGCTGGCATAGTCGCCGAATTCGGCGCTCGGAAAACTAATAGCATAAACCCCCGTAGCGCTTACGCTTTTGCCTTCATCTCCATAAAGGTTAGTAAGCGATTCACCAATAAGCTCTGAAATGTATTGTTTCACCCCGTTAGACCTTTCAAAATATTAATATCTCATCCACATCTCGCTAGTTCAAAGTTTTGTCTAACGGGGTGAATGACAATTAATTATACCATAAATAAGACCGGCTTTGAGATGTCCCAAAGCCGGTCGAAACTTGCAAACTGTTCAGGTTATTGCACATGCTCCCGTCGCCAGATGACTTATGGACCTCAGTCTTGCTCAATGAGTCCCCGGACGAGTTCTTCGCACTTTTCGAATGCTTCCTGGGCCAGCAGACAATCAAAGGCAGTAGCAACGAGGCCATCTGGTACTTCAATGTTTGTAATCGTGACTCCTTCTCTGTCATCGCCGGGATGATCACGAAAAACCTGTACACCAGCATTCGGCTCGCTGTCGTTCACAGCTATTCGTATCTTGGTTTTGGGAATTCTAATGTCGGTATTTGCGGTACTACATTGGGTCCCAAATTCCTGATGAGTGACGAGTTGTCCTTTCATACTTACCTCCTCTAAAAAGTAGTTGGATCATATTATGCTACATAATTCTTGTTAAACTGTCAATAACGCTATACAATTATGTCATGGCGAAATTAGCAGAAAACAGAAAAGCCCGTTTTGATTACGACATCAAAGACAGCTTTGATGCTGGTTTAGTATTGACCGGAGGCGAAGTTAAGTCTGCCAAAGCAGGCAGTGTTTCGTTGACCGGCAGTTATGTAACTGTTTCCCCTAAAGGCGCTAGTTTAATAAACTGCCACATTGGGCCTTACAAATACGCAAAAACTGAAGGGTATAACCCGACCGCGCCACGAAAGCTGTTGCTGCGCAAACAAGAACTTCATTCCCTGCTCGGCAAAGAAAAAGGCTTAACCATAATTCCTCTGGAGCTTTACACAGGCAAAAAAGGTTTGGTGAAACTAAAAATTGGCCTAGGACGCGGGAGAAAAAAGCGGGATAAGCGTGAATACATCAAGAAACGTGAAGTAAACAAAGAAATCAGGAACTCAATATAACATTCAAACAAAATAACAAATTAACATGGTCGATTTCTTTGATAGTTTAAAATCTAAAATGGATTCGTTTGTTCATTCCGTCTATGGAATAACTAAGTCTTTTCCCAAAGATGAGCTTTACGGAGTTACTTCGCAAATAAGGAGAGCCTCTTTATCTATAATCTTAAATTACATAGAAGGTTATGCGCGTCAGCGAAAATTGGTCAAGTTAAATTTTTGGGAAATATCCTATGGTTCATTAAAAGAAACAAAATACTTGCTTCATTTTTGTTTTAAAGAAAATTATATCTCAGAAAAAGACTATGGAGCCCCACGGGCAAGCCCGTGGTGCCTATAATATACCCTACTTCGCTAAAGCTACGCAGGGTTATCCGCCTAAGCACTCGTGCGGAATCCGCCGTAGCTAATCGTGGTTGTTTG
>ORMF012383162.1_pt1 | contig 23003 bp, 29 predicted proteins | sample 1779871 | NCBI WGS metagenome assembly ORMF01 (sample SAMEA104232316, study PRJEB22302) | groundwater metagenome | biome: forest; feature: aquifer; material: groundwater | place: USA | collected 2011-08-07 | depth 5.4 m | reverse complement strand
TACCGGGCCGCCAGTTCCCGCCGCACCAAAACCTGCCACAGCACCGCTACTTCAAAACCCGGCTACATACCTCCTCAAGGTACCCTTCACACCTCAAGCTCCCACCGGAAACTGGGACCAGCTCCACAACGAGGCCTGCGAGGAGGCCAGCGCTATTATGGCAGCGGCGTACTTTTCAGGCGACACCAGGGCGGAGCTGCCGCCGGCCGAAGTGGAGCAGCAGCTGACCACCCTAACCACCTGGGAAGAGGCGCACTTTGGCTACTCACTGGATACTACGGCGGCCGAAACTGCGGCTATGATACGTTTGGTCTACCGCCTCAAGACCGAACTGGTGGTAGACTTCACCGAGGGTCAAGTTAAAGCCGCGCTGCTCGCCAACAAGGTAGCAATTATACCAGTGAACGGACGCCTACTCGGGAACCCCTACTACAAAACCCCCGGGCCCATCTACCACATGCTCCTCATTCGCGGCTACACCTCCACGCGTCTAGTCACCAACGACTCTGGCACCAAGCACGGCGCCAACTACTCCTACGACTTTGCAACCATTAAAAACGCCACCGTTGACTGGGACCATGCCACCAACACCACTGACGCTAGCCGGTCGGTCATGATCCTTGTTTCAAAATAGGGATAAACCGCTGCCATACTACCCTAGCAACGCTAAACTTTTATCACGGGTACGTATGCTTCAAAGATAAAACCACGAGGCTTACACTTGTGGTTTTATCTTTGGCTCCCCGGGTAGGGATCGGCCTCACCTCTCGTCCATCCGTCGGCAGGCTCGGGTTAGCCACCGCCTCGCGGCCCCGCTAAGCGAGGCATCGCTCCGGCGTTCGAACCCTACCGCAAGCCAAGCAGTTGGCTTGCTCCCGAAATGAAAAAATCCCACCTACTCAGATGAGAATTTTTTCATGGCTCGGGGTGGTGAACGACGTTCGAACTTATTTTATATCCTTTTCATCTCCGCAAGTGTTTTTACACGTTGCAGTGCTTTAGGAATTTTAATCTTAAAATATTCAACAAGTTCGTCAGGTACTTCTTGTTTTAGAGACAGCGTAACCTTGTCATATATTTCTTCAATTTCGTAAATTTCCTTTGCTCCTGTCCATTGCGGGTCTCTTTTTTCGAACGAACCGTCCTTGCCGACCCTAATATCTGCTATCTGTATAAACGATACGTATTTATTGGGAATTATTTTTTCTACTTTGCTCACTACGCCATACCCCGAAACAGATGAAATAAAATTGATTTCATTCCCTGCCTTTAGGCTGCCGTCCATATAGGTCCCTTCATCTATAATACTTGCCCAATCACGTAAAGTTTGGTCACTCCACAGTACTTCCCAGACATTTTCTTTGGGAGCATTGATCTCGATTGAATGTTGTATAGTTTGCATAATTCTAAGTATAACAAAAAACACCTGCTTTTAACAGATGTTTTTTGTTGGCTCCCAGACCTGTGATCTCACTAGATTAATGAATTTGTTTAACCTTAGCTAAATTTTTCTATAGCCCCTACTTCTGTTTTAGTGCGTTTTGCTGTAAAATGGGGCCATGAGAGTCAGTCATGCGAAAATTCGTTTGTTAAAAAAGAAGCTGCCCTGGCTTAAGTATGAGCATTTTAAACCAGCATCTAGTGGCACACACCATAATGTTATGATTTCTGAAAACTACGTGGTGCGGGAACGAAAGAATGAACCGCAACTAGTACGAGGAGAAGCAAAGTTCCTGCAGCAGCTTCGGCACCCATTGATTCCAAAGATTACTTGGGTAGGAAAAATTGGGCAATCTATCGTACTGGTTGAAAATCGTTTGCCGGGCGCCACCCTTGATAAACGCTGGAAACAGTTACCACGAGCTGTTCGATTTCGGATTGTGAGACAGGTAGTAGGATTCCTAAAATTTCTACGGAGGCACCCCTCACGTTCTGTTTATTCAGTAGCGACTGGTAAAAGGTACCCCAGTTTTACAAACTACCTTGCTCGACAAACGACACAACATATTGCGCTGATTAAGAAATACAAACCGGCTCGAGCGTTACTCGAAAAAATTACTACTGTAGTTACTGATTCCACCTTACTTAAACTATTCACAACTAAACCAATCGCAGTGCATGGCGATCTTATTAATCACAACCTATTAACCGACGGGAAGAACCTAACTGGTGTACTGGATTTTGAACTATCTCTATTCGGCGATCAAGATTACGATTTATGTAGGTTATTCTACTATCAAGAATGTGCAACGGCTTATCATGAACAAGGTAGGGATAAAAATTTTGAAGCTGTCTACATGGGGCAGCTTACGGGCGTAATTATTAAAAGTTCTCTCATTAAGAGCCCAGATCAGTTTGGGCGGAAATATCAACTTATGCGAGCCTTCTTCATGCTTGGTGCCTTGGCTTGGGCGGTGAATTCAGATAGGCCACGGAAAAATGTCGAAGAGCTTAAAGTTTTGTGGAATAAATACAGGGTTAAGCGATCAATTGCTTAACCCTGCGCAGCACCAGCTATTTACAGCCGGTATGCTTATCGGGGAAATACGCCCCCGATGGTAGGGGTGTCACCCTGGCGATCTTGATCTTTTTGATCTCGATCTTCTTCACGTCTTCTCACCTCCTTTCATAAGGTGCTAAGATAAGTTTGATTGCCTCATTCCCGTCATACGCTCCATATCGGAAACCGTAAGTCGCCCCCGTTGTAATAGGTGGATTACCTGAAGGCGCTTAGGGTTCGCGAGAATGCGAAAATAATGAGCCTCAGCCTTCAACGCTTTACGACGGGAATACATAACTCACTGCAATTGAGCCAGGTCACTGGCCAACTCATCATTATTAACACCCATTGACGGATCGTCCTTAACGAACCGTACCACACCCTTGGTATCCACCACGACGTAGGTATGGCCCGGCAGGCGGCCAGGGTGCATAGATGAGGGCAGGTTGAGCACGCCATAATCGCGCGACACTGAACCAGAAGTATCAAACAAGACAGTCGCTTGCGCCAAGTCTGGCACCTTATCCACGGCCGTACCCCACTGTTCTTTTGGGTCGGTCACGATTGACAGTGCCAGCACATTGTCGCCGGAAAACCGCGCATCCTTAGCCAATGCCGTAATTTGATTCCAACAACCCGGGTAGCACATTAGCCCCTCGTTAAAGAATAGCACAACTTTTTTGCCGCGTAATTGCGACAACGTTACGGTATTCCCTTGGTAGCTCGGCAGGCTGAAATCAGGCGCCGTCTGGCCCACCAGAGCCGAGAAGGCAGTAGTGCTGGCTGGCCCGGCAGCTTGGTGGTGCCCAGCCATACTATTGGCTTGGGGCAACTCGGCTGATTTAGGTGAGGCAGCGACCCAGGTAATGAGCGCGACGAAGGCGCCAACTCCGATGCCGGATAGAATAAGTGCAGAGACACTAATTTTAACTTTCATATGGTTAGTAAGTTAAGGCTGACGATTTGTCCGCAGCTGGCGAACCGCATACGTTGCCGCCGTAATAAGGATAAGTACCGTGAGCGCACCCCAAGCTAGGTTAGGTATACCCTGCGTGATGGCGAGGAGCCGTTCTGTAATGAGGTTGGCGTAGACGTTAACCCTAATGGCCAAGGGCGACACGCCCATGAGTAATCGATTCTCGGCTGCTAGATATAATATCCATATGCCGAAGGCAAGGAATACTGTACCAGCCACTAAATTCGAGATGCTCGTACTAAAGCGCTGCCCGAGCAAAGTGTAGCTCACCTGGCGGCGGAAGACGTAGAACCGCTTGGTTAGGTTAACTTTGTCGAGGAAAAGCGATATAAGGAAGAGTGGCGCTACCATGCCGATTACGTAGGTTAGGCTGTAGAGGCCGCCCCATAAGATGGAACCGGGCAGCACGGAAAGTGCTAGCACACCGGCCAGCACCGGAGCACAGCAGGTGGTAGCCAGGCCCGAGAACACGCCGAGCACGAAAATCGCGCCAAAGCTATAACCCTTGAGCTGTGGGTGTACGCTCCAAGGTAGTGACATACTTTTGCCTAAGAGTAGTAGTACCCCCATTCCCACGAGCATGAGAGCACCAAAGCTGAAGACGGTGTTGTGGTATCGCGTCAGCAGCTGCCCTATCCCAGCAAACCCCAAACCCAGCGGCACGAATACTGCGGCAATCCCCAAGAAGAACACGAAGGTCATCAGAAAGAGCTTTGCCTTTTGTTTGAATATCGAGCCAAGGTAGGTGGGTAGGAGCACGGTAATACAGCAGGGCGCGAACAGCGCGGCTACGCCAGCCACAAAGGCGGTTAAGAACGAGGCGCCAGTAATTGCGTTCATCATATGATTACTGGCTACCCAGGCACTGCTTGTATTGATCGGGGTGGTGGCTCATGTGCTGACGCCACGTTTCTTCGGTGTAACCAGCTGGCGGCACGCACGGATTCGTTGGGTCTTCCGTTTGCTTGGCTTGGGCATAGTTTAGCGGTTGCCCGTTAGGTGTGCCTGATGGCTTAAATGTACGCCAACCCTGGAATACCCAAACTGCCCCGAATATGATCACCAAACCCATGAATACGAATAAGATTTTCTCAATCTTTGTCATATGGATTATGAAGGTGAGTTAGTAGGTTTAGGCGTTACCGCGCGCTTGAGCTCCAGGTCGTAGTACGTCCCCATGAGCTTTACACCATCACGCAGCACGTAGGTACCACCTTGTTCTTTGCTTCCAACCTGCGGCCACACCTGCTGGAACTCTGGATACACATCAAGATCGCCGACCAGAACAATCGCAGGCAGGTATCGTATCTTGTACTCTTGAATCAATCCTTTACCCTCTGTGCTTTCCAACGCCACAACCTTATCTTCGGTAACGTTCACGCCCAAGTTCTTGAGCGCTTCGGCATTCCTCGTAACGTCGTAGCAGGTCTTGCAGGTTGAATCCGTGAGGTAGGTAGCGCGAAATAACCCGCGGATCTTATCGCCAGCAACCTCACGGTACGGGGCATGCACCAGGTAGGTGAACTGCCCATTACTTTCCGTACCAGCTTGTGTCAGAAATTTCTCAAGCTTCGGTGTGCGTGAAGTTTCTCCGCTTACTACTACGGCCGGGAACCGCTCCAGTTTTTGCTGTGCGAGGTACCGCTTGCCCTCTTCGGTGGTACCATCAATCTGTTTCATAGTGCTAAACGCCACCTGCTGTTTTTTGAGGGCATCAACGAACGGCTGGGGGTTGGTACAACCCACGCACGTACCATCGACTACTACAACCACATCGAGCCGTGCCGGACGTACGGCCTCCTGCTGTGCACGCACGAACGAAGCTGTGGCTGGTACGCTAGTAAAGAGCATGGCAAGCCGCACTACCGCCAGCACGACGAGGCTCGTGAGCAGAATTACAAGCACCGTATTGGTTAACCATTTCATAGATCTACGGTTTAGCACCCGCCCACCTGTGCCGGCAAGGCACCGGTGCTGGCGGCCGGCGCAGACGCGGCTGGGGCTGGTGCCGCCGAAGCTGCAGCCACTGGCAGGGCGCGCCATGATTGGAGCGCTTGGTGGAGGGCATTAAGCTCAAGGCTTTCAAACACTGAAACGACTACAAGTATACCCAGCGCAACTATGACAAGGCGCTGGCGGCTAATCTTGAACGATATTGTCCCGCTATCTGCCGGAATTTCAGCTGGGGCCTCCAGCTCAACGGGCGTACCTAGTTCGGGAACTGAATCTTCACTAAGATCGTGATGTGTGGTCATACATGATGTAAGTTACGTGAGTTAAGGTGTCGTTAGCAGCCGCCAACCTGAGCTGGTAGCGCGCCGGATGAAGAACTTGTTGGCTGGCCTGCCGCCCCGCCACGTGCCTTGGCAACAGTAGGTCCTGGGAAAAAGGCGGCTTTCCAACGGTTAACTTCACCCAAAATTTCAGCATCGGTCATTTGGGGATACTTTTGCAGCAGGTAGCGAGCTACGCCGCGCATAGCGCTAGAGTGCGCACAGGCACACGCCGGTTTACCGTCGGGAAACACTAGGGTCGTGGCGCCGCAGCAGAACTCACAGGCGGTTCGGCTGGCGATTGCAATGTAGCGCTGCTGTAGCGCTCCGGTGAGCGTGATGGTGCCAGATTCACTGTCAAATTTTTGAAGTATGGGCATGGCGCTAGCCGCATCATCAAAGCTGATACCGAGTTCAGCGCCATACCGAGCCGGTACACCATGTGGCAGTACATCGGTACCAGTGGTGGCGACTGGCACACCGCCGCTATCCCACCCGGCAGCCAGAGCGTTGGGTAGGAGCGAATGAATCGCCATCATGTGCCACTGGTTGAAGAGGAATAGAGCACCAACAATGAGCAGTAAGCTAACTTCCGCATGACGTGATATAAAGTGACCTGAAGCGCTACGTAATTTCATATGTGCCATGGGTTCAATTGGGTTAATACTAAAAACACCACTGTATCGTGGTGCTCCAGGAGCTTATGCCTTGTAGGTACGACAGCCTACATGATTGGCACAAATAAAACCCTGAGCACCATAAAGGTAGCTGGTGCTGGGTCGCGCTTCTCATGAAGTGTCAGCCACTGCTCGATTTTCTGAAATAAAACATTGAGGCTGGCTGAAAAATTCTGCCATCGCAGACGAAGTCGAGACAGCGCATCAGGCTCGCCTCGTTTCTCTCTGAACCAAAACCAAAGTGTTGCTGCGAGAACGAACAAAACGAGTAGCTGGTTAACGTACGTTGGGACGGCTTGTGAAATCGTTTGAATAACTCCTAGGTGAGCCCGCAAGCATGACGCAATATTAGTTAAACTTACGCAGGGTGGCATCCCCCCGCCTACACCTACACAACCTTGGTGAGCTGTGGCCCCATGTACCATGTACCATGTACTCATTAGGCCAACGCCCAGCATCCCCAGCAAGAGGGTGATGCCGATAATTTTTTTAAATCCTGAGAAGCTTTGACAGTTCATATTCGAAACTTAACATATGTTTCAGCCTGGGTCAAACGCTTAACTGACTCCGCTTGAGTAAGAGTGCATTAAAGGCAACGATAACTGTGCTCAGAGACATGAGCAGCGCGGCGAGTGCGGGCTGGAGGAGTATACCCTGAGCGGCCAAAACGCCAGCCGCTAGAGGTAGAGCCACCACGTTGTATCCTGTGGCCCAGAACAGATTTTGAATCATTTTGGTGTACGTGAGTTTCGACAAACGGATGATCTTCACAATATCCCTGGGGTCGTTCTTGACCAGAATGATTCCGGCGGACTCAATAGCGACGTTCGTGCCAGCGCCAATAGCGATGCCGAGATCGGCTTGCATTAGTGCAGGCGCATCGTTAATTCCATCGCCCACCATTGCCACCCGCCGCCCTTGCGATTGCAACAGTTTCACCTTATCGGATTTTTCATGAGGCAGGACTTTGGCAAAGTACTCATCAAGCTGCAGCTCTTTAGCTACCCAAGCAGCCACATCTTCTGAATCACCAGTAATCATGGCGGTTCGTATACCCATGGTCTTAAGTGCTGCCACGGCTTGCTTAGACTCTTCACGAATGATGTCGACCAATGCAATAGCTCCCATGAGTTGGCCCTGCGAGATAACATACACAATGGTCTTGCCTTGCCGGGAAAATTCCTGCAAGCGGACCTGTGCATCAGCGGGGACTTCGAGCTTCATTTCGGCAATGAGCGTAGGGCTACCCACCTTGACCTCCTTGCCAGTTACCATAGCTTTCGCACCCTGACCGGGCAGGCGCTCAAAACCCTCAACTTCACCTAGTGCTATATGGCGTTCAGCTGCCGCCCTAACCATGGCTTTGGCGATTGGGTGTTCTGAATGACTATTGACCAAAGCAGCTAGGCGCAACACATCCTCTTCGTTGTTGCCAGAGAATGGCACAATTGCATCGATTCCGAACTCGCCGCGGGTTAGGGTGCCAGTTTTGTCAAATAGGACCACGTGGATATTCCGGGCCGCTTCTAGCGCCATGCGCTGCTTTACCAAAACACCGTTACGAGCCGCTTTAGTGGTAGAGATAGAGGCGACTAAGGGTATAGCGAGGCCTAAAGCGTGCGGACAGGCAATCACCAACACCGCCACCAAACGTTCAACCGCAAAGGCAGTTCCTGCGCCGGCGGCCAACCACGAGGCCAGGGTAACCCCGCCGGTAACCACCGCCACTATGGTCAAGTAGTATGCAGCTCGATCAGACAGCACCTGTAGGCGGGATTTCGAAGCTTGAGCCTCGGCCACAAGCCTCATGACCCCAGCCAGGAACGTCTGTTCACCAATTTTTGCTACCCTCACCTGCAATGAGCCGTCACCATTGATGGTACCAGCAATAACCTCACTGCCCTCTGTTTTGGTAACTGGTTTTGATTCGCCGGTGGCCAGTGCTTCATCCACTTCAGAACTACCCTTCAGTACCGTGCCGTCAGTGGGAATTTTGCTGCCCGGTTTCACCAGTACTACATCACCTACCACAACTTCCGAGAGCGAAACCACAACAGGCTGACCTTCGCGGATAACTTCGGCTGTATCTGGCAGGAGTTTGGAGAGCTCTTTAAGGGCACCTTGCGCACCAGCTACGGCACGCATTTCCAGCCAGTGCCCTAGTAGCATGATGGTGGTAAGTGTAGACAATTCCCAGAACAAATCCTTGCCCTCACCCGCCAAAATAACATACACACTGTACACGTAAGCAGTTAATATCGCGAGGCTAATGAGCGTCATCATACCCGGGAGTCTCGCCCGTAGTTCACGGTATGCGCTCGCCAAGAATACCCAACCGCCGTAGAAGAATATGACCGACGACAGCACAAACGGTACATAAGACGAACCAGGGAACACCGGCGCCTGCCATTTGAGCAGTGTTTGTGTAATATCTGAATACAGTACAACTGGTAATGACAAGGCTAGACTCACCCAAAACTTTGCCTTAAAAATATTCGTGCGGTGGCCGGTGTGCTTGTCAAATCCGTCAGGCTGTCCGTGCGCTGTGTGCACTCCATGTTCGGCTGGGACTGGTTTACGCGCGCCCTTAACTGGCACTAAATTCATGCCACACTCTGGACACATCCCCGGCCGTTCGCGCAGAACGTCGGGGTGCATGGGGCAGGTATAGCTACGCGGCGCTGTGGAGTTGTGCCGAGTGTGATCCATAGGTTCTAAATCGAACGAGTTGAACAACCAGGTAAACAATACCTGCTAGGTTAAATAGTATTCCTACCCAAAACAGTTGCTGCTGGTACTGCGCAATGATACTGATGGCGCCAGCTATGCCGAGGAGCGGCGCAATGCTCGCCAGGTAGTGCGCGCAACACGCGAGCATAGCGGCGGTTGAAGTCGTGCCTGATACAGCTACTACCTTTCCACCTGCATGCATTTGAGTAATGCTCTGCCTAAGGTACGCGTAGAGCCCCACCTGAATGCCAAAGCCAACCGCCAGGCTGAGGACAAAGTACCAGGTGGTACCAAACTGCTGCTCGGCGAAAGCCCACCCCGACACGGTAGTAACCGCGAGCGCGTAGAGGGTGAAGAGGGTTGTAGCAGCCAACAGCCCGATTGCAGCAGCTACTAAGATGTGGTTTCGTCCAGGCATGGTATTACTGCGCAAACAATGATGGATTTGCCTCAAACTTTTGCTGGCAAGGCTCCGAGCAGAAGAAGTAGTGGATGCCGCGGTACGTGCTCACGAAAAAATCACCGGTCGCCTGCATGCCACACACCGGGTCCCAGCGGCGGTAGCCGCGCCGAATCCTGGCGTTAAATTTTGATACCTTGTTCCAAAGACGTTTAAGCTGTTTAGTCATAAAGGATACTACTTTCAGCAGTCATGCTTAGATTCATCCTTCGTAGCACTATTATCCGGCGTAGGTTGCGGGATACTTGGATCAGTTTGGTTAGCGGCCGGCGAAACTGATGGCTGACTTTCAGCGGCTCCAGCACCAGTGTTACCCCCGTGTCCATGGCCACGCATGGCAAAAGCATGCACGCCTAACATAACTGCCCCGGCACCAAGTAGCCACCAAATAGAGCCACGGCCAGCTCCTCCCCCGGTGAATGCTAGGAAAATAATAGGAAGCATGCATCCAAGCATCATCATCCACATCATCTTGGAGTCATGGCCGCCGCTATCATTGGAATTTCCGTGATTGTGCATACAAGGAAAATTAAAGTTTAGGGATAGCTATTACTTTTCAGATTTAACCAAGCTAGAATTGTGCATCCAGACCATGTAACAAGCAAAGATCCAAGCAAAAATGAACACGTATACGGCGCCCAGGATAACGCTTCCAATATTCCCCCAGGTAAAGCCCGGCAACGTCTCAAACAGGGCGTGGTGTAGCGCAGTCCCTTGGGCTGTGCGCCAAGGCAAGTACCCGCCCACCAAACAGAGGATGTAGACTACTTCAGCCCCGAGAACACAGAGCCAACCGTACCGCTTTAGTGAGAGCATATGGTGTTTGGTTAAAGATAGTTAATTACCTTTTGTAACTTCTCTTCCACTTGCTCAGCCACATCAAGTAAGGCTGAGTTACCAACTATACTCATGGCCGTAGTGGGCAGAATAGCTGATACGGTGACCTTTCCACTATCCTCATACACAATCACATTGCACGGCAAGAGCAAACCGACTTCCCGCTCGGTTTGGAGTGCCTGGTATGCAAACGGCGGATTACAGGCACCCAAGATAAGGTACTTACCGTAGTCTATGTTGAGTTTTTTCTTAAGGGTCGCGGCAACATCAATTTCAGTCAATACTCCAAAGCCCTCTTTGGCGAGTTCGGCTTTTGTTCGTTCCACCGCTTCGCTAAACGGCAAATCAACTTGTTTAGAGCAACCGTACTTCATAGGGTTTAGCTAATGAGGTCCTTTTTCTTAGACTCAAACTCTTCCTTATTAATTTCCCCTCTGGCGTAGCGTTCTTTCAGAATCTCAAGCGCTCGGTTGGACTGGTTGGAATTCGTACCGCTTACCTCTCGTACCAACCACACCACGAGTAGAATGACTCCGCCCCAAAACAGAGGCATCATGAGCCATCCCCAGATTCCCCAGCCAAACATGTGTCCGTAGTAATAGTATCCCATAGGTGTGGCTACTTATTGGATAAAGTGTAGATCTTAAGGAGTTCGGCAATAGCCTTCTCGTCCTCGCCACCGTGCTGCATCTGGTGCCGCACGTGGGTCTTGAGGTGGTTCTGCAGGAGTAGGGTATCCAGACTCTTTAAGGATCGCTGAATGGAGAGCGACTGGTTTAAGAGCTCTATGCAGTACTCCTCCTTCTCAATGGCCTGCGTGAGGCCCCGTAGTTGGCCGGCAATAATCTTAGCCCGGTGGATAGCACGACGCTTGATTTTTTGGTCTACCATAAGGTACTTGATGATTAATGTTAAATAGGGTATACCCCTATATCCTATTATAATCAAACAAAACAAAAGGTCAAGCGCAGCTATCCACAGCCTACCCAACCCTTAAACCACTGGCACTTGTAGCTGGTGATCAGCAAGTAGTGGAACTGCTACCTAAAATTGACATCCACGCTTACGCCAAATTTATTCTCCAAGAAGGATCAAGAGATGAGCAAAGAGAGCTCCTCTCACACATACAAGGCACCATCCTCTTAAAAGAAAAAACAGTTAAATTAGCCAAATGACAGGGACTGGGATCGAACCGAAAAACATTGGGGTTTTTAATCATTTTACGTTTTAAATAAAACAAAACACGAAGCTTCAAACTTCGTGTTTTGTAAACGACCCTATAATCATTGGGGTTCCTGTGACGGCACCACGGTCGTTTAGAACAAGTTGTCTTGGCTCCCCGGGTAGGGATCGAACCTACGACCGTCGCCTTAACAGGGCGCCGCTCTACCGCTGAGCTACCGGGGAATGAATTTTAAAAAGGCGCCAAACAAACGGCGCTCTTGTATCCTAGACCATGGCCTAAACCTTGGCAAGGCCTATGAACTGGCCTCGGTTACTTGCCCGTCAAAATGTTCCTCCTGCTGCAGTGCCTGCTCACGCGTGGCGTGCACCGTGCCGTCCTTATGCTCGGGTGGCGAGTAAACCGTGTAGAGCCTAAGCGGCTCGGCTGAAGAAGTATTGATGATGTTGTGCTCCACACCAGCTGGCACTACCACGGCCGAACCGTCTGCTAGGTCATGGGCTACGCCATTCAGCACGGCCTGGCCCGTACCCTGCTCCACGCGGATAAACTGGTCCAACGTGTGAACCTCGCTGCCAATCTCCCCGCCCGGCGGCAGGCTCATGAGCACCAGCTGGCAGTTCCGCGCGGTGTAGAGCACACGGCGAAAATTCTCGTTGTCGAGCGTCAGTTGTTCAAGGTTACCTACGTACCCCGGCATAGGTTTGTAGCCAGTGTAAGCTCTAGTAGTCCTGTAGCTTGCGCATGCCGAAGTGCGCCTTGATGCGCTCCAAGGCCTTGGCCTCGATCTGGCGAATGCGCTCGCGCGTCACGCCGAACTCTTGCCCCACCTCCTCCAGCGTATGGCTCACCCCGTCGTGCAGGCCAAACCGCATTTCCAGAATTTTCTGCTCCCGGGGGGTGAGCTCGCTCACAATTTCCTTAACGTGGTCGCGGAGGAGCTGCATAGCGGCCACGCGGTCGGGGCTGACCGTTTTTATATCCTCAATAAAGTCCCCCAGGGTAGAATCCTCATCGTCCTCGCCGACTGAGGTTTCTAAGGAAATGGTCTCTTGCGAAATTTTGATGATGTGGTGAATCTTTTCCACCGTCTCGCCCATTTCGGCAGCTATTTCCTCCGGCAAAGGCTCGCGACCTAGGTCTTGGATGAGCTGGCGCTCCACCTGCTGGAACCGGTTAATGGTCTCTACCATGTGCACCGGAATGCGAATGGTGCGCGACTGGTCGGCCAGGGCGCGCGTGATAGCCTGCCGAATCCACCAGGTAGCGTAGGTGGAGAACTTGTAGCCTTTACGGTAGTCGAACTTCTCCACCGCCCGGAACATACCAATGTTACCCTCTTGAATAAGGTCAAGCAGCGACAGCGACTTGCCGGTGAATTTTTTAGCGATCGAAACCACCAGCCGCAGGTTAGCTTCTATCAGCCGGCGCTTAGCCTCGGCGTCGCCTTTCTCCTTGCGCTTAGCTAAGCTGACCTCCTCCTCAGCTTTTAAGAGCGGCACCTTGCCTATTTCCCGCAGGTACATTTGAATGGAGTCAGTGGAAATTTCCGACAGGTCATACGGTTTCTTGTCCGCCGCAAACCCCACGCGTTCAAAAATCTCCTCCCGCCGCGAGCCCATGTCTAAAATGCCGCCGTCAGTCTCTAGCACCTGAATGCCCTGCTGGTCTAGGGTATCCAAAAACTCATCATAGGCGTTTTGGTACTCCTCTACATTCGTAAACACACCTAAAACCTCGTCCTCGGTCACAAAACCGCGGGTGCGGCCCTTCTGTACCAGCTTCTTGACCTCCTCAATAGGTACCTGCAAGGCAAGCTGTGCTCGAGCCTGAGCGCGAGAACGCGCGCCGCTCGACTGGCGGACGGCTTTGGCTTTGGGACGCTTAGATTTTGCCTTGCCGGCGCTGGCCTTATGGCGAATTGGTTTTTTGGGCATACGTATTACGACTGCAACTGAGCCAGAGCGCGGCTGGTTTCGGTAAAAGTGGTGAGCAGCTCCTGTAGCTCCTGTGCTTGCCCGGCGGTCTCCGCCGCGGCAATAGCAGCGCCCAGACGCTTGAGCTCGGAGCTTAAGTGGTTGTGCTTGAGCTGCTGGAGCAAGCTCTGGAGTTCTCCCCTCGCACCGGCTGGCTCAAGGTCGGTGAAGGCTATTTCAGCCTCTAAAAATACTCGGTCTAAGAAACGGCTCAAGGGTAGGTCCTGGCTCAGCTCAGCCTTAAGCTCGTCAAAATCAACGTGATGGCTCTCATTATAGTAAACGAGCACGCGTTTGTAAAGCTCGCGGGGGTGGCCGGGCGCTACCATCTCAGGTGGCAGCTCAGGCACCACCTCGCTCAAGAGCTCGGGGTGGTGGATAGTGAGTGACAGCACCTTGGCGGAGAGCACCTGGTGCCGGTCGTAGGCTGGTTCCGGCTCTGCACTGGCGGCGGGAGTAGGGGGAGCACTCAGCGTCACCGGCAGCCCGGCTAAGCGTTCGCGCAGAGAGCGCTCGTCAACCTCCAGCTCGCGCGCCAGGCGCTTGAGGTAGTAGTCACGCTCCACGGGGTCGGGCAGTTTGGCAATGGCCGTGAGGAGCCGGCGCGAGGCCTCTTTTTTCCCTTCGCGCGTGCCAAAGTCAATCTCTTTGGCTGCGCTGACAAAAGCGTAATCACCAAGCGGTAAGGCGTCCGCTACTGCTTTACGCAGTGCGGCGGGGTCTTGGCGGGCGCACTCGTCGGGGTCTTTGCCAAACGGCAGCACTATCACCTTAACCTCTAGTTCAGCCGCGAGTGCCAGGTCTATGCCCCGTTCGGAGGCCGAACGGCCGGCTAGGTCAGCGTCAAACGCCAGCCTGAGCTCGCTGGTGTAGCGCTTAAGCAGTTTCACCTGCTCAGGCGTGAGCGCTGTGCCGGAGGTGGCAACGACGTTTTTTACTCCCGCCTGCCAGCTCCCCACCACGTCCATGTACCCTTCCACCAGCACGGCGTAGCCGGCCTCTTTTATGAACTGCTTAGCGCGGTCGAGATTGTAAACTATGGTGCTCTTGTTGTAGATAGGCCCTTGCGGCGAGTTGATGTACTTGGCCTCCTTTGCCTCGGGGTCGAGCGTGCGGCCGCCAAAACCCACAACTCTGCCTTGGGCGTCGGCTATAGGAAACATCAGCCGGTCGCGGAACCTATCGTAAGCGCCAGGCCCTCGCTCGCTCTTTAAAGCCAAACCGGCTGCCACCAGCTCCTCAACGGAGTAACCCTTGCTCCGCAAAAATACTATAAGCTTATCCCACTCTGGTAAGCTATAGCCAATGTGGAACGTGGCTATACTCTCGGCGGTCACCTGCCGAGTTTTTAAATAATCACGAGTCTTAGCCGCTAGAAGATTTTTATTGAGCTGCTCCCCAAAAAACGCTCGCGCCAGTTCCACAGCTTGAAAAAGTTTTAGGCGCTGGCTGGATTCTCCTGGCCGCGACCCTCGCACCAGTTCCACGTGCGCTTTGCGCGCCAGGAGCTCCAGGGTTTCTAGAAAATCCATATTCTCAATTTTTTGCACAAAGGAAAATATATCACCACCTTCAGCACACCCAAAGCAGTGCCAAATCTGCTTTTCACGATGCACGGTAAAACTAGGGCTTTTTTCGTGGTGGAAGGGACAAAGACCCTTCCAGTTCTGGCCAGCTTGCTTGAGTTTGACGTACTCCCCCACTACGTCCACAATATCCAGCCGGGCTTTAATTTGTTCTACTTCGTTGGGCATAAGCGGTAAGCATAGCTAAAGCCTCGGGATTGATGAAATTAGTGGGAACGTTCTCAATACTCTCCCATCTCCATTCAGAAAACTTATCCGGCTCTAGAAGCTTGGGCTCTTGAGTAGTAGTACCGATAAAAAAGTATACTATATCGCCAGCCTTAGCTCCGGAGAATTCGCTAACGAAATCAGTAATCGTCAAATCGGTAATACCCGTTTCTTCTGTCACTTCGCGGCGGAGAGCGGCCTCGACCGTTTCAACCCCAGTACACCTCCCACCGGGCATAGTCCATAGCGGCAGCTCAGCCGAATAGTGACGCAAACCAATGATGTATTTCTCACCTCGGTGAATGGCGATTGAGGGGCAGGTAGTAATTGTACCAATTACCTCTAATTTCAGCTTCAATTCAATGTTTGGCATAAAGGGCTGCATCTCTAGTATACCGCTAATGACACCAAAAGCCCCAACGCCGGGACTTTAAAAAAACCACACCCAAACTCAGTTTTCAAGTTTTGCTCTGGCGCGAATTACTTTCTGTTTAAAAAATCAAGCTTATGAGGATTCCGTACACCGCAAACTGAATAGCTAGGTACACCGTCTCTAGCGTAAAGAATTCAAAATGCCGAATTGTCGAACTCTTTCCCATCGCCGCCAAAACATGGGCACTCCAAAGGAATAGCCCCATCACCAGGGCATAACTGACGCCAGCCAGCATTGATGAATGGTCAACCGCGAGTACAGCATAGCCGTACGAGAGCACGACACCTTGTACAATCATCGAGCTCAGGCCAAGTACTGGTTTCACGTCTTCTCTAAAATAGTTCCACTGCATATACTTTGCCCTAAACACCTTCATGTGCCACAAAACAGCCAGTGGAAATGTGACGACAATATATGCCAATGTCCCAAGTAAAATGTGCATATTATATAATTTAGGCAGCTTCAAACCTTGCCTTATTTTCAACCATCCACTTCTCCATGTCTTCTTTAGTCTTACTAGAGTCCTTCATTACGTCAGCGTGAGCTTCAAAGTAATGGGGCTTAAGAGCGTTCATCCACTCTTCGAACGTCTCACCTTGGACTTCGTGGTTGCATAGATCGCATTTAAGAGTTTTCATAGTTTTTAAATTATAAGTAAGTTAATATACTCGACCTTTGTATTATATTATGATAATTAGCCATAACTAAAAATGGGCTAAATTCCCGTCTCAAATTTCCACTCCATTGGGATAAGGGTCAAATTAATGGGGTGCTTAAAACCACTTTTCCCTTTCCAGGCCGAAAGTTGTGATTTGATTTGGTTGAACAATTTTTCGCGGGCGGCAATTTTATTGGCACTCATTTGAATGAATATCTCTACCGGCGCAATTTTTAGCTTTATGTGGGCGCTATTAGCGTACACAAATACGTCTTCAGTCTGGGTAGCGCCTGAAACTATTTTTTGCACGGCCTCAGCTAAACTGACGACTTCATCATCTTGCACTTTTACATTGTCATATTCTATACGTATCATCGGCATAAGTTTGGACTGTTAAGTATTCATATACCTGGCGGAGGGAGAGGGATTCCCCGCCCTTGGCGGGATAAATTACCCCTTGATATCACCTTGCGCCTGCCTGCCGGTAGGCAGGGTATATCCCGCCGTCGGCGGGACACCTGTTGAGTACATTATACACCTGGCGGAGAGAGAGGGATTCGAACCCTCGATACCTTCAGGTATACACGCTTTCCAAGCGTGCGCACTAGGCCACTATGCGATCTCTCCGCTAGGTGTATAATGTTTTAAAATTAATTTTTTAAAGGCCTCGCCCCCATGGTAACTCTTAATTTGTTTTTCCCTAGCGTTAGCTTGCGCTCGAGTTTCATAAACCTCTTGATACACAATCTGCCACGGCCTACCTAATCTAGTAGCTGGGCTGCCGTCTGAATTGTGTCGAGTCAAGCGTACGACTACATCCGAGCTTGAACCAATATAATAACGCCCCAATTTAAAACTCTGTAAAATATAAACAGTATATTTCATACGTGACGCATCCCGCCCAGGGCGGGACCTCGCTACTGCTCGGCTAGGCCACATAAACGAGTATTAAGCGATTCTTACCTTAACATAATGTTCTAGAAAAATAAAGGGCCGTACTAGGGCCCAAAACCCACCAGTACGGCCTCACAAATACCAAATTAACGGCGCTTGAGGTGCTGCTCGGTTTTGAGTATACGCAGGGTTGTACTTAGAACCGTATCAGGATTTAGGGAAATGCTGTCTATCCCCTCGCGCACCAGGAACTCAGCAAAGTCGGGGAAGTCCGAAGGCGCTTGGCCGCAGATGCCTATCTTGCGCTTGGCGGCATGGGCAGACCTTATCACCTGTGCCACCAGTGCCTTGACCGACTCGTTTTTCTCGTTCGCGACCCCGGCTATTTTCAAAATGCCAGAGTCCCTATCTATCCCCAGGGTAAGCTGAGTCAGGTCATTGGAGCCGATGGAGAACCCGTCGAACACCTGGGCGAACTCGTTCGCTAGTATGACGTTAGTGGGGATTTCGCACATCACGTACACCTCCAAACCCTTTAGCCCGCGTTTGAGGCCCTCACTGGCCATTATTTCCAACACTCGCTTTCCCTCCTCCACCGTACGGCAAAAAGGCACCATAATTTTCACATTGGTCAGGCCGAACTTTTCCCGCACCTGCTTGAAAGCCTTACACTCCAAGCGGAAAGCCGGCTCAAACTTAGGATCGTAGTACCGGCTGGCCCCGCGCCAGCCTATCATCGGGTTGTCCTCCACCGGCTCAAACTGCCGCCCGCCGATTAACCCTGCGTACTCGTTACTCTTAAAGTCTGACAAACGGACGATGACGTCTTTAGGGTAAAACGCCGCCCCCAGCGTGCCGATGCCCTGGGCTAGCTTGTCCACAAAGTACTTGGGTTTGTCCGCGTAGCCGGCCGTAAGCTCAGCAATTTTAGCTTTGGCTTTTTTGTCCTTGAGCTTATTAAAATGGATAAGCGCCAGGGGGTGGATTTTTATGGCGTCGTTGATTATAAACTCCTCCCTGGCCAAACCCACGCCGTCGTTGGGGGTAAAGGAGAGGCCGTAAGCTTGCTGCGGGTCACCGACGTTCATCATTACCTTGGTCTTGGGGCGCTTGAAACCTCGGAGGTTGGTGCGCACGACGTCGAACTTGAGCAACCCCTGGTACACCTTGCCCTGCTCGCCCTCGGCGCAGGACACCGTAACCTTTTGCCCATTCTTTAACACTTTGGTGCCCACGCCGGTACCAACCACGCAGGGAATGCCCAGCTCGCGGCTGACAATGGCCGCGTGGCAGGTACGCCCGCCCGAGTTGGTGATAATGGCGGTGGCTTGCTTCATCACTGGTTCCCAGTCCGGGTCTGTCATTTCGGTAACGAGCACCGAGCCGGCTTTAAAATTACTTATCTCTTTAACATTCTTTATCAGGTTTACCGTACCCTGGCCAATTTTGGCACCCACGGCCGTGCCGGTGACCAGAACCTTACCGGTACCCTTGAGGCGATAGCGCTCCAAGACTTGTTTGGATTTGCCCGACTGCACCGTCTCTGGCCGGGCCTGCACAATGTAGAGCTCGCCGCTTCGGCCATCTTTGGCCCACTCCATATCCATCGGCCGCTGGTAGTGCTCCTCTATCTGCATGCCCCAGCGGGCCAGCTGCAGCACCTCTTTAGGCTTCAGCACAAAGCGCTGCTGGTCAGCCGGTGACACGGTTTGGTTCTTGGTTGGCTTGGCGCCCGAGCCGGCGTACACCAGCTTACGCTGCTTGCTCCCCAACCGTTGGCTCACAATGGCCGGGAACCCTTGGCGGAAGGTGGGCTTGAACACCACAAACTCGTCCGGATTCACGGCGCCCTTAACAATGTACTCGCCCAAACCCCAAGAACCATTGATGAGCACCACCTCCCGAAAGCCTGATTCGGTGTCGATGGTAAACATAACCCCGGAGCAGGCACGGTCAGAGCGCACCATTTTTTGCACAGCAATGGACAGGCCGATTCTAAAGTGGTCAAAGTGCTTGTCCACGCGGTAGGAAATGGCGCGGTCGGTAAAGAGCGAGGCAAAGCACTCCTTGCAGGCCTGGAGCAGCGCTGCCTCGCCCACAATGTTGAGGTAGCTCTCCTGTTGGCCGGCAAAGGAGGCGTCCGGCAGGTCCTCGGCCGTGGCCGAGGAGCGCACGGCTACGTCCACCGCCTTAACGCGGTACTGGCGCGAGAGTTTGCGGTAGTCAGCCGTTATGGCACGCACCAACTCTGGTGGAAATTTAGACTCTAGAATTAAATTACGAATCGCCTGGCCACGAACCGCCAAATCTTTCAAGTTGCTGGTGTCTATGCCCTTGAGCAGCTTGCGGATACCTTTGTCCAAACCCGCCTTCTTGAGTAAGTAGTAGTAGGCGTAGGCGGTAATGGCAAACCCCGGCGGCACGCGCACGCCCCGAGGGGTCAACTTTTGGTACATCTCGCCTAAAGAAGCCGTTTTGCCGCCCACCAGCGGCACGTCCTTAATGGTGAGGGCAGAAAACGGCAGTACGAACTGCTTAGCGCGGGTTGGCATAGGGGAGAGAATTATAGTACTAAACTTTAGGTCGCTGGTTTATAAACTTCGACTGCTGGGCTCGCAGCTCACGTAAGAGGATGACGGCGATCATTTTCTTTCGTTCTTCAAGCTCTGAAAAGTATTCATCAAACTCTGACTTTACCTGCTGCAGCTGCTGGCCGCTGGTGATGTGCGTAATACCCTCAAACATACGAAGGTCGCGCGTATCGATGAGCGGTATAACTTCGTTTGGCACATCTGCATAGTGTTCATCGTAGCCCGACGCTTTATGCTCCTCACGTGCCTTAGCCACTACCTTACGCCGCTCAAAAAACTGCTGCTGCAGCTGCTTCACGCCTTTCTCCATGAACCCCTGGGGCTCATGCTCAACTTGGTGCAGCGATGGGGAGAGCGATTCCATTTTCTAATATTTAAAAATAAGCTAATTACTAAACTATTGGCTAACTTGCCCCGTCAATGACGGGAGAACTAGTGGCTATCTACAGGTTTATTTTTTTGGCGTACTCGCCGAGGAACGGCATTTCCCAGTAACGCCCGACCAGCGCCGCCACAATTCCGAGTACGGCCAGCACGGCCACTACAATGTGCCCCACGAAGGTAACGAGCCAGCCTAGCACAGGCACCATGCCAACTAGCCACAGTATAACTTCGACTATGAGCAGGACCACGCCCTGCTTAGCATGAAACTGCACGTACCCGCTCTGGCGCTTAAGCAACAGCGCTACCAGGGCCAGAATCCAAAGGTAGGACAGGGCGGCCCAAATTTTATCTTCTTGACTGATGCTTGTGGGAGCGTTCTCCATAAAGTGTTGGGTTAACTAGTAAATGTTTTATAACGTTTAAGCAGCGCTGGCAGGTGAAAGAAACTTATGGTCACCGAGCCCACGGCCACAGCCAGCAGGCCGCTCCACACCGGCTCCACTACCAGGTTAAAAATGAGCCAGGGGTACCAGAACCGGAATAGCGCCAACAGCGCGGACACCGCCCCAGTCGCTATTCCTACCAACAAGCACACAATCAGAGTTTGAGCCCAGGTGGCCTCCTCCCTCACCCCGGTCAGGTAGGCGGTAAGTGAGGCACCGAGCACTTGGAGAATGAGCACGAGCGGCGGCATCACCATAATGTCGAGACCTGCGAGCCAGTAGCTCAAGATGTACACTAGGGCGATTCCGCCGGTGAGCGCGACCCAGGGCAGCTCGGCCGCCTCCACGTAGAACCGCACTGGATTCCCGAACAAACCACCGGTAATCGTTTTGGCCATACCTTGGTAGTATAGGCTAGGTTGAGGGAAATAAAAAGAGTCAGTGGCGATTATGGCTACTGACTCAATTTTTTTGCTGGTTGACTGTCTCACGACAGTTTTCAGTTTCAGGCGGGCCTAGCACCATCTCCCAACCGGCTACTAAAGCGACTTACAAGGATTGCTCAAGTATCTCAATATCTTCGCCCCAATTTCCTACCAGTTTTTTCTCAGCCCGCAAAACCGTCTCCACCTCTTTGAGAACGCCTCTAAAGGCATTAGTAGGTTTGCTCAAGAATTCAATGTGGGATAGAGAATCTGACAGCTCAGTCTCCGATATACCAATACAGGAAGATATAATCCTTATCGCCGCCTCTCTATTTTGGTGAATATAATCAAGCGCCTCAAGCCATGCTAGGTACAGTTGCCTCAGTTGACCAATCTTATCTTTATAGACCTTACCCTTAACTACAAGAACGTCATACAGCACGGGGTACTGTTCTGTGTCAGCTAAAATTTTAGTATTAGATAACTCCTTAGCCTTCGAGAGCCAGGGCTCCCATAAAACACCACCATCTATAGAGGCAGCGATAATCGCTGCTCCGACTTCCCCTGCCTTCATGTCTACGATTTGAACATCGGCCGACGATAGGCCGGCTTTATGTAACAGGTAAAGTAAAAAGAAGTGGCCGGCGGAATTTATTTCTAAGCCGACTCGTTTCCCCTTTAAACCTTGAACGGTGCTAATTGGCTCATGAACTATAAGGGCATCACCCCCACGCGAAGAATTCAGTACTGAAAAAATCTTTATGTCTGGCATCTCTTTTTTTAAGAGGAGCGCATTATCAAGCGTCACATTTAGCACATCAAGTTTATCTTCTCGCCACAACTTAATCCTCTCATTGTTGTCGTCAGTACTCACCAGTTCCACCTCTATACCATGCTTGGAAAAAATCCCCGCATCATCAGCCAGGTAGAACGGCGCATTACCGGACCATAAATACATGCCCACCTTCAAAACAGTGGGGTCGGCATCTGAATCAGAGCCCAAAGAAACCCTAATAGATTCGGAGCGAATCATGTAACTTATAGCTTTCTTCAATTTTAAAAAATCTTCCTGAAAACGAATTTCTGGACGCCTGGGGCGCGACAGATTAACTTTAATCACCTCTCTCACTTCTGCCGGGGTTCCACCAACGACCAAAATGCGATCAGCTAAATATATGGCTTCGTCTATATCGTGGGTAACCAGTACCATAGTTCTCTTCTCTTGCTCTAGCATACGCGATAGAAATTCTTGCATCTGAGACCTAGTCTGCACATCAAGCGCGGCGAATGGCTCATCCAAAGCTATGATGTCGGACTTTTGCAAGAAAGCCCGGGCGATTGCTACCCGCTGCTGCATTCCACCCGACAGCTGGCTTGGATATAAATTTATAGACTTGCTAAGGCCCACCCTGGCAAGTATTGACCGAACTTGCTCAACGTCTTCTGTGGCGAGGGCAACGTTTTGCGCCGCGGTTAGCCACGGGAAATTACTGTACTTTTGAGGTATCAAAGAAACACGACTCTTTTTTAAATAGTCTCCACTCGGCGCCCCGTTAATCATTATTGAACCTGTGAAGTTTTGATCGAGACCAGTTAAACAGCGTACAAGCGTCGTCTTGCCCGAGCCACTTTGGCGGGTACCCCTTTCTTTGTACACCCTGTCTCATAGTGTAACGGGTACTAGGTTAGCTGTTAAGCTGGGGTGCCTCAGGGCATAGATGCTCGGGGGCATTTTTAGTTTGGTGTGAATCCTCTGGTGGTTGTAGTAGT
>ORMF011348806.1_pt1 | contig 23013 bp, 35 predicted proteins | sample 1779871 | NCBI WGS metagenome assembly ORMF01 (sample SAMEA104232316, study PRJEB22302) | groundwater metagenome | biome: forest; feature: aquifer; material: groundwater | place: USA | collected 2011-08-07 | depth 5.4 m | reverse complement strand
CGAGGCCAAGCTGGGCGCCCGCCGCATCGGGACGACCGGCAAGGGGGTGGGACCGGCCTACGTCGACAAGGCCGCGCGGGTGGGCATCCGCATGGCCGATCTGCTCGACGAGCGCCTCTTCCGCGACAAGCTCGAGGCCAACATCGCGGAGAAGAACCGGATCCTCAGCGAGATCTACGACGCGCAGACGTTCACGGTCGACTCGATCCTGAATCCATACCTGCGCTTCGCGGGCTGGCTCGCCCCCTACATCACCGACACCGCGCTGCTGCTGTCGCGCTGGATCGACGCCGGCTACTCGGTGTTGTTCGAGGGTGCCCAGGGCACCATGCTCGACCTCGACCACGGAACGTACCCGTACATCACCTCGTCGTCGACCACCTCCGGCGGCGCCGCCACGGGGACGGGCGTGCCGCCCACGCGCATCAACGGCGTGCTCGGCGTGGCCAAGGCGTACACGACGCGCGTCGGCGAAGGACCGCTGCCGACCGAATTGTTCGGGGAGCTGTCCGATCGCCTGCGTGAGAGCGGCCAGGAGTACGGCGCGTCAACCGGGCGCCCGCGCCGCTGCGGCTGGTACGACGCGGTGGTCGTGCGCTACTCCGCGCGCATCAATGGCATCGACGCACTCGCGCTGACGAAGCTCGACGTGCTGGATGGCCTGCCCGAGGTGCGCATCTGCACCGGCTACAAGACCGGGAGAGGTATCCTGACGGAATTTCCCGCCGACCTTCGCGCGCTGACTGACGCGGAGCCCGTCTACGAAACCTTACCGGGCTGGGACGTCGCCACGCGCGGCGCGACGCGATTTGCCGCGCTCCCACCAGACGCGCAACGGTACATCAAGCGGTTGGAAGAAGTGAGCGGCGTGCCGTGCGCCATCATCTCAACCGGCTCCGACCGGGCGGAAACGATCGTTCGCGACGACACCATCATTCAGGGTTGGTTTTCGAAGCAGCTGGCCTGACTACGACTGTTTCTTCTTGGCGTCGCAGAACTTCTGAACGGCATCGGGCTCGGCGTCGAAGAATTCGATGCCGGCGCGGTACTGTGGTCCCGCCTTCGCAAGCTCGAACGACGCCCATGCGACGCCGGCACTGATCCGGATCGGCCGCTTGCCCTCGGCGAGCGCTATGCGCAGACGCTGGTTCGGTTTGAGAATGGTTGGCGACACCACCTGGGCGCCGACGAGCGAGAGGTTGACAAGCGTCGCGGTGTTGCCGTCCACCATCACTTCCACGCCATCGACAATAGGGAACCTGGGCGCGCGCCGCGTGCCCGTCTGATCGAGCGGTGCTGCCACGGGCGCGGGCGCCGCTACGGCGACTGACCCGGCCTCGCCGTCGGCCTCGCTGTCTGGACGCGCGCCAGGCACCCGCGAACAATCACTGTCATGCGCGACGATGCGGATCTCGCACGACTTGAGCTTCGGGTCCGCCTTGATGCGATTGATGAGCGCGGCGCCACGAGTGGTGGCGGCGAACAGGCGCTCGAGCGCCACGATCTCAGGGCGCTTCCGCGTAATCACTTCCAGCGCACGCAGCGCTTCGCTGTCGGAGAAGGCCTGCGCGTCGATGAATTCCTCGCGTTCTTTCAGCACCTGAAGATGCTCAGGCGCCGCAATCAGAATGGTCGACACAGGCGATCAAGTGTAATTCAAAACGCACAATTCGAAATGCAGGGACCTGCGCAGTCGTGCACAATGCCATCGATGGTTGCCGTGCAATGTGATCGACTCGTGAAGAAGTACGACGACGTCGTCGCCGTTGACGGCCTCTCGTTTTCAGTCGACCGTGGCGAGTGCTTCGGATTGCTTGGCCCGAACGGCGCTGGCAAGACCACCACAATCGAGATCCTCGAAGGGTTGCTCGAACCCGACGCGGGTGACGTGCAGATTCTCGGGTTGCGGTGGCGCGATCACGAACGCGAGCTGCGCCAGCGGCTCGGGGTCCAGTTGCAGGAAACACAACTGGCGGAGAAGCTGACGGTCGAAGAAACGCTGAGGCTCTTCCGATCGTTCTATCATCGCGGCCGCACGATCGACGAGCTCCTGCGCATCGTCGAGCTCGAGTCGAAACGCCGGAGCTGGGTGGGGAAGCTCTCCGGCGGTCAGAAGCAGCGTCTTGCGGTGGCATGCGCGCTCGCGGGCGATCCGGATCTGCTGTTTCTCGACGAGCCGACGACGGGGCTCGACCCGCAGTCGCGCCGCCAGCTCTGGGAACTGCTCGCGCGATTTCGGACGGACGGCGGCACGATTGTCCTCACGACGCATTACATGGACGAAGCCGAAACGCTCTGTGATCGGGTCGCGATCGTCGATCATGGCAAGGTGATCGCCCAGGGATCGCCGCGTGGCCTCATCGACTCGCTGGGTGCGCCGCGGGTGGTCACGCATCACGGGACGCTGGAAGATGTCTTCGTGGCGCTGACGGGGAGGCACCTGCGTGAGGAATGACGCGCGGGTGATTGACCGCGGTGGGGCCCACCATCCGCTGATCGAGCTGGCGCTCGCGCGGCTGCGCGAGTTCGTCCGCGAGCCCGAGGCGCTCTTCTGGGCGTTTGTCTTCCCGATCCTGATGTCGATCGCGTTGGCGATCGCCTTTCCCGGCGGCGGTGGAAATCCGGCGGTCGTCGCGATCGAGCCCGGCTCCGGCGGCGCCGCGATTCGCCAGACGCTGTCCGCCACGCCGGGGATCACGATTCGTGACGTCCCGCCCGGCGGGGAAGAGCGCGCGCTCCGGGAAGGAGAGGTGCACCTTCTCATCGTGCCGACCGACCCGCCCACCTATCGTTTCGATGCGGCGCGCGACGAGAGTCGTATCGCACGCCTCCTTGTGGATGACGCGCTGAAGCGCGCGGCGGGACGGACGGATCCGTTTACGGCGCGCGAACAGCCCGTCCAGATTGCCGGTTCCCGCTATGTCGACTGGCTCATCCCGGGCATCGTCGGCATGAACATCATGGGCACGAGCATGTGGGGCATCGGCTTCTCCGTCGTGCAGACGCGGATGCGGAAGGTGCTCAAGCGCCTGATGGCCAGTCCGATGCAGAAGCGCGAATACCTGATGGCGCAGGTCGGCGGGCGTCTCGTCTTCCTCGCGCCCGAGGCGGGAGTGCCGCTCGTCTTCGGGGCGCTCGTGCTGGGCATGCCCATTCACGGCTCGATCGCGGCGATCTGCATTGTGTGCCTCGTCGGGGCGCTCGCGTTCGGGGGAGTGGGGCTGTTGCTTGCCAGCCGCGCGCGCACGTTCGAGGCGATTTCGGGGTTGATGAATCTGACGATGGTCCCGATGTGGGTGTTCAGCGGTGTGTTTTTCTCGTCAACGAATTTCCCGCAGGCGGTGCAGCCAGTCATCCAGGCGCTGCCGCTCACGGCGCTGATCAACGCGTTGCGGGCCGTCGTGCTCGAGGGTGCAGGTCCTTTCGGCGTATCGCGCGAGCTCGCGGTCCTGGCGGCCTGGGGCCTCGCGTCATTCGGAATCGCGCTGCGATTCTTTCGTTGGCGTTAGGTAAGACGGGCCACAGAGGCCCTGGTGGTAATACCTTTGCCTGCCGCCGAGCGTCCCTGCCTGCTGCCGGCTCGATGAGGCGCTTCCAGATGCGTGCCATGAGCCGCATGGCCGGGCGTTTGCTCCATGACAGGCTCGCCTACTCGCGTACGACTTCCTTTGCCTTTTTGTCCGCGCGGAGCCCCTGGAATGACGGGTGGCGGATCTTTCCATCGCTGGTCCATTCGGTGAACACGACCTCGCATACCAGCACTGGCTTCACCCAGTGCGCATTGCGGCCAAGCGCTCCGGCCGGAGGCGGGGTGAATGGACATGTCTTCTGCTCCAGGCGATCGAGTCGTGCCCGCAGGTCGACTGCCACCTTCTGCGTGAACCCGGTGCCGACTTTGCCGCTGAATACCAGGCGATCCACTTCGTAATACCCGATGAGCAGCGCACCCAGCCCTGCGCGCGCTCCTTCGGGGTTGGTGAAGCCGCCAATGACGAATTCCTGCCTCCGCACGCACTTCGTCTTCAGCCATCCGCCATGTCGCCCGGGGCGGTGCGGAAGGTCGCGGCGTTTCGAGACGATGCCTTCGAGGCCGTGACGACACGCCTGGTCGAAGAAGGCGTCACCATTGCCGACGACGTGCTCAGAGAAGCGAATCCTTCCGGTCTTGCGCGAGCCGACGAGCTTCTTCAGGAGCGCTTTCCGCTTCTCGAGCGGCAGCGCATCGAGGCGCTGGGTATCGAGCCGAAGCAGATCGAAGACGAAGTAGACAAGCGTGCCGCGATCAGCGCTCGAGGAGTTTTGCAGCGCCTGGAAACTCGTGCGGCCGTCCGGCAGCACCACCGCCACCTCGCCGTCGATGAGCGCATCGTCTACGCCGAGCCGTTTCACCGCTTCCACGATTGCAGGAAACGCCGTTGTCCAGTCGTTGCCGTTACGGGTGTACAACGCGACCGCGCCTTTACGAACGCGGGCCCCGATGCGGTAGCCGTCGAACTTGATCTCGTGAAACCACTCGTCGCCGGACGGTGGTTCCGCGACCAGTGTCGCCAGTTGCGGCTCGTAATCGGAGTGCACCATGAGAAGCAGCGGCCGGGGCCACGGCGCGCGCAATATCCAGCACGACGCGCCCGTCGGCAGGCCGGAATGTCGGCGTGCGCGTAAGTGCGGCCCGACACAGCGTAGCAGAGGCTCACGGCGCCGCTCGTCCATGATCAACCCCGGTCGCAAAGATGCAGCGAACCGATGCAACCGACACGGGCGTGTGTCACGCATGTTCGTCTCGCGCTAGACTCGATCCTCATGTCGACCACACCACAGCCGGAAGTCTGGATGCGCGGACCGATCGACGGGATCGATCCGATGCTGATGCCCGTTGCGCACGCACTCGTGCAGGCTCGCGAAGATTTGGAGCAGCTCGTTTCGCGGGTACCCGTCGATCAAGTCTGGGCGCGCCCTGGCGGCGCCGCTTCAGTCGGGTTCCATGTACGCCATCTTGGCGGCGCTCTCGACCGCCTTTTTACGTACGCGCGCGGTGATGTGCTCACCGACGCGCAGAAGACCGCTCTTCGCGCCGAGTCAGCAGCCGGTGATCCTCCCGCTGCTCTTGCCGATCTCGTCCAGGAAACCGGCGCGACGATTGAGCGCGCGCTGGAGCAGCTCCGCCAAACGAATCGCGATCGGCTCCTCGACCATCGGGGCATCGGTCGAGCACAGTTGCCATCGAACGTGCTTGGCCTGCTGTTTCACGCGGCAGAGCATTCGACGCGTCACGCCGGCCAGGCGATCACAACTGTCAAGATCCTAACGGCTGAATTGGCGAAATGACGAGGATCCGCGTCCATGATGAGACTCATCACTTCTCTCGGTGTCCCGGTTCTGTGCGCCGCGGCGGTGTCGGTCCCGTCAGCGCAGTCGGCGGCGCCGCCAGCGAACAACGAGCCACACCACAAGCGTCTCTTGTACACGAACGACGTCCGGATGTTCGACGTGACGATCTCGCCAGGCGAAGCGACAGCCGATCACGTGCACGAGTACGACATGGCGACTCTAATCATTGGCGACGGCACGCTACGGATCAGCCGGAATGGCCAGGACGTGGCCGCGCCCGCTCCGAACGCCCGCGGCAGCGTTATCGTTAGCGAACAGACCGGCGCGCCTGCGACGTACCGCGTTCAGAACATCGGACCGACGAACTATCACGCGCTCGAGGTTGAGAATGTGCGCGATGACGGGAAATGGGTCACGCCGGTGCCGATAGCCGTACAGGGCACTTCAGTCCTGCAACAGACACGCGCGTTCACCGTCTACGACGAGCATCTCGAGCCGAACATGGGCGAGGTGAGGCACACGCATACGTGGTCCACCATCGTCATTCTCATCGAGGGCGCCTTTGAGCACGGCGGGATAGGTGGGGAAGAGCCCGTGCGCTACCGGCGGCCCGGCCAGTGGGTCTCGATCCCACGCGCTGCGTCTCACTACGTGAGCGCGGTAGATGGCGACGCGCACATCATCGAGATCGAAGCCAGGTAACAGGCGCGCTTTGTGGAAGGTCGCCAGGCTCGAACGAAGTCTGCGTGATACGATTTGATGTTCTACCGGCGCTGGAAGTCCGAGAGTACGGCGCGGGCGGGCCCCTAGCTCAGTGGTAGAGCACGTGACTTTTAAACGCGTGCTCACCATTTTCTAAATTCACAAAAAGTCGAATGAACCGCGGATTCATTGCCTTCGTTGTCGTCACTCTGAAACGCGAGTGATACGAGAAATGCGGCGAGATACGACGCGGCAGGGACAAAAAAAGGGACAGGGACACACGACGATGACGCGCGCTCGTCGTCCGGTTGAAGCGGCGAGGACAGCGGTTCATGCTTGGGACGCGATCGCGACATGCCTCTCAGGAAATATTGCGCTGCCGGCGTGGGCTCGCGATTATCTGCTAGGTGTCGCCCGCGAGATCACTCGCTTGTCACGCGATCGCATCCCGGCGAAAGGTGCCATCGACAGAGCGGTCGCCGCCGCAGCCAAACTGCAAGGGGGACCGAAATTCAATCCCTTCACAGCCGGAACTCAGGACGCACACGAGACCCTGATCGCATTCGAGGTATACACCCGCCACACGGCGAACTGGTGGAATCAACGCAAAGGTCTCGGCGCCACGCACGACTGGAGCACTGTGTTTCGTGACGTCGCTGAGGCGCACCATTGCGACAACTGCGGCGAGAAGCAGGTCAGCCAGGCGACCGTCAAGAGATATTGGTACAAGCATCAGCTCGAAGTGATCCCGCCACATCTGTTCGAACGCGCGAAATCTCACAAAGTCGACGACATTCTGAGATAGCTACTCCCTAGTAACGCTGCGCGCCATGCGGCATTGTGTGGCGCATGGCAACGCCAAAGAACATCACACCCGCACCGCCGCGACTGATCGGAGCCAAGCGCGCTTCGGCAGAGTTCGGCATCAAATACACCTCCCTCAGGGACATCGTCCACCGCGGCGAACTGCCCTTCCTGAGGATTGGCAGAGCCATGTATTTCGAGCGGCGCGACATCGAGCAATGGATCGCGAGTCGTAAGGAAAGCGTCGCGTGAGCGTTCGCCCGAGAACGACGGGCGGAGGGTTGAGGCCCGCCCGTTTTGAGGTTGGAAGGGGATGACGACAATGAGCGCGCCCAAGGCAGCAAACCACGTGGCGCCTTCCCAACGTCGATCGGCGGGAGTGTACACCACTTCGCCGCCGGTCGACGTCCCGCCTTTGCGGATCGCATCGTGAGCGATCGCCCATTCGTCGCGCCAACGGTCGATGACATTCAATGGGAGTTGTCGCCCGTCGACGCGCACGAGTCTTCACTGGACGAACCGAGCGATCTCCTTGTCGACGCCCTGCTCGAGGCGCAGAGCTACCGCCTACTTGCGCAACAGGCGCTCCACCGGTTACACGCGATCACGATCGAGCGCGATCTCCTCCGCGAGCAGCGCAGCATCGATCGTCGGCGCACGCGTGAGCAGCAGCGGCAGGCGGCGGCGGCGTGAGTACCCTCACCGCGCAGATCATGGACAGCCCACAGGTGCGCGATCACGGGCTCGTGGTGGTGCGGCTGTCGGACGTGACGCCGGAGGCCGTCGTGCCGATCTGGGCCACGCGGATCTATCGGAAAAAGCTCCATCTCTTGGTCGGGGATCCCGGGCTCGGCAAGAGCACCCTCCTACTCGACGTGATGGCCCGGATGACGCGTGGGGCGCCGTGGCCGGATCTCGGTTTCGCGCCGGTCTGTGAAGCGCTCGTACTCTCCGCGGAAGACGACCTCGGCGACACCATTCGTCCTCGCCTCGATGCGCTCGGCGCCGATGTGCGGCGCGTGCATGCAATTACCGCGGTACGGAGCGGCGAGGGCGGGCGGCAGTTTTCTCTCACCGAAGACCTCGCCCGTCTTGATCGCTTTCTTCTCCAGCATCCCGAGGTAGGACTTGTCGGAATTGACCCGCTGAGCGCGTACCTGGGCAGCGGAACCGACAGCTACAAGGACGCCGACGTCCGCGCGATTCTTGGGCCATTGGCCACCCTGGCGGCCGAGCGTGATGTCGCCATCGTCGGGATTATGCACTTGGGGAAGGGCGGGCAGCGGCCGGCGCTCTATCGCGTCCTTGGGTCGATCGCGTTCACCGCGGCGGCCCGGCTGGTGCTCGCCGTGGCCGAACACCCAGACAAGGACGGCCGGCGCGTCCTGGCGCCAGTGAAGCAGAACATCTGCGCCCCCTCGGCGACGCTCGCCTTCCGGCTCGATGATGGTCGGCTGTCGTGGGAGGGCGCGGTCGAAGGCGGCGTTGACCTCGATGCGGTCCTTGGCGGCGGCGCGCCTGACCACGACGAGCGACGAGACGCGGCGGCCTGGCTGCTCGATCTGCTGGCGGATGAGGAGATGACAGCCAAGGATGTGCAGGCTGCCGCGCGTGATGCCGGAATCGGCTGGCGATCGGTCGAGGCTGCCAAAGCCAAGCTCCACGTCCGAAGCCGACTGATCGGATCCGGTCGTAGTGGGCGCTGGCACTGGCGACTCCCAGAGACCGCAGAGACCGCAGCCTCTTCTACACGTGCGGTCTCTACGGCCTCTACGGCCTCTACTAAAAACCTTAGGAATACCGCAGAGACCGCAGAGACCGCAGAGACCGCAGAGACCGCAAGCGAGGATGACGATGCCGACCGCATGTGAACGCTACGTGTGTCTCGCGGGTGGCCTCGCGCTCCCCCTTGAGCCGGTGCTGCTCCTGCTCGACCTCGAGCGCCGCGACTTTCGGCTGTCGCGCGATGGCGAGGACATCCTCATCCGCCCGTTCTCGAAGTTGACCGACGACGACAAGCAACACTTGAAGCTGTGGAAGGGGCACGTCCTGGCCTTGCTCGACTATGAGGCTGATTCCGCATTGTCCGAACGGCGAGGCGTCAGCGCGTGAGTCCGTATGCGGCTCTCCGACCCTGCGGGTGGCCAAAGTGCCCCGCGCTCGTGCGCAAGCAGTATTGCGAGACACACGCGCCGCTGAGCCCATCGAAGTTCGCGGACAAGGCCCGAGGCACCGCGGCCAGTCGCGGCTACGGAGCCGCCTGGAAGCGCGTGAGAGACCAAGTGCTCCGAGAGGAACCGCTCTGCACCCTGTGCAAAGACGAGGGGCGCGTCGAGCCGTCGTCGGAATGCGACCACGTCGTGTCACGGGCCGCCGGCGGGACGGATGACCGCTCGAATCTTCGCGGGCTCTGTCAACGGCATCACCGGGCAAAGACCGCACGCGAAGCCGCAGCGTTTCGCGATGGGAGGTACCGCCAATGACGGGGGCGGGTGACTCTCCATGGCCTGTTGGCCAAACACCGGTTCCGGGTCTGATTTTGCCGCTTGCACCACCTGTGAATGTTTCTTGGTGGCGTGAATGAGGCGGACGCGGAAGTGGGCCTTCGTCGCGAAAGAGGCGAAACGCTTGGCGGCCTTGAGGTTGTCGCCTTTGGAGATTGCGAATCGTTTGGGATTGAACAAGTCCACGGTGACGCGGTGGATTGCATCGGGGAAACTCGCGAATCCGGCGCGTCGGAGGGCTGCGCCAGTCGGAGCAGGGCGCCTGACGCCGGAGCAGTGGGTGGCCGAGGTTCGCGAGACCTACGACCTCGATGCGACCGACGAGCAACTCGTGCTTGTCGCAGGAGAGGCGCTGAAACTCTCGATGGACCTGGCCGTGCGGCCACAGCTACGAATGGCGGCGGCGGGTCGGTTTCAGGGAATCGTGAAACAGCTGGCGCTCGTTACCAGGACCGCCGTGTCGGAGCAGCCGGCGCCAGTGCAAAACCCGCGGAAGACGTTTCGTGTCGTGCGGCGGTGGTCTGGCGTTGATCCGCGCCAGGCGCTGATGCGGGATCAGATTTTTTGATTTCTGGCGGCCGTGTACGCCCGCCGCGGTCGGCCGCTCGGAGCGTCGGGAACATCTCCCCGGCGCAGCGTTTGAGCCGCGGCGGTTTCCTTCTGAAAGGGGCGATATGAGCCTAGACGATCTGCTCGATGCACTCCTCGCGGCCGTAGCGCCATTCGTTTCGGAGGCGGCCAGGACGGCGCCCGATGTGGCCCGCGGGACCGGCATGGTCCGGATCTATCCGGATCCTGTGCATGTCGACGTGGTGTACGGCGATGCCGGCGGCCAACGCCTGTGGCGGAAGGACGGCACGGCGGAACTCGCGGCGCTGCTGGCGCAGTTCCTCACGGCTGGCGTTGACGAGTTACCAGAGCCCACGCGCGGGAAGGTACAGCGCGTCATCGCCGCTGGGCACATGCAGGCGATCGCGATCGTGGACATCGAGGCCGGAACCGCGAGCGGGGTGCTTGTGGGGGCTGACGAGAACAGCACCCTCGATCCCGAGTGGCTGTTCATGCGTCACCGGCCACCCGTGCAGCACTGATGCGGACGCGCGGCCGACCCTCGCGCGTCCCGGGCACGCCGTCCCGGCGACGCGTCGTCCTGCGGTTGACCGACGACGAACACGCGGCGGTGTCTCAGCTGGCCGCGCGCGAAGGGCTCTCCCTGGCCGACATTGCGCGGCTCGGCATGCTCGACTGGGCGGCGGCTGGCGGTGAGGATCTGCGGGGCGTGATCCTGCTCCGGAACCGCCTGGCGCCATTTCGTCTGCCGAAATAGGGGGCGTGTCGGATCATGACGTGCGAGGGACTGATTCGATGATCACACGAAACATTCGACATTGCCGCCAAGACACCGCCGACCTGAGCGCCGAGATCGCGCAGTTGCGCGCCGAAGGGCGGGAACTCCTGGGCGCGCCCGGCGCAACGCGGACGCCCGCACAGACCGCGCGGCTGACCGCGATCGACACACAGGTCACGACGTTGACCGCGAGGGCCGCGGATCTCGCGACGGAGTTGGCGCAGTTCGAGCGGTTCGCTGACGAAGAGCGATCGCAGGGGACGCTCGGCGGTGCCGCGGCGGCGACGCACATCACCCCGCCAGCGCGCGGGCGGACGTTCGCGGAGATGTTCCCGTCGATACCGCGCTCGGCCGGCGGCTTCGCGTCGAGCGAGGAGTTTTTGGCGACGCTGCACAGCGGCCTCGCGGATCCGCGACTGATTCCCGCGTACGCGCCGGCCGCGCTCGGCGCGACCATGACCGGCACCGTGCCGAGTGACGGCGGCTTCAGCGTTCCGACGCAGGTGTTCGGGGGATGGCTCGATGCGAGCCTTGAATCCGAAATCGTGCGCCCGCGCGCCGACGTGCGGCCGATGACGTCGAGCGAGGCGGTCGCGCCTGGCTGGGATGATGGGAACCACACATCGAACCTGTACGGCGGCTTCACGGGGCAATGGGTGGCGGAGGGCGGCGAGATTACGGAGACACAGCCCTTGCTGCGGCTGATCAAATTGCACGCGCGAAAGTTGGCGATCCTCACGCGGTGCTCGAACGAGTTGATCGCGGACGGCGTGTCGTTCGAGATGCAGCTCGGCCAGGCGATCACCCGCGCGCTCGGCTGGTTTCTGGATACGGCTTTCCTCAGCGGGGCCGGAGCCGCAAACCCGATGGGCGTGCTCAACTCCGCATGCACGATCACCGTGACGAAGGAAACCGGCCAGGCCGCCGGGACGATCGTCTACGCCAACATCGCCAAGATGTTCGGGCGCCTCCATCCGAGTTCCTTCGAAAACTCAGTGTGGGTCTGCAACTCGACGGCGATTCCCTACTTGCTGCAGCTGTCGATTCCGATGGGCGCCGGCGGAGCACATATCCCGGTGATGACGGAGTCGGGCGGCAAGTTTCGGATGCTCACCCGCCCGGTGGTGTTTACCGAGAAGGTGCCAGCGCTGGGTACCAAGGGCGACATCGGCCTGTATGACTTCTCGTCGTACCAGATCGGGATGCGCGCGGAGTTTCAGCTGGCGAAGAGCGGGCACGCGGGTTTTGCGACCGACACGTCGTACTACCGCGGGATCATCCGCGTCGATGGACAGCCGAAGTTGAACGCGCCGATCACGCCGCTCAACGGCAGCACGCTCAGCCCGTTCGTGGTGCTCGAGACGCGCAGCTAGGGGCCGCGCATGAACGAGCAGGAACGACAGGACTACGACGCCGGCCTTGCGCGAGCGCAGCAAGAGGACGCGCGCGCGCGGGGCGCCGCCGCGGCCATCAGGCGCGCGCAGCGCCTCGGGCTGTTCATCGATACCATCTGGTGCCGACTCGGGGCCATGCGGTCGGTTGTCCTGCGACGCGCACAGGTGCGCGCGCTCGATGCGATCGATCTGGCTGAACTGCGCGACAGCTTCGGCGCGACGAGCAGCATGATCGATGCGCTGCTCTCTCTGGCCGCCGACGAGACCGACGAGCGCGACGTGCAAATCGATTTCGACGCGCAAACCGTGGCGATCGTTGAAGATGCGAATCGCTGAGGCGACGAACTCCGGTGTCCGCAACTGCCGACAGTGGGCATCTAAGTCGATTAGTAGGTCAGCCGGTCGATTCTGGTCGGCGTACCGCATGCTTAAGGAGTTCGCCGGCGACGTCCGCCATGTGTTTCTGGTGTCGGTGACGACTCACCTCAGCTCCTTTAATCACGTAGATGATCGCGATTGCGTTCATCGCCGAAAACCAAATAGCACGACGAGGATTCTCCTTGGCGAATGTAATCACTGGGATCGCTGGTTTCTCGTCGTAGAGTAGAAAAGTATCGTCGGTAGGAAAAACAAAACAGCACAGGCGTCGCCATACCGAGTCGCGTTCGTTCACAGGTCTGTTGTTCACGTAGTCTTCAATCCGCAAGGCGACGCTCTTGACGTCGTGCGCAAACCAGTTGCGGATTGATCCTAGCGTTTGAAAGAACTGAATGATGTCTGGCTCGAGGAGTTTCAGTTTAGCCACGAACGCCAACTTGCCCCGGCGTGAGTCGCCCATGGTTATCGCCGCGATGATGTCGCGCAACTCTTCGCGGTTTAGCGCATTTGTAAGTAGGTGAGTGATGGCGGCTTCGGCCAACGCATGTACTTTGATAACAAAGGACCAATCATCCGCCTCTTTCATCACGGCTTCGAGGAAACCCGGGGCTATCCCGAGTTCTTGCTCAAGTCCTTTTACGTTGTCATTGATGAGCCGTTGCTGCTGGTCTTCCATCGCGTCGCGATCTTACGCAATAGTGGGAATCGTTGACATTTAGGCTCTAACGTCTATACCTTAGGCGACACATGACGCCACGTCGAAAGTATTCGTTCTACATCGATGATCAGCAAGCGGACGGCTTGAAGCAGATCAAGGAACGAGACGGCGTGCTCGAGAGCGAACAAATCAGGCGAGCGATCACCCGATGGCTCGAGGAGAAGGGCGTCATGAAACCGGAGCGCAAGCGGGCGGGTACCCGCAAGCGCTCCTGAACCGTCAACCTGCGTACACAGGTCGGCGATCTGCCAGCAGTCTAGCAGTCCCGCCGGCCTCGAAAGAGAGGCCGTCATGCCATATAAAGACGTTTCAACGATCGCTGGTGTCCCTGGCCACAACGCGCCAGTGGATGCGCCCATCTGGCTCGCCCAACTGATTGAACACGCGGTCAGCAATTACGGCGACCATCCAAATGTAAAGGAACGGTTGCATTGGTTCGCAGCTCGCATTATCGCGGCGAGCGCGGTGCCCGATTCCCGGCAGTTTGAAATTCTCCGGCTGCTGACCGCCAGGACCAAGCAGACCACGCGAAAGGGCGGTCCGCAGTGACGGCCGCACGTCGGACGGCGAAGAAACGGCAGGTTAGAAGAAGTAGTTTGCGCCCGAAGCGGAGGAGCAAGGCGCGTCATGTTCCGCTCGGGCTGAGGGCCATCTTTGAGGCGATGCAAACGGACGCGTATCGAACCTTTCATGGCCCCACCACGCCGGAGGCCTTCTGCGCCATCCCGGCGGCGCTCCTGAATCCGCGCGCGGAGGCGTTTAACGAGGCGCTCCGCGCGGCTGCTGACCGCGAGTTTGAGTGTCCGGCCGACGACCCGGCACACGACAGCGTGGAATTGATGTCGATCAGTTCGTTCTGGGCGGGCGTCGCCGCGTGCTGGTACTACACGAACGCGATCAACGGCAGGGACGGCGGGCGATGACCGCCCCGGCACGAGACGAACGAGTCGAAGCGGCGGTCAACGCGATGCAGGAAGCCGCACTGCTCACCGGCTATCTGCGACGCACCCTCACCGACAACCTGACGGACCTGGGCAAGCTCCACGCGGCGATTGCACGCGCGGCCGCGGCCCTGCGGCCGGGACACGACGAGAAAGGCGGCGCGTGATGGACGAGCAGAACGAAACGGACAAGTTCCTCGAGTGGGCATTCGATCAGTCCGGACGAAATCCCCTCGCTTGGGAACACTCCGCCGCTGATCTCCTAAGTGCAGCCGAAGCGGTTAAGGAGAAGGTGATCGATTTCGGAGAAGGCGGGATGCACTCCTTGGCAGCCGTGCAGGCGATGCTGCTCGGCTTCGCCATCGAATGCATGCTCAAGGGGATGTACATCAAGACGACGGGCAACACCCTGACCCATGACGGAAGGTATCAAGGCATTCCGAATGCCGGCGATCATCAGCTCGGCCAAATCGCCGATGCTGCTGGATACGCGATGTCTGTAGATGAACGGCGGGTGCTGGACAAACTCTCAGCCTTCATCCTCTTTGCCGGCCGGTACCCAATATCCACAAATTGGCGGGCAGATGAGGCCCATCAAAGGAAAGGATGGCGCTCCGAGTTTTCCGAAGCACATAGCAAAGTCGGACCTTGAGATCGCGGAGCGAATCGCCGAACGGTTGAAAAACGACCGTGCTGCCCTGGATATAGGGAAGGACAAATCTTATGGGACAGATTCGCAAGCGCGGCAAGACGTGGTGGATCCGGTACTACCGGAACGGCCAGCGATTCGAGGAAAGCGCGCGAACCGACAAGTGGGAGGACGCGCGCGATCTGCTCCGCAAGAAGGAAGGGGCGATCGCAGACGGCGCCCCGATGACGTCCAAGATCGGCCGGGTGCGTTTCGAAGATGCAGCCGCCGACCTGGAGACCGATTACACGATCAACAAAAAGCGATCGCTCTCGCACGTCAAGCGGCACGTGAAGCGACTGACAAAAGTCTTCGGCGGCCGTCGCATGTCGGACATCACCGGCGCCGACGTGCGGACGTACGTCGACGAGCGGCAGAAGGCCGGAGCGAGCAACGCGACCATCAACCGCGAGCTCTCGGCGCTGCGCCGGATGTACACATTGGCGGTCGACGCGGGAAAGCTGCTGGCACGGCCCAAGGTGCGGCTCCTCGAGGAGAACAACGCGCGGCAGGGGTTCTTTGAGCGGGAGCAGTTCGTGTCCGTCCTGGGGCATCTGACGGCGCCCCTGCAGGCGGTGGCGACGTTCGCGTACTTCACCGGCTGGCGGAAGTCTGAAATCCTCGGGCTTGAATGGCGACGCGTCGATCGCAAGGCCGGGATCGTGCGGCTCGACGTCGGCACCACGAAGAACGGCGACGGCCGGGAGTTTTCGTACGGGGCGCTGCCTGACGTTAAGGCGATGATCGATCGCCAGTGGGCCGCGCACGAGAAGCTCGCGAAAGCGGGGAAGCTTCAGCCGCTCGTCTTTCAGCGCAACGGGAAGGGCATCAACAGCTTTCGGAAGGCGTGGATCACGGCGTGTGCGGCCGCGGGCTGTCCTGGCCGCATTCCCCATGACTTCCGGAGGACGGCGGTGCGGAACCTCGAGCGCGCGGGCGTGTCACGCTCTGTCGCGATGAAGCTCACCGGGCACAAGACAGAGAACGTCTATCGTCGCTATGCTATCGTTTCGAGTGGCGACCTTGCGGACGCCTCACGCAAGCTCCACGCACTGACAGGGACAATCTCAGGGACAAACGGCCCGATCGACGAGAGGGCTCCTGCAGCAAAAGTGAGTGCATAGAACGAGTTAGGGCCCCTAGCTCAGTGGTAGAGCACGTGACTTTTAATCACGGTGTCCTGGGTTCGATCCCCAGGGGGCCCACCATTTGAGTATTTGCGATGTGCCGTTTGAGCATTGGAGAGATCACGGATTTGATCAATCGTGATCGCGTGCTTTCCAATGCTCAAATCGAACATCTCAAATCGCACATGACCCAAGGTCCCCATCGTCCAGAGGCCTAGGACGCGGCCCTTTCAAGGCTGAAACCCGGGTTCGAATCCCGGTGGGGACGCCATACCTGCGGTAACACAATTCCCTGAAGTAATTTGCCGATCGAGGCGCGCCCGGTGAACTCCCAGGAGCGGTCCTCTCGCGGCGTGAAGACGAGGCGACCGTCGAGCAATTTGGTCACGATCTGCCGACTGATCGGGGCCTGACGGAGCAACAGCGCGCGCCAGTCCTTCACTCGACTCCGTAGGTCGCGCTCGATGCGTCGGACATCCACCTGCGATACCTGCGTGAGGCCGGCCAAGCCCTCGACTTGCTGGCGAACCGCGGCCCGCTGGCGCTCGCGATCGCGCAACGCCGCAACGAGGCTTACGAGATCGCCGCCTGTCGCAATCGCCGCCGCGAGCCGAGCCGTCTCATCATCGAGCACATGAAGCTGCCCCTTGAGTTCGGTCCGGCGGGCGTCGAGTGTATCCGCGTGCGGGCGGAGCAATGCGACGGCATCCAGCAGCGCCCCTTCGACGATGTCCCGCCGCAACACGAACTCCCGCAGTTGCTCCAGCACAGCCTCGTCGGCCTCGCGCATCGGCAGCGGCAGACCGTTCGCGCAGATCGCGCGCCCTTTGTTATGGAAGCCCGTGCAGACGTAGTAGCGCTGCCGATGCCGGCCGCTGGTGCCGCTGTGGCCCATCAGGCCCGAGCGTGCATCGTCTCGACAGACGCCACAAGAGGCCAGCCCGGTCAAGAGGTATCGCGATTCCAACCCCACCACCGGGCGACCGAATAGCTGGCCGCCGGTTGATCGGAGGTAGACGGCCGCCGCAGCCGCGATGCGTCGGTGTGCCGAGTTCCATATTGCGTCCGAGACGATGCGGAGGTGAGGCGCCGGCACGCTCATCCACTGTTCGGACGCCTGTTTGACTTGTTTGCGCTCGCCGGATTCGGCCCGGCCGCGCGTCTTTCCCCAAGTGATCACGCCCTTGTAGAGCGTGCGGAACAGCACCGGTCGGATACTCGACGGCCCCCATCCGTCTGGGCGACCCTGTTGCGCACGCGGGCACGACGTGCGCTCGTCGTTGAGTTGTTTCGCGATGCGCTTGAAGCCGGCGCCGCCGGCCGCCATCTCGAAGATGCGCCGCACCACAGCGGCCTCGGTCTCGTTGATGCGCCGCTCGACGTGACCATCGACGCGAACGTTGTCGTACCCGAACACGCGACCTCCGGTCACGTGGCCGGCTTGGGCCTTGCGAACCATCGCTTCCCGTGTCCACTTCGCTATCTGCCGGCGGAACTCGGCGTTCATCTCGGCGCGCACGATGCCCGTGATGTTCGCCGCGAAGTTGCCGTACTCGAATCGGGTCCCATCCTGGTAGAACCAGATGTCGATGCCGGCTTGCGCGATGCGCTTCAGCTCGCCGAACGCCTCGTCGCCGTCGCGACGACTGAAGCGCGACGCATCTCGCAGGACCAGGACTTGAAACGGCGGATGGTGATGGATGGCATCCAGTAGTCGCTGGCGGTTGACGAGCTTCTTCGTCTCCGCGCCGCTCACCGCGTCATCGGCGTAGACGTGCGCGTCGTCAACAGGCCAGCCCTTCGCGGCGGCGAACGCGCGGGCGTTCTCAATCTGACGCTGAACGCTCTTCGCGTCGGCGTCGGCACCGGTTTGCTCGGTGCTCTTGCGGGCGTAGATGGCGGCGATCATCGCGTTGCCCCAAGATCCGTCGCGTTGTAGAACAAGGAGAAGATCTCCAGCGCGAGGCTCTCGGCATCCTCGTTCGTCATTGCTCTGGTTGAAGCCGCGATGGTTCCTTCGTCCCCGACGGCGGGTGTGCTCGTGAGGCTGTCGATGACGCGATCGAGGCGGCCCTGTAGTTCCTGGTCGTTCGGAAATGCGGGCGCGGCCAACCCGCCTTGCAGCAATGTGAGTGGGAAAGCCGCCGAGCGCAAGCGGTCCTGAATGGACCCCGCACGCACGAGAGAATCAACGGCTAGGTGAAGTTTTTCTTTCGTGTAACCGATTGGCATCACACACGTCCTTTTCGCTTCATTGTCAGTCTGCCGAGAACAAGCGCGCGGCGTCGGTGACGGAGGCCGTCACCTGCTTGCCGTTCGCCTCGTATCGAACCGTGGCCACGCCGCGGTGAACCTTCGTCACGCAGCCGAAGTAGTCCTTCCCGTCGTCGGCGCGGAACAACACGTCACGTCCACGCAGTGTGGGTGAGATTGAGTAGGTGGTGGGACGAGCGTGCTTCGTCAGAATCGTTGGCCCTCCTTCGTGCGTGGCATCAGGGCCGTGAGCATCAGGCGCTCATCGCCGCCCGACTCAATCGAACAGCGACTCGGCGCGAGTTCTTACGAACGTCAACGCATCATCGGTTTGATAGAGGTGAACCTTCATTTCGCGAAAGCACCGAATAATCGGCTCTTGTTCCATCGTCGTCTTTCCGAGAGAGGTTCCACGAACTACCGCCGTCGGTGACAAAATGCCAGGAATTCCCAGACGCTCTAGGTTTCGGTCATCGAATCCGAAACCGATGAAGTAGACAAATTCAGCCTTCTGGAGCACCACCTGTAAGTCTTCAATCACGCTTGTGGGGATCTCGTCGCTGACAATCTTCATTCTCGGCACGGCCTTCGCGACGGCTGCCACAAGGCCGTTATCAGGGACGCCGTATGGATTTCCACCGGGTCGGTCGGGATACAGCCAATCGGGTTCGCCCAAGGTGCCGTGCACGTGATGAATATCAAGTTCCGTCGCCAGGGAGCGCGCTTTGTCGGAGGTGATTTCGAAGCCGTTCTCGAGTGTCGAGAACAGCGCTCGCTCAAACGAACGGTCGAAGTTGAAGGTGACGATCGATAGATGCCGCACCTGTCCTTGGAAGTGCTCAGGGTTCCGCCGAACCAGAACGTCGCTAAGAAGATACCGATACCAATCCGCCTCCAATTTCGCCGCTTGGAGTGCTTCGGGATGTTCAGTTCGCAGAAGGAGATCCGCGATTGCTGCTTTGCCGATGGTGTTGAAGCGGCGCTTCGCCTCAAGGAACGCATCGATCGAAAATGGCCTCGCGCCGGCCAATAGACGCGCAAATTCAGCGGCGTCACCGGGCTGTTTGGCGTAGCTATTCTCCAAGCGGGTGATCAAGCCTGCTCGGCCAGCGAGAATCTCCTCGCAAATCTGATCGACCAGTTGAGAGCCGAGCGGAAAATTGTAAGGTCGACTAGCGCCGGCACCGAGGATTAAGACGGTTCTTCGACGAATCATGGTAGGTTGCCTCAGCCTCGTCAGTTTATATTTGGCCCGCGCGCTTGCGCTCCGCTCTCATGGCGCCCTTTTTCTTCAGATACTCCGCCAACGCCCGACGGATGCTCTCGCCCTCGGGCACCCCGTCGCGGGCCTTCACCCGCTTGAGGCCCGCCGCGAGTTCCGGGTCGATGTAGAAGTTGTAGAGTTTCCTGGGTGCCATGTCTATACCGATTATATACCTATTTACGTTGCCACCGGGCGCTCACGTGAGACGCGCAATCTCCCGAAATCCCTTGCCGAGCAGGGTCAGGCGCCACGTGTCCGCCTTCTCAGCGAGCCGTTCGTCGGCATCGTCACCTCGAAACAGCTCCGTCGCGACGATGTCGCCCGGCTCATACGTCGCGCGTAGTTCCAGCCCGGTCTCGACGCGATAGGCCGCGCAGACGAGGTCTCGCTCGCTCGGGCCGCGCAGACGAGGTCTCGCTCGCTCGGGCCGCGCAGCGTCCAGAACGTGGCGAGGTGTTCGCTTTGCGGGTCGCGGGGTTGGCCCGGGGGACCGATCCGGAACGTCATACGGATTTCTCTCTTGCCCGGGGTAGTTTGCCGTTTGCGAATCGGCAGTTCAGGCTTTTGCGGGAGAAGGGAAAAGGTACGAGTAGACCTTGTTAAGCGCCATGCCGAGCAGCAGGTCGATCGCGCCCAACAACCACGTGGGTGCCGCGTTGTGGAAGTAGAAGGCAGCCAGCAGGAAAGCGACGAGAACGATTGCAAACAGTCCCAGGGCAAACCAGAGCGCCACCCACGCCATCTTGATCCGTTGGGTCACCTCGAAGGTCTTAAGCTGTCTGACGGATAAGTCGGTCAGCTTGGTCATCAACGAGTCGGTAAAAGACGAGTTTCGGTAGCGTCTCTGTCTTGAATTCTTGCTGCTCCTCTTCGCCGTCCTGCTCCACCCAACACCTCACGACGGGCGGCAGCTCCGCTTCCGATGGCGCGGAGGCAGCAACGACCTTGTTCGGGCACAGCACTTCGACTCCCCTGACGAAGACGCCTTGCCGCACCGCCGTCTCGCAGATCTGCACCGCCTGTCGATGAGAAACCCCGAGTAGGCTCCGCACGTTCTCGACGTAAATCTTGTCGGGATTGAGTTGCGAGAGCGCCTCAACGGCACGCTGATCCGCTAACGGATCCCAGCGCACTATCTTGCTAATTAAGGTCAAGAATCGTTCTAACGACTTCATCGGTGTGCCCCACTGCGTCGGAGTACTGCGGGAACGCAATGTAGCCCTCGTTCGGCTCCACGGAGAAAACACGCACAGACAGGTTGTGGTCCGCTGCGACAGTGAAGCGAGTGTTGAAGAGAGTCGCCTGGGCGAGTGCCGCATAAAGCTGCGGATTGTAGGCTTTGATTCCGCGTTCCTCATCCATGGTTTCGTCGGCGGTCGAATTCGCTTTCTTGTACTTTACCCGCGTCGCGTCCATGAAATCGTTGGCCCATGCTGCCTTGACGCCCGCATGAAGATCAGACAACGGGTAGGTGAACGTCAGCAGTACGTCGGAAAGGACATCCGCTTCTTCCAGCGTCCGCTTCGCCCCGTAATAGGGACGATCGAAGTACGCCGCAAGGTTCTTCTCGAGGGCGACAAACCTGACTACAAAATGATGATCGCGCCACTCCAGGCGAAACGGCCACAGAAAACTGACGCTGTCGTTCGCGAACGGTTCCGCCAGATATACGTTGAACGTGACCCTCACGACGTAGATCGCGTACTCTCCCGCGACTTGGTGAACCCGTTCAGCAGTCCCGAGCGCAGCCGGGAAAGCCGGTAGTTGGCCCTGCGGACGCTCAAACACTCTGACGTGCTGCCGGCAGCAGCTGAAGTGGTTGTTGATGAACGCCACCACCTGCGGTCGAGAATCGGCCTGCCCGGCGATGGCCGCGCACAACTCCTCCTTCTTCCCCGGTATCCCCGCCCACACTTGCTTGATGTGGGCGACGGGAAATAGCGCGAGTAGGCGAGCGGCCTCTTCAATTGAAGCTTCCTCCACGATGGGCATCGACGCGCATTGTAGCGGTTACAGCAGAGGTTCGTCCCATGTCGGCTGTAGTCCTACAAGCAGCGGTTGCTGGGACCGTCGTCGGATTGCTGTCGAGAGGAGCGGGGCCACCGGCCCGTGTCCGGCTGGCCTCGCCTCAGTATGAGTCTTTTCAGTTTTCAAAGAACACTCGGATCATCGATCAGCGCTTCTGGGTTCCCGGCCCATCGCGCAACTCCAAGACGAGTGCGGCGGCGCGTCCGAGAGTCGCTTCCAGTTCGATGAGCGCGGCCGCTCGTCGCGCCGCGTGCCATCGCGCCCGGCAGCTCGCTCGACAGAAACGCCCGTCCCGGCGTCGGCGCCTCGGCGTGAAGTCGTTGCCGCACTGCTCGCAGGTCACGGTCAAATAAGCGTAAGAACGCTACCTGCGGGACGATCCGCCGTCGTCCCGGCCGTTGCCCTTACCAGCTCTCGGTTTCGGCCTGTCATCGCGACGGCTCCGGACCGCGGGCGTTGATCGTCACGCAGACCGGCCAATGCCGTTTTCGCGAGCAGCGGCGCGGCACGGTGAAGCCCCACTTTCGACAGGCGCGATCGGCGTCCTTCGTCGTCATCGACACCGCGGCAATGTCCCACGCGATTGTGAAGAGCGCTTCCGGATCGCGCAGGTCGCCGACGCGATGGCGAGGAACAGCCACCACTCTCGACACCGTCCCGTGTCCCACGCGGAGCGCGACGGCATCGAGCGACGAGACGATCAGGGCGATATCGACGTGCTTCACGTAGTGGTCGCGCGCCTCGGCTGAGACGAATGCCAACGCGCGGCCGAGCAACTTCTCAAAGCGTGCCTGCGTCGCCGCGTCGACAGGCTGCCGCCGGACGTTGTCGAGCGTCTCGCCGGTCATCTACGGCTGCCGTGGTCCGGACACCCGATCGAACGCGTGCGGCGTGACGTCGCGGCGCCCGGCGGCCTTCTCGCGATACTCCGCGTCGTTGCCGCCTGGAGCCTTGGTCGCCGCTCTCGCCTTCGCGGCATCGCGCGTACGGAGCATTTCTGTTGCTGTGACGTTGCGCGCCTTCGCGTCACTGAATGAACGTGCTGACATCACGCCTCCTTATCGCTTGCCGAATCGATCGAAGAATCCGCCCAAGACGACCCGGGGCTCGGGCGGTGGCTCCGGCACCGCCGCGCGCCGCAGGCTCGCCTCGACGAGCCCGTCGAGGCCGACGACCCGCGCGGCTTCCAATGCCTGCATGCGCAACTTCTTCGCGCGGGCGCTCGCCTGCTCGGACAGGGCCGCGCAGTCCGGCACGCGCTGCGACAGCGCGCGCATCTCGACCTGCAGCCGGCACAGCAGGTTGAACGCGGTGCCGCCCGTGGGCAGCACGTGCGCGCGGTCCTCTCGGCGCGACATCTCCTTGAGCTTCGCCTCGGCGAACGGCCACTCTCGACGCGCGACGTCGGGCGAGTGAGCGATCGCGTCCCGCATGAACAGCGAGATCTCGGCGGGTGACGTCGCCACGCGCAGGCGATCGCGATCGATCGCGCCGTGGCCGTTGGCCGCCGTGACCCGCGCGTGCGCGGCGGCGTCG
>ORMF010176209.1_pt1 | contig 23017 bp, 20 predicted proteins | sample 1779871 | NCBI WGS metagenome assembly ORMF01 (sample SAMEA104232316, study PRJEB22302) | groundwater metagenome | biome: forest; feature: aquifer; material: groundwater | place: USA | collected 2011-08-07 | depth 5.4 m | reverse complement strand
TCCAGCTTAAATTCTGACTTGTAATCGCGTTTCAGACTCGGGTCCTGCCTCTCTTTCCGCAGCAGGCAGTTGCCGATTGCCAACACCTCGATTTCGCTCCCCATGAAACAGCGGAACGCATCTTCGGGCGTGCAGACGATCGGCTCGCCGCGCACGTTGAAGCTGGTATTGACCAGCACCGGACAGCCGGTACGCCGCTTGAACTCTGACAGCAAGCGGTGGTAGCGCGGGTTGGTATCAGCGTGCACCGTCTGGATGCGCGCCGAGTAGTCGATATGGGTTACCGCGGGGATTTCCGAGCGCGGCACTTTGAGCTTCTCAATGCCGAAGAGGCTTTGCTGCCCTTCCGTCATTGCAATGCGGCGCGACGCCTTCACACCGGCCACCAGCAGCATGTAGGGGCTATCCCGGTCGATCTCGAACCAGTCCGCCACATCCTCACTTAACACCGAAGGCGCAAACGGGCGGAACGATTCGCGATACTTGACCTTGAGATTGAGCACCGACTGCATCGTTGGTGAGCGCGCGTCGCCTAGAATGGATCGTCCACCGAGCGCGCGCGGCCCGAATTCCATGCGCCCCTGGAACCAACCAAGCGCACGCCCCTCGGCAAGTTTCTGGGCGCAAGCGGCGAGCAGGTCGTCCTCACCCATAACCTCGAACACCGCGCCGACGCCGCCAAGGCGGACCTCGATGTCCTGCTGTTCGTATGCCGGGCCGAGATAGCCGCCGCGCATATGGTCGCGTCCGTCCGAAGGGCTACGCGGCTTGCCGAGAAAGCCATGGTAGGCCGATAGCGCTGCGCCCAGCGACCCGCCCGCATCGCCCGCTGCCGGCTGAATCCAGATATTTTCGAAGCAACCGTCGTGGAGTAGCTTGCCGTTCGCAACGCAGTTCAGGGCTACGCCGCCGGCCAGACAAAGATTCTTCAAGCCAGTCTCCGCCGCCGCCGCGCGCGCGAGTTTCAACATCACCTCTTCGGTCACGGTCTGGACCGAGGCGGCCAGGTCCATGTGCCTCTGCGTCAGCGTTTCCTCCGGCTTGCGTGCCGGGCCGCCGAACAATGACGCAAAGCGCTCGTTGGTCATGGTCAGGCCGGTGCAGTAATTGAAATAATCCAGGTCCAGCCGGAACGAGCCATCTTCCTTAATGTCGATCAGGTGTTCGCGTATCTGCCGCACATATTTGGGTTCGCCGAAGGGCGCGAGCCCCATGAGTTTGTATTCACCTGAATTGACCTTGAATCCGGTGTAATAGGTGAAGGCGGAATAGAGCAGGCCGAGCGAATGCGGAAAATGGATTTCCTTGTGGATTTCCAGCCGGTTGCCCAAGCCGATCGCGAAGGACGATGTCGCCCATTCCCCCACGCCATCGAGCGTAAGCACCGCGGCCTCGTCAAACGGAGACGGGTAGAAAGCGCTGGCGGCATGACTGAGGTGATGCTCGCCGAAAAGAAGCTTGTCGGACCAGTTCACTGCTGGCGATAGCGTCTTCAAGCGCCTGGCCAGCAGATCTTTCAGAAACAACTTTTCCCGTAGCCAGACCGGCAAGGCCATGCGAAACGAGGTGAAACCACGCGGCGCGAACGCCAGGTAGGTTTCCAGCAGGCGCTCGAACTTGAGAAAAGGCTTGTCGTAGAAGGCGACGTAATCGACCTGCTTCGCTGTCACCCCCGCCTGCCGCAGGCAAGACTGCAGCGCATTCAGTGGAAACCCCGCATCGTGTTTCCTGCGCGTGAAGCGCTCCTCCTGGGCAGCAGCGACGATTTCACCGTCGCGCACCAAGGCCGCCGCGCTGTCGTGGTAGAACGCGGAGATGCCGACGACGATCACGCGCTCAGAACAGCGTGTAGATGAACGGGGCCACCGCCGAGCCTTGGGCAAGCACGATCAGGGCGCCCAGCAAGGCCATCACGAGCAGGATCGGCGCCAGCCAGAACTTTTTGCGCACGCGCATGAACTTCCACAACTCTTTCAGGAACGACATAACTGACTCAAAACTGATCTTTCATGGTTTGCGGATCGGGGCCCGGCGGCTCCCGCTGGATCCAGTAGCTTGCGGTGACGCGGTCGAAACCCAGCCGCAACGGCTTCTTGCCGAAAGCGCGCATAGCGATGCCCGTCGGCACCAAGGTCAGGTAGTACACCACGCCTATGGCCACCGGGCTGACGATGCGGTTCAACAACAATCCAAAGCGCATCCATTCGCGGTTCATCCGGGACAGCGCGCGCGGCCAAGCCAGCGCCAGCACCATGAAAATACCGCCGACCGCCAGCACCCAAAAGCGAATCTTCTCCTCATGAACCAGCGGCCACAAAGCCAGGCCGGCGAATATTGCGGCGAACAGCAGGCCGAACATCCGGTCGGATGAACCTTCGATTTTCTCTTCGCGTGTGGGAGCTTCGATCATGGCCGGTCCATCTTATCATTGCTCCGTGGCGTCACGACGGTGATCGGGATGATCAACGTGCCAGATCACTGCCCGGACTTGCCGATGCGCAAATGCTCCACGAGCTTCCCGGCGAGGTCGCGCATCACCTGATCGTTGGCCCTGCAGTTCAAGTGCCGGTCGGTGTCGCTGACTTTCCAGTTTTCAAGCAGGATCGGTATCGCGAAGAACGTGAATCCCTCGTTTGCATAGACTAGGTTGGCCGTTGTCTGTCTGAAGCTCGTCCGGTAGTACAGGCCGTCACGCTTATGGACGATTACGTCGTCGGTCTCCTTGTTCTTCAACCTCTGTTGGTCATCTGGATTCAGGGCGTCAAAGATGAAGAACCTGCTGTGGTGTTCTCCGGCCATGTCTCTTATCCTGCCGAGCAACTTGTTCGTGAGGTCCAGTCCGTATTGCATCCGCTCGCTCCTGGGATAGAGGTCGATCGAGAAATGGGATTTCTCGTTCTTCAGGTTCTCGGACTGCAGGTACGGATTCTTGTTGGCCGGATCCGCGGGGTCCCAGTCGGTGACATGCTTGCCTTCATGCTGCGCCAGGGGCTCGTAGGGCTTGGGTAAGTAACGCTCCCATGTCCTGTCAAACCCTTTTTGAGGGTGGAACCAGCGATTTAGCAGTACGCCAATCTTCGTTTGTGCAGGTTTCCTGATGAGTTCGCCCAGCTGATAGTTCGGTCCTGTTAAAGTCCCCTGTTCGAGCCAATACGTTGGCTTGATCGCGCCGTCCGCGGGCCAGTGCGTCGGAAAGACATTGTTCCAGACGTCATTGGCTAAAGTCTCCCAGAGTACAACGGTATCAGCGCGGTATTTCCCGAAATATTCCTTCAGAGCAAGATATTCCTGGTCGTTGCCATAACCACCGCTGCCGAGGCTGAAAACCCTGAATCGCGGGTCGCTTCGAGCGAGATGCCGTTCAAGATACCGTTCGGGCATCATATCGGGAGGGCAGGTGGTGGACTCGACCTGGGAATCGCCGAGCAGCACGACGACGATATCACGATCTGTATACCGGATCGATTGTCCTCGGTATCCAAGTTCGTTGACATAGCGGTCTGCCTCTTTGTATTTCCAGCCGGCCCGGATCTCCGTGTCCCATGCCGGTTTGTCAAATATGCGCAGGGCGACTTCAACCACGGCAAACATCAGCGCGCTGCTCGCAAGTACGAGGGAGACGTTGACGAGCGCTGCCTTAACGGTCGTATTCAATCGAGTCTGTCTGAAATCATCTACCAAAGGTTTCCTGGTCTCCAGAAGCACCGCTTTGCCAGGCGGCGTTCGCCCTGCTCTGCAGCAGCGAGGAACCCGCGCGTACTGTCAATGCGATATCATTAGCGCGTAGCCCTGCCGCTTGCCAAGCAATCATGGGAATCCCCCCCGTTTACACCGAATAATCTGATCCTCCAACCGTGCACACCTTTGACACCATTAACGAAACCACAACCCCCTCGAGCATGAGCAGCAAATTGCTTCGCCTAACTCTTATTTTGGCGATCTTCGCCCTCGTCGCCGGTATTGGCCATTATTCGAGGAACGCAAGCTACTACCCGCTTGTCGTCATTGACGCCGCCGACAATCTCACGCTGACATTCCTGCAACAGCCGACTTCCGACGGCAAAGCCTGCAACGTTTTGGCCGCGACCATCGCCAGCCTGATGCGCGCCAACTGCCCGACGTGCAAAGTGATCAAGCAGGAATGCCTGACAGATTTGACACCCGATTGGGGCGAACTATATTCCGAAAAGCCCGTTGGCATCCCGTCAACCCACCTACTCAATGGCGTCATCGCCTACGCTCATCCTGACCCGAAAATCGCACTGGCAGCCTGCATGGAGAGCCAGAGGCAGGCTGCTGCGAGCGGCCAGCCGGTCCAGGTCATCTGCAATCCGGCCAACACGGCGCGGCCGTTTCCACCGAACCACGTTCCGGTGAGCGCTACGACGCAAGCCGTATGGCGCTATCTGGTCCAAACGATCGCGATCCTCGGTGCAGGCCTCGCGATTTTCCTGGCGGTCCAGCTTCTCGCCGTGCGCAGCCCGTCGGACACCGTCGGCGTGTCGTCCCGCGCGGAAGTCGATTTCAAGCTTTCCAATTTCATCAAACGCGTCGCCGATATCCTCGCGGCACTCGTTCTGGTTACGTTGCTATCTCCGGTCCTCATCCTGATCGCGACGCTCATCTTCGTCCTCGAGGGCTACCCCATATTCTATGTTTCGCGACGATATGTTTCCCTGGACCAATCCGTGCCGATACTTAAGTTCAGGACCATGGTCAGGGATGCCACCTCGCCCAAGTACCGTTTGCGCGAACGGTTCATGAGGGATGGCTATCTCGACATTCCGCTGGATTGCGAAGTGTACACCTCGATCGGAAGATTTCTGGAGAGATCCCAGCTGGTGGAACTGCTGCAGCTTTTCAATATTCTTTTTCATGGCATGAGTCTGTCGGGAAATCGGCCGCTTCCCCGGGACAATATCGAGTTGCTAAAACAATTCAAAGGCTGGGAGGCGCGATTTGACAGCCCCGCGGGGCTTACCGGACTGTCACAGGTTGTCGGCAAACTAAACCAAAGCCCCGAACAACGACTCGAACTGGAAGCATTGTATTCAAACGTCTACAAGAGCAAGAACGGAAACATCTTGCTGTGCGACCTGTTCATTTTCTACTATACGATTCGGCTTCTGTTGTTTGGAAGATATCTTTCAATTGACGCGGCCAGGCGCTTGGCCATGAGCGCAGCCGGAACCGGTCTGAAATAAGCTGCGCATATCGTCCGTTGCGCCCTATTGAGTGCCTGTCGGCTGGAGCAGCGGGATCGCAGCACACAACCCTACGCAAGCCAATGAACATCCTCATCACGGGCGCATCAGGTTACATTGGAACCTTGCTTCGTCAGGTCTTCGCCAGTGACGAAGTAACGCTGCTCTCGCGGCGGCGGATAGCGCCAGGCAAGAACGAAAGATGGTTCGTTTCGGGTAACCTTCAGGATGGCCGTTGGTGGCAATCATTGCCTGCGGATGCCAATTTTGATGTGATTTTTCATTTGGCGGAACCGGTGAAAGAGAATGTCACTGATGAAGTCAGGCAAAGCATCATCGAGGATCATGTAAGCTTTATCAGCCAATTCACTAACAAGGGCGCGAAGGTGATCTACCCGCTTACAGCCTATTTATACGACAAGGGGTTGTCGCGATCCAACGCAATTTACACGGAAATCAAGCGAGCGGTTTACCGGCACCTCAACGACAATCCGCGAGTTTCGTTTCCGATAATCCATCCCATCTGCGATTCCGGTCATGGCTTGGGACGATTGATTCAAGCCGAGAAGCGGATTCCTTTTGTCAATATCCTGTGCGCCTTCGAGGCCACAATTCCCGTTTTGAGAATTGCACATCTAAGACAGGTACTCGTAGACCCCAATTCGCTAACTCATGGGCGGGTAGATATTTATTCGGAGATTCTGGCGATAAAACGTCTGTTCAATGATGACGCGAGAGCAAATGTCTTGGCCTTATCCGGAGCCCTTCGCCGGCTGCTGATGTTCCTGAGCTTTGTTCCGAGCTTCCATCTGCTTGTCAAAGGCCGGCATATCGATGATTCGATGCCGTGAAAAAGCGGCGCTCCAGGCGCCAGTCGTTGCGCGACATGCGCCAGATCAAGCGGGTCAGGCTTGACGATGAACTATCGCGTCGGACTGATTGTTCCCACCCTCAACGCGGGCAGGCGGTGGAAAGACTGGCTGGAACAGGCAAACCGGCAGTCCCTCATCCCCGCCCGCAAGCTGGTAATCGATTCCAGTTCCGACGACCGCACGCCAGAATTGGCCCGCGCACACGGCTTCGAGGTGATCTCCATTGCACGTCGGGATTTCAACCATGGAGATACACGCCAGAAGGCGAGCGACCTGCTAGGTGATTGCGACATCCTTGTTTACCTGACGCAGGACGCGCTTCTCGCCACCCCGGATGCGGTGTCCAGGCTGGTTGCGGCTTTTGACGACCCTGAAGTCGCGCTGGCCTACGGCCGGCAGTTGCCGCACGAAGACGCCGGCCCCATCGGCGCGCATGCGCGGCTATTCAATTACCCCGCCATCGGAATGAAAAAAACGCTGGCCGATATTCCCCGTCTCGGCATCAAAACCGCCTTCTGCTCCAACTCCTTTTCCGCCTACCGCCGAAGCGACTTGCTGGCTGTCGGCGGTTTCGCATCGAACGTCATTTTTGGCGAAGATGCCCACGCTGCGACTCGCCTGTTGCTATCCGGCAAAGCCATTCAATATGTGGCGGAAGCAGAGGTCAATCATTCGCACGACTACAGCATGCTGGAAGACTTCAGGAGGTACTTCGACATTGGCGTGTTTTACGCAAGAGAGCCGTGGATAATCGACGCCCTGGGAACCGCGGAAGGAGAAGGCTTTCGCTTTATGAAGTCGGAAATATATTATCTTCTCAAGAACGCCCCGTGGTTGCTTCCGTCCGCATTGGCGAGAGTGGCACTTAAATACACTGCATACCAGCTGGGAAAACGAGAGAAAAGGATCTCTCAAGGTCGCAAGCTGAGACTCAGCATGAACCGGGCGTTCTGGACGACAGATCAATACCGGGACGAAGGCGAGGATCATTGAGCATTTCATCTCCGCCCCTGGCCGAGCAAACCACGCAATAACCATACCTCGGCCGCGACCACCAGGGATTTGGCCACCAGATAGAAAAACAATGCCAGCGAATTTGGAAATAGAAAGAACCAAAACCTCCGCCAGACCAGCCAGTCGTTACGCAGTGATTGAACTATCGTCCATCGCGGCATCTCCAGACGGCTGCCGCGCCACCCACGGCAGTGATATGCCACCAAGTCGTGACAATACATTAAACGCATTCCCGCCCTGCGCAGACGCAAGGACAGATCGATGTCTTCCTTGTACATGTACAGCCGCTTGTCAAAGACCTCTCCATTGGGGGAAACGGCATCCAGGGCGCTGCGGCGACAAAGCAGGAATGCGCCACAAATCGCCTGCACCTCACCGCTTGTTGAATAGGCCGCAATATCCGTGGAACCCTGTCCACGATCAAAAAACTTGCCGTAAAAAGTCATGCCGATGCCGGCCGAATCGATGCTGCCAGTCGGCGCATCATCCTTCATCGAATAGCCCATCAGGCGCGGGGTGCAGGCCGCAACATCCGCCCAATCAGGACGATTCAGCCGTTCAATCAATTGTCCCAGCGAATTTGGCGCGACAAACGCGTCCGGATTCAGAAACAAGACAAATCCACCACACGCATTTCGAACCGCTTGATAGCCAATATTGTTTCCGCGACAGAAACCAACGTTGGATTTTTCGAAAATCAGCTGCAACCTTGCGTCGCGCCCTCTCATTTCTTCCAGATAGCTGCATTCGGACGATGCACTGTCGACAACGACGACATTCGACACTTCGCGACATGACAATAGGGCTTCGATGCACTTGGCGAATACCTGCTCGCTGTTGTGAGTCACAACAACAACAGAAACGTCAGACATTGCCTGCGGTTCGGGCGCGACCACCATGGCAAGCGGATCGGATTACCGAGACACTGAAATTCAAAAGCCGCAAAGCAATTCGCAATAGCAGGTAAACCAGGACACCTGCAATCACCTGGTATACGAAATACTCCACGTCGACAACAAGCATGTAGGATATCGCGACCAGGTAAAACGCGATGGGCGCCTGTGCCGTGCTAGATGGTGTAATGCTTCTCAGTTTGGCGAATGCAATCGTTATCGCTACAGCAATTAGCTGCCCAAAGCCCTGCCCAAATACAATCGCCTGGAGCGGGAGTATGAAGTTGGTCCCTTCAACCGTATCCAATTGCCCCTTCACTAACTCATTCAACTGCCAGCCGACGTTCTTGTAATTCTCGCCAGTCAGATATTTGAAATAGATCCCAAAAACAGACTTAAAGTACTCAAGCGGTGACGAGGTTATGGATTGTTCTGCGTGATAGGTCAGATAGTAGTGCAAGCCGTCCGCGTTCGCGATCAGTCGATTCAAGACATCCGCGGCACCGTCGGCCAAAGACAGATCGTAGCCGGTTACCGACGTTACCAGGATCATCAGCAGTATCGAGGCGATCGCGCCAATCGGGGCAAGCATATTGACTTTCCGTACCAAGGTTGGCTCAACCTCCCGTCTATGAAAGAAGAGGAAAGCACCTGCCCCCAGAAAAATGCCGACGAGGCTTGATCGTCCGCCCGATACCGTATCCAGCAGCACGAATGAGAGCAACAAGAACCACGCATAGGCCTCGAATCTCTTTCGGATGATAATCGCGTAGAAGCAAAAGTAGATCAACAGCATTCCGCTGCCTAAACCAAGCAACCTTTCCAGAGTGCTGTAGTCGGCTCTGCTTATCGACCTGAACGCAAACCAGGTAAGAAAATCGTAGGTCCGCGCGAAGGATATGAATCGGCTGAATGACAGGAGCTGAAGGAGCGCCAGAAACGTCATTGCGCCCCAGATATCCAGCGAAGAGAAAAGAATTACATTGCTTTGTTTTGCTCTGGAACGGCCTAGGTCTTTGAGCAACACATAAGACAAGCCGAGGAACACCAGCATCGGCAACAGGAATTGCGCCACATAGACAGACAAGCCGCGCTTGACGATATAGACACTCAAGAAGGCGATAATGGAGGATGCCCAGAGCAGAATGTAGACCAGCGGATCAAGCAGGCTGTTGTACTTTCGTCTGAAAATGACCATGCACAACGCAAAGATCGCCGCATAGCTGGAATACGCAACGCCGACGCCATAGTCATTTATGTCGAACATAATACGCCGCCACTTTCAGGGCGAAAAGCGCGCTCAATAACGTGTTGGTGAAGTATCCGAAATGCTTTCTCCGGATCCCGTTGGTTTCCCGCAGCAGCGCTCCCAGATTTGTCCGGCTGCGACCATGGTCGCAGCACATCGCTACCACGACTCCGTCCAGCTTGACCGCCTTGTGTTTTGCGAGCGCTATGCGCAGGTTCAATTCATAGTCTGCGATCAACTTAAACCCAGCGTCATACCTCCACCCAGCGTCAAACAGCTTCCTGCTGTAGAAAGCCCCTTGGTGATGCACCGTGTTGTGAAGTAACGTCTTTACCGAGATATCGGAAATGAAAGGCTTGGCGGCGTTCTCATATTGTACGTCACCATAAATCAGCAGCTCATCGCCAATCTGGCGCTGCGCGAAAATGGTCGTGACAATGTCATCCTTGGCAAGACGGTCGTCGGCTCCCAGGAACAATATCCAATCACCACATGCATGCTCGATACCTTTGTTCAGAGCATCGTAGATCCCGCCATCATCCTCGCTTGACCAATAATCAACTGTATCTTTGTTGTCCCTCAGAATCTCAACAGTCCCGTCTGTCGAGCCGCCATCGATTACCAGCCATTCGATATTGGGATAGGACTGCGAACGTATGGACTGCATCGCATTGGAGATGGTCTTTGCTGCATTGAAGGTCGCGGTAATAACCGAAATCATCGGCAGCCCTGGTACCGGCGCTTTCCCAGCACCATTGAACCGCCGTCCACCTTCTCGCTCTTGCGACTTCAAGTCAGTGGTCACTGATGATTCTCGGCGCGGCGTTCCCGTGTCCCAACCACGAAATTGGGAACTTTGCGTAACTTGGATTCATGTGCGCGTCTGATCAGCGCTCGGCACTTACGGCAACGCTGTATCCATGAGCTTTGAGGAGGGCGTGGCGACGTGCTTCTTCGAGATCATGTGCAACCATCTCCGCACACATTTCCTGCGCCGTGATTTCCGGGACCCATCCGAGCTTCTCCTTGGCCCTTGCCGGGTCGCCCAGCAGGGATTCCACTTCGGTCGGCCGGAAGTAGCGCGGGTCGACGCGCACAATGACGTCACCCGCCTTGAGCGCCGGCGCTTTGTCGCCTGCAAGGGCTGTCACCACCGCATGCTCGTCCACTCCCTTGCCAACGAACTTAAGTGTGATGCCGAGTTCGCGTGCCGACCAGCTGATGAACTGGCGCACGCTGTATTGCAAGCCGGTGGCAATCACAAAATCCTCGGGCCGCTCCTGCTGCAACATCAACCACTGCATCTTGACGTAGTCCTTGGCATGCCCCCAGTCCCGCAGTGAGTCCATGTTTCCCATGTAAAGGCATTGCTCCATGCCCTGGGCGATGTTGGCCAGACCGCGGGTGGTTTTCCGGGTCACAAAGGTTTCGCCGCGGCGCGGAGATTCGTGATTGAACAGGATGCCGTTGCAAGCGTACATGCCATAGGCTTCGCGATAGTTTACCGTAATCCAGTAGGCGTACAGTTTCGCCACCGCGTACGGGCTGCGCGGGTAGAACGACGTGGTTTCCTTTTGCGGACTTTCCTGTACCAGGCCGTAGAGCTCTGAAGTCGAGGCCTGGTAGAATCGACACTTCTTTTCCAGGCCTAGAAAGCGGATCGCCTCCAGCAAGCGTAGTGTGCCCATGGCATCGACGTCGGCCGTGTATTCCGGGCTCTCAAAGCTGACCGCCACATGGGATTGCGCACCAAGGTTGTATACCTCGTCGGGCTGAACCTCCTGCAGGATGCGGGTCAGGTTGGAGGAATCCGTCAAATCACCGTAGTGAAGCTTGAAATCAGCATTTTTTACGTGCGGGTCCTGATAGAGATGGTCAACCCGCTGCGTGTTGAATGAGGAAGCGCGGCGTTTGATACCGTGAACCTCATAGCCCTTCTCGAGCAGCAATTCCGCAAGATAGGAACCGTCCTGGCCAGTGATGCCGGTGATAAGCGCTTTTTTTCTCATGTTGTCAATCTTCATTTAAATTGATATTCCGGAAATCGAGCGGGTGACTATAAGAACTAAACATCTCCAGCACATTTTTCCACAACTCCTAAACCCGAGCGGGCCAAAGCAACCGGTTCAGCAGCCTTCGCACTTTCTGCGTTCCCCTCGTCACGACTTTCCCGCAAGAAACCTGCCAATACATGGAGTCGAACATCATAGCCACGAAATTTCTGCGTCGTTCGCTTCGTTGCTGGCGGTAGTAGTGGGATTTGGCGTTTGCATAGGCTGCTTCGATTGCAGCACGCTTTTTCGAAGCGTTAGCGCTTGTGGTGATGCTCCCTGGATGACTCAGGAAATGGGCTAAAGGTTCGCCAATATGTGCGTAATAAGGGTAATTGAGAGATGTCAGCAGAAAAAGGAGCAAGTCCTCTCCGACGCCAGAGTTCTTTCCATATATACCGTTGGCGCCGGGCACTTCACGCAGCAGGTTTTGCAGTGCATCGTGGCGTCGGAACAGGGCGCAGCCGGGGCTGACTGTCAACGGAGATCGCAAGAGGTACCGCACGAACTCGCGCATCGGCCGTATGCCAGCCGGATGTTGTAACGCAATCGTCACGGATCTTGTGTCCATATCATGCATCTGAGTTTGGCTGTAAACGAAGCCGACGTCATCACGCAAACGCGCGATGCACTTTGCCATGAACTCGGGATCATTCCAATCGTCATCATAAGTTATGTGAACAACTTCTCCGCGCGCCTGCTCAAGGCCGTCGCGCCAACACGCGATTGGGCCCCGGTCTTCACTACGGCGAATATAACGGATTCGATCTCCATAGCGCGCCGCAACGTCCGAAGTCGAATCGGTGCTTCCGTGATCGCAGAGGATTACCTCGCACGGATACGTCTGGGCGAGCGCGCTGTCGATGGCGCGGCTAACGAGACCAGCGCGATTGAATGTCGGAATAACAATTGAGGCGCTTCGCATCCAGGCTCCATTTACAAAGCGATGGCGTGCCGCAGAGGTTCAATATCGGCTACGAGCGCATCGGTTTTCCCTTTTGCCTCACTCTCGATATCAATCTCCTTACCGAGACGGACAGCCAAGTGCCGCGCAATATCTGCAATGCTGATTCCGGACCCTGAACCGATGTTCACCGTACCGCAAAATCGCCGAACTGCTAAATGGAGGATCGAGTCGATGACCGTCTCTGCATCGACAATATCCCTCAAAGAGCCGGCGTTGGCGATCGTCAGCGGTTGGCCGAGCTGCAATTCTCTGATCCTGCGCAAGAGCCGCGGTACGAGATATGGCTCGGGCTGAGAGCTGTGGGAGAAGCTGAATATGCGGCCGATACAATAATGCTGATCGTAGGTCTTAAGGAACTGGCGGCAAAGTTGCTCGCCAGCGAGCTTGGTGCGCCCATATACTGAGCTCGGCGCTTCTTTGTCTCCAACCTTTAGCAATTGCAACGCGTCGGGAGACACTGGCTGGTAAACGTGACTCGTCGAGGCAAGAAATACCCAACAGGTACGATCGCTCCGCACGAGATGCTCGCAAACCCGGTAGGCGCCAATGGCGTTCACTTCAAACGCCCGCACTGGATCACGCTCCACATTGACCACTGGAACGACCGCGGCAAAATGAAAAAACAGATCGAATGCCCGGTCTGTAAACCATGCTCCCAATGCCTGGCTGTCGGTGATGTCTCCCAGATACGGTTCGATGTCAATACCGCCTTCGCGCAAGCGTCCTGTGAGCACCCGCCCGAGAACACCTCGATGGCCCGTGATGCCTACACGCATTCCGGTAAACCGCTCGGGTTCACAAAAGCGCGGAATGAAATCCGGTTGCGCAAAAAGCTGATGTCGCGACATCAGCAGCTCTCCGACAGAGTCTTGAGGATCGTCGTCACGAGTCGCTGGATGCGCTGCTCTTCGAGAGGTTTGGCATGGCAGCCTATGAAAAGGCCGCGGTCATGCACGAGCTGCGCGCCGGCGAAGGGACCCAGCGAGCAATCCACGTTAAAGAGGCGTATAGCCGGCTGAAGCGCCATGTTCCCCGATACGATCGGGCGGGTGTCTATCCCGCATTGGAGCAGGGTCCCGGTAAATTTCTTGTAATCGAATGCAACAGACGGCTCTACGATGAAAGGAAATCCGAACCAGCACGGGTCGACATCGGCGGGCGGCTGCGGAAATTGGATTTGTTGTTTCCAAAGCGGATGTTCTTGAAATGCTCGCCGGATCCGACGGGTGTTCTCCCTGCGGTGGAGGCTCATCTCATCGAGCCGTCGCATTTGCGCAAGACCAAAGGCGGCTTGAATCTCCATTGGACGCAGGTTGTAACCAACGTTTATAAAGAGAAACCGGGGATCGATCTGTTTATGGCTCGATTCGATTTGATCACGGTCGCTCTGCTCCCGGCTCCATCCGTGAGCGCGCAGACAGCGCAGCAGATCGTTATCTTCCTGGGTGCGGGCAATGACCATCCCGCCCTCGATCGTTGTCATGTGATGGGAAAAATAGAAGCTGTAGGTCCCAAACTCACCGATAGAGCCAAGATAGGATTCACGGTACAGCGACCCAAGCGACTCACACGTATCCTCTATCAATATCAGACTGTGCTCCTCGACAAGGCGCAGCAACCCTGTCATATCTGTAGAGTTGCCAAGGATATGAACCATCATAAGTGCTTTGATTGGATAGCGCTCCAACGCAATGCGCAGCGAGGGTATCGATAAATTTAGCGTGCCAGGATCGACGTCGACGAGCACGGGGATCAGATTGGTCTGAATGATCGGCCACAACGAGGTCGACCAGCAGACTGCTGGAACAGCCACGTAATCGCCTGGCATCAAACGGTGGCCGCGCACCGGGTTGGTCAGGGCCGACAAGGCGAGAAGATTCGCCGAAGAGCCTGAATTAACCATGACTGCGTAGGTAGCCCCGACATGTTTGGCAAATACTTCTTCGAATTCGCGAACCTTCGTCCCCATGGTCAATTTGCCCGCCAAAAGCGTCGCGATGCAGGCAAGAATTTCTTCGTTGTCGTAGCTTGAGTCAACTAAGGGAAATTCGATTTGTTCTAGCATTAGGTATCTCCAAGCATTTTCAAAGCGTGGTTTTAGAAGCAATATTGACGTAATTTAGTTCTAAATATTGCACCGTAGGCCACAGATGTTATTAACAGGTAGATCAGCGCTTGTACGACTATCATTGCCTCAAGTCCGTAATAGTTGATCGAGACGAGCTTCGCTGGAATTGAGAGCATTACAAAGACAATCACAGTAAATACCTGCGGCTTGACAACGCCGCACCCGTTCAGGAACATCGCTAGCGCATTGCCGGTTGCATCCAGTATCGCCCAACTTCCATATGCGGCAAGCAAGACCAGGGAAATATTTACTGCATTTCCGGTCCAGATTTCGACAAGGCGCTCGCCCAGCATAACCAGAGCCGCCGCGCCCGCAAGGCAAAGACCGCTCGTGCCGATCAAGGACGTCTTCAGGGTTTTTCTGATGAATGGTTTTTCACCCCTCGAATGTGCGTCAGCGTACGCCCCCCACAGGGGGGCATTCAGAATGCTCAGGGGTTGCGTGACGAATTGAAACAGCCGTTGCACGATACTGAATGCCGCAACCTGTGCCGCCCCCAGGGTGCTCGAGATGATGAGGCTGTCCGCGCCCCACCCCACCATGGTGCCGACCTGAAGAATAAAAAAAAGTCCGCCTACGTTCAGCAGGTGTCGGGCTTCTGTACGCGTATGCGATGCGATGCCGCTTACGGAAAACAAGTTGCGCCTGGCGAGAATCAGCAGCAGGCCAAGATTGGCCAGTGATTGGATTCCCAGTGTCGCGGCGAGCAGAAAGGGGATGCCGGCCTCCTGCCTGGTCGCAATCCAAAGAGCGAATAGTGAGAAACAAGACCCTGCCACGCTGACAACATGCGCCTCGAATGCGCGCTGCAGACCGGCAAAGATGCGTTGGACACCGTTGGTGAACAGGTTAAAACCGAACAATATGGAGAATACGGCTACCGTATTGAGAATTTCAGCGTGTACCACAGGGTCTTGAACCTTGATCAAGCGATCCCACGGCAACACGCTCGCCAATGCATACAGAAGCGCGCCAACGGCGCAACCCAGCACAAACAAGAATCCCAATCCGCCGCCGATGATTCGGCGCAATGCTTCAGGATTGTCTTGCGCCGCTGCCTGAGCGACTTTGTTGGTCAGGGCGTTGCCCACCCCCAAATCAAGGAAAGTGAGCATTCCAACAAAGCTGGCAATGGTCATCCAGACACCAAAGCGCTCTGCCCCCAAATAGCGGATGGTGAGGCTGACGGTGAGCACTATCACCAGCATCGAGATGCCGCGGCTCACGACATTCGCCGCCATCGACAGGACGGCGAGCCGATAGCGCTCATCGGAACGGCCCAGTTCGGAGGATGTATCAAAGGGGGTAAGCCTGAGATACCTAGTCAAATTGAATAGCTTCACTGATGAGTTCGGGTCGAGCAGGAATCGGAGCGGCAGTGTAAGCCCGCTCCCACAGCGGATCACCCCTACTTCCAGGTGAGATAGCGCTTTAGGTCGAGGAAGCGGCTGGCCTGTCGCGGATCGGCTTTGGCCCTTTCCATGCTTTCGCGGACAAACGCCCAGAGGACGCCGATGAACAGCGCGGCGAATGCGGATAGCAACACGATCAGGCTGCGGAAGGGCTTGGACCTGCGGTCGGGCTCGATCGCCTTGTCCATCACCTGGACGACGGCCGAATCCTTGGCCTCGTCAATCTTGGCGAGTTCGTACTGCTTGGCGAGCAACTCGTAGATCGTTTCGAAATACTTCACGTTGCGCAACAGGCCGAGACTGTCGATGCCATGGCCGTTGTTCTCGCGCTGACTCTCGACTTTGCTGCCGGAAGCCCCCTCTATCCTGGCGAGTTCGTGCCTCAGCGCCTCCAGTTCCTTCTGCGCAAGCTGAAGGTCCGGGTTGCGGTCGGTGGCGAAACTGCGCATGGCGCCAATCTGCACTTCCTTGACCGTGATCTGTCCGCGCAATCGGGCGGTCGTTTCGACGATGGCCCGGCCCTGGCCCTCGACCTGGACGAGCCCGCCTTGTTGCAGCGCCTGCCGGGCGGCCGCTTCGGCCTTGGCGAGATTGTCTCTTGCCTGCTCGAATTGGCGCTCGAAAAACAGGCGGCGCTGGGAAGCTTCGGTCACTGCCAGCACCTTGGTCAGTTTGAACAGCTCATCCACATAAGCGTTGGCCATCGCGGCGGCGCGCTTCGGATCTTCGTCCTCGACCTCGATGGTGATGATGGCGTCCTTGCCTGAGATGATGGTGGTGAGACCCTCCAGTGTCTTGCGTGCCCGCGAAGGGTATTTGGCCTCATAAATTTGCATAAGTTCGAAGCGCTGGATCAGGTTGTCGGCCACCGTGCGGCTCTTGAGCATGCCGATATAGACTTCGTTGGGGCTCCTGAGACCGGCTACGCCGCCCGCCCCCCCGCCAGCCCTGCCAGGCCGCCGCCGAGCTGTGCCAGCATGGCCGCGGCGCCTGAAGATTGGCTTTGCAGCGGCGGCACGATTTTGGTGATACCGGTGTAGCTGACGGGCAGCACAAGGCTGATTCCCGCGGCAAGCACTGCCACTATAAACGGGAGGCCGAGGACCAGATTCTTGTGCTTTGCGAGCACGATCAGCAAATCGAGCAGGCTGATATCGTCGTCATCGCCGCCTGGCTGGTTGTCTGGCAAATTGGACGGTTCCGTCATGCGTTGATCAGCCCTGATGAATGAATGGGACTTCTTGAACGGTTGCGGCCTGTGGTTGGCGCGAGGACGCCGCGTGCCTGTTCGCGAGCCCCCCCAAGGCGACTTTCCCCTCGAGGGGGATCGAGACTTTCAGGGCGCAAGCTCGCTCCTACGAATTTGTTATTGCTTAAGCACCGTAATGGCTGCGGCGCCCAGGCCAAATTGATACAGGATCTGGCCCCAATCCTTGAGTACCTTGGTCCAGGTCGTGCGCTCGAAATCTTCAGGCACCACAATGGTGTCGCCGGGCATCAGCCGCTCGCCGTCAAGACTGCCCATCAGCCATCCGGCCTGGCGCTTGCTGATCACCGAGCCGTCGACCCGGAGCAGGTACACATCCGATTTGTCGCCGGTCCGGGACACACCGCCTGCCTGGCGCAGGTAATCGGGCAGGCGCTTTTCCGGTTTGAACACAAACGCGTTCTCGTTATAGACCGCGCCGAGGACATTGATCATTGACGGCCTGGAAGGCACGATAAAGCGATCGCTGTCTTCCATCGCTATGTCCGGCAGGTCCTTGAGGCCCGCCGCGTAGTCCGCCGGCAACTCGAGCACGATCCGGCCGGTTGCCTTAATCTGGCGCAACTTGGCGATCAGTGCCTGCTGCGCCGCCGCGTCCTGCGACAGTCCTGCCGCCTCTTCGACGGACACGACGTTTTTGCTGCGGCTGATCGCGCTGCTCTGAATTTCGCGCTCCAGCCGATTGATCGCCTCTTCCAGTTTTTTCTGCTGGTAGATCCGGTTCGATTCGCGCGTGAATTCAGCGCCGAACAGATAGGCGTTCGGACTCAGGCCGCCGACCCGCGCGACCAGTTGCGGCAAGGTTTCGCCCGGTTCGACGGCATAGATGCCGGGACTGGCGAACTCGCCTTCCAGCCGTACGTACTTGGTCTGCCTGGCGATGGGCACCTGGATATCATCGACCGAGAAAATTGTCACCATGTCGCCCGGTTGCAGCAGGAGATTTTGCGCCGGGTCGCCCTCCAGAATCGCCTTGCCGAGATTGAACGGCACCAGCGTCGTGCTCAGGTTGTTTGGATTGATACGCTCGATCACGGCGTAGTCCCAGTTGACTTCACTGAGATCGCGCCTGATCTCATCGGCCAGCTTGCTCCCGGTCTTGGTATCCTGCTTGTCCTGCACCCCCGCCTGCGAACCCTGGCCTATGCCCAGCCCGGTCGAACCTGGCCGCACCGATGCGGCTTTCTTGATTGCATCGGAGCTGACGGTGGCGACATCGGCCGCCATCTGCGTCCTGCGCATCGATTCACCCACGGTCGCATCCGCTTCCTGTTGCGGATTCTGCTGATTTTTTTTCAGCAGATCGGTGACCGGGATATCGACGCCCGCGGACTGGTTGCGCCGTAGCAGTTCGGCTATGGTGTTATCCAGGCCGACTGTCTGGTTCTTGCGCAGCCAGTAGTGGCGCGACAGCAACGCCTCCACCCGCGGGATCAGATCCTTGACGCGCATGCCCTGGCGCCAGGGGAAGCGCCCCGGCTGCGCCACGTTGCCGCGCAGGCTGACGGCATTGTCGATGCGCGGCGTAACCGAATAGATGGTCACCATATCGCCGTTGCGCAGATGGGTCTGCATGCCGGGTGCGTCGAGCCTGAACTCGTCCACCGTGCGCGTCTTATGGTTTTCGATGCGCTCCACCGTGGCTTTTTGGCCCGAGGCCGTGCTCGCCAGTCCGCCCGCCCAGGCAATCAGATCGGCCAGCGTGCCGTCTTTCTTGAGTTCGAAGATCGCCGGCACGTTGACGCTGCCCGATATCGCCACCAAGGCGCCGACCGGCGGAACGTAGATCACATCGCCCGGTAACAGCGGCGCATCCTTGGACTTGTCGCCGCCGATCAATAGATCGTACAGGTCAAGCTCGGTGACCACCTTGTTGCCGCGCTTCAGCTGTATCCCGCGCATTGAGCCCTTGGCCGACGGGCCGCCGGCCGTGAACACGGCGTTGACCAAAGTGCTCATGGAGCTGACGGTGTAAGAACCCGGGCGGCGCGCCTGGCCCACGACAAAGACCTGGATCGCGCGCAATTGGCCGAGGCTCACAGTCAGGTCGAAATTGCGGAAGACGCGGCCGATGGCGGTCTTGAGATGGGACTGCAGATCCTGATATTTGATCCCGGCGACATTGATCGTACCGACTTTCGGAATGCTGATCGTGCCGGTGCGATCGACAACTGCCGCATAGTCGACATCGAGTTGCCCCCAGGCGCGGATCAGGATCTCGTCGCCCGGGCCGATTGCGTAGTCGGCCATTACCGGTATGTTGTCCACCGGAGCAAACGTGGACGGCACGTTCTTAAACAGCTCGGAGCCGAAGATCGGCAGATCGCGTCCGGTGGATTGGGCGACGAAGTCCTGGAATTCGATGCGCTCCAGCGGCAGCTGGATCTCCGGCTGGAGCGGTTGCTGCGTGCGGGGATCGATCGGCAGCTGCGTGCGCGGATCGATGAGCTGTTCGCCCGGGCGGCTGGTGCGCTGCTGCTGGCGCTGGAGCGCGGCGTTGCCGATCGAGGGCGAAACCACGCTAGTCCCCTGCTGCGGCGCCGGCACGACTGCGGTCTGCCCCTGGCTGATGCCGGTGCTTCTTTGCGAAAGCGATGAATCCTGCCCGAGCCCCTGCGCCTGCGCCGCCAGCGGCAACAAGGCGAGAATCAATGGAATCAAGAGACAGCGCAAACCTGCAAGCATGCAGAATTATCCGGAAATGTACGAAAGAGTGGAAACTTGCCGGTGCCTAAAAAACCAGTGGGATCATAGCGTTTTTCGCCTTGGACGTCTAGGCAAAGCGACCGATCGCCGTGCCTGAGTTCGCGAGCAAGCTCGTCTCCAAAAAAACCTCTGTAGGAACGAGCTTGCTCGTGAACATTCCTCGATCATGCACGCTACCGCCCTGCAAAACACTCTCGTGTTTCGCATAAGACATGCACAACAACGGCTTGCGTTTACGTTCGCGAGCCCCGCAAGGGCACTCGCTTCTCGGCGCGAGCTCGCTCCTGCAAACGCAAATCACCAATGCGGAACTGGTTCCATTCAACAGCCCAGACGATCGTTACGCCGCCCGGTCGATCCAGTCGCGGCTTACGCTTATCTTGTTCGCCTTGCCCAGCAGTTCCAGCAGCACGATCACGCGCTTGTCGCCGTCCTGCTCGGTGAACACGCCTTCCATGCCGGCGAGCGGGCCATCAACCAGTTTGATCGCCTCGCCCGCGTTGAACGCGGGGCGGTCGTCCTGATGCATGCCCGAAGCCGCGTCCTCGCGCTGCATCAGCGCGTCCATCACGGTGTCCGGAACGACCGCGGGCTGCCCGCCGAAGCGCACCAGGCCGGTCACGCCTCGGGTGGAACGCACCGTGGCCGTGCTGCGCCGCTGCGGATCGACGCGAATGAAGATGTAGCGCGGAAACAATACCTCGACCGCGTCGACCCATTTCCCGCGCTGGCGCTGTCTGACGCGGATGCGCGGCAGGTAGACGCGAAAGCCCTGGCGCAAGAGGTTTTCTTCCGCCACCGCTTCCTGGCGCGGCTTGCAGCACACGGCGAACCAGCGCTCGTTGCTCGCGTTTTCCATCACTGGCTTCCCGTTTGACGTTCGGACAGCGCGACAGATTGGATGCGACGGTTTTCCAGGTCACCCCGCAGTTGTTCGATTTCCTTTTCCAGCGATTCGTACTCCGCCACTTTGTGCCTGAGAAATTCCAGGGTGATGCGGGTTTTTTCCTTCAACCCGGCCGGCGTGAGCAGGTAGGCGTAATGCCGCTTGTCCGGGTTCGCGCGGAATTTTTCCAGCTTGACGAGGCCCTTTTCCATGAGCGCCTTCAGACAATAATTGGCCTTGCCCAAGCTCACGCCCATGGCTTGCGCCAGGTCCCGCTGGCTCATCTGCGGCTGGTCTTGCAGCAGCTTGAGCAATTCAAGGCGTTGGAGATCGGTCAGCACCGGCATGTCTTTAATTTTCCACGGCGAATTCGGTAAAGCGTTCAACAATGCGGACTGAATTGTACACGCCGGGGGATAGCGGTGCAAACCGGGGGTTTTTGCGGGACTGGCGACAGGTGGCGCGTTCAGGCCAAATAAAGGGAAAGGCGGGCCTCAGCGCATGCGCCCCTGAATGAGGGGCCATTGCGGCAATTCAGAATCGGCTACCTAGAACTTGGCGAATTCACCACCCGCCATCTCCAGCGCTTCGAATTCGCGGTCGGCGCGTTCGATCAGCTCGGCGATTGGCTGGTTGCCGATGAGATGCTCGTCCGAGCTGTATTCGCGCTCGAGCTGATGCGGCGTGCGCTTGTCCCACCAGGGCAGGATCTTGTAATAGTCGCCGAGGGCTTCCACCCGCAGCAACTCTTCTTCGGATACCAGGATTTCCGCAAGTTTCTCGCCCGGAAGCATGCCGATGATCTTGTAGTCCAGCTTCTTGCCCGCGGCTTCCGACAGTACCGCGGCGATATCGGTCACGCGCGCGGCCGGGGCTTTGCGCACGAAAATCTCGCCGCCCTGGGCGTGCTCGGCGGCATACAGCACCAGGTCGATGGCGTCGTTGAGGGTGAGCAGGAAGCGGGTCATGCGCTCGTCGGTAATCGTGATGCGCTGATTGAGCTGCAACTGGCGGCGAAAATGCGGGATCACCGAGCCGCGCGAGCGCAGCACGTTGCCATAGCGCACCGCGGCGAAGCGCGTGCCGTGATTGGCGCGCGACTGGTTGGCCTTGATCACCAGCCGCTCCTGCAGCGCCTTGGTCATGCCCATCACGTTGACCGGCTTCACCGCCTTGTCGGTGCTGATCATGACGAACGCTTCCAGGCGATGGCGCATGGCGGCCCGGATCAGATTGTCGGCGCCAAGCACGTTGGTGCGCACCGCCTCCATCGGGTGATACTCGCAGGCCGGCACCTGCTTCAGCGCCGCGGCGTGAAACACGATGTGCGCGCCGCTCATGGCTTCGTCGAGCTGCGCGTCACTGCGCACATCGCCGATGATGAAACTCAGGTCCGGCCGTTGCTGGTAGAACACGCGCATGTCGTGCTGCTTCTTTTCGTCGCGCGAGAGCACGCGCACCTCGCGCGCGCCCAGTTCGAGCAGGCGGCGCACGACGAAGTTGCCGAACGAGCCGGTGCCGCCGGTGACCAGCACGATCTTTTCAGCGTAGGGATTGGTGGGCATGGACTTGGGCCGGAATTGGTAACGGCTGGATTCTAGCGAAGATTGCTTGTTCAAACCAGTAAATTGCTATGGCGGCATTCGCGCCCGCCACTGCTAGCTTTCGCCGAATCTAACGCTCCCGCCCCGCTTCGTGCAGCGTTTTCTGCACCGGCGAAAGCAGATACTGCAGCACGGTGCGCGTACCGAGGTTGATCTCGGCGTTGACCTGCATCCCCGGCGAAAGCCGGTGGCGCTTCCCCTGGGCCTGGATGAACGGCTCGGGCAATTCGATCAGGGCGCGAAAACCCGAGGCGGGCAGATCCTGGATACCGGCATGCTTTGCGCTTTTCTGGTCCGCTGGCTCGCCCGCGTCCGGGCTGATGTGCCTGACGCGCGCGTTCATCAATCCGTAGTGCTGGAACGGATAGGCGGTGAGTTTCAGTTTGACCTCCTGGCCGGCCTCCACCATCCCGGCATCGAGGTGCGTCACCCAGACTTCCGCCATCAGCCCGTCGCCGGCAGGCACCAGCGTCATCACCACCGTGCCCGGCGCAACCACGCTGCCGAGAGTATGCGTTGCGAGATCCTTCACAATCCCGTCCTGCGGCGCCTTCAGCTCGAGCGACGCATGACGATGGGACTGCTTCTCCCAATCCTGCTGCAGTTTGTGATATTGCGCTTCGGCGTCGATCCTCTCGTTCTGCAATTGCTGGTAATAACTCGACGCAATCTGCGCGATCCGCTTGTTCACCTGGCTGATCGTGGCCGTGAGGCTGGCGATATTAAATTCCTGCGCGCGCAGGTCCTGCTCCTTCTCGATGCGG
>ORMF011790749.1_pt1 | contig 23034 bp, 22 predicted proteins | sample 1779871 | NCBI WGS metagenome assembly ORMF01 (sample SAMEA104232316, study PRJEB22302) | groundwater metagenome | biome: forest; feature: aquifer; material: groundwater | place: USA | collected 2011-08-07 | depth 5.4 m | reverse complement strand
GAGAACCTGCACGAGGCAAGCGATCGCTTGAGAGAGTATGTAGGCGAAAGCGTACCTTCGGCAGTTCGCGAGCAAGTGATGAGTGCCGTTGGCTTCGTCCAGGCGGTGGTGAGCAGAATGGTACCACTGCAGACTAATCCGCCGAACGACCCTCTCTCCATCAGGGTGGAGGCATTCAAGAGACTGCCAATCGATGCCCGAGCGATGCTTAAGCCCTTTCCTGAGATCTTGGGTGTCGAGCCGGTCGATAACTTCGAGGCGCACGTTGAGCGGAAACTGTACACGCACAACTGCGCCCATGCGGCTATTGGTTACCTTGGCTGGCTGCGCGGAATTGAGTTTGGCTGGGAGGCTCTTTTGAATGCGGAAGTAAAGTCGAGCGTGGACGGAGTACTTAGAGAGACCGGAACGGCGCTCGTCCGTAAGCACGGTTTCGACGAATCGGAGCAACATGCGCATGTGGAGGATCTGCTCGCGCGATTTGCCAACCGCGATTTGGGCGACACCTGTTTCCGGCTGGCGCGCGATCCAATTCGAAAGCTGGCGCCGGACGATAGGCTCGTCGGCGCGGCCCCGTTGTGCGACTCGCAGGTCGTGGAGCCGATCGATTTGGCGAGAGTGATCGCCGCCGCCCTTCGGTTCTCGCCGCAAGAGGACCCGTTGGCGCAGCAGCTTCAGCGAAGGATCGCTTCTGAGGGTATGGATGAAGTCTTGCTCGATCTTTGCGGGATTTCGCCGGAGGAGCCGCTGGGAAACAGAATCAGACGTGAAAGGGTGAATACCTGATGTCACACATGCTGACGGAGATTCACGAACAGCCCGACTGGGTCTCACGGGCGCTGGACTCCGAGCGTGGGAATGCCGCCAACCTCGCAACGGCCATCCGCGAGAATGACATACAATTTGTCGTAATCGCGGCCCGGGGAACGTCGGACAACGCGGCAACCTACGCCAAGTACCTTTTTGAAATCGTGGCGGGACTCCCGGTATCCCTCGCCGCGCCCTCAGTTTACACGCTCTATGACGCCCGGCCGCGGCTGTCGAACACGCTCGTGATAGGCATCTCACAGTCTGGACAGGGAACGGATGTAGTCCAGGTTCTCTCCTCTGCTCGCGCGGCGGGGGCGCTGACGGCATGTATTACGAACGATTCCGCATCGCCGATCACCCGCGTCAGCGACCACGTTCTGCTGTGCCATGCGGGGCCGGAAAAATCCGTCGCCGCGACGAAGACCTATACGACCGCTCTCGCAGTCGTCGCAATCATAGTCGCCGTGCTGGCAGACCGCCGGGACATGCTGGATGAGCTGAACGACGCCCCGAAGCGAATGAAGGACGCGCTCGCCATGGGGGAAACCATTCAAGTCGCAGTTGAGCGCTTCCGGTATATGGAGGAGTGCGCGGTTCTTGCGCGCGGGATAAACCAGGCGACTGCGCTGGAGGCCGCTCTAAAAATCACTGAAACGAGCTATGTTGTCGCAAAATCCTATTCCGGCGCGGACTTCCTCCATGGTCCGATCGCCCTGGTGGAAGCCGGTTTCCCGTGCATCCTCTACGCGCCGGAAGGCCGGGCATATCCCTCCATGCTGGAGCTCGCTCTCAAGATCAAAGAGAGACGGGGCGAGATGGTCATCGTGTCGCGCGATCAGGGGATCTTGGACCTTGCGGCCACGCCGCTGGCGGTTCCAACACCGGTCGGTGAGCTGACGAGTCCATTGTCTTACATCATCCCGGGCCAGCTCTTTGCTTACTACCTCGCCTTGACGCGGGGAGAAGACCCGGATAAGCCGCGCGGCCTATCCAAAGTCACAAGGACACGATAAATGGTAGACCGAGATCGCGTGACAAGTCTTTTTCTCGACATGTGCCGCGTCAATACGCCGGCTCGGCGCGAAAAGGTCCTGGTCGACTCCATCCAGCCGATGCTCGAATGCATGGGCTTTCACTGCGTCCGCGACATGGCCCACAACAATACTGGCGGCGACTCCGGCAATCTGATCGCGACGCTGCCGGCCACGAAGCTGGACGTGCCGTCGATATTCTTTTCATCCCATTTCGATACGGTCGCGCCAAACCCGGACGTAACGATCATCATCGACGACGGTTTGATTCGAACGGACGGCACTTCGATCCTAGGCGCGGACGATAAAGGCGGGATGGCGCCGATCATTGAGGCCATGCGTGCGATCCAGGAAGACGGCACTCCTCACGGCGAGATCCAGCTCCTGCTGACTGTTTCCGAGGAAATCGGACTGCTCGGGGCGCACAACATCGACCGATCGCTCATCTCCTCGCGCATGGGATTTGTGCTCGATACCGGTCCGCCCGTAGGGACGGTGGTATTTACGGCGCCGACCCAGGATATACTGGACGTGACGATTACCGGCAAGCCGGCACACGCGGGATTCGAGCCCGAGAAGGGCATATCGGCCATTCAGGTGGCGGCGCACGCCATAGAGAAGATGCGCCTGGGCAGGATCGATGCTGAAACGACCGCCAACGTGGGAATCATCCAGGGCGGAAGCGCAACGAATGTCGTGTGCCCGGAGGTGAAGCTGAGGGCGGAGGCGCGCAGCCGGAGCAAGGAGAAACTGGCGTCCCAGGTGCAGCACATGGTGGATACACTGCACTGCGCCGCGAAGGATTACGGGGCGGGGATCGAGGTTGCCATAAATCATATGTATGACGGTTACTGTCTGCCCGATGAAGACGAAGTGGTTCGGATGGCCCTGCGCGCCGGCGATGCGCTCGGTCTGCCCACGAGCCTTCGCGCGGCAGGAGGGGGCAGCGATGCCAACGTCTTCAACGCGATGGGCCTGCCGAGCTGCGTCCTCGGCACCGGAATGCGGAATATACACACCCATGACGAGTGCATCCATATCGATGACCTCATTCGCAGCGCGGAATGGTGTGTCGCGATCGTGAAGACGGCTGCGGCGGGATAGGACCAAGCCATTGCTGGCCCGACTAAAAGGCGTCGTCGAACGAATCGATTCCGAAAGGGCCGGAGCGCAGGAAGTAGCCGTCCGAACCGAGTCCGGCCCCAGACAGGCCGTCAACTACACGCAGCTTACGGGAAGTTTGGCCGTCGGCGATACCGTATTCCTGAACACATGGGCAAATTCGCTTGGGCTGGGTACCGGCGGAGTGGACTTCCTCATCGCCGTGGATCGGGCGGAGCAAGTCGAAGCCGCATCCGGTCACCTCATGAAGCTCCGATATACGCCGGCCCAGGTCCCCGTGCTCTCGGCAGAATCCCCCGAAAGTGAATTCCATCAGACCCTGGTCGACTTTTCGTCACTGGACGGAACGCCGGTCGTGTGCGCGGAGCTTCACAGCCAGGCCGCTGCAGCGGCCGTCGCCATAAAGTGGAAGGCGCAGACCGCACGCGTTGTCTATGTCATGACGGATGGCGCGGCACTTCCGTTGGCTTTCAGCCGATTGATCCCTCAGCTCCGCGAACGAAAGCTGCTCGACGCGGTCGTTACTGCCGGGCAGGCATTCGGCGGCGATTACGAGGCGGTGAATATCTACTCCGCGCTGGCCGTAGCGAGATCGGCCGCTGGAGCGGACATTATTATCGTTGGCCAGGGTCCGGGAAATGCGGGAACGGCGACGCCGCTCGGGTTCTCGGGGATCGACCAGGGGATCGCCCTCAATGCGGCGGCGTCGCTAGGCGGCAGTCCGATCGCGGTTCCACGGATCAGCTTCGCCGATTCTCGAAAGCGTCATCACGGCCTGAGCCATCACACGATCACGGTGCTCGAACAAGTGGCTCTCTCGCGAGTCATCGTACCAATACACACCCATTCGGACGAACAGACCGGCCTGCTCGCCGAGCAGCTGCCGGCAATCGTGGCTGAGCGTCATGATGTCGTGATTGTTGATGCGGGAGATGCGTTTGCCGCGCTCGTCGCCTCTGGACTGGAGATTACCACCATGGGACGTCAGGTCGCGGATGACCCGGGTTTCTTCAAGGCAGCGTGCGCAGCCGGCGTATTGGCCGGAGAGCTTTACGAAAATCGAATCGCGGGTTTGGGAAGGGTGGGGAATGGCCGGTAAGCCGGAAGTTATAAGCGAATACATTTATCGCGGCAAAGTGGTCACATTGCGAATCGACACGACCCGCACAGGGGATGGGCGAGAGATCCGTCGAGAGATCGTCGAGCACCGCGGTGCGGTGGCGATAGTACCTCGCCTCAATTCCCATACGATCTTGATGGTCCGCCAGTTCCGGGCGGCGGTCGCGGAGACTTTGCTCGAGATTCCGGCCGGAACGCTGGAACCTGGCGAAGACATAGATACCTGTGCGCAGCGTGAGCTGGAGGAAGAGATCGGGTATCGGGCAAGCAGCGTTCGCCTCATGTTCAGCCAGTACCTCGCGCCCGGCTACTCAAGCGAAGTCCTCCACGCTTACCTCGGCGAAAACCTCACGAAAACCCAGGCACACCTGGAAGCGGATGAGGACATCGAGGTCGTTCCGGTGCGAATCGATGAGATCGAGCCCATGATCCTGGACGGCAGGATCAAGGACGCGAAGACGATCGCCGCGCTGCTCGTAGCTCTCAGACTGCTAAACTGACCGGCGGGACAAACTGAGTAGATTTAGTACACATCCTTGACGCCCAAATCCTTCAGCAGATCACGCACGACAAAGCTCTGATCCCACGACAGGAAACAGATCGCGGCAGCCACGGCGCAGAAGAGCATACCCAATATGGACGACCTGGCTGCCTCGCGACTTATTACGGCGCTGAGTCCGGCAAAACAGAATGCGACCAACGAAAAAACAGTCATCCCAAGAAGGATGGGCTGTACAGTATTGATTGGCAAATAAAACCACGGGTGAGTGTGTATTCTTTGTAGAGGTCCTTGGTCGCCCGATGCAAGCTTCTGTGATACGGTGATCGTTGTCTGAAGGAGCAGCATAGGCGCCAGTGGAGATAGTCCGAGGGAAATAGCGCCGCAGATCAATCCCCAGTAGGGTCCTCGGGGCCGACGCCGACCGCTCATCACTCACCGCCGGTGGCGAGGTGCATGATCTTCTCCTGGGTCGCCTCCGCCCGCGACAGCTCGCCGGCGATTGTGCCCTCGTGCATGACCAGAATCCGGTCGCTCATACCGAGGATCTCCGGCAGCTCCGACGAAATCATGATGATTGCGCACCCGCGGCCGGCAAGGGCGTTCATGAGCTGATAAATCTCGGTCTTCGCGCCAACGTCGATTCCCCGCGTCGGCTCGTCGAAAATCAGAATTCGGGAGTCGGTGAACAGCCACTTGGCAAGCACGACCTTTTGCTGGTTGCCGCCCGAGAGGTTCTGCACGGTCTGGTCGATCGAGGGTGTCTTCACCTGCAGGTCGGCGACGTACTTTCGAGCGACCTCCCGCTCCCGTCCGGCCATGATGAAATTCATCCGCGAGATCGCGCCGAGATTCGCCAGGGTGATGTTCTCTCGGACCACCATACCGAGAATCAAACCCTGGGCCTTGCGGTCTTCCGTCACCAATCCGATGCCCAGCCGGATAGCCTCCTGCGGCGATCGGATCCGCACGGTCTTTCCGTAGACCTCGATCGTCCCGCGGTCGATCCGATCCGCTCCGAAGATCGCCCGCGCAAGCTCCGTCCGTCCGGCTCCGACCAACCCCGCGATCCCGAGCACCTCGCCCTTGCGTACGCTCAGACTGACGTCGTGAAGAACACCTTTACGGGTTACATTGCGAACGTGCAAGACCGGCTCGCCGGGTGGAACGGCTTCTTTCGGGATCATCTGTTTCAGCTCGCGGCCCACCATGAGCCGGATGATCTGCTCCCGGTCCAGGTCCGCGATTTCGTTCGTCGCGATCCAGTGGCCGTCGCGCAGGACCGTGACCCGATCGCAGATCTCGAAGATCTCCTCCAGCCGGTGCGAGATGTAGACGATCGAAACGCCCTCGCCCTTGAGCTGCCGGATCAGTGCGAAGAGGCTCTGCAGCTCATGCTCCGTGAGCGTCGCCGAGGGTTCGTCCATCACGATGATCTTGCACTCTTTGCTTGTCGCCTTACCGATCTCAACCATCTGCTGTTGGGCGATGGAGAGACGGTTCACCGGCGTGCGAACGTTCAGGCGCACACCCAGCTTGTCAATTATCCGCTGCGACTCGCGATACATCGTCCCAAAGTCGACAAATCCCGGGATGGCGGCTCGCGGCTCGCGTCCGAGATAGATATTCTCAGCCGCGTTGAGGTATGGGACGAGGTTGAATTCCTGGTATATGATCGAGACGCCCTCGTCCATGGCCTTCTGCGGGCTGTCGATATGGACCAGTTCTCCGTTGATGAGGATCTCACCCGAGTCCTTCGGCTGGGCGCCAGCCAGGATTTTCATCAAGGTGGATTTGCCCGCGCCGTTTTCGCCGACGAGCGCGTGGACTTCGCCCTGACGGAGATCGAAGCTTACGTCCTCGAGCGCGCGGACGCCGGGATAGGTCTTGGTAATATGGCGCATCTCGAGCGCGAGAGGCGGCGCGGCAACGGCGGTTGACATGGGGAGTGACGGGTCTCCTTTAGAGGTGGATTCGCCCGTACGGCTGCTAATCTGTGCCTTTCATTCTAGCAGAGCCTTGAGGGGCCGTCAATATCAAACATTCCAATCAGTTATACCGGCAAAGAATTGTGGAATAAAGCACCTGGCTCAGCCCAACTACGGCTTCGCGAGCCGGACGCGGCGTCTCATCGTCGCGACCAGACATCCAGCCAACGATCGATCGAACAATCCGGCGCCGAGACCCGTCGCCGTTATGGAGCATACCGTGAAGACATTAGAGGACGTCTATCATAAGAACGGCACCGGCAAGAAGTCCACTGCGATCAAAGATACCGATAACGAATACGCGGAACGACGCAAGAGCGCCCGCCTGCGACCCGAAGCGCTCGGCGCCGTCCTAACGTTCGGCGAGGACTGGTGGCCGGTATCGGTCATGGATATCAGTCTTGGCGGCGCGCGCATCATGAATCCGCCGGCTGAGATCAAAATCGACGATGTCGTTTACCTGACCACGTGCCCGGACGGCCAGCGCAAGGTCACGGTAGCCTGTCGCGTACGGCATACCAGCGGCAGCATGGGATGGAGCACGATCGGCGTAGAGTTTGTCGACCCCAAGTCCGATGGGTTCGGACCGATATTTGCCGAGATGGACAGGATCGGCAAGCGCGTTCTTTCCACTACCCACGCCAAGATCAAATGCAAAAAGTAGAAATGGACTCCGCTCACTTCCGATGTAATTGTAGGAAATGAACGCCGTTGTTCCCTATCTCTGACGCAGCGACCGCGTCCGAATCGGAAGCTGCTTAAGACGGATTCCGGTCGCCGCAAATACCGCGTTACAAAGCGCGGGGGCGACCGGCGGGACGCCGGGCTCTCCAACGTCTCCGGGCTGCTCCGTGCTCGGAACGATGACCACGTCAACCTGGCCCATCTCGTAGATGCTAGCATGGGATAATCATTGAAAAGCGCCTGCCTGACCCGACGGCTGCCAAGTTGACCTCAACGCTTCGGTTTCAATATCAGCATTTCTCCCTACACTGGCTCCGCGTTCCTGCTTGCACCCTTCGTTGAAGTTGAGTATACTGATAAGGTCTAATCGCCTCAAAGCAGACCATTCGTGAACTTCCGTTCGCGTCACCCGATTTCTACAGACGTCTCAATCCATAGCCCTAGCCTAAGAAAGGCGGAACCATGACCAGCAATACAACATTGAAAACGAAATCTGTTTCCAGACGACAGTTCCTTATGACATCGGCGGCTTCCGCCGCGCTCGTTGCTACCGGCAACTATGCCCATGCTATCGGGGATGACAAGATCCGAGTCGGCCTCATCGGTGCCGGCGGCAGAGGATCAGGTGCGGCAGTCGACGTTTCCAAGACTCCAGGCGTCGAGCTCGTCGCGATCGGCGATCTGTTTCCGGATCATCTCGAGAGCAAAAAGAAAGGTTTGAGCGCCGAGCTCGGAGACAAATACAAGGTCAAGGACGACCAATGCTTTTCTGGCTTCGACGCTTACAAGAAAGTACTCGCGACCGACTGCAACTACGTAATCCTCGCCACTCCTCCAGGATACCGATATATCCATCTCCGCGCGGCCGTAGAAGCTGGGAAGAACGTGTTCTTCGAGAAGCCAGTAGCGGTCGATGGTCCGGGTGTTCGATCTGTCATCCAATCCGGAGAGATTGCGAAACAGAAGGGCCTTTCGCTAGTTACGGGGACACAGAGGCGACATCAGAACACATACCGCGAAACGATGAAGCGAATTCACGACGGAGCGATCGGGGATGTCGTCGGGGGGGAGATCTATTGGAACGTGGGCGGCCTTTGGATGTTTCCCCGCAAGAGCTCGTGGAGCGACAGCGAGTGGCAGCACCGCAACTGGTACTATTTGACCTGGCTTTGCGGTGATCATATTGTCGAGCAGCACGTGCACAATATCGACGTGATGAATTGGGTGATGGGCGGACCTCCCGTTAAGGCCGTTGGAATGGGCGGCCGGCAAGTGCGCACTGATCCCGCATACGGCCACATCTACGATCACTTTGCAATCGAGTTCGAATACCCGAACGGCGTGAAGTTCCAGAGTATGTGCCGGCACCACGACAACACGACAAACAATGTTTCGGAGCACATTGTGGGTACGAAGGGCATGTCCGACCCAGGCGGGTGGATTCGGCCTTACGTCGGCGGCGAGCGATGGAACTACAATGGCGATAAGCCGAACCCGTACGAAGTCGAGCATGCCGATAACATTGCCGCGATTCGTGCCGGCAAGCCGCTCAATGAAGCAAGACAGATTGCGCATTCCACATGCACGGCAATCCTAGGTCGAGAATGCGCCTATACAGGACAGGCGCTGACGTTCGACCAGGTGCTGAATAGCAAAACCGTGCTGATGCCGCCGGACGTCTCCTTCGGTGTCTCACTGGCGGTCCCGCCAGTGGCCATGCCCGGCAAGACCCAGCTCGAACGGGAATGGAACGCATAGCCTGCGCGTCGTACTCGTACTCGACCACCCGTCGAGTACGAGTACGGCATAAATGGGACCCAATACGACCTATAGAATTGTTTAGACGCTACCCGAACGGGTTATGGGAAACCAGCGCCGATTCCATCTCCATTTGAGGCTTTTCTACAGCTTGGTCTGACGGCATCTTGAAGAATGCCCTCGCGGTGTTCGAGTCCATCAGACATACGGACACAAGCTCCCACCCTTTGTCGCCCTCACCGTTCAGCTTCGATTCGCAGATCGAAAGATCGCGGATAAGAAGTGAATGATATTTCCAGCGTTCCATGTCCTGGCCTTTCCCGGGGTCGTCGTCCCGTCACTGCCTTGTGTTAGAACTACCCAGTTAGACGGCGCGCGCCGCGTTGCGTTTCTTTCACCGCTCGAACCGACGCTTATACTCCTCAAGACCGTACCTCAAGAAGCCGTATGCCGCTCTGGCCGCATCCGCAATGCACTGATCGTCACGCCTAATCCGTGGTTGATGACGGACGTACTCCGTACGCGCCACGGTCGATCCGCGGACTCGGTCAATCCATAAGATGTGCAAGTCCGATGCTCGGATAAGCGCCCCATGCGCCTCGATCTCAACGTGGCGTTCCACACCCTTGCGAGGTATTCCACCGTCTCGTGCGCCGATTTCCCGTTCGGAATAGTCGATGTCCGCAATGCGACTTACAAACAGATACTCCACTTTCAAGGATTGAGCAATCGTTCGAAGAGCCCGCTCAGCCGTTGAGGTCGTTCCGGCGAAAACCGCGCCAACCTCCATCGGTTGTCCTTCCATTGCGTTTTTCACCAGGTCGTCATCCACGCGTTCTGCCACGGGGCCCAATTCGGGCTGAAACAGCACGTCGGAAATCCTGGACAAGCTATCCGTCGAGAGCGAAACGCCCCCGCGGCTGCCGTCGATCTGTTTTTCAACCGCTGCCGGGATCGATGCCGGCAGTACGGCCACGCGGCACGATCGCGCAAAGGGCATCTCCTCTCCCGTGTCCAGCGTGTGGACAAGCTCTCTGGTCGTTTTTGCAATGGCTTCGGTCACGAGATCCGAATCGGTCTTCATATTTCCTTTACCCATCAGTTTTCGGAGCGTCCCCGCGAAGCCCGTAGAGTAATATGGACCACGAATGGGAGACCCATCAGCCGGGATCAGCAATGTCTTGACCTGCAGCCAGATCAGGCGTTCGATGCCGGTGCGAGTGCCGAACCGGCTTACGGAAACGAGAAGTACGGCATCTGCGTGCGCTTCAGCGGCGGCCTGCCCTAACTGTATGGCCGCGTCCGAAGTGAGTGAGCCGTTTTTGAACAGATCGCCGGTGGGGTTGACCATAATTCCGGGAACCAGAGCAATACCGGGCAGAAGCGAGAGCCTCTGCTGGAGAGTATTCCCCAGCACTCTCACGGATTGCGTGCGCAGCAGATCCAGCTGCTGCCGGCCGATTCGCTGCTTCTCCCACGCCGCAAGCCCTAACTTGTCAGGCGCGACCGGACGGGGCGGAATCGGCGCGTCGGGGGGCAGGGCCAGTGCGGGCGGCATTACCAGCAGGGAGCGTATATATGCCAACGGCACGAGCGGCGGGCGCTGAACTGAGTCAGGTTGTGCACCTCCTAGGGTATTATCTGGCGGCCCGCAAATGAGCAGAGAGGAGATCAGAGCGTAGGCGGCGGTCTTCGGCCGGACCCATTTCATTGACCACATCCGTATTACTGCAAGACGATGCTATTGACAACGATCGAGGGAGACTTGTATACTCTACCCGTTCACCGCAGCCCTCTCGATTCCTCCATCCACGCGTCTAATGCGCAATGAACTGGCAGCCCTCTGGCAGCGCCGTGAGCTTCTTTGGATATTAGTCCGGCGAGACCTCAAGGTCCGTTATAAGAACTCCCGGCTCGGATTCCTATGGTCGGTCGCTCCGCCTCTGATGCAGGTTGTCGTGATCACGTTCGTCTTCACCCGCGCGACCAACTTAGCAAAGGATTTCCCAAGCTACTCGGCATTCCTCATCGTTGCAATGATCCCGTGGACGTATTTCTCTTCCGCCATACTCGACTCCAGCCAGTCGATCCTTTTGATGTATGGGGTGATTAAGAAGACCAATATCCCGCGCGAGATCATCCCGTTGGCAAATGCCATCAGCAATTTCATTCACTTCTTACTTTCCTGGGGGGTCTTCTTCGTGTACTGGTGGGGCTTCAGGCAAGAGCGCTTTTTACCGACAGCTGGGGTTTTTCCCATCCTCATCCTCATCCAGTTCATGTTGGTTACCGGATTGAGCTTGTTCGTCTCCTGCTTGAACGTCTTCTATGAGGATGTCAAATACATCGTTACGATCTTCATGGGGCTCGGCCTATTCGCGTTTCCCATTCTGATGCTGGTCGAACAGATCAAGTTTACCGGCAGCATCGGCAAATGGTGGCACGAGCCCGCTGTCATGCTCTATCTATACAACCCCATGTCTGTCCTGATCACCGGTTACCGTAAAGCGCTTTTGGAGGCTCCCGGCCCCAATGTCCTCAATGGAAACCCGTATCCGCCGCTCGACTACAATGCTCTGGTTCTCGCCGCAATCGTCTCGCTCGGCGTACTGGTTGCAGGCTATGCGTACTTCAACGCCCGCAAGTGGCAGTTCGTGGAGCGGCCGTAACGCCATGAGTGACGCGGCCATATCGGTGGTAGGACTCCACAAGAACTTCGTGCTCAGGCATCGGGACGCCGGCACGCTGAAGCGAGCCATGCTTGAAGCGCTGAAGCGCAACCCCCGCGAGATCAAAGAGGTGCTAAAAGGCATCGATCTGGAGATATCTCAGGGAGAGACTGTCGCGCTGATCGGACGGAACGGCTCGGGGAAATCCACCATGCTCTCTCTCATAGCCGGAGTCTACAAGCCAACCGCCGGCAAGGCAGTCCACCGGGGGACAATGGCTCCGTTATTGGAGCTGGGCGCCGGTTTCCATCAGGACCTCACGGGTGTTGAGAACATTGAGCTGTACGGGGCGATCCTCGGAATGACCCGAAAGCAGATACGGGAGCGGATCGACTCGATCGTCTCGTTCGCTTTCGACACGCCGGACCTAGCCGAAAAGATCGACATACCGCTGCGGAACTATTCCGACGGCATGAGGATGCGGCTCGGTTTCTCAATCGCGATCCATACTTATCCGGACATCCTCATTGTCGACGAAGTGCTGGCCGTAGGTGACGAGGGATTCCAGCATAAGTGCTTCCGCAAAATCGACGAGCTTAAGGCCGCCGGAAAGACAATCCTGTTCGTATCGCACGACATGCACGTCGTGCGGCAGGTGGCCGGACGCGTGGTTTGGCTCCACCAGGGTCGGATCCTAATGGATGCCGATGCGGAAACGGTGGTTGATGCCTACGTGAAGGCCGCCGACCTGCCGGATTTTGGGCAGCCATAGTTGGTTCACCGGAAAACTTGACATTCACGCCCGCTTGCTGTAAGATTTTCAATTGAAATCAAACGAACGTCCCATAATCTATCCATGATACTACTGCTCATCGTAATCGATCTTCTATTCATCTGTGCGCTCGGGGCCCTCTACAAGCACGTTGCGTCCGAGGCGCAGCGCGGCCGCGATATCGTGCTGGAGATGACGAATTACAAGCATTTGGCCGAGGATATGCTGCCGATGATGCGAATGCTGCTGCTCTTTGCGGTCCTCTTCTTTGCCTGCCTCTGCTCCATGCAGTTTGGCCAGCGCATGCTCTCCGCCCACTGATCCACGGTTACATCCTGTCTGTAAATGTTCAGGATTGATGAGCGAGAACTGTTTGGATGGAGGGCGAGGTTCCGTCCGAGCCGACTCGCAGGGTGATATGTGAACCGCCATTCAGAGCGGCTCGGACGAAGCCTCGCCCTCCATTCTCCGCCATTCAGACGGTCTCATCGATGGTGAACTGTTACTCCAGTCTCCTGCCGTTGACAAGGTGGGTGAATCGTGAGATAATGTCATCTGGAATCCTCATGCATCGCAGCTGGACGCTCCCTGGAACATATCGCTTCTGGGTTGCTCACAGATAGGAGAACCTTATGTTCAGGCGCTTCTTCCGGTACCTGCGCGCCCTGATAATGGGCAAGCTGGACCAATGGGAAGACCCCGAAGTGATCATCAACGAGTCACTCCGGGAGATGAAAGAGAATCAGGTCAAGAACCGTGAGCGTGCGGTCCAGGCCATTACTCAGAAGAACAACCTCCAGAACCTCGTCGATAACGAAGAGAAGCTGACCCGCAACTTAGAAGCCAAGGCCACGATCGCACTGCAGCAGGGCAACCGCGAGCTGGCGAGGCAGCTGCTGCGCGAGAAAGGTCTGCACGACGGTACGCTCGAGCAGCTTCGGGCGTCGCTGAAGCAGGCCGAGGAGACCTCCGAGGGAGTAAAGACCGCCATTCGGCGTGAGGAGGAGCGGTTCCGGGTTACAACTGCAAAAGCGCTAGCTCTCAAAGCGAATATGAAGCAGGCGCAGATCCAGATTCAGATCAACAAAGCGCTGGATGGCCTGCAGTTCGACGAAACGTCGCAGAGCTTCGATCGAGCGGAAGAGCGCATCAAGAACATGCAGTCAGAGGCGTCGGCCCGTGCTGAAGTTGCCAAGACCAGTGTCAATTCGCGACTCGAACAGCTGGATGACCAGCAGATCGACGTCGAGGCGGACCAGGCTCTTCAGGCGCTCGAGGCCAAGCTTGGACTTGCCGGGTCCACCGCGACGGTGACCCAGACGACTCCCGTGACGGCCGCAAAAGAGGACGATATAGATAAGCAGCTCCGCGAACTTGAGCAGAAACTCGGTCAATAGGCGCCGCCGCCGCCCGGGAGCCATTTTGCGGCATCGAAATAGAGTTCGCCGGTGCATGACCTGACAGCCTCCCAAAAGCTCTGGTACGTCACGAAGAAGGTCCTTGCGTCACCCGTCTCGCTGGCTCTCTGGGCCGTGGGAGGGGTGATTTCTTACTATTTGGTAACTCGCGGCGGGCATCTGAATGTAGTTACGCTGTCTCCAGTATTCCTGGCCGCGGCAGTCCAGATCGGATTACTGTACACGAAGCTCCACGACGAAGAGTACCTTCGGCGCCTGTTCCAGAATCGTCAACAGAAAGAAGAGAACCTTTCCGAAGCCCAGGTCGAATCGCTGCTGGAGCAGATGGACTTCGAGACACGTCAGCGCATCCGGTACATTCTGCAGCTGCAAAAAGAGGTTGCGCGTGAGGCGCGTGGAAATGATGTTGCGAGTTTCGCCCGCGGTGATTTAGAGCGCGTTGCGGCGCAGCTTGCGCCGCTGGTACAGCGGGCCGTACGGATCGCCATACGCAAACAGCAGCTTTCGAAATATCTGCATAATATCGATGAGAAAGCGCTGACGACTTACTGCAGCAACCTGCGGCAAAAGATAGCTTCGACGACAGATTCGGTGACAAAATCTCAATACGAACAGGCGCTGAAATCGAGAGAAGCCGAGCTGCAAACATACCAGGCAATTACACAAGCGGCGGATAGGATCGACAGCCAGCTTGAAAACGTGGAAGCCACGTTTGCAAGCTGGAAGGCGAAAGTCATCCGGATCAAAACGGCCGACGTTGCCAGCGCAGCAAGCGTAAGCGAGGGACTTCACCAGGAGCTGGACGACCTAACCAGCGAGATCGACTTGCTGGACACCAGCGTCAGTGAGGCCCTGGCGGGAGACGATCAGGCGGTCATACAACAAGGATTGGGCAATTGATCGCACAATACGGAGTTCGAAAATGAGCCTCTCCAGGCGGCTGCGAAACATCGCCAAGACCCAGCTAAACAATCTCAAGGACCGACTCGATAAGGCCGACGAAGAGGCAGACTTCAACGATGCCGCTCGTCAAGCTGAGGTTGACGCGGCGAATGAACTAAACGATCCTGCCGATATGCGTCTCGCCCGCCGCTCGCCGGAAGAGATCGCCACGGGGGCAAAGACCAAACCGCCGTCGCCGCCCGCCGCTCGACCCCCCACCGCGCCTGCACCGTCGCAGAGTCCGGGGAGTCCCTTGACGATACACTACCGCCGCTTGGGAGTGGAAGACGGGGCAGATCTCGGTGCCGTTGAGGAGGCATACGCCAAACTCCGAGACAGCTGCCAGCGAATCAAGGAGCGCGTTCCAAAAGACTCGGAAGAGCTTAAGTCTGCCGAAGAGATACTCAAGCGCGTGGACGACTCGTACAACACCCTCCGGGATGCCCTAGACCCCACGGCCGGCCGATTCGACAAGCTCGAGCTGTAGTCCGGTTGCGCGCTCATCTGGTTAGGTGGTATACTCTCGCGGTTTCCAAAGGAGATTTCTGAATGCCCAATCTGAAGTCCGTCGTTAAAGACGTCAAGAAGTCGCGCAAAAACCATGAGCGCAATATCGCAGCCAAATCGGCTCTGAAGACCTTCGTGAAAAAGGCCAAAGCGGCCATCGACAGCGGCGATTCGGCAGAGATCACAGCCGCTGTTTCCCGCGGCGTTAGCGTGATCGACAAGACCGCCGAGCGTGGAATCATTCACAAGAATGCCGCCGCCCGTCGCAAATCCCGCCTGATGAAGCGCGCCCACAAAGCCACGGCGGCTTAACCTTCGCGTATTACGCCGCACCGCCCACGTCGCAAGCCGTACTGTCAATCCAGGCCTAGTTCGTGGGCTACCGTGCCGCGCAAAGTTCGACGATCAGCAGCTCCAGGTTTACCACCACGTTTTCAGTCCCCTCTAAACCGCCTTTGTTCGCCAGGTCGCATCTCAAGACGGCGTCGAACGCCCAGGTCAGCGATGCGCGAGTCCAGTTTCGAGCAGCCCGGAATAGGTCGCCCGCTTTCCATGACATTGAAGCGATGGACCCGTCAGTTGGCAGCTCATTTGCAATTTCAGGGGGGAGATTCCGCACAACCGAAGCGTCGCATCGTCGGTCGATGAGCTCGCGCGCCTGCCAAATGTAGCGAAACTGGCGGCTCAACAGGGCCAGCAGTCTTCCGGCGACGCTCTGCGGTTTCGCGTCAAACCTCAGGATTTCGCGCAGTAAAGTCAATGCCCGATCCGAGTTCTTCAAGGACACGGCGTCGACCAGCTTGAACATTACATCTTCCGCGTCGTACGAGCACACAGCTTCCACGTCTTCGATCGAGACGTCGGGCCGATCGCCGGCGTAGCATATCGCTTTTGCAAGCTCGTTACTCAATGCCGCCCGCTCACCGTGAGCGGACGCAATCAACCGATGGGCGGCGGCTTCCGTCAGGCGCTTATCGGCTTTAGTCGCTTCAGCGATTAGCCAGTCGGACAGCGCGTCTTGTGTCAGAGGGCGGCAGCGAACGACCGTTCCATGGCTTCTGACCGCTGCGTCCAGTTTCGCAGTAAGGATCGTCTTGCCTCGGAGCGTCTCATCGTCGGAACCTGCAATCATCACGAGACAGGTGGACGGGCCGAGTTTCGCCATTCCATGCGCAATCCGTTCCGCCGTCGCTTGTTTCTCGCGAGAACGAAAAGCGTCAGCATTCTTGATCACGACCAGCCGGAACGGTGAACCGAAAGGCATTAGCCCCGCGGCCGCAAAGATGGTATCGGGCGGGGCGCTTTCGCCATCGAGGAATTCCACGTCGAAGTCGGCGAAGGAGCTGTCGGTCGTAACCGCACGGATAGCGGCCAGCGCTTCATTCTTTTGGTGATCGTCTTCGCCATAGAGGAGATATACTCGCTGCACGGGATCCGCGAGAGACGAGGCCGCCCTCGGGCTGAAGATAACGTCGGCCATTTGTTACGAGCTTTCCGCAAGCGGTATACCGAGCGAAAGCGTCCGTCGCCCAGCGCCTTTCAAAGCGGTCCGAAGCGCCGCAACGGAGTGGGCCGCTAGGGCTACATCTTCTTCTGAAGCTGTCTCACGCCCATACCTATATTTGACTACCAAAGTGGTCAATCGATCCAGCGCTTCCAAGGCTTCGATACGGGTTCCAAGCGCGGGCGCGGCGGATGCGAGGTATTCGCGAGGAGTCACCGACTGGGCGCGCGGAATCCCTTTGCGGGCAAGAATTCGGCACGCCAGCTCGTACGATGCGACAACAGCCACATTCGATTCCGGCAGTCCGATAAGTACAGAGTGCGCGCGTTCGCGGCGCAGCCGGTCGATGATCTCAACCTTAATCACGTATCCAAGCATTGCAAGGAACAACAGCATCACTATCGGAGGCAGGATTCCTCGGCTGAAAATGAACCCGAGCAGCCCCTTGCCCTTACCGGCGGAACCGACCTCGTCAGATTCACTGATGTCTTCAGCCCCATCCGTTGCATCGAACGGTACCCATCCCGAGTTGGCAAAGTACACCTCGGTCCAGAGATGCTTGTCCCTTTCGCGCACTAGATACTCGCCGCTGCTGGTATCCAAAATTCCTGGCAGGAAACCTGAAGCGACGCGGGCTGGTATACCGATAGATCGGCAAAGGACGGCGAGGGCCGTGGCAAACGAATTACAGTCTCCTTGCTTAATCGTGAACAGGAAGTGTGACGTAACGTCGGCATCCATGGGATACGCGGCGGCCCCCGAGTTATACTTGCACGTATCCGCAACCCACGATCTAAGCGCTTCCACCTTGTCGTATTCTGATGAATGTCCCGCGGTTATTCTGAGGGCCGTTTCCTTGATGTGCGAGAGCACGGCGGGAGGCATCACCGTTCCGATGGCCAGGTAGTTTGCCGAAATCTCGCCGGGAAATTCGGAGGGTGACTTGTTTAGATGTTCGCGACTGGTCGTCGGTATGTGCGACAACACGGTATAAATGGTTGTTTGTATCGCGCGGGCAAGGTGAATGGTTCCGGCATCATCCACTTGCAGCCGGCTATCCGGCATTTTCACAACTCGGCACTCCGGCGCCGCATAGATCTCGTTGAAGAGACCGGAGGCTGTTAATGTAATCTGCTGCTTGACATTTTTGCTGCCTCCGAAGACGTTGCTAACGGGCGTAGTCGGAATCTCGAAGGTGGAATACGCACCGGATTGAACATCGTTTAAGAGATCTTCTGCCTTGGAGGGCGATGCTTGTGGCTGAATCTCCCGGAGTCGCGTGAAGCTGTTTCGCCAGCCGTGGCCCGTGTATTCATTAAACGTGGCACCGCGCCAGTTTGCGCCGAGCTCTGCCCTGACTCGCATAACGATCTGATTGCCTAGTTTTGGCGATGGGTAACCGACGTTGATTCCTTGACTTTCCTGGAATTGCACCGGAGGCAAAACCGTATGGTCGTTGGAACGATTGCCAGGGTTGACCAGTGCGGCGCTGAACGCGAAGCGGGATCCCACATTCTCCATAATTGGCGCGACGATCGTGCGGGCAAGCAGCAGCGATCCCATCCCGCAGACCGCTACTAACGTGAGCTGGCTCATCATCATCGACTTCTCGGTGCCCCGCATCTTGGCTCGGACCATTTGCCTGCGCGTTTGAAGGTAACTCTCATGGACAAGCATGAAAGCTGCCGAGGAGATAAACATCACGAAATAGGTCAAGAGCATCGGCTCGGTCGTCATGTGTCCAACGAGCCCGAACATCGCCAGGGTGGGCACACAGGTAAATAGCAGCCAGCCATCCGAAGCTAGAATGAAGGATCCGAACACGACGAGCCACGTAAGCAGCGCGCCCAGCGATTGTGCCCGGTCGTCGGCGACTTCCGATGGGGAAAAGTAGGGTCGCAGGCGATCGCCGAATACGACGATGAGCGCAAGAAAGATGCAGAATATGAGAGCTTGTACTTCGACGGACTTGGGTCCCACATTCTGTCGCCGGCTCGTGTAGCTAACAACGATACCGATCGTCGCCAGCCCCATCGTGAGGTTGGAAAACCGTTGGTCGCCAAATACGAGACCAACCGCGAGAAGACCGCACTGCATCACGATGAAAGCGGCGATATAGAGCGGCAGCGACGGAGCGTCGTAACTCTCCGATGGCTCAGTCTGCGTATTGATGGATCGGCTACTGTAGTAAACGGACATCTTCGATGGCCTCCGGCCTGAGCTGGCGCTCCGGGTTATGGCTCAACAGGAACGGGGCAGTCCGAGCACCGAACAAACCCTGGATCAGCATCCGCTGCGCTTCACGTCCCGGCGCTGCGGCGGACGGATCGAAGCTGCGTGGATCTGCATAGATCACGACAACCTGTGCCCCGTTCGTAGTATAGTGGGACAACGTGTTCGGCAGGTCGCTGTCGAGTCCGCTTGTTAGCACGACCATTGTCGTTCCGGGAGCGAGCAACCCCGCGCGATTGATCACCGTGGCGCTGAGCCGTTCTTCGTCGTCCGCTTCAGCGCGCGCCAGACCTCCAAGAACCGCATAAAGGTGTTCGTTTCCGCGGCCGGCAGATTCACCCGAGCTCATTCCGTCTGAGACCAACCGTACCGATGCCCCCTGGCGCACCGCCGACTGAGCGAGCGAGGCCGCCATCCGAATCAGATATTCGAAGGTCGTCTCCTTGCCTCTGCCCACATTGGATTCACGGAAGCGATCTAGGACGAGTACGACGTTAACCGCGCGTGATTCTTCATATTCTATAACGCTTAATTTGCCCGTTCGGGCGGTAGATTTCCAATGGACTCGACGCAGGGGATCGCCGGGCGTATATTCACGAACTCCATCCGGATCGATCCCGCTTCCGCGCACCGCCGCCACCGGCAGGTCTCGAAACCCATATCGTTCGGCGCCCGTGAGAACGATATCCGGGATCGCTTCCGGCACGGGGTAGACAAGAAACTCCGATTCCGTCGGAATTCGCTTCGAGAATGCGAAAATCCCCAGGGGGTCCTGAGCCGTCACGGTGACCCACTCGAGTTTATACGCACCGCGCTTGCCCAATCTCACCCGATAAGGAACGTATGTTGTGGCTTTCGGCGGGGCGCTAAAGAGAATACTCGCATCTTCTTCCGGCTGAAGCCATTCGGGAAGGTGGTCCTGTGCCTCCAAACAGAGTCGGGCCGTGCGCGACCGCGACTTCACCACGAGTTGGAACTCCACAGTGTCCCCGTCCCAGCCGCTGCCGGGAGTGTCGCGAGAGAATTCCAGATCGCGCAGCGCGAGCATGCCGAGTGTGTAGCTTACGACCGGCAGACACAGTAGTATCGCCGCCATGAAGTACATCTGTGACTGACCGGTAAGTGCCGCCGCCAAGACCAGAAAAGCGGAGGCAACGTAAATCACCCAGCGCTTATAGCTAGACATTGCCTAAACCCGTTCGGCTGTGAGCTCCTTCGATTGGTAGGCGCTCACTGGAACCGGTACTTGTTGGAGAATCTCTGTCAGACAAACCTGCGACGACATGCCGCGCGTGCGGTGCTCAGGCCTGACGATGATCCTGTGCGCAAGGACGGGTACTGCCATCGCCTTGATGTCGTCCGGCGTAACGTAGTCCCTTCCGTTCAATGAAGCCAGCGCCTGAGAAGCATATAACAGGTATAGCGATCCGCGCGGGCTGGCGCCCAGCGCGACCGCCGGGTGATTCCGCGTTGCCGACACCATTTCCAAAATATAGTCGCGCAAGGAGTCATTGACATGGACGTCGCGGATCTCGCCCTGCATCTGAGTGACCTCGTTGGCAGTCATTACGGGTTCGATCAGGTCCACCGGCCTCTCATGCGACTGGCTTTCCATGATCTGCTTTTCGTCACGTCGAGAAGGGTATCCAATCGATATTCGAGCGGAGAACCGATCTAGCTGCGCTTCCGGAAGCGGATATGTCCCGGCCAGCTCGATGTTATTCTGAGTCGCAATTACGAAAAAAGGGGAGGGGAGGAGCCGCGTCACGCCGTCCGCTGTAACTTGATGCTCCTCCATGCACTCCAGCAGCGACGACTGTGTCTTTGGCGTCGCCCGGTTCACCTCGTCGGCCAGTACGATATTTGCAAAGACCGGACCAGGTCGGAACTCGAATTCGCTCGATTTCTGATTGAAAACCGATGTGCCGGTAACGTCGGATGGCAGGAGGTCGGGGGTGAACTGGATTCTCTTGAAATCACATCCGAGGGCCTTGGCAAGAGCCTTTGCCAGAGTTGTCTTTCCGACTCCCGGTATATCTTCGATTAGCAAGTGACCATTGGAAAGCAGTACAGCTAAAGCCGCTTGAATGGTCTGCCGTTTTCCGACGATTGCTGTCTCCACGGCATCGATAACGCGGCGGGATTGTGCGGCCAGGCTGGCTGCATCCAAGGGCAGGCTTCCTTTCTGCCGGCGAGCGCGATGGCTCTCGGGAGTGTCCAAGTATAGCGCAATCGGTCGGAAAGTGCAAACCGGCAATCAGGCGCCGGCAGCGTACATTCGTTCAGACCTGAATAAGCGTAGAGACCGCCAATGTAATTGCGCGATCCGGGCAATCTCGCGAATCACGAAGTCCCTCTGGAGCTTTCGCGCGCCGGTACGTCCCAACTAGATATACAGGATGTCGAATGCTCGGTCACGCGACATTCAGTCATCACACGCAAACGGGCGCGAGGGAAGGGGATCCCACGCGCCCGTCGTTCGCCTCGAACCGCAACTATTCGATTGTAAAATGCTCGATCACGTCCCCCGCTTGAATTTTGGGCAGCAGCTCCAGTCCCTTTGTGACCAGTCCTATCACACAGTACTTCTTGTCCAACGATCGGTTGTTCGCCTGGTTTATGAAGAACTGGCTGTCCGCTGTTGCGGTCTGCGGCTCCGTCAGCGCCATCGCGACGCTCCCGGTGACGTGGCCCAGATCGTTCTTCTCAAACGGGATGTTCTTACCGGACCCATGTGAACCGATACCGGGATCATCGATTCCATGGATTTTTGTTTCGGGATCTCCCGCCTGCACCACGAAGCCCGGCTCCACGCGATGGAACTTGATCCCATCGTAGAACTTGCTCTTGATCAAGTTCGCAACTCGCTCAACGGTATTCGGAGCGGCCGCGGGGTAAAGCTCGATGGTCAGCTTTCCCCGATCCTTAACGGTAAGTACCGTCGTGATCACTCCAATCCGCGGAGGGTTGAACGCATCGGCGGCCGGCAGACCGGTCGCCGTCGCCGGCGGAGGCGGACTGGGCTGCGATCTCTTCGCATCTTCCCGGTCCTGAGGCCTGGAGGTCAGGTCTTTCCTGGGCTGGGTAAAAACCGATATTGCGATTGCCAGCACGGCAATACCCAGCACTATCAAGACTGCACGCATATTTTGGCTCCCATATTAGCGAATTAGTTCGATAGGGGATCGATGACAATCCCGCGTGGCAATTCTACTCAAGCCAATTCGGGTTTGTCAACAAAGGGCTATGGTATAATCAGCCTACCGATGATGGCCAGTGTCTCGTGACCGGTTTTGGACTGTGGGTTTTCGATCGCGTCTTACGGAGCCGTCACGGCGCTCCAGGATCGAGAATCTAGGGTCGGTAACCGATCCGGACACCGGCCATTGTTCCTTTATGACTTTCTCTGCGATTATCGATATTTACGGGATCATTACACGATTCCGTGCCCGGACTCGCATGTATGCTCGCGCGACGCATCATACCGTGCCTTGATGTCCGAAATGGTCGTGTCGTCAAAGGGGTGAATTTCGTTGGTCTTCGCGATGCGGGCGATCCCGTCGAGCTGGCTTCGAGATACGATGCCATGGGCGCCGACGAGCTGGTGTTTCTGGACATTACGGCCAGCCACGAAGACCGCGAGCTGATTTACGACTTGGCAGAGCGGGTGGCTGAGCAGGTTTTCATTCCATTCACGGTCGGCGGAGGGATCCGATCGACGGAGGACTTCCGGCGCATCTTGAGGGCCGGCGCCGACAAGGTGAGCATCAACACGGCCGCGGTCCAGAACCCATCGCTCATATCAGATGCCGCGTTGCAGTTCGGCCGCCAGTGCGTCGTCGTCGCGATGGATCCCAAGAAGATCGGCGATGGCGTGAAACGGCGATGGGAAGTATTCATAAATGGGGGGCGGACGGCTACGGGACTGGATGCTTTGGACTGGGCTAAACGTGTAGAGGATCTGGGCGCCGGTGAGATT
>ORMF011693892.1_pt1 | contig 23037 bp, 14 predicted proteins | sample 1779871 | NCBI WGS metagenome assembly ORMF01 (sample SAMEA104232316, study PRJEB22302) | groundwater metagenome | biome: forest; feature: aquifer; material: groundwater | place: USA | collected 2011-08-07 | depth 5.4 m | reverse complement strand
GCCCGTGCCCGAGGCGATGCTCGCTGTGGTGGTCGTACGGGCGCGAGCCGACGTACGAGACGGAGATGCTCGACCCCAGAGAGCCATGAAGGTGGGTCGGCGACTCCCTTGAGTACACCCAGTTGCCATTGTCATGGTAGTAATACGCGCTTCGATTCGAGCTGTAGTACACGTCTGATTGCGGGTAGTAGTCCCAGGACGCATCGTCTGGGACCGAGGATGACGCCACGGTCACCGAGCTCGAGCCCGACGACCCGGGGAATAGGCAACCGGCGGCGATGACCGCCGATGCCGTCGCGGTCACCAGCATGAATTTCAAGGTGGATTTCATCGGATGGACCTCCAGTGTGTGCAGTATTTAATATCCGCGATAATTCAATAGTCTCGACATCTCCTTAATTAAAGCTGCTCGACAAATATCGTCGCCAACAATGCTAGTAACCTGCTGAGTATTCCACTGCCACAAAAACAAATCAGTATTATCGTGATAACAGCGGCGACCCGACCAACGGGGCCCTACCCCGGGTGATCGCATAACGCAGCCCGACTCCGGCGAGTCGATCGACGAACGCGCGAAACAGCTCGGCCACCGCGTCACTCGTTCGGTACGGCGAACTGGCGGCGGACCTCGGCCTCGATCTGCTCGGCGGTCCACGTGGGGTGCAGCTGGCGGAGCCACGCGGCCTTGAGGGCACGCGCAGACCAGTACAAGGACTGGATGGCCGCGTACTTCTGGGAATAGCTCAACGGTCGAGGCGTGGCCGGCATTCCCATGCAGTATAGCGGCACCCAGCGCCGCGACGAACGTGGCCGGCGGCCCTACGCCCGGGTGCGCGCGAGCCGCGCGTGCAGCGCGAGGAGGGCCCCGGTCGCGGCGTAGCAGGCGAGGACCACGACCATCAGGGCGCGGTAGCCGATCGCCATGCTCGTGTACTCGAGCACGCCGCCCAGCGTCGCGCCGATCAGGTTCCACCCGAAGTAGCGCGCGGCGAGCTTCCGCTCGCGGAACGCCGCCGAGAAGATGAGGTTCGCGAAGAACACGGGCGCGAACACGAGGGCCGACGCGACGGCGAACCGCGCAAGGCGTGACTCGATCGCGAGCAGCGCGCCGAGCGGCACCGCGAGCCCGAGCACACAGCTCGCGAGCAGGAGCGCGAACGCCACGCCGAGCAGCCACCGACCGCGGACGAGCGCCGCGACCCCGTTGGCGAAGAGCACCGACAGCAACACCCCGAGAAACACGAGCGAGCTGTTGATCCACGTCGTGCCGAACAGCAGGCTGAACTGGATCACGCTCTTCGTTTCGAGCAACAAGAACGCGAGCCCCATCAGCGCGAAGGCGAGCTCGAGGGCCGCGCGCGCCCCGGGGGGCTCGCCCTCGTCGGCGCCTCCGCGGAGCGCGAACAGCAACACGCCCACGAGCAGGACCGCGACGCCCATCGCCCCGCCGTACAGCGCCGGCAACCCGCGCTCGCGCAGGTACAGAAACGGCCAGTCGTCGACCGGCAGCTCCGGGCCGTCGGCCGAGAGCTTCGCGCGCGCGACGCCCTCCGCCGGGCGCGCCGCGGCGAGCACGACGAAGTCCTTCTCCTTGTAGACCTCGCGCGGCACGGCGCCGACGCCCGCGGTCATGAGCCGCGCGAGCTTGTCGACGAGCCAGTCCGTCCGGTAGTAGTTGTAGAGCACGAGCTCACCCTCGGGTGCCAAGAGCTCGCTCGCCCGCGTGATCGACTCGACGGTGAACAGGTAGTTCTCGAGCCGGAGCTGGGCCATCGGGCTCGCCTTCACGACACTGTCGGTGAGCGCGAAGATGATGAGGTCGTAGCGGCGCTCGCCCTTCGCGACGAGCACGGCGCGCCCGTCGTCGATCACGAGGTGCACGCGTGGATCGTCGTAGGGCTTGGCCGGGTGGGCGCGCCGCCCGATTTCGGCAATGGCTGGATCGATCTCGACCGCGTCGACCCACACGTTCGGGTCCCCCCACGCGAGCGCCGCGGCGACGTCGTTGCCCGAGCCCGCGCCGATGATCAGCACCGACCGCGCCGGCGCCAAGCCCCGGCGCGCGCGATCGGCGTGAATCTCGCGATAAAACGTGCGCGCGAGCTCGTGGGGCTGCCACAGGATCTGGTGGTAGATGCCGTTGGCGTGGATCGCCAGGCCGTGGCGACGAACCAGCTCGACGCGTTGGTACGGCGACCACGTCTGGATCTCGACCTCGGGATTCGCGCCGTCGTGGAGGTGGACGGCGACGCCGAGCGCGACCGTCGCCGCGATCGCGAGCGCCTTCCCGCCCGCGGTGGCATACACGCCGCCCGCCACGAGCAGCGGCCCGACTGCGGCAAACCACACGACGGGCGGGACGTGGAACGCGCTGATCGCGAGGAACGCGAGGATCCCGCAGCAGGACCCGGCAATGTCGGCCGAGTACGCGACGAGCGGTGGCAGAGCGGAGAACGGCCGCGCCATGTGCTGCCCCAGCACCGCGAACAGCGCGTACACGAGGGCGAAGCAGGCGACGAAGATCCAGGGGCTCCCTTCACCGGCGCCCTTGGGCGTCGACGTGAAGTACAGCTCGCCCGAGATCGTGGTGCCGTGGGTCTCGAAGCCCGGGACCGCGGGTGCGAGGGTGTAGACCATCGCGACCAGGAGCGCGAGCGCCACGGGCAACGCGCGAACGAGGATCGACCCGAGCCGCTCGCTCACGCGCCGGTGGGCCGCGAAGCCGGTCCCCAACCCGACGAACGCGGCGATGAGCACGAGGTTCGGGAAGTACCCGAGATTCCACACCGCACCCGCGAGAAACCGGATCAGCAGGAGCTCGAGGAACAGCGAGAGCATCCCGAGGAAGAACAAGCGGAGGGTCATCGGCGGAGGTCCGGCGCGGAGGAATGGGGCGGGCGGCGGTCAGGCGAGGCGCTGGAAGGCGAGCACGGTCGCGTCGTGCTCGGCCGGCCGCGCCCCGCCGTGGATCCGAACCGCCTGCGCGAGCGCGTCGAGGGCGGCCTGCGGACCGCGCGCGGCGTGACGCCCGAGCGTGAAGTCGAGGGCGTCGCTTCCGAACTCCTCGCCGGCGGGCGACGCGCGCTTCACCACGCCATCGGTGTACAAGGCGACCAAGTCGCCGGGGGACAGCGCGAGCGTGTCCTCGACCAACGTCGCGCCGAACGCGGCGCCCGACCGCAGGCCGAGCGCCATCCCGCCAGGGCTCCGGTGCTCGATCAGGCCGCTCGCGCGGCGCACCACGAGCGGCTCGTGGCCGGCACGCACGAACACGAGGGTGTGCGCGCGGACGTCGAGCACGGCGTAGAGCACCGTGATGATCGTCCGACCACCGAGCGCGCGCGTGATCTCGAGCGCGGCCTGCTCGAGCACGGCGCGCGGCGTGCCGCCGGGCGCGGCCTGGCGCACGGCGTGGCGGCAGGTGTCGGCCTTGCGCGCCACGTCCGCACCGTGGCCCGCGACATCCCCGACGACCAAGCCCCACCGGCCGCCGCCCAGGTCGAAGGCATCGTGGAAGTCGCCACCACCCGAGGTGCACGGCTCGAGGCGGAGGCCCGTGGCATAGCCTGCAATCGGCGGTGGCGTGCGCAACGCGGGCACCGGGACCGGCGCGACGTCCGCCAGGTCGATGACCGGCTCGGCCGAGATCACCTCCTCGGCGGCGACGGCCGGCTCGGCCGAGATCACCTCCTCGGCCGCGATCACCTCCTCGGCCGCGAAGACCTCCTCGGCGATGGCGAAGCCCGCTTCAGCGGCCTGGCGTGCCCGTTCCGCTTCGACGGCGACGCGGACGGTGTTGACCGTGAGCGACCGCGGCGCCGCGGGTGCGGGCGCCGCAGAGTTGCCGCCGGGCACGACCCGCGAGCCCTGCACGCGAGCGACCAACTCTTCCGCCCGCTCGATCACCGCGGCGCGCGAGCGGTACATGGCGCAGCGATCGAGGACCTCCTCGACGATGAGCCCTGCGGCCCGACCCTCGAGGTCGGCGAAGCCCTGGACCACGATCGACGGCGTGGGCTGAGCGCAGTACGGACACACCCAGCAGTTGTCCGAGTCGACGACGCGCCACACCGGGAAGTCTCGAATCAAGCCGCGCATCTTGTCGGCGAGCTTCTGGCGAATCGCGATCGCGTTGAACTTCTGCTGGAGGGCCTCGAGGTCGTGGTGCTCGTCGGGCGCATTGGGGTCGAACGCGGCGCAGCCCTCGACGTGCGCGACGATGCGCGCGATCACCGAGGCGTCCGCCCCCGACTGGGGAATCGTGACGTCCGAGACCTCGGCGCAGTATGGGCACACCCACCGCCCGGCCGCATCGCGCATCTGCCAGGACAGCTCGCGCACGAGGCGGCGACGCACGAGGCGGTCGGTGGTGGGAGGCTCGCGTCCCACGGGCACGCGACCGGAGCTCTTCCTCTGGGCGAGCCGGCGGCGCGTCGAGTCGGTGTCGCGGCCCAGGCGCGACTGGGATGGGCGTCGGGGAACCATGGAGGTGCGGAGATCTTAGCCGGGATTTCCCGTGGCAGGATGGCCCGCCCGCGCAGCCTCCACCCGGCGCTCGAGCGCGGCAATCACCGCCCCGGGAAAGTCGGCACCCGTGAACGCGACCGCCGCGTGGAGCCCCCCCGTGCTGTGGACGTTGGCCTCGATCAGGTGGTCGCCGATCCAGTCGAGCCCGGCGAGGGCGATCCCCTCGCGGGCGAGGATTCCCGCGACCTCGATCGAGCCCGCGCGCACGACCGCCGACAGCTCGCCCGCTGGGGCGGGACGTCCGCCCTGGTGGAGGTTCGAGCGGAACTCGCCGGGCGCCGGGACGCGTCGGATGGCCGCGAGGTGCCCATCGACCTCGAGCAGCGCCCCGTCGAGAACCACGACCCGTACGTCGCCCGCCGCGGCGGCAAGGAGGTACGGTTGGACGAGGACGAGCCCGTCGCGCCCCGCCGCGCTCGTGGCATCGGCGATCGTCGGGTCGTCGGGCCCGTCGATCAGGTAGACGTCGTGCCCGCGGGTGCCGCGCGCCGGCTTGATCACGCATCGACCACACCGGCGCGCCCACGCGCGAACGACCTCGGGATCCCGCGTGGCCGCGGTGGGCGGTACGAGACGCGGTGGGAGCCGGGCGAGGGACAGCTTGCTCGCCGTGCGCGCGAGGCCGTCGGGATCGTTCTGGACCACGACGCCCCGATCGCGGAGGACGCGCGCCAAGTCCATGAGGGCGGCGTGCGCCCACGCGCGCCTGGGATCGCGGGCGGGGTTCGTGCGGAGCAGCACCGCGTCCACGCGATCGAGCTCGACGCGCGCGACCGAGGCCCGTGCGATGCGCGCGAGCGCGGCATCGATCTCGTCGTCGCAACCGCCCGCGGGGCAGACGCGCGCGCGCGCGACGACCGCGCCCGCAAGCTCGAGCGCAAGGACGTCGACGACGCACAGCTCGTGGCCCCGGCGCAACACCGCGTGGGCGAGCATCGCCGTCGTCATCGTCGGGACGAGCTCGGCCGCGTCGTTCACGACGAGCGCGATCCTCATCGGGGCTCGCGTCCGAAGCTCTTCCTCACCCGAGGATCTCGGCGCACAGGCGCTCGTCGGGGTTGATCGCGGCGAAGAACGCGCGGCGGAACGTCCCGTCGGGTGCCACGAGCTGGCGCGCCATTCGATCGATTGCCGAGACCGCGAGCACGGTCTGGACGTAGCCCAGGACCAGATCGTCGAGCCCGAGACCGAGCCGATCGAAGTCCATCCGATCTACGAGGACGAGGCGCTCGGTGTCCGTATCCCAGCTGCCGTCGGCCCTGCGCACCGACAGGTTCGTGCCGAGCATGTCCCACGAGCTCATGCTCGCGTCGAGCGTGCGCGCCAACGGCGCGCGGGCGCGGCGCGCGTACAGCGCCGCCGGGAAGAAGCCGTCGACTCCCGCGCCGACCATGAAGCGCAAGTCCGCGACGTAGATGTCACCGGCCTGATCCGGCACGGTGCCCACATGGAAGTATCGAGCGGCCTTGCCCCCCGCGCGCCAGCTCGAGTTGCCGATCAGGGACTGGACGATGAACCGCCCGTAGGGATGCGAGTCGGCGAGGAACGCCGCGAGCTCGGCCTCGCTCGTGATCGTGTACACGCCCTGCCCCGCGTTGCTGTAGGGGTTCTTCACGACGGCGAGCCCGCCCATGCGCTGGACCCACAGCGGCACCTCGTCCTTGGCCACGTCCCAGATCGTCTCGGGAGCCTTGACCGCCAGGCCGGAGCCCGCGAGCTCGGCGTTGTGCAGGTCGTAGGCCTTGGCCGCGAGCAGCTTGTTGCGCCCGCCCGCAACGCACGCCAGCACGGGGTTGAGCAGCCGCGTGCGCGGAAGGAGCGGGATGCGGTTCCACGGACGCTGGGTGACGTAGCGCAACGCAGCGCGGATCGGGACCCACGGGCCGCCGTCGGGGCGGACCTCGAGCACACCGAGCGGAGTGAACCGAACGCGCGGATCCGGGTCGCCGTCGTGGCACGGCACGAGCCACACGGGCTCGCGCGCCGCGTCGGCCATCGCCGCGGCGTATCCCGTGCATTCGAGCTCGTTCTTGTCCGTGAGCACGGCGAGCCCGCCCGCGGGCAGCGCCGGGTCGTCTCCCGAGGCGGCGAGCAACGCTCCCGCCCAAAGCCGCGCGTAGCCCGCGCCCGCCGATTCCCCGGCACGGCGCGGCATCGACTTCTGCCCCGACGGGCTCGAGTTGGTCTCGACGACGACGATCTGGCGCTGGCCGCGCCGAGTCGTGACGCAGAACAGGTCCGCGCCGCCCCAGCGGAAGTACCGCGGGCGCTCGCCCAACGCGCGGACGAGCGCCGCCGGATCGACCTCCGGATGGAGGTGCCCGTAGCGCGCCGCGATCCGGCCATTGCCCATCTGCAAGAAGAACGCGAGGGTGGGATGGAGCTCGGCGTCGCGCGCCCGCGGGTAGAAGTGCGCGTCGGCGCGGAACGAGCCCGGCTCGAAGCGGCGAACCCCGCGGGTCGAAAGCGCGGGCTCGGGCGAACGCGGGCGATCCATCGCGGGGATTATCGGGAGCCACGAGGGAATGTCGAGCCCAGGCCCCGCGCCCCCTGGGCTCAGGTGGGTTTCAGATCGAGGCGTGGCAGCTCCCGCACTCCGCTCCCTCTCCCGCTCCCGATGGGAACACGCCTTGCGGCGACGATTCATCGGGATCGGGGGCGGGATCGGGAACAACACAACGTGGAGGCAAGCGGCACGGAGGCGAGCTCACATGCCGCGGCGCAATCTGCACCCAACTCAGGTCCGCGGCGTGAACGACTCGGCCGCGCGGTACGGGTCGGGCCAGGGAAGGGCAACGCCCTGATGGCGAGCCGCGTGGAGGGTCCAGTACGGGTCGTAGAGATGCGTCCGCGCGAGCGCGCACAGGTCGGCGCGGCCGGCGATCAGGATCGAGTTCACGTCCTCGTCGCTCGAGATCGCGCCGACCGTGATCGTCGGCAGGCCGGCTTCGTGGCGCACGAGATCGGCGAACGGCGTCTGGAACAAGCGGCCGTATTCCGGGCGCTGGTGGCTCACCACGCCGCCGGCGCTCACGTCGATGGCGTCCGCGCCCGCGTCCTTGAACGCCCGCGCGATCGCCACGGTCTCGGCCGGCCCCACCCCACCCGGGGCCCAGTCCGTCGCCGACAAGCGGACCGAGATCGGCTTCGAGGGGTCGAACGCCTTGCGTATCGCGGAGAACGCCGCGAGCGGGAAGCGCAGGCGGTTCTCGAGCGAGCCGCCGTAGCGGTCGGCCCGCGTGTTGGCGAGCGGCGAGAGGAAGCCCGACAGCAGGTACCCGTGGGCGGCGTGCAGCTCGAGCATGTCGAAGCCCGCCTGGTCCGCGCGGCGCGCGGCGCGCTCGTACTCGAGGACGAGCGCGTCGATCTCGTGCGCCTCGAGCGCCCGCGGCGCCGGCCAGCCCGGCGCGAACGGGATCGCCGACGCGGCGACCAAGGGCCACGCGAGATCCCCCGCGAGCGGGCGATCGCCCTCCCACGGCAGCGTGGCCGAGCCCTTGCGCCCCGCGTGCCCGAGCTGGAGAGCGATCTTGGCGCCGGACTCGGCGTGCACGTAGCGCACGACGCGCGCCCAGGCCTCGACGTGCGCGTCGGAGTAGATCCCGGCGCAGCCGTGCGTGATCCGCGCCGCGCGCGAGATCGCGGTCATCTCGGCGACGACGAGCCCCGCACCGCCCACGGCGCGGCTCCCGAGGTGCACGAGGTGCCAGTCCCCGATCAGGCCATCCACGGCGCGGTATTGGCACATCGGCGAGACGACGACGCGGTTCGCGAGCACGAGCGACCGCAGCGTGAGCGGCGTAAACATCGGCGGCACGTGCTCGTCGGGCGGGGTTCGCCCACACGCGGCGTAGGCTCGCTCTGCGAAGGCGCGATCGGCGCGCAGGGCGAGCGCGGGGTCGCGCACCGCTAGGTTGGCGTGCGTGATGCGCAGGCTGCGCGTGAGCAAGCTCATCGCGAAGGTCAAAGGGTCGAGCCGCCCGTAGTAGCGCTCGACGTTCTCGAACCACTCGAGGCTCACCTGCGCGGCGCGCTGGACGCTGTCGATCGCGGGTCGGCGGTCGCGCTCGTAGGCGGCGAGCGCGTCCGTCACCGTGGGCTCGGCCGCAAGGGCCCCCGCGAGCGCGATCGCGTCCTCGAGCGCGAGCTTGGTGCCCGAGCCGATCGAGAAGTGCGCGGTGTGGACCGCGTCGCCGATCAGGACCACGTTCTTGGCGCTCCATCGCGCGCAACGCACGGTGGGAAAGCTCCGCCACAGCGACCGGTTGGAGACGAGCGCGTGCCCGTCGAGCTCCTTCGCGAACAGCCGCTCGCAGAACCGCCTCGTCTCGTCCTCGCTCGCCTTGTCCAGACCCGCGGCGCGCCACGTCGCCTCGGTGCATTCGACGATGAACGTCGAGTGCGACGCGTCGTAGGCGTAGGCGTGAACGCGGAACAGGCCGTGCTCGGTCTCGCCGAAGAAGAAGCTGAACGCGTCGAAGCGACGCGAGGTGCCGAGCCACACGAAGCGGTTGGGGCGCCAATCGATGGTGGGTCCGAGCTCCCGCGCGAGCTCGTCGCGCGCGCGGCTGTTGACGCCGTCGGCGGCGACGACCAGATCGGCGTCTTGGGCCAGCGCGGCGACGGACGGCACCTCCCGCTCGAACTCGAGCACGACGCCCAGCGCGCGAGCGCGGGCGTGGAGGATCTCGAGGAGGCGCATCCGCGACATGCCAGCGAAACCGTGCCCCACGGAGACCAGGCACTCGCCGCGGTAGTGGATCGCGATGTCGTCCCAGTGGGCGAACGCGCGCGCGATCTCGGCATGGCTCTCGGCGTCGGCGCGGGCGAGCCCGTCCAGCGTGCGGTCGCTGAACACGACGCCGAACCCGAACGTGTCGGTGGGCTTGTTGCGCTCGAGCACTCGCACCGACCAGGACGGGTGCGCCTTCTTTACGAGGATCGCGAGATACAGCCCGCCCGGGCCGCCGCCGATGCACACCACGTTCATGGATCGCCTCCATCCAGAGGCCGAGCACTCTAGCACGAGGTCGCGCGGGGTCGGCTCGAACGCTATTCGCTCGGAGCCACGACCGGCCGGCCCAGCTCCACGCTCGCGACCACGTAGCCCCGAACCTCGCGCACGCGGGCCCGGTACGGCGTCCCCGCCGAATGGTGCGCCGAGACCGCGCGCAGGAGCCGGCCCTCGAACCCGTCGCCTGCCGCGCTCCACACGAGCTCGGCATCGGCAAACCCCAGGAACACGCGCGCCAGCGGAAAGCACGCCTTGAACGTCGCCTCCTTGGCGGCGACGAGCCGCAGCAGCCGGCACCGGCGATCGTCCCCCGCGCCCGCCTCCACCCACGCGCGCTCGACGTCGGTACACACCCGCCGAACGAGGTCGAGCCGCACGCATCGATCGGCGCGCTCGACGTCCACACCGAGCCCCACGACCCGCTCCCCATGCCCCGCGCACGCGATCGCCACACCCTCGGTGTGGGAGATCGAGCCCACGACGCCCGCCGGCCACAACGGCTCACCGAGCTCGCCCGCCAGCACCGGCACGCGCGCGACGCCGATCGCGGCGAGCGCGCGCACCGCGGCCGCGCGGCCCATGGCGAACGACGCGCGGCGGCGCGCGGCGCAGCGCTCGGAAAGAAGCCCGGCTTCGGCGGGATCGAGCGTGAACCCCCCGAGCGTGTCGCTGGTCACCGCCGCCCAACCGATGTGGCTCGGAAACGGCGAGTCGAGTCCTTCGACGCCCTCGGTGCGCGCGTCCACGCTACACCCACACGACCCGGTTACGCCCGCGCTGCTTCGCCTCGTACAGGGCCCGGTCTGCGGCCGCCACGATCGCCTCGGTCGTCTCGAAAGCGGGCGTCCATGCGGCGATTCCCGCCGAGCAGGTGATCGAGAACGATGCCTGCCCCGGCGGCGTGAAGGACTCGCGCTCCCACCGCGCGCGAATCCGCTCCATGCTGCGGGCGGCCAGCTCGCCCGACACCTGTGGAAACACGATGAAGAACTCGTCGCCGCCCACCCGGTACGCGACGTCTTCCAGGCGCAGCTCCGTGCGCAGCACGTGGGCGAAACGCCGGATGACCTCGTCGCCCATCGGGTGGCCGAACGTGTCGTTGACGCCCTTGAAGGTGTCGAGGTCGCATTGGCACAGGCAGAACGGGGCCTGCGTGCGACGCGCGAGGTTGATGGCGCCCGGCAGGGTCTCGTCGAAGTGGCGCCGGTTGTAGAGCTGCGTCATCGGATCGCGGACGGCATCGGCCTTCAACTGCTCCTGCAGACGCAAGAGCTCGGTCACGTCGCGAAACGTCACCACTCCACCCGTGACCGTGCCCTCGGGAGCTCGCAACGGACGGCCCGACACGCTGAGGTACCGACCGTGGGCAATGTCGTCGTTGCGCACGAACATCGGAACGTCGTTGGTCGGGATGCCGTGAATGGCTCGAGACAACGGCAGGTCGTCGAGTGAGTAGCGCGTGAGCGTGTCCGGATGGAACAAGCCCAGCGAGCTCATGCCTAGAAGCGTGTTTTGCCGCGAGATCGAGTCGCCGACGATCTCTCGCCCCGCCGTGTTGAACAGCACGATCTGGCCCTGGGAGTCGGCGGCGACGATGCCCTCGGCGGCGCTGTCCAGGATCGAGTCGAGCAGGATCTTCTGGCGACTCAGCTCGGACGTTCGTTGTTCCGCCAGGCGCTCGGCCACACGCTTGGTCCGGAGCAACGACGCCACGAACGCCGCAAGAAACGCGCTCGCGGAGAACGTCGCGACGCCCACGACCCCCGGCACGAGCGTGGGCTGCGCCGCGGCCGCCGCGAGGTTCGCCGTACACACCACGCGCCACGAGTCCTGTGCCAGCGCGATCGTCTGCTCGTGAATGAGTACCCCCGAGTCCTCGGACTCCGGCACCGCCGCGGCGGACAGGGTCGGCGTCGCGGTGCCCGCGTGGTACTCGGCGAGCAGCGACGGCGGGTCGCGCGTCATGTTGTAGACGTGAAGGTCGAGGTCCTCGCGCTCGCGGGAGCTCAGGGAGGCTTCGAGCAAACCTTGCAGAGTGAAGACGCCCGCCACGTAGCCGCGCAAGTGAGCTCGCCGCCGCTCGACCGTCGAGACGTCCGCCTTGGCGTCGAAGACCGGCATCACCAGAAGGAACCCCGATGCGGGTCCCTCGACCTGTACGAGTCGAATGCGGTCCGTTGCGGCGGGCAAGCCGGTGTCGCGGGCGAGCTCGAGGGCCGCGCGGCGAACCGGGTCCGATCCGAGGTCGAACCCCAGCGCGCGCTCATTGGGCGCGTGCGGCTGGATGAAGCAGACGGGATAGTACTCGTCGCGCCGGGACACGCTGACCAGCGCGCCGCTGGAATCGAGCTCGCGAAGCTCGAGACCAGGGTACATCGCTGCGAGGACCGCCTGGTCCTTGTCGCCGTGCACGATGCGCGGAACCCACTGCAGCGCCTGGAGCTCGGGATGGGCCGCGAGCGCCGCCTCGGTGAAATCGCCGAACTCGTTCGCCTCGACGAGCTGCGAGCTCTTGAAGAACGACGCGATCGACCGGACCACCTCGAAATCGGCGCGAATGTGCTGCTCGATGTCGAAGCAGATCGCCGCACTGCGCAGCTGCAAGAAGTGGTGGTACCGCTCGAGGGCAGTGGCCTTGACCGCGGAGCTCGCCCAGCTACCGATCGCGGCGCTGATCACGAGCACCACCATCGTGACCAGAACGCGCCGCACGCGCGCGCGGCTCCGATCGTCACCGTGGGCTCGTGTGCCCATCGCCATGCTCACGTCACTCCGCGCGCGCCAGGCGCAGCGAGTTGAGCGACACCGACGCGGACGACGCGACCATCGCGAACGCCCCGACCATGGGATCGAGCTGGAGTCCCCACACGGGATACAGCACGCCCGCGGCCACGGGCAGCGCCGCGAGGTTGTAGCCGAACGCCCACCACAAGTTCTGTCGGATCACGCGCATCGCGCGTCGGGCGAGCGCAAGGGCCGAAGCGACTGCCTCCGGACCCTGTCCACCGTGGATCGCCACCCCCGCGCTCTCGAGCGCGACATCGGTCCCCGAGCCCATCGCCACCCCGAGCGTCGCGCGTGCGAGCGCCGGGGCGTCGTTCACGCCGTCTCCCACCATCGCCACGCGCCGCCCCGACGCCTCCAATCGCTCGACGAGCGCAAGCTTGTCGGCAGGGAGGAGCCCGGCGTGCACCGTGTCGATCCCGAGCTCCCGCGCCACGGCAGTAGCCGCCGCGGCGTTGTCGCCCGTGGCCATCGCCACGGTGATGCCGGCCCGAGCGAGCGTGCGCACCGCCTCCGCGGCATCGGCGCGCGGCGGGTCGGCGAGCGCCACGAATCCCACCACCGCCATGCCGTGCGCAACGTACACGATCGATCGTCCGGCGCGCGCGTCCTCCTCCGCCAACTCGGCCAACGCCGGGGGAATCGCGATGCCCGCCTCGTCTAGGAACCGCGCGCTTCCCGCGAGGGCACGCCGGCCACGGACCTCGCTCTCCGCGCCGCGCCCGGCGTGCGCGCGCGTGGGCGTCGCGGGCGGTGGAACGACCTTGCGCTCCGCCGCCTGCGCGGTCACCGCGCGCGCGAGCGGATGCTCCGAGCCCGCGAGCACGGCGGCCGCGAGCGCGAGCACGGCACCGTCGTCCTCGGTCGCGACCGGCACGACGCGCGCGACGGCAGGGCGACCCTCGGTCAGTGTTCCGGTCTTGTCGAACACTACGGTGTCGACGGACGCGGCGCGCTCGAGCGCCTCGCCCCCGCGGAACAACAGGCCCCGTCGCGACGCGGCCCCGAACGCCACCGTGATCGCGAGCGGCGTCGCCAGGCCGAGGGCGCACGGGCAGGCGATCACGAGCACGGCGACCGCCGCGGTCACGGCGCGTGACACCGACGGACCAAACACGTGCCATGCGACGAAGGTCAGAAGCGCGAGCACGAGCACGACGGGCACGAACCGGGCGGCGACCGCGTCGGCGGCGCGCTGGATCGGCGCGCGCGACATGCGCGCGGCGCGCACGTGCTCGACGATCCGCCCCAGGAGCGTGTCCCCGCCGAGCTTCTCGATCTCGACCTCGAGCGCACCGGCCGTGTTGATCGTCCCCGCCGCGACCGCATCGCCCGGCCCGACCTCGACGGGAAGGCTCTCACCCGACAACAGAGAGCGATCCACCGCGGACGTGCCGACGCGGATCGTCCCGTCGGCCGCGATGCGCTCGCCGGGGCGCACGAGGAGGCGGTCCGTGACGGTGAGCTCCGCGACGTCGATCTCGACCCACGCCTCGCCCCGCCGCACGGTGGCACGGTGAGGCGCCAGCGCGAGCAGGAGCCCGACGGCCTCGCGGGCCTTGGTGCGAGCGCGCTCGTCGAGGGCGCGCCCGACGAGCACCAGCAGCAGGATCGTGACCGCCGACTCGAAGTGCACGTCGGCCCCGGGCACGACGCCGGGAGCGAGCGCGACCAACGCCGAGAACGCGAACGCCGTCCAGGTGCCGAGCGCGACGAGCGTGTTCATGTCGCTCGTCCCGCGCCGTGCGAGGAGCCACGCCGAGCGCGTGATGCGCGCGCCCGACACGAGCATCACCGGGGTCGCGACCGCGAGCTGTGCGAGGTTCGCCGTCGCCGTCGGCAAGGCGTGCCACACGCCGAGCATGTGGCGCATCGACAGCGCCATCGCGAACGGGGCCGCGATACCCGCGATCGCGAGCTCGAGCGCGAGGAGCCGCGCCTCGCGGCGGTGCGCCCCTGCGAGGGGGTCGGGATCGGCGCTGCTCGCCGCGCCCCCGAGCACGCCGACGTCGCGGAGCGCGGCGTCGAGCGCGGTGCGCGCGGCGGACGTGGCGACCGCCTCGACTTCGAGCGCGGGACCCTTGGGATCGAACACGACCGAGAGCACGCCGAGCGCAGCGCGCGCGCGGCGCTCCACCTCTGCGGCGAGCACCGTGGCCCCGGCGAGCGAGAACCGCCGGCGCTCGCGCGCGACCGCGAAGCCCAGCCCCTCGATCGACGCGACCGCACCCGCGAGCGCCGCGGGCACGCCCGGCCCCGGCGCGAGCTCGAGCCGCACCTCGGAGGCCACGACGCTCGCGCGGCTCGAGGCCACGCCGGCCTGGGTGGCGAGCGCGTCCTCGATCTTGCTGGTGCACCCGGCGCAGCGCATGCCGGAAACAGGCAGGTCGACGGCGAGCGAGAGCGTCACGGAGCAGGCTCCCGGGGAAGCCAGGAGGGCGGTAGGCCGAGCTCGATGACCTCGACCTCACCCGCGTGACGGGGGCCATCGGCGATGGAGAGCCCGAGCTTGGGCGCGGCAAACGTCGCCGTCCAGCGGGCGACGACGCAGGCGCCCTGCACTTCGCCCGTGTCCGCATCGAGGCCCGAGGGCAGGTCGAGCGCGAGCACCGGCACGCCGCACTCGTTGATGGCGAAGACGAGCGCGCGATGGTGCGCATCGAGTGGTCGGTCGAGCCCGGTCCCGAACAGCGCGTCGACCACGAGCGCAGGCCCGTTACGCGCGAGGTCGGCCGCGAGCGCGTCGCCGGTCGCCACGGAGGCGACGTCCACGCCCATCGCGCGCGCGACGTGGAGGTTGCGCCCTGCGTCGGTCGTGGCGAGGGCCGCGGCCGGCGCGAAGGCGAGGTGCACGTGCACGACGACCCCGCGGCACGCGAGCTGGCGAGCGACGACGAGTCCGTCGCCGCCGTTCATGCCCCTCCCGCACACGATCGCGACGGGACCCGCCGGGGCACCAAGCTCCCCAAGGATCTCCATCGCCCACTCCGCGGCGCCGCGGCCCGCGTTCTCCATCAAGACGAGCCCCGCGAGACCAACCTCGTGCTCGGCCCTCGCATCGATGGCGCGCGCGGCGGCGCGGCCGATGGCGCGCGGCGTGGGGCGTGCGAGGCGGAACGGGGGGACGTTCAACATGGGCGTGAATCGTACGACGGGGAGGCGAGCGATACGACGGCCGTGGCGCACGGCGAGAGCGATCAACGCGGCGCGGGACCTTCCCCTGCCAACCACGGCGCGAGGTCGATCTCGTGGAACGGGCCGTCGGCCGCGGGCATCGCGCCGCACGACAGCCACAGCTTCGCGCTGCGCGGGGCGATGACCATGCTGTGGATGTTGGTCAGGCGCATCGCCGTCTCCGAGAGCGCCCGGCGCAGCTCCTCATGGCCGATGCGCTCGTGCCCGTCCAGCAGGCGCGCCATCGCGCAGTACCGCGCGAACGACGAGGGGTAGGTCAGCGACGGGTGCGCCGGGCCGGCCCCCGCGGGGCGCTGGCAGTGGTTCGTGGAGTACACGAGCCCGTTCGTGCCTCGGTGCACCCGCACGTCCTCGACCGTGATCTCGGCAACCGCGATCGACCCGGCGCGGTCGCACAGGATCAGGTTGTTGCCGGTCGTGCGCGGCGCCTTGCGCAAGAGCTCGAGCGCCTCGTCGGTGGTCTTGGCTTCCTCGAGGATCGTGCGGAACACCAGCGTGTACGGCATGCCGGCCCGGTACGGCGTGCCCTCGTGCAGCACCATGACCGCGAGGGTCAGGCCGTGCTCGTTGATCCCGGTCAGCGCCCCCGTCATGCCGGGCCAGCCCACGCTCGCGAAGGCGAAGCGCCCCGCCGGCCGCACCACCGCGAGCACGGTCGCGCGGTGGGCGATGCCGAGTGTCGGGAAGTCGAGATTGCGCGCCACCAGGGGCTCGCCCGTGGAGGAGCGCCGTGCATCGACGGCGGCGGTGCTGCACAACGCCACCTTGTAGGCGTCGAGGAACGTCTGCGCGAGCAGCGCGTCGGCGAGCGGAAGCCCTGCGGCCTCGGCCATCGCGGCCAGCTCCTCGCGGTGGCGCGGCGAGATGAATGGCTCGAGCTCCGTGGCGACCTCGCGGGCGCGGGCCAGCTCCTCGGGTTTCTTGAGGAACGCGAGCAGGTAGTGCTCGTGGAGGATCGCGATCTCGGACTTGAGGAGCGTCCCGTGGGCCCGCCCGATCTCGGCCGGTGTGCCCGAGAGCAGAAGCGCCGGGGCGGGCGACCTCGCGACCAGCCGCCCGCCCGGCACGGTGGCCGCGGCGAACGCCAGCGCCGGCCCTCGGTCGCGTACCCCGGCGAGGGCACGCAGCAACAGGCTCGCCTCGTAGCGACCGCGGTGGAGGAACGGGTCGGGCGGCGGCGCGGGCTCGTCGGCGGTCGCGAGCGAAGCCACGACGAGGAGAGCGGCGACCCACGGGACGCGAGTAGGACGGTGCATGCGCGGATTCTCGCACGCTCGTCCAGAGACGGAGGCCGCCGACGCCCTCGTCCACCTTGACACCTCCCCCGTCCGCCAGGCACAATCGCTCGTTACCCCTCCACCCCGGCCCAGTCCGAGGGTGCTAGTTTGATCGCCAAGACGACCCCCTGCCCCACGTGCCGCGCGCCGATCCCGATGCCGGCCGAGGCCCCGCGGGGGTTCTCCGTGACCTGCCCCGGCTGCGGCCGATCGCTGCGCGTGTCGACGTCGCGCGCGGAACGCGATCACACCGGTCGTGTCTCCAAGGCCCCGGCCCTCGCGCAGGAAGGACCCGACCCGCTCGTCGGCACCTCGGTGGGTGCCTACAAGGTCGAGCGGGTGATCGGCCAGGGCGGCATGGGCATGGTCTACCAAGCGGTCGATCCCACGATGGATCGCAAGGTCGCCCTCAAGGTGCTGCCCTCGGAGTTCTCGCAGGACGCCGAGCTCGTGAAGCGCTTCGTGCGCGAGGCGCGCCTCGCCGGACAGATCACGCACCCCAACCTCGTGCGCATCTACGACGTGCGCAGCACCACCGCCGGTCTGTACTACATCGCGATGGAGCTCATCGAGGGCGCGAATCTCGAGGAGCGCGTCAAGGAGGACGGCCCGCTCCCGATCGACGCGGTCGTGGACTACACCACGCAAGCCGCGCGCGGCCTCGCGATCGCCCACGCACGCGGGATCGTGCACCGCGACATCAAGCCCGGGAACCTCTTGCTCGAGGGACACCAGGTCAAGCTCACCGACTTCGGCCTCGCCACGAGCACGGTGGCCTCGAGCTCCACGCCCACGGGGCAAATCGTCGGCACGCCGCAGTACATGTCGCCCGAGCAGATCCAGTGCGAGGAGCTCGACGGCCGCACCGATATCTACTCCCTGGGCATGACCGCGTACTTCCTCGCGACAGGCCAGGCCCCGTTCAGAGGTCCCCTTCCGTCGGTGCTCATGCAGCACGTGGGCGTGATGCCCCCGGCGCTCCACGCGTTGCGCCCCGACGTTCCGGAGGCACTGTCCGCGATCGTGCACGCGATGGTCCGCAAGGACCGCCACGAACGATTCGCCTCCGCCGAGGAGGTGGTCAAGGCGCTCGAGCACTTCACGCGCACGGGACGCGCCCCGGCGGGCCTCGGCCTCGCGCCGGACACGGATACGTCGCCCGTCGCCACCGTGGCGCGCCCGACCGAACCCGCCCTCGGCGCCGCATCGATGCGGCGCCGGACCCGCACCGGTCCTCCGCCGTACGTCGTCGGAACGGCGCTCGCGCTCGCGCTCATCGCCGTCCTGGCGCTTGCGGGCTGGGGCTTCTCCCGGACCGTCGGAACGACGCCGGTCGCGAAGCTCACCGGCGACGACCCGTCGCCACCGTCCATCGACCCGACCGTAGTGCCGCACGACCCGCCGCCCCGCGACCCGGTGACAGCTCCCGGATCCACCGCGGCTCCCGGATCCACCGCCGCGCCCGGATCCGCGGAAGCTCCCGGATCCACCGTCGACCCGAACCCGCCCGCCGCCGGGTCGACACCCCATCGCCCGATCCCCCCACCCGTGCCGCTCGTCACCCACGAGGACGCCCAGACGATCGCCCAGGCGTACCGGGCCCAATGGGCCGCCGATCGCTTCGACCTCGCGCTCGAGCTCGTCGATCGCTACCTCGTGCTCGAGCCCAAGGACGTCGCGGCACGCTGCGATCGGGCTCTCCTCCTCGGCAAGCTCGGGCGCCCGGAAGACGAGCTCGCGGAGCTCGCCCGCGCGACCGAGATCGATCCGCGCCACGCTCGCGCGCTGCGCGAGCACGGCCACGCGCTCCTCGCCCGAGGACACCTCGCCCAAGGCCATGCGCGCCTCGAGCTGGCCCTCTCGATCGAGTTCGAGCCGGCGACCGCGCGCACGATCGCCGTGCGCCGGCTCCAGGCGAAGGACTACGACGGCGCGGCCGAGCTCGTCGCGCACGACGGCTTCGTGTCCGATCCGGGCGTGCTCGCCCTGCTCGCGCCGCACCGGGAGACGGCGTACTCGCGGTGGATCGCGCGCTTGATTGCCGGGGACCTCGCCCCCGCCGACGCGCGGCGGCTCGCGCGGCTCGCCGTCGCCGATCCGGACGGCACGGTGTACCAGATCGCGCGCGCCCACGAGCTCGCGGCTCAGGGGGACCGCGCGGGCGCGCTTGCGGCCTGGGATCGGGCGTTCGCGCCCGCCTCGGTGCCCGCGCTCGAGCGTTTCGGGCACTACGCGACGTGGCAGTGGGCCAAGGTCCAGCGCGGACGGGCGCTCATCGCGTTGGGCCGGGCCAGGGAGGCGATCGCCGACGGGATCAAGGCCATCGAGACGATGGAGGCGCCGAGCGTGGTCGAGTCGTTGCTCCACCGCGCCGAGGCACAGGTCGCATGGGCGAACGACGCGGCGAATCCCGCCTGGTCCGCGATCTCGACCGCCACCGCCGCAGCGTTGACGCTCGCCGCCTGGATCCTCGCCGACACCAAGCCCGAGGACCGCCCGACGCGGCTCGCCAGCTACACCGAGGCACAGCTGTTGGATCGGCTCAAGCGCGAGACCGGCGCGAAGAAGTGGAGCGACCCTGCCGTGGTCCTGCGCCAGTACTTCACGTACGTCGAGGTCGGCGGGGGCGCGGGCCTATTGGCCGGCGACCGAGTTCTGGGAACCGACGCGAAGCGAATCCTGCGCCCGGGCGACTGGACCGCGCTCGCGGCCACGTTCGACGGTCCGCGTGCGATTGGGCTCGACGTCGAGCGCAACGGTTCGCGCCGGAAGATCCCGGCGCAAGGCTCCCCGACCCCGGACGGGCGGTTCCGCATTCGCGTGCTCGACAAGCGCTGACGTCGAAGCCCGGTGCGATCGCACCCCGACGAGTATCGGAGAACGAGGCCGGCGGGGCACCGTCGAGGAGAGATTGTCGGCACGTTTTGGGACGGGCGGAGCATCCAGGGGTACACACAATCCGCTACTCGGGAGTGACCCATGTTCCCTCGCACGTTCACCCGCTCGTCGTTCCTCGTCGCCTTCCTGGCCGTCGCCGCCGCAGCGTCGATCGGATGCGGCGCCCACCTCGACGTCGTCGCGCAACCCGCCGTGGTGCACAGGGAGCCCCACCACCCCCACCACGATTCGACGACCGTGATCGTCCGGCCGCGATAGGGCCAGCGGGTTGCGGTCGAGGGCGTGGACGGCTCAGGCCCGGTCCTCGCCCGCGACGGAAACATCGGGTTCAGGCTACGACGGCGATGCGTCCCGAATGCGCGCGGCGGCCCACAAAGCGTTCCGTGGCGGACAGGCTAGAAGGGGCGCGGTGCGACTCGCGCGCAGGTTGGCGGCGATGGCCTCGTTACCGAGCTCCCCCAATGCCGTCCCGGACGTAGTGGGTCTGTCTCGCAATTCCCGGGACCCTCCCGCGCCCTCGCCCTCGCCCGCGCCCCCGCCCGACCGATGGGCGGGGAGGCTCCCACGTTGCGCGAGCCGGGTGAGCATTGACGCGATCCGATCCGCGAGAGCGTGCGCGGTGCCGTGGGCCTCGACCGCGAGGATACCCAGTCGTCGCTGAGTTGATGTCGCGCCATGCCTACAGCATCGGGCGAGGGCGCGGGCGAGGGCGCGGGCGCGGTAGGGTCTGTCTCGCAGTTCGCCCGCGGCGAGCCCGGGGGCGCACTGCGAGACAGACCCTACTAGCTCGCTAGTGGGTCCGCGGGCGCCGAGCCCCGAACGCGCGCCCGTCGCGCTATCATGCGCGCCCATGCGGATCGGCCTCGCCCAGCTCGACCCCACCATCGGCGACCTCACCGGCAATGCGCGGAAGATCCTCGACGCGGCGCGCGCCTGCGCCGACGCGGGCGCCGAGCTCGTGGCGGCGCCGGAGCTGGCGCTCACCGGGTACCCGCCCAAGGACCTCCTGCTCGCGCCCGGCTTCGTGGACGACGCGCGCCGCGCGCTCGACGAGCTCGAGCGCGCGCTCCCCGTCCCGACCCTCGTCGGCCACCCCGCGCCGAACCCGGGCGCCACGGGGCCGGCCCTCACCAACTCGGTCGCGCTGTGCGGCGCCGGCGCGGCGCGGCAGGTCTACGCGAAGCGACTGCTCCCCACCTACGACGTGTTCGACGAGGCCCGCTACTTCGCCCCCGGCACGGCACCCGGCGTGTTCGACGTCGCCGGCCGGCGAGTCGGCGTCACGATCTGTGAGGACCTATGGAACGCGCCCGGCTGCGTGCCGCGCCCGTATGCCCAGGACCCGCTCGCCGACCTCGTGGCCGGGGGCGCCGAGCTCGTGGTCAACGTCTCCGCGAGCCCGTGGCACCTCGACAAGGCCGCCGCGCGCGAGCGCATGTTCGCCGCCCACGCCCGCGCCGCGCGACTCCCGCTCGTGTTCGTGAACCAGGTCGGCGGCAACGACGACCTCGTGTTCGACGGCGCGAGCGCGGCGTTCGCAGCCGACGGCGCGTGCACGTGGCGCGGCGCGGCGTTCCGCGAGGACGTGGCGGTCGTCCGCGCATTCACTCCGGCTGCCCCGCTCCCGCCGCGATCGGTTGGCCACGCGGCGCAGGCAGTCGATGCCCTCGCGCTCGCGCTCACCGACTACCTCGCGAAGACGGGCTTCTCGCGGGTCGTCCTCGGACTGTCGGGCGGGATCGATTCGGCCGTGACCTGCGCGCTCGCGGTCCACGCGCTCGGGCCCGCGCGGGTGCGCGGCGTGTCGATGCCATCGCGGTTCTCGAGCGCGGGCTCGGTCACCGACGCCAAGGCCCTCGCCGCGGCGCTCGGGATCCCGCTCCTGTCGCTCCCGATCGGCGCGGCCTACGAGGCCTACCGCGCCACGCTCGCGGGCCCCTTCGAGGGCACCCCGTTCGGGCTCGCCGAGGAGAACCTCCAGGCCCGGGTCCGCGGCACCTTGCTGATGGCGCTCTCCAACAAGACCGGCGAGCTCGTCCTCACCACCGGCAACAAGAGCGAGCTCGCCGTCGGCTACTGCACGCTGTACGGCGACATGGCGGGCGCCCTGTCCCTGATCGGCGACGTGCCCAAGACCCTGGTCTACGCGCTCGGGCACGAGCTCGACACACGCTTCGGACGCGCCGTGATCCCGCGCGCGAGCTACGACAAGCCACCGTCGGCCGAGCTGCGCCCGGACCAACGCGACAGCGACTCGCTCCCCCCCTACGACATCCTCGACGCGATCCTCGCGGGGCTGATCGAGCGCCGCGAGACACCCGCCGAGGTCGCGGCCCTGGGCTTCGAGCGCGCGACCGTCGACTGGGTAGCACGTGCGTTCGCGACGAGCGAGTACAAGCGCTGGCAGGGCGCGCCCGTCGTGCGCGTCACGTCGCGCGGGTTCGACTCGGGTTGGCGCATGCCGATCGCGCGGCGCGTCGGAGCACCGTAATGGAGCGACGCGGGGGGTCTCGCTAGTGCGCCCCCCCAGCTCGTCCGAGCTCGCGCGCGTGCTCGCGATCCTCGCCCTCGCGTTCTGGACGAGCCTGCCCCACCCCGACCCCGATCTGTGGGGCCACCTCGTGTACGGGGAAGCCGCGCTCGCGTACCTCGCCCCGCTCGCCGTCGATCGCTACTCGTACACGTGCACGGGACGAGCCTGGGTGAACCACGAGTGGTACGCCGAGGCCGTGCTCGCCGCGCTGGCCACTGGGCCGGGACCGTGGGCGTTGTACGCGTTCAACGCGCTGATCGCGCTCGCACTGTTCGCCCACGCCGCGCGCAGAAGAGCGTCCACCCCCCGCACGGACGGGCTCGCGGGCTCGAGCGCGCTCGTGGCGCTCGCGCTCGCGATGGTCGCCGCGGGCCTGGCTCCGAGCTTCAGCTACCGTCCCCAGACGTTCAGCTTCGCCGCGTTCTACGTGATGCTCCTGTGCATCGGCCACGCCCGCGCGACGGGCCGCGCCGGCAACCTCGCCCCGCTCGTCCCGCTGTTCGCGCTGTGGGCGAACCTCCACGGCGGGTTCGTGGCCGGCCTGTGCGTGCTCGCCCTCGCGACCGCGACGACCGCGGGCGAGGCGCTGTGCGGCCGCCGGGTGTGGGGTCCCACCGTCGCCTTCGCGGCGGTGGCCACCGTCGCGGCGGCAGCGACGGTTGCCACGCCCTACGGTCCCTCGCTGTGGTCGTTCCTCGCGTTCGATCTCGGACGCGACCGGCCGATGATCACCGAGTGGGGCCCGCCCGCGTGGTCGCTGGCGCCCGACGCGCTGGACGAGCTCGCACGCGGCGGCGCGCTCGCCGGCT
>ORMF010797343.1_pt1 | contig 23046 bp, 20 predicted proteins | sample 1779871 | NCBI WGS metagenome assembly ORMF01 (sample SAMEA104232316, study PRJEB22302) | groundwater metagenome | biome: forest; feature: aquifer; material: groundwater | place: USA | collected 2011-08-07 | depth 5.4 m | reverse complement strand
TATGAGATACTTGTGAGGAATGCGCCAGAAAAGTATCGCGCTGGTGCTCGACTACGCTCCAAAATCCTGGCAGAGTCAGGACGATTTGCACTACGGAATTTGCCGCGCGATGCAGCAGCGCGGGTGGGGAACGGTAATCATCCATTCCGGACCCATTGCGGAGCCGGTCCGGCAGCGCTATCTAGCGGGGGGGATTCATTTGGAGTCCTGCAACTACGCGAAAGGGCTTTGGAGCTACTATCGCGAGTTACGGCGCATCGCGCGCGAACAAAACGTGAAACTGGCCGACGTCTGTTTCTTCGACTATTTCAATTTCCACGGATGGCTGGCGCGGATGGCCGGTATTCCCCATGTCGTTTTCACCGAGATGAACAGCGGCTACCCCAGGGCAGCGGGCTGGAAATTGACGCTCCTTTCCTTGCGCGCCGCTTTGATGACATGGCCTTATTCGCACCTGATCGCGATGTCCGGGTTTGTTCGCGACCGGTTATACGTCTTAGGCATCGAAGAAACGCGAGTTACCGTGGTGCATGGCGGGGCGGATACGGTGCGGTTCCATCCCGACGAGACGATGCGGCGCCAGGTGCGCGAGGAGTTCGGTGTCACCGATGAAGAGGTCCTGCTGGTGGCGGTGAACTACCTGCGCGCCTTCAAGCGGATGGATATTCAACTGAATGCCTGCGCGCTTTTGAAGGGACGTGGTTTGCGGTTCCGGCTGCTGATTGCCGGCGACGGGCCGCTGCGGGCGGAGTTGGAGCAACAGGCGGCGCGGCAAGGATTAACGCCGGGCGCGGTTACATTTCTCGGCCATCATACGCAGCCGCAGCGATTGCTGCAGGCGGCTGATCTGTTTCTATTGGCGAGCGAAGGTGAGGCGTTTGGGTGGGTGCTGGCCGAGGCGCAGGCCTGCGGGACGCCGATTGTGGGATCGCGCAGCGGAAGCTTGCCCGAGATTGTGACCGACGGCGAGAACGTCTGGTTGTCCGAACCGGCTGATCCGGATTCGTTCGCAAACGCAATTGAGCGGCTGATCCGTGACCGGGCACGGTTGGAGAACATGCGCGCCACGGCGCGGCGCTATGCCGAGGAGAAATTTGACGTGCGCCTGGAGATAGCCGGCACGGTGGCCGTTTACGAGTCCATTGGGGCGCTGTAGCGATGGGGTTCCGCGCCCGTTACCTGATACTGCTGGCGGTGCTGTCGGTTTATCACTTGCAGGGGTTGCCGGCGCAGGAGGCCTGGGGCGACGATTGGGCGCAGTATGTGGCCCACGCGATGAACATACGCGACGGAGCGCCCTACGACCGGTTCCCCTACCAGTTCACGCCGGAATCGAATCAGTATTTTCCGCGGGTCTATCCGCCTGGATATCCGGTGCTGCTGGCGGCATTATCCGCCTTCACCGGATGGAATGTCTGGGCATGGAAAGCGATGTCGGCTCTTTTTTGGATAGGAGGATTGGCGGCGCTGCCCTTTGCCTTGCGAGGACGGTTGCGGGACGGACAGATTCTTGTTCTTGCGGCGCTGCTGGGGGCGAACCCGCTAGCCTGGAATATCAAGACGCATTTGTTCGCCGACATCCCCTACTTTTTCCTTTCGCTGCTGGCCTTGGGATGCATACGGCCGCGGGAGGAAGGCGAGTATGGCTGGGGGCGCGCCGTGCTGGCGGGCGCACTGATGACATTGGCGGTGTCATTCCGCACCGCGGGCGTTGTGCTGCCGGTATCGGTGGGACTGGCATGGCTATGGGCTTGGGCTGGAACGTCTACGGCAGCGACGCTTGCGTACAGACGGTTCTGCTTCCGGACGCTGCTGATCACCGGACCCTTGATTACATTATTGCTGCAGGCGGCGCCGGCGGCGCACACGGCATACTTGCACATTACGCCGAACAACGCCAGGCCGTTGTTTCAACGGGTTTTCTGGAACCTGAAGCACTATTTACTGGCCGAGTCTCTGGACTATGCAGGAGGTAACAGCGTTCTGCTGGCGATGTTTTTACTGTGCGCGGGCTGGGGCGTCTGGAGGTTGGTGCGTGGCCGGCGGTGGGATGTTTTGGAAATCCACACACTGCTGATCTTCGCCGTGGTCTCGCTCTGGCCTTTCACGGATCCGCGTTTCCTGCTGCCGGCAATCCCCGCCATGCTGCTCTACGCCATTGACGGATGGGACGGGCTGAGCAATCGGTTGTCAAAACAGACCCGGACGTCGATGGAGGTGGCCACGCTGCTATTCATAGCGTTCGTTTATGCGCGAAATCTACCGTTACAGAGGCGGTTGGCCGGGGAGAGCATCGCCAGTCCGCCGGCACGGGAGTTGATCGAGTGGGTTGCCGGGAGGGTTCCCGCCGGTGAGCTGATCGTATTCTCCAAGTCGCGCACGCTGGCGCTGCGAACCGGGAAAACAACGGTGGCCATCCCGCCGATTGCCGACCCGCGGGCAATGAACCGCCGGCTGTGCGCATTGCATGTGAAGTGGGTAATCACCTTCCCCGCCACCGCGGCTGATCAGGAGTTTTTGCAACCCTGGGTGCGCGCTTCAGCGGCACAACTGGACCTCCGTTACACCAACCAGGAACATACCGTCTACCAACGCAACCCGGTATGGTGTCTGCAGTGAGAAGTGCCGCGGAAATCCGGTTTCGCTTACGGCAGGAGGCCGGTAATCTTCGGGACCTACCTGCTGTTTTCGCATGATAAGGGATGGGCCGATCCGGACCGTTTCCCCATGGCTTCCCGGCTTGCCGTGGCGTTTGCGGTGGAAGTAACTGACCGATGCGGAAGACCATCCGTTGTGTGATTTATTTTTCTGCCTGCTTAGCGTAGAATCTGAATGTATAGGCACTAAAACCATTACCATATGAGTGCTCATGGGGAAATTCCAAATACACTGGCACCGATCACCTTGACCCGAACCTACTCAGTCGCTCTCCTGCTGCTCATGCTGCGAGGCTGGGTTTCACCGCTCCCATCGAGCCTATGGTTGGACGAGACTGGCTTGTATTACGTCATCGCCGGCTCCTGGGCGGACTTTCTTTATAGGATGAGCCTGACCATCCAGTCCCCGCTTCACTCCACGTTGCTGTGGGGTATCTTCCATTATGTGGGTGGGGCCGAATGGGTCCTGCGTGCGCCTTCTGTCCTCTCAATGCTGATAGCGGCCTACTTGGTCTACAAGATCGGCGCATCGCTCGACGGCCACGAAATGGGGTTGATCGCTACAACTATTTTCGTCGCGCTTCCGGAAACCTGCGCTCTCGCTTGTCAGGCAAGGCCCTACGCGATGGGAATTGCCGCGGGCCTCTGGTCCATTTGGCTCTATCTGCGATGGAGGGAGGAGCGAAGGTTGACCCCCGCCCTGTTGTGGGCACTCTCGTTGATACTCGTTTTGTACATACACCCGCTTCTCGCAGCTACTCTCGGATTGCTATTTGCCGTCCTGCTCTTGCTCTCCTTCGCAAGGAACGATGGGGCTGCCGTCCCTCAGTTGATTTTCTCTGGAACTCTGACCTGTGTTGCTGCCCTTCCAATCCTGCCTTACTACTTGGCCGCCATACGCCAGGCCGGAGTCTATTCCCATGGGAGAGTTCCTACCTTCATGGACCTCCTCGAGAGGCACCCCTTGGGCCTACTGGCAGGGGCTCTGTGTCTGAGCCTCGCGGCTGTTTCCCTGCTGCCAGGTCGGCTTGCGATCAGCCGATTCACCGTGAACGGAAAAGCAACAAGTCTCCTTTTGCTCTGGGCCGGCGTGCCGGTTTCCGCGCTGTTCTTGATTGCGAGAACCACACCGGCGGAGATCTTCGCTTTGCGCTACTCCAGCCTCGCCCTTCCCGCTGTTGCTCTGCTGGCTGGACTCGGGATTCGCAGCCTGGATACTCGACGGACCCTTCTGACTGTCCTGACTTCAGCATTGATGGTTCTGGCAACCTGGGGATTCGCCCCGCAGCCACAGGTCAGCCGTTTTAAGGACGACTGGCGTGCCGCGGCCCGCATGCTTCATGCTGAGAACTACGACCCTGAGACAGTGGTCTTCCTCAGCCCCATGTTTACCGAGGCAAGAGATTTGACACGGCTAACGCATCCTGGTTACCGTGACTTCCTGCTTTCGCCGTTCAAGGCCTATCCGGTTCCTGGCAGGGTCATTCCGCTTCCGCAGGTGCCCGGCCCGCAGTTCCATCAATATCTGCAGCCATTCCTGGACGGAGTGCTTTCACGCCGCGCCCCCTTTTACGTAGCCGGGCTTGGCCATTGGACCGACTGGTTTGCCTGGCACTTGGAGCCGGACTGGAGAGTCAGCCAGATTCACCCCCTAATTGCCCGGTTTGACCGCCGACCGCCCTCGCCGAAATCAGGTCACCCCCGATAAGATAAGCGCCCGCGACGTGCCTCGGCAATACAGGTTCATCCCGCCGTCCGCATGGTCGCCGGTCTTCCCGCCGTTATGCTGGCTCTGACCGTCTATTCTGAATATATAGGGACCCGGTTTTCTTGGACACAGATTAGGAATCCGTCCGAGGCCCAAGGAGAATGAAAGCTATGATAGGAGAGACTGGACACACTAACTGGTCCGGGCCAATGGACGCCTTGGCGCCTGAACTCGGAGTCGAGATCTACCGTCAGGACTGGACAGGCAAAGCGCTCGCGGACTCTATTGCCAATCTCCGGGAACGCGGGAAGTTGTCCCATTCCGGCCGATAGATAAGCCAGCGATGAGAAGTGCGGCGGAAATCCGGTTTCGCTTACGGCGGGAGGCCGGCAATCTTCTGGACCTGCTGTTTTCGCATGGTAAGGGATGGGCTGATCCGGACCGCTTCCCCAACCGGCTTCCCGACTTGCCCGCGCCGGAGGCGGTAGCGTCCGCATTAGTTGCGACGCCTTTTGCGGTCGAGGCGGCGGAGTTGGCGGCCGGAATTCGCGCGCACCGGATTCCGTTGTTTGACCGCATTGTAGAACTTGGCCCGGCGATTGATTGGCGGCGGGATTACGAAAGCGGCATTACCACCGGGACGGCCTACTTCCGGCGGATTCCGTACCTGGACCGTGACAAGGCCGGTGATCACAAGAATGTCTGGGAGCTGAACCGGCATCAGCACCTGGTCTTGCTCGCCCAGGACGCTCTGTTACACGATAACCGGGATTCGATGGCCACCATCGAAAAACACCTTGCCGGCTGGCGTGCGGCGAACCCTTATTTACGGGGAATCAACTGGAGGTCGGCACTGGAGGTCGCCTTCCGCGCGCTTTCCTGGATCTGGGTCTGGCAGTTGGCGGCGGAACGGCTCTCTGTTGCCGCACGCCGGGAACTGTTGCTTGGCCTGGAAGAACACGGGCGCTATCTGGAGCGAAATATTTCTGTCTATTTCTCACCGAATACGCATCTGTTGGGCGAAGCGCTGGCGCTGCACGCCTTGGGGGTCCTGCTGCCCGGACTGCCGGGGGCGGACCACTGGCGGACCGTAGGCCGCCGTGTGGTACGGGAGGAAATGGCGCACCAGGTGCGGGCCGACGGCGGCCATTTTGAGCAGTCGGCCTACTATCACGTCTACGCGCTCGATATGTTCTTGTTGCACGCCTTGCTGGAAGAGCCGCCGGCGGATTATCTGGACGGCTTGCGGCGCATGGGGATCTTTCTGGCCGCGCTGTTAGGGGACACAGGGCGGATTCCGTTGCTGGGCGATGACGACGGCGGCCGGCTGTTCCATCCATATGGGCGGCGTGACGAATTCGGCCGAGCCAGCCTGGCAGCGCTCGGTTGCTACCTGCGCCGGGGGGGGGAGTCTGTGCCGTGGAGTTGGGGGGAGCCGGACCTGTGGCCCATGGCCAGTTGGTGGCAGGGTGAAACGCAAGCCGTGAGCGGGCCCGGTTCCGAACCGCGGCCGGCCCTCTTTCCCGATACCGGCTTGGCGCGCCTGACGGCCAACGGCTGCGATTGCTGGTTTGACTGCGGCCCGTTCGGGCCGGGCGGCGCTGGACATAGCCACGCCGATGCTCTGCAGGTGGTGGTGCGATTCGGCGGAGAAGAAATTTTGATCGATCCGGCCACGTATACCTACGTGGGCGACGCGCGGGAGCGCGACCGTTTCCGGGGAACGGCCATGCATAACACGGTGCGTATTGGCGGTCTGGACCAGGCAACCCCAGCCGGGCCGTTTCGCTGGCAGGACAAGCCGGGGGTGCAACAGCTGGCTTTCGCAGGCGGCGAGTGGGGCGCCCGTGCATCGGCCGAATGCCGCTATCGCGGATATCGCCACCGGCGAGAGGTTGGATTGGCCGCCTGCGGCGGCGGGGCGGTGCTGGCAGTTGTGGATACGATCACAGGCGAGCGATCCGGCGCGGATGTTGTTTTGCTGGAACAGTTCTGGCACACGCCGCTCCAACCCGTCACGGCCGGCGAAAACATCTGGCGGCTGGGCGAGGCCACGGTGCGCCTGGGCGGCGAGACGAGCGTGGAACAAGGCGGGGAATTTGGCTGGCGCTCGCTGGCGCCAGGCCAACGCGGACCCGCTCCAGTGCTTTGTGCCCGTTACCGGCAAGCCCTGCCAGCGGTTTTGACCGCAATATTTGTGCTGGGTTCCGCCTCCATCGAAGACTGGACTTTAGAGCGGCTCGGGGAAGGATGGATATTGGTTGGCCCTGGCGGCAAGTGGGGAACCGGCGCAACGCCGGGCACGAAAGAGGGGGCGTGACACTCTTAATTGAAAAGGCCTACAGCGGGCGTCTCAACTAAACGCTATACGGATGCCGGAACCGGACTGGCGCTGTTGAGATTCACTACCGGTATACCGCTCGCATCAATACCATTTTGCAACTCCGCCGAAGGCTTCTGCACCAGCACGAGGACTTCGGCCCAGCCAAGAAGGTCCTCCAGCGTCCGGTCACACAACTTGCCGATATGCGGAATGGCCTGCAGCACGTAGGCCTGGTTTTGGCCGTAGATCTGATCAATCTGAATATGCGGATCCCAAACACGAACGTCGCGGCCCTTGCCGATCATCTGTTCGAGCAGGTGGATTACGGGGCTTTCGCGCAGATCGTCGGTATTTTCCTTGAACGCCAAGCCGAAGAAGCCAATCTTTTTTTGCGGCAAGTCGAGCGTCAGCCGCACGGCGCGGCGAAGGTGCTCTTCATTACTGTGCGAGGCCGATTCGAGCAATGGAACATGCACATCCAGGGAGCGGGCCCGATAGTTCAGCGCACGCAGGTCTTTGGGCAGACAGGAGCCGCCATAGGCAAAGCCAGGGCGCAGATACGCCGATGAGACATTCAGCAGTTTGTCCTGGCACAAGGTCAGCATCACCTCTTCGCCTGATACGCCCAGCTTGTGGCTTAAGGAACCGATCTCATTGGCAAAGCAGATCTTCACCGCATGGAAGGCGTTGCAGGCGTACTTGATCATTTCCGCCGTGCGCAGAGAGACGGCGCAGAAGGCAACGCCCAGCGGCGTATAAAGCCCACCGACAACCGCCACGGCTTCCGGATCAGAACCGCCTACCACGGTCAGGGCTGGTTTCAAAAACTCCTGCATCGCCGTGCCTTCGCGCAGAAATTCCGGGTTGGAGACGATCCGGGCCGAGGTGCCATGCAGCGCCGGCAAAACGACATCTTCTCCGGTGCCCGGGAACACGGTGCTGCGAACGACCACAATGTAGGGATCGGCCGGCCGCGTGGCGCGCAGAGCGCCGCCGATTTCTTCCGCCACTTTCTGCAATTGTGACAGGTTGATGTTGCCGTTCTTTTCCGAAGGCGTGCCAACGCACAACAGGGCGATGTCGGACGCGGCGATCGCCTCTTCTACGGAAGTGGTGGCCCTGAGATTACCTTTGTCTCGGGCTTCGCGAACCGCTTCCGCCAAGCCGGGTTCATAAAAAGGCGCTTTGCCGTCGAGCACGGCCCGCACTTTGGAGATGTCCTTGTCGACTCCGGTTACCTGATGGCCGACGCCGGAAAGACAGGCGGCCGAGACACACCCCACGTAACCGAGCCCAAATACGGCGATTCTGGACGGCTGCCATTGCGCGGCGGATGTTTCGATCACGTTCACATAGCCAGTATCCCATGCGTCTTCAGGAGGAACACGCGCAAAACGGAGCTGCCGTCCGCTGCGGTAACCGGCGTGTTTCTGGCGGGTGTGGGGGTGCGGACGGCGCCCCTTGCGCTTTGCGCGGTTTCCCCTGGCTGGCGGATACTGGAATTTCCCATGAAGGTCCTTCTGCTCGGTCCATATCCTCCACCGCATGGCGGCGTGCAGACGAATCTCGTGGCGATCCGGCAGTACCTGCTAGGTCTCGGTGTCCCGTGCCTGGTGATCAATTTGACGCGGCATCGCCAGGAGGAACGCGACGGCTTGTATTTTCCGCGCAGCGCCCGGGAACTGATTGGACTCCTGTTGCGCCTGGACTACGACATCGTCCACCTGCATTTCGGCGGCGATCTGCACCGGCGGTTGCTGATGTTGGCGCTTCTGGCCGGCTGTTTGCCGGGCCGGCGCGCCGTGTTGACGTTCCACTCCGGTGGCTATCCGTCCTCGGTGGCCGGAAAACAGACCGGCCGCTGGTCTCTGGCCGGGCTAGCCTTGCGGAGCCTCGATCGCCTGATTGGTGTCAATGAGGAGTTGGCCGCCTTTTTCGAGCGCCTGGGTATTCCGCGGCGAAAGATCCGGGTCCTATGCCCGTTCACCGATGCGCGTTTCGATCCATCCGTGCCGTTGCCCGCGAAAGTGAACTTCTTTTTAGGAGCCCACCAGCCGCGGCTGGTGACCGTTTCCGGCCTGGAGAGTGAATATGATCTCCCGTTGCAAATCAATGGAATGGAAGAAATTATCGCGGCGCATCCGCAAGCGGGACTATTGATTCTCGGTACGGGTAGCCGGGAAGCGGAACTACGCGCCCTGATCGAGTCCAAGCACTATGCAAAGAGTATCCTACTGGCCGGAGACGCTCCTCACGCCGCGACGTTGCGGGCCGTGAGCGCGGCCGATCTATTTCTGCGCACGACTCTTTACGACGGCGATTCCATATCGGTGCGTGAGGCGCTGGCCATTGGCGTTCCAACTGTTGTCACTGACAATGGCATGCGGCCGCCAGGCGTGCGGCTTTTCCCGATCGGCAATCAGGGGGCAATGGTGCGCCTGGTGCTGGACACGCTGCATGATCCGGGCCCACGCCGGGCGGAGGTGGGCGCTTCGAGCGCAGGCCTCGACGAGGTGTACGCCATTTATAAAGAGCTGATCGAATAACGAAAATTATTGAGACAACTACTGGGGCTCGATCCATACCACGACATTCTCCCTGCACGCCGCTCACTGACCACCGCCCGAACTACTGGTACATTCTGCAATGGCCGGCACCGGAGAGTTCCCGGCTACTTCCATCCCGCCAGGCAAGCCCTCAATTGCTGGTCCCGGAACGAGACTCCGGCTGGGCCAGGAAGTTGGCGTGGCCCGCCATGGGAACAACACGGTAGTCGAATTGCCGCAGAAACCGCTCAACTTCATTCATGCTAACGCCGAAGCTGGCGAGCGGCGGCGGCTCCAGTTCCAACACGATCAGCGGGCGCGCGTTCTTTAGCATCCCTTGCGCTCCCCGCAGCACCGAAAGCTCGGCGCCTTCAACATCGATCTTCACCAGGCGCACGCGGTCGATGGAATACTTAACCAACAGAGAATCGAGCGTGGTGCAGTGCACCGTCATCGGGCGGGCGCCAGTGACATTTGCGCTGGCGAGCGACGTTTGGATGAACAGCGTAGCGTCCCTTTCCTCATCGTCGCATGCGACCTCTTCGATCAGCACATTCGTCAATCCGCTGGCTTGCACATTCTCGCGAAGTTGGCCAGCCACTGCAACGCTGGGCTCAATCGCCAGCACGCGTCCAGACGGGCTCACCAGTTGGGACGCCATCAAAGTGAAGTAGCCGTAATGCGCTCCGACATCCACGAAGACGTCGCCGCCGCGCAGGTTTTCGCGGACAAAGTGGTCAGTGGCGGATCACACTTGTCTTCCAACAGAATGGTCTGCTGGATCATGTCCCGGATGTCAAGGCGCATTCGCAACCCCGGCCGGAATTCCCGCCATACCGGCTGGCATAAACCAAACCGGGCCCCTACGTCGCCGACATAGGCGGGCCAATTCTTGCCCGTTTCCACAGGCCAATATCGCCTCGCCGCGCGTATGGCGCCGACCATTAATTGGGATAGGACGTCATGCGTATGTCACCCTTTAATCCACGCGGACGGGCCAGATTTGCAGCTCAAATTCTACCATGATCAACTGTCGCGCGAGCTGTTGGATAATAGCCTTCTACTGCCCCTATGTTTAATGATTGACCGCAGTTAGGAGCAGTGAACCCCACTCAGGGTCTCAGTTAGCGAAACCAAATAACCAACCGGCCGCCATCGTCCCACCGGGCGGTCCTACTTGAACAACGGCTGGCGCGTCATGGGTGTCAGCGGGCAGGCGCCGTCACCGGTTCCTCCATCCAGAGCAGCCAGAGTTCAAGCATCAGCAGGGACCAGAGCCAGAGGGAGTTATCCCGGCGCCCCGATTGGTGCTCCTGCAGAATAGTCTCCAGAAATGCCGGGTTGGTGAAACCGCGCTCCTGGAAGCGCCGGCTGGTCAGGTGATCACGCAGAAACCCGCGCAATGAAGTGCGGAACCAGTGATGGAGGGGAACACCGAATCCCATCTTGGGACGCGCGAGCAAGGCCGGCGGCAAACGGCCGCCCAGCGCGTCTATCAGGATCCGTTTGCCCTGTCCGTTTTTCATCTTCCAGGCCGTGGGCAGAGAGGCGGCGAACTCAGCCAGCACATGATCGAGCAGCGGGCAGCGTACCTCGAGCGAGTTTGCCATGGACATCCGGTCGACTTTCACCAACATATCGCCGGGCAAATTCGCCGTTGTCTCCCAATACAGAGCCTGCTCGACGATACCGGCGCCAGGGGCCGGCAGGCAGGCGCCGAAAACGCGCCGAATGTAAACGGAGTCGGCCGGGGCCATCCAACGCGGGGCGAGAAGCCGCTGGCGCAAATAATAGGGCGTGGTGTTGTTGTCGAAATACCGCTCCAGCGGCGAGGGACGGCTGATCATCCGCAACCAGTTCTTGCCGTAGGCCGCATAGGGCAAGCGGTCCGCAATGCCGCTCAGCAGGCGGCGCAGCGCCAGCGGCCAGTTGTCGAAACGGCGCTGTTGATCGGCAGCCAGAAAACGTGTGTAGCCGGCAAACAACTCGTCGCCACCGTCCCCGCTGAGCGCCACCTTCACATGCCGGGCGGCAAACTCGCTGACGATGAACGTCGGGATCGCACTGGCGTCGCCAAAAGGCTCGTCGAAGTGCCGGACCAAACGGGAAACCAGGTCAATCGAATCCGGCCGCACGACGATTTCGTGATGGTCGGTTTGATACTGTTGGGCGACCATCCGCGCGTACGGGAGTTCATTGTGGCTGGCCTCCTCAAAACCGATGGAAAAGGTTTTGACGGGTTCCTTGGTTTGCAGGGCCATGCTGGCCACAACCGCACTGGAATCGATGCCGCCGCTCAGAAACGCGCCGAGCGGGACATCGGCCTCCAGCCGTATCCGGACCGATTCGTCGAACAGTTCGCGCAGCCGCCGCTGAGCTTCCTCTTCCGTCAGCCCCGCTGGCGGCTCGGCTGCCGGTTCGGGGAAACGCCAGTACCTGCCGCGCCGCACCGCGCCGTCGCCTCGATAGAGCAGCCAGCCGCCCGGCGGCAGCTTACGCACCGCCTTCAGCGGCGACAACGGATCGGGCACATGCAGAAACTGAAAATACAGCCGCAAGGCCTCTTCGTCCATTTCCGCCGGGACGCCGGCGGCGCGCAGGCACTTGAGTTCGCTGCCGAAATAGAGGCCTTCCGGGCGCTCGGAGTAATACAGCGGCTTCTTGCCGAACCGGTCGCGAACCAACAGCAGTGTCTTTTCCCGCCGGTCATAGATCGCGTAGGCGAACATCCCCCGCAGCCGGGCGATGCCGGCGGTTCCTTCTTCTTCGTGCAGATGCACTAGAACCTCGGTATCGCTGCGGGTGCTAAACCGGTGGCCGCGGCTTTCCAGCCAGCTCCGCAGTTCGTGGTGGTTGTAGATCTCGCCATTGAATACAACTTGCAGGTTCCCATCCTCGCTGCCGATGGGCTGCTTGCCGGTGCTGAGGTCGATGATGCTCAGCCGGCGCATGCCGAGCCCGCACCCGCCCTCTACAAAATATCCGTCCTGGTCCGGGCCGCGGTGCGTGATCAGCTCCGTCATCCGCTCCACAAGCGTCCGGGGAGCCTCGGCGCCGGTGAGGAACAGGCCTGCTATTCCGCACATGGCCTGTAGGGATTGGATCCGGGGATCGAGGCGAAAGGTTTCATCATCTGTTGTTATGCTAGCTTTTTTCGGGTGGAGGGTTCGATCATCGCTTGCCAACCGCCCTTACGCCGCAGCGGAGGGAGCCTCTTCGAGAATCCGCTCAAACCCTTCAGTAACGGCTTCCCAAGTGAATCGCATATGGACCATGTTCCAGGCCGCAGCGGTGATCCGGCCCCGGGTTTCGGGCTGACTCAACAATTCGATCGCCTGCGCCGCGAAGGTCTTGGCCGTATCGGCCAGACGAATATCGTCGGGCGGATGAATCGACAGGCCTTCGGCTCCGATCGTTGTACTGACAATGGGGGAACGCGCGCCCATGGCCTCATACACCTTGAGCCGTGTCCCGCCTCCGATTCGCAGGGGCACGATAGATAGACGCGAGCCCCACAAATACGGCCGCACATCCGGCACCGTTCCCGTGACGGTAACGTTACCAGCGGCCGTCGCCAGCGAGCGTATTTCCTCTGATGGTCCGCGGCCGGCAATGACCATGGTGGTTTCTGGCCGAGTGCGGCGAATCAGCGGAAGAATCTCACGCAGAAACCAGGAGACACCGTCGATATTTGGCAGATAGTCCATGGATCCGACAAAGATAAGATCCGAGCGGGGAACATCGGGCAATGGATCCGGCGGAGTGAAGTAGTCCAGGTTGACGCCGGTATCGACCCAGTCCGCGCGACCTGCGCCGAACATGGTACGAAACAGACCGGCCTCTTTCTCCGACACAGCCGCAATGTGGCCGGCCGCGCGGGCCACCTGCTGCTCGTAACAGCGCATCTTCGCGGCCTGACCGCGGAAGTACCAGCGGCGCAGCGGATCGGAGGCCGTTTCCGCATGGCGCTCCCAGATCAGCGTCTCGACGTTGTGCGGGAAAAACAGGCAACGGCTGAGATCGGAAAAATAGCGAGCGGATACAAGGAAGTCACACACAGCGCGGTCAAAACGGCCGTCTTCGAGCAACCCGGCAATCTTGGCCCGCATGGCCGCCGAATCGTAACGGCTGATCGCAATGGGCAGGTCGCTCCACACGCCGGCGGCCAGTTGCAGCGCGAAACGCGGAGAGCGCTTGGACACAAGCTGCCGGGGCAACGTGTAGAGATGCGAACAATACTCTTCGCTGCGCCGGAGCCCCTCGGCGGTATCGGGATCGGACGACTGGCCATTTCTGATTTCGCCGTTGGTGAAGGTGACGTAATGGATCTCGTGACGGCGGTGAAGAATGCGCATCATCTCGAGTGTTCGGATCTGGCCACCCTTGGTTGTGGGATGCAGCAAATTGGGGTTAGCCCAGAGAATCTTCATAACGCGGATACGAAGGAGGCCCCCAGCTCCTCGGCTGCTTTCCCGGAAAGAAACATGTCGCCCCAAAGCTGGAGGTTCAAAAGCCGCCAGATGCGATCGGTGGCGTCCTCAGCGCCCCGATGATGACGTTCCAGCAGTGCGTCCATGGCTCCGCGGTCCACCCAATCGGCCAGCAGCCCGCCGGAATCCCGCAACCGCGCAAGCAGCGGCGCGGCTTTCGGGCCGCGCAACCATGTGCGAATAGGAGTCGGGAACCCCATTTTCGTGCGGTAAACGATGTCGTGCGGCAGAAGGTCTTCCACCGCCCTCTTGAGGATGTACTTCCATTCCCTGCCGCGATGTTTTAGATGGGCCGGCACGCGAGTGGAAAACTCCACGAACGTATGATCGAGAAACGGCACGCGGCTTTCGATCGAATTGGCCATGCTCATCTGGTCTTGTTTCATTAACAGCTCAACAAGGTATGTTTTCTGGTCCGTGTAGAGCAGCCGGTCCAGCAAAGGTCTATCGGCGGCCGCGTTCCAATAAGACAGCCAGGATTGGTAGGCCTCGCCGCCAGGCCGCCGCAGCAATCCCCGCTGTTCCCCGGCCGGGAAAGCAGAGAACGAATTGTCCAGATACAACGATTCAAACGAATCGGCACGGCCGGCGAACGAGTGGCCCAGCTTGCGGCGCGCCGCGCCGGTCAGCAAGGAAGAGGTTTGTACCCATTGGCGAATCCGATTGCGAAGCGCCTGGGGAAGGATCCGATAGGGACCGCCTAACCGGCAATTCCACAAGTACATCTGATAGCGGCTATAGCCCGCAAACAATTCGTCGGCTCCCTCACCAGTCAGAACGACTTTCACATGGCGCGCGGCCAACTGGCTGACAAAGTGCAGAGAAACGCTCGAAGGCCAGACGATTGGCTCATCTTCATGCCAGATCAAGCGCGGGAGAGCGGAGAAAAAGTCGCCCATGGAAACAACGGTTTCCCGATGATCGGTGCCGAGAATGGCGGCCACCTGGGCGGCATAGGAAAGCTCGCTATACTGTTGCTCCTGATAGCCGACCGAGAATGTCTTCAACGGACCGCCTGTCAGTTTCCGGATGAGCGCCGCAATGGCGCTCGAGTCCACACCGCCGCTCAAGAACATTCCCAGCGGCACATCACTCATCAGCCGCATGCGGACGGTCTCTTCGAGCCTCTGCCGGCAATCGCTGATCCATTCGGCGTCCGAGCGTACCTCCGGAGTGGCCGGCGGCGCGGGGATCTCCCAATACTGTTGTATGTGGAGCCCTTGCGCGTCGAGTCGCAGCCAGTGGCCTGGCATCAACTTGTGAATACCGGCAAACAGGGTGCGCGCATCGCTGCTGTAGCCGAAAGCCAGGTGCTCGGCCATGAGTTCGGTTTCCAGCCGCGGGCTCACGGCCGGGTGGGCCAGAAGCGCTTTGATCTCGGAGGCGAACACAAACAGGCCGCCATCCCAGTAGTAATAAAACGGCTTGATACCGAGCCTGTCGCGCGCGCAGAACAGCGAACGCTCATCGGGGTCCCATAGCGCGAAGGCGAACATGCCGCGAAACCGGTCCACGCAGCCGCTGCCGTACTGTTCCCAGGCATGAAGAATCGTTTCGGTGTCGCAGTGACTCCGGTAGCAGTGGCCTGCGCGTTCCAGTTCCGGCCGCAAGCCGGCGTGGTTGAAAATCTCACCGTTGTAGACGATCTGGAGCCGCCCGGATTCGCTGGTCATCGGCTGCGCGCCGGCCTGAGACAGATCGATAATGCTCAACCGGCGATGTCCCAGCGCCGCATACGCATCTAGATAGGCGCCATCGGCGTCAGGACCACGGTGCGCGATCCGTTGCGTCATCCGGTGTAGCACCGCCTCCGGATAGCGCCGGATTCCTTCCGGGCGAAGTGATACGTAACCGCCGATTCCGCACATAAACGAGTTCGCCTAAAAAGGCTTCACACTCCCCTGGAATTTACACTACTGGGAAAGCGGAGTGTGGGCGGTGCCTTGGCGCTCGCTTCGTCCTGGGAAGCAAAGCGCTGAATCTCCTCGGCTGCAGTCAGTTCCAGCGCCACGCATAGCCCAAACAACGTGGGGAAAAAGCTTTGATAAGCAATGCTGGAAAACAAAGACGTTACCGTCAGGCTGGTAAGCGAGAGCAGAAGGCAGGCGCCAATCCGGTTGAGCAGGCGTAGATGATCGGCCGCCGCCGGCGAACTCGCTTGGCCCGTGGGGAGTTCCCATCGAGACAATCGCCAAACGGACCGCAAGGAGTAAAACAACGCAGCGCAAAACAGGATCAGACCAGGGAAACCGGTCTCGCTGGAGATCTGCGTCAAGGTGTTATGAGTCTCAAACCAGGCCGAACCAAGGTCATTGGCGAAGGCATCCGCCGAGGCGGGTTGGAAGTTGCCTGGCCCTACGCCGAACACCGGATGCCGCAGCGTCATCGCCACGCTGCGCTTCAGCAGCTCAACGCGCTGCGAGGTGGATGCCAAGGCCGACGCGCTCACAAGGTCGGTGGCGGGCTCACTATCGGCGGCGCGCTCACTGCTGAAAATCGTCGCGTACCGGTCCCTTAGCAGCGCGCTGGGCATGGCGATCACGAGAATCGCAGCCATCACTACTCCACCCGCGGCGAACCTAATCTTGTTGATAAGCGAGGCGCCTACAAAGGAAATGCAGGCGAGGGTGAAGACGCCAACCATGACCGCGCGCGATCCCGTCTTCATGATCAGGTACAACATCACGAAAATGCCGATGGCCGATATCAGCGGCCGGATCGACAGGCTGTTCGGCGAGTTCCCAAACAGGATCCAGAACGGAATGCTGACCAGCAGAACCTGCGCCAGATCATTTGAATTCCCCAAAAAACCTGTGCCCAGTGTCAACCGGCCGAGCTGGTCTGTGACACCGAATGTCATACACAAAAAAACGACAACAACCATGGACAGGACGATGGCATAAGCGGCATGGATGACGTTTCGGCTGCGTCGAATCGAGGTGACGATCAGAACAAATACCAGAAACGATTTCGTGTAGGCCAGCAACTGCGCTACGCTGCCGCCTCTCCAAAAGGCCAGGGGAACACAAATCGCCATCCACGCCAGGTAGAGAGTCAGAAAAACGCCTGCCGATGTTCGGAACAAGCGAAAAATCCCGCCCGATGCGACCGCAAGACATAGCGCCAATACCGAAATGATCAGTGGCAAATGAAGCGAGGACAGATAATAGTCTAGAATCCGGCTGTAGACGAGGAACAAAAATATCAGCAAAAACACCAAGCTGAGGCGTTGAGCGGCGTTTCCCGGAGGGGCCAGCTGCTGCGGCGCCTGCCTTGCCACGGCCGCTACCGCAAACGCCTTGCCGGCCGGCACGGGTGGCTGACCCATTTTGGCGTCCAACCTGGAACGAGCTCTCATTAGGAAGAAGCCTCCAATTGCAGAAACCTCAAATCCAGCATCAACGGCGTCCGCAGCCACTGGCTGTTATCCCGCCGCTCGGCCCGGTGCTCTTCAATCAGCTGGCCGGCGAACTCCATAGAGATAATGCCGCGCCGCCGCGGGCGGGCCGATAAAAGCGCAAAGGGCGCCGTCCGCGCCCCCAAACGGGCCAGAAACACGCGTGTTAGCGCTTCGGACGGCAGCTCCGTTTTGCGCGTGTTACCAGGAAGATGATCGGCAATAAACCCCTTGAGCGATATGCGAAGCCAGCGATTGAGTGGCACGCCGAAACCCATTTTCTTCCGGGAAAGAAGCGAAGCGGGAAGGAGGTCCCAAACGGCTTGAATCAAAATATGCATCCCCCCTCAACTCCGGCGGCAATGTGGCCGCCATCGACATTTCTGTCTGCTTTTACCAGCATGCCACATGTGAGGTTCGCCGTCGACTCTCAATCCGGTTGCGGGTCGAGCCGCCGGTGCGCCTGAATACCCGCTTCCGCCCTATCTACGGTACGGAGGGGCCGCCGCTGGCGGCCGGCTGCGCCTCGTTGCGGACGCCGGACGAGTGGGCTTCGGCCTCGGCCGGCCGGCGGCCGCGTACGGTAACTTCAAACCCTTCGGTGTCGATATCGGTCAACCCCAATTCGCGAAACCAGCCGGATACTTCGGCAGGTGTGTGTTTCCACTGATACCGCGGCGAGTACCAGTCAAAGGTATCCAGCAGGCGGACGCGCCACTCCGGATGTACCGACACGGCCGGCAGCAAAAGCGGCGAAAGGATGGCGCGCACCCAGGGCGGCTGTTTTCTGATCTGAATCTGGACCCAGCCGATAGGCACGCCAAGATAGCACAGATAATGCAACAGGCCCATCGGCATACGTACCGTCACGACGCGCAGCCCGTCGGCAATCTTGCCCTTCAGCCAAGCATGCGCACCGCGGAAGCCCGACATCTCCGGGGAACGCCATAAGTGATAAACCCACAAGCTCACCCGGCCGTTCGGTTTCACCAACCGCACCATGCTGCGGAACGCGTCATAGGTATTGGGGGTATGGTGAAGCACGCCAATGCTGTAGGTATGGTCGAAACTGGCAGGCCGGAACGGCATCTCAAGAATATTGCCCTGCACGACATGCACGAAAGGGTTATTGCGATTTTCCGCCCACGCGCGATTGGTGGCTAGACTCAGATCCAAGCCAACCACTTCCGCTCCTTCATTGGAGCCGACCACTTGGATATAGCGGCCCATTCCGCAGCCGGCTTCAAAAAAGAGCTGCCCGTTCAACTGCCCCGGTTTTGTATTGGTGCGCACATAGAAATGTTCTTCATTATCTCTTCGGCCCGTGACGCTGTACCGGAGCCATTGATAGCCAAAGCTGCGCTTGGTTTCCTGGTGCAGCGACTGAAAATGGGCGACTTTCTGAAAGTCCGGGTTCCGGAAGTGCTGGCCGTTGCGCGCGAAGAAGTCTGGGAAGTCGCCCGAGGCGTCGGGGTTGAATCGCGGTATGCCGCCAATGACCGGGTATTCGGCGCGGCAAGCCCCGCAACGTAAAATTCCTTCCATGATCTCGGTACGGTAACAGGCCACGCAATCGGGCGCTTCCGCCGCCGGCAGGGTCTCGTTCCGCAGTGCGCAAAACTGCGCGCAGCGAACTTGCTGGCGATGCCTGCGAAGATAGTCTGATTCGGGGTTGGTTTCCGTGGCAAGTACGGTGAGGTCCAAGGGGGTGTGTTGGCAGCTGGGGCAGGCCAACAAATCAACCAAGCGATTTTTCAAAACCACCTCCTTTCAACCAGGGTAGCATTTACACCTGCGGCGGCAATGTTACCATGAGAGCGTTTGCAGCCTGAAACCTCGCCGCCGGAACAATTACCTGATCCTAGCGAACCGTCCAAGACGAAAGGGCGCTTCCTTTATAATGCTTTATGGAGCTGGCTGGGCGTCGCTGTCAATCTCTTTGCCGGTTTTATTCTCTCACCCTACATCATCCGCAAATTGGGGCTGGAAGGCTACGGCATTTGGGCCCTGGTGTTCTCCATCACTGGCTACTACAACCTGCTCGATTTGGGCTTCCGTTCGGCCGTCGTACGATACACAGCCTACTATCGCGCCCGCGGCGAAAGCGAGCAGGTCAATGTTCTGCTCAACACAACGCTGGCGTATTTTTCGTGCATCTCGTTCTTACTAATCCTGGTTACTCTCGCGCTCGCGCCGCATGTCGGGACCTGGTTTCATATTTCCCCCCGGTTCCTTGCCCTATTTCCCAAGCTCGTGCTGCTGATCGGATTGAACCTCGCCATCGGCGTCACCTTCAACACTTTCACCGGTTGCGTGGAGGGGTTTCAGCGATTCGATATCTCCAACGGTATCTGGGTAGCCACTTTCAGTATTCGACATCCCGGTTGCGCCCTGCTTCTTTACATGGGCTACGGCCTGGTGGAAATGGCCGCGCTGGTTCTCTTTACTCAAATTCTCGCCTACATCTCCTATGCGGTCGCATGCAAACGTATCTTTCCGTCGCTGCGTATCGGCAGGCGCTACGTGGAGAGCGGGATGCTGCGGCGTACCGCCAGTTTTGGCGTTCATACCTTCGTCGCCGGTCTGGCCAGCCAGAGCCTGGACCAGACCCCTTCGCTATTGATCGGGCGCCTGCAATCGGTGGAACAGCTTGGCTTCTACAATCTCCCTGTGCGGCTGCTCCAGTATGCCGCTGAAGGCGTCTCAAGGATCGGCCTGATCGTCGCGCCGCGCGCCGCCGAACTCTTCGCGACCGGTCAAAAGGAGACCATTGGGAGGTTGGCCGTCTTCGCGAACCGTTACTGCCTTATCCTCTATGTCCCGTTTACGATCTTTTTGTTGCACTATGGTCCTGAACTGCTGCGCGTCTGGCTGAAAGAACGCGGTGCGGAGGTGGCGCTCCAAAGCGGCCCCTTGCTGCCGGTCCTGCTCGCCGGTACAACGCTGGGCCTGGCCGCGCAATTCTGCTCGAGTACTGTGCTGGTCGGCATGAGCAGACACCAGGTCTATAGTTGGGCCCTGGCTTGCGAGGCCGTGCTGAGCGTGGTTCTCATGATCTATGCCCTACCGGCGTATGGTATCTTTGGCGCGGCTGTCATCGCCTCTTCATTGATTCTCATCGTACGCGGCCTATTTGCACCGTGGCTGCTTTCAAATGTGCTGGAAATCTCCTTCTTTTCCTACATGTCGGGTATCTACAGTCGCCCGCTTTTGGCCGCTGTGCCGGTATGGCTGCTCGGCTGGTGGCTGCGAGCCTCTTTGCTCGAGGGACGCAATTGGAGTGAACTCTTTCTGGCCGGCGGAATGATTGCGGTCTTTTATTTCGGACTGGCCTTCTTCTTTTGTCTGGAGTCCGACCATCGCGACAAACTCCTTCGTTTCGGGCAGCGGTATCTGAAGGTAGGCGGAGGCGGCGCTTGAAAGGCGTCCTGTCGGCTGTCCGTAACCTGCTGGCGGTGTTTGGTTTGTTGATGGTCGCGGTCAACCTCACGCCGTTGACTCACTGGTGGGCGACAGCGTTGTCCGGGGATTGGAGCGAACCGCCCGGCGACGTGCTGGTCATACTCGGAGGCTCGGTGCTCGACAATGGAAAGATCGGCGGCAGTTCGTATTGGCGGGCAATCTACGGGGCACTGGCCTACAAACAAGGGGGCTTTCGTGAAGTGTTGATTTGCGGAGGCCGCGACGGCATCGTATCGATTTCCTCTCCCATGCGGGAGTTGATGGTTTCACTGGGTGTTCCCCCCGATCGCATTCGCATCGAGCAAGAGTCGGCTTCCACTCGCGAAAACGCACTCGCCGCGGCCGGAATTCTGCGCGACATGTCCGGCCGTAAGGTTCTTCTCACCAGCGACTATCACATGTATCGCGCGATCCGCGCCTTCCGCCGGGCGGGCATTGACATTAAGCCATGGCCATTCCCCGATGTGCGCAAGCGGTCCGGCTCCTGGATCAATCGCTGGTCGTGTTTTCAGGATCTGGTGCTGGAAACGGGCAAGATCGCTTACTATCAAACTCGCGGTTGGATGTAAGGGAACAAGCGGCAGATGCCAGGCTGATTCAGCGTAGCAACCGCCGGACCTCGGGAGCCGAGGACCCCTTTGGAAACCTCGCCACGGAGGTTGTGCGAAACTGAATTGATGGTGATCACCGGTGTTTATTATTGCCTCGGCCTGGTGGCCGGCGGCCTGCTCGTCTCCTACCTCGGACGCCCTTCGTTTGGGTTGCCATTCTACATCCTTGCCGCATTCTGTCTCTATTTTTTTCGCGATCCGGACCGCGTCACCCCGGCGGGAAATTACGCCATCTCACCGGCTGATGGGAAAGTGGTGACCGTAAAAAAGGAATCCGGCACCCTGACCCGCATCAGCATTTTCCTGAATGTGTTTGATGTGCATGTGAACCGGACCCCGATTTCGGGGCGTATCACCAAAGTGGACTACAAGACCGGGCAGTTTCTGGTGGCGAGCAAGGAAGAAGCTTCCGCCGACAATGAACAAAACACCGTGACGGTAGAGTCCGAGGACGGTACACGCGTAGTTTTCAAGCAGATTGCGGGACTGATCGCGCGGCGGATCGTGTTTTGGAAAAAAGTCGGCGATACCGTCAAAATGGGCGAGCGGATCGGGCTGATCAAGTTTGGCTCCCGGATGGATGTGCTGCTGGGGCCGGAGTGGGTGATCCGGGTGGAGGAAGGGCAGCGCGTGGTGGCCGGTGCAAGCATCCTGGCCGCGAGAAAGGACTAAGGCAAGTGGTACCGCAGTTGCGGCTCAAGGAACGATTGATCGATCCGAATTCACCGGACCGGCGTCCGCGTAAAGCTGCCTACGCGCTGCCCACGCTGTTCACGGCGGGCAATCTTTTTCTCGGCTACCTTGCGATTGTGAAAGCGTTCCAGGGGGCCATGGAGGCCACCAGCGGGTCGTTGGGTTATAACCGGAATTTTGAAGTTGCCTGCATCATGATTGGAGCCGCGGTGTTTCTCGATGGCCTGGATGGGCGCATCGCGCGGATGACCAATACCGTCAGCGATTTTGGCCGTGAGCTGGACTCACTGGCCGATGTGATCGCCTTTGGCGTGGCTCCCGGCGTGCTGGCCTGGGCCTGGGGCTTTCAATTCGTCAGCAGGGATTTGGACCCGCAGCTCCGCGAGCACCTCTACCGCGCTGGATATTTTGTGGTGTTCCTCTACATCATGTGCGGCGCTTCGCGGCTGGCGCGTTTCAACATTCAAGTGGACCCTCTGCCGACCAATCCGGGACGGCCCGGCCGCAAGTATTTCGTTGGGTTGCCGATCCCGGCGGCGGCAGCGATGGTCGCCTCATTGATATACGCCGCCGGTTCCACGCCGCTCCAATGGTGGCCGTTGTCAGTGGCCTGGCTGGCCTTGTTGGCTGCGCTGGCTTTTCTGATGGTGAGCGCGTGGCGCTACCGGAGCTTCAAGGATTTCAACATGGGCAGTCCACGCTCGCCCATCACGGCGGTCAAGCTCGGCGCTTTCATTTATGCGGTCTGGAACTACTCCCAGCTGGTTCTGTTTGTGATGTCGATCCTCTATGTGGGGAGCGGCGTTGTGATTCGCTTTGGCGGAATCCTGAAACGCAAGTTCCGGCCGAGCCCACCCAAGGACGCATCGCCGGCGAGAATTGGGGATGCCTCCTAAATCCCAGCCCGTAAAACGGAGATCCTCCCGGCGTAGTGAGCCTCTGTTGCCCCCCTGTGAGGAGGGCCGGGACGGTCCTTTGCGTGCCGACAAACGCCCGGAATCCTACCGGGTAACCATTGTTGGCGGCGAGACTTTACTGGGTGCGGAACTGCGGGATTTGTTGGTGGAGCGTATCCCCGGAATCTCGGTCAAGCTGGCCGGTAGCGAGGACGACGCGGCCGCCATTCTCACGGTGGTGGACGGCGAACCCGTGTGGATTA
>ORMF011688667.1_pt1 | contig 23060 bp, 21 predicted proteins | sample 1779871 | NCBI WGS metagenome assembly ORMF01 (sample SAMEA104232316, study PRJEB22302) | groundwater metagenome | biome: forest; feature: aquifer; material: groundwater | place: USA | collected 2011-08-07 | depth 5.4 m | reverse complement strand
TGCGTTCGCCGCCGATCCTGTTTGAGCCATCCCCGCTGGAGCAAGACAAAGAGAGAGCAAACAACTGACCAACAAAGCACGGTGGCTCAGTTTGGCGAAATCAACGATGAAACGACGACTGAAGTACACGCGTGACAAAGCTGCGCGCGCCATGATTAGGGAAACCTGGCGTCTTGAGTAATGAGCAGTCGGTGCTGATTTACGGGTCATTGTTTCCCTCCATGGTATGCGACATCTGTTAAGCAGAAATTCAACTTGACCTTCGTGGCATTCGGAGCTTCCACGCGGACCTGAACTCGCCAAGCGTTATGATTCTCTTGACGCCCTCTCGGAGAACTTCGTGATCGTCAACTATGAGTATTCTCTTCATCGTTACCTACTCATGCGCCGCGGTTTGCTTGCATTCAGGGACGTTATCAAATCTTACACTTGGTCCTGCGACTCGTCTGGTTCGCTGACTGGGATACGCACGGCAACCACAGTTCCTTGTCCTTCTATTCCGGTGATTTCGATTTGTGCGCTAATCAAATGAGCGCGTTCTCGCATGCCGAGCAGACCCAGCGAGTGCGCGGCAGACCTCTCGCTCTCTGTGATACCTATACCGTTGTCTTTGATCGTTAAGAGGAATTCACCGGCTGCCTGCTTCATCGTGACAGTTACCTTAGTTGCCTGCGCATGCCGCAGAATATTCGTCAGGGCCTCCTGAAGGATCCGGAAAACGGCAGTTGATTGCTCGCTGTTCAAATCGACTCTCTCCAAAGAGCACTCATACTGAACAGCCATCCCGGTTCGATTTTCAAACTGTAGTGCCTGCCACTCGATTGCTTCTCAATCCAGCATAGCCTTTTGCCAACGCGTCTGCGAGCTTTTCATTCCAGCCTTCGATTACCCGCTCAGCAACGAAAGCGCCGCCTTTGAGATACCACTCGGTGTGCGGAACAATTTCTATGCGGCCTGCCTGGGAAGGTTGTTGCCGCGAGGAGGGGAAGACAATGTGCGAACAAATTTCTATGTGACCTGCCGCCAAATACCGATCGGCTGAAGGAACAGCTTGTCTTAAAGCGTTTCTCGCTTCTTCTTCGCCGAGTGGATCGGAAACCACCCACACGCAAAATTCATTGTTCTTCAATCCCGTCTTGAAGTATGGAATCAAAATATCGAGCAGGTCTTCTTTGGTCTCGTAAAAGTGGCATAGGTGTGTGCCCCAGGGTACGTCGCCGATGACGGAAATACCGGTCTTGCGCAGCTCTCTTGCCATCGCGGGACTACCTCCAAACCGTGAGGACGACTTTCTAACGGGACGCGCCCGTCTGGTTAATACATAAGGAGCCTTCGCCACTCAAGCAATGATATCTTTGCTGATAAGAAACATCGATGGAATCAGGCCAAGCGTTAGTAGGAACGGTGTCATCATGACTGCACACCTTGAGTACTCTTCAACAGAGGCACCTCAGTTGGCGTCAATGGATCGGAGGAGCAGTTACGATTGGTTTGGAAACCGCTGCTTCCACTCTTCACAGAGGATAAACCGACGATTGCTCTGTTCGCTTACCTCATACTGCGAATCGCTTACTTGCTCGCTCGGCTCATGTTTCGCATGGAAGTAGAAGGGGGCGATGTGCTGACAGAGCTTAAGCCTCCGTATCTAATCTGCCCTAATCACCAGAGTTACATCGATCCACTTTTGCTCTGTTCTACTTATCCGCGCAGGGTCCTCCAAAACGTTTTTCATGTAGGAGCTGCGATGTACTTTACCAACTTCGTGATGCGTCGGCTGGCGCGATGGATTAACGTCCTACCGATCGACCCGGACGTGCAGTTGCTGCGCGCGATGCGTGCCGGGGCCGCGGGACTTCGTGCCGACAAGATTCTCAACATCTATCCCGAAGGCCAGCGCTCGTTTGATGGCGGTCTTCAGGAATTCAAGAAGGGAGCCGCAATTCTGGCGACGGAATTGAACATACCGATCGTACCGGTGGCCATAGATGGTGCATATCGCATCTGGCCGCGAAAGTCGTGGCGCTTTCGCCTGGCCAAGATCATGATGAGGTTCGGTGAACCGATAGGGGCACAAACGGTCGCGCCCGGCGAGAATGATGAGGAAATCATCTACGAGAAAGTGACGGCCTCTGTGAAAACTCAAATTCAGCGGATGCTTGATGAGATGCGCCGTAATAACGGCTGAACGATTCAATGAATGATCGGTTCTCCAAGACGCTGCGCTTATGCGGCTTTTACGGATAGCTCAGCCGGCTTCATCGGACGTGCAACAAACACTGGACAGGGCGCCTGACGTAAGACGCGATCGACAGTTGAACCAAACAGCTTGCCTAGGCTGAAACCGACTCCGCTCGCGCCCATGCATATAAGATCGATCTCTTTTTCTCTCGCGTAAGCCAGGATTTCATTCGCCGGCTGACCACAGCGCACGGCGGTTACTATATTGCACCATAGAAAAGCCTCTTTAGGAATTGCTCTCTGCAAACTACACGCGGCAATCTCATAGGAGCTTTCCTGCTCCGCACTCGACCAGGCGAGTTCGGCCTCTTCTGTCTTCTCCACATCGCTGATTACATGAAGTAGATGTACTTCAGCCTGATATTCCTGGGCTAATGAAACGCCATAGTTTAGCGCCAAATCTGCGTCGGAGGAGGCGTCATACGCAACCAGCAGACGACGCAGATCGATTTCGCTTGTCGTTAGACCGGCCCACTCGCGTTCGCTTGGATGCGTAACCAGCACCGGACACGGCGCGGTCCGAGAAACGGTTTCGGCTGTGGAACCAAGCAGCGCCGCAGCGTGAGGCCGTCGCCGGGAACGCATAACAATTAAGTCAGCGCTTCTTTTGGCCGCTTCGGTTGTGATTGCTAAGCCTTTGTCGTCGCCTTCTGCGAGAACGGCTTCCCAATCGAGGGCCCTCATCTCATTTGCATCCATGTGCGTAAAGAGTGATTGTTCGAACATTCGTGCTGCTCGTGAACTGTTGGCCCACTCTACAATGGAGCCTGGTTGCCGGCAATACAGAAGCATCAACTTCGCCTCGTAAGCGCAGGCGAGCGCTATTGCATATCGCAGCGCTTCGCCTGATTCCGTGGTCAAATCTGTGGGACAAAGTATGCGTTCCAGTTTAATCATCGCAGATCCCTCCCTTTGTTTTGTGCCCGCCTACCACCAAAGAGACTGGTAAACCAGTTATCCTTTACCGGCGACTCAGCGACGTGAGTTTCTTTGGCTTTAACAAAATCTGGCGTCGCGTGACGGCCGCTTATTCGATCTATGTGAATGCGATATGAAACGGGCGTACAAGAGTGTGGCGTATCCTGATGGTCTTCACAGACGCACGCGGGTTCCCACCACCAGGCTGACCGTTTTTGCAGAAGCGCGAGAGCTTCCTGACGTGCGAGTTTGTATTGAGGAAGATCGGGTAACTCCTCGTAATGGCCAAAAACGATAACGCTCATCCATTCTTCTCGACTGGTCACTTCATCGATTTCTACGCAGACAAGCGGGTTGGCACGCATCCATTCAATTTTTTGACCGATGGTGCTGATGGCATAGAGATGATCATCATCGTAGGCAAAATAGATCGGCACGACATACGGCTGGTTATCACGCGTGCACGCCAACCTGCCGACACTCGTATCCTTCAGGGCCTGGCGGCATTCCGCTTCAGTCATGTTGTGAATAAACATCTCCCGCAACCCCAGACGTGAACGGTGATTGCACCAATACTCCTGAACCAAAACTCGCAATCACCGTTCCGCCGTCAACCGCTAATTCAGCGGTGTTTTCGCTGACATTTCACCCCTGATTTTCCCAGTAATGGGTAAAGCTACCCATTGCTTGCGGGAAAGCCCTCAACCCCTAAATTCTTCATAAATTCTTAACGGTGTAACGCTTCACCGTTGCTGATTTTCTAAGGATTCTCAGAGAATTTTCGCCTTCTGGGTGCCATGGTAGGCACATTCGTTGCGTCCGATTAGCTTGAATTCTTGAGTTGCCCGATGAGGTGAGAGTAATGACATCGAGTGGTGCCAAAACGAGATTGGAAAGAGTGGGTGAAGTTCGTATTTCAGCCGGCTCGGTGCTCCTTAGCGGCGAGTTGTTGGTGCCAGATGAAGCTACTGGAATTGTCTTGTTTGCACATGGGAGTGGAAGCAGCCGCTTCAGTCCGCGCAACCAATACGTTGCCCGTGTAATTCGAGAGGCCGGAGGGGGAACCTTGCTGTTTGACCTGCTCACCAGCGATGAAGAGGCCATTGACATGCAGACTCGTCATCTGCGTTTTGACATTTCGCTTCTTGCGCGTCGGCTTGTGGATGTAACGAGCTGGCTTGGTCGGGTAAGCGGAACAAATCAACTGCGCTCCGGCTACTTTGGATCGAGCACCGGCGGGGGCGCCGCTTTGGTTGCGGCCGCCGCGCTGGGCGAGAAGGTTGGCGCCGTCGTTTCGCGGGGCGGCCGACCGGATCTTGCCGGAGATGCGTTGCCGCTGGTTAAAGCACCGACGCTTTTGATTGTTGGCGGACGGGACTACCAGGTCATTGAAATGAATCGGCAAGCGCTCGCTCGACTACGATGCGAGAAAAAGTTAGAGATTGTGCCCGGCGCTACTCACTTGTTTGAAGAACCCGGCGCGCTTGAAGAGGTTGCTCGTTTAGCAGGTGCCTGGTTCGCAAAATACTTGTCCATTTGATTCCAAAGTAGGGAAAGAAAAAAGTGCAGCAGAGTCACACGAAAGAATGCGCTCATACAGCCTGCCATTGTCGGGCACGGGCTGGCACTAATTACTGTAGTGAAGAATGCGAGAAGGCTCGCGATGAAACCGACTGTAGTTGCGGCCATCCGGAGTGTCAGGCGAGGGGGTGATCGATTCGGAGGAGAAGGAGATGGAGATGCAATTCAGAAACAGGATCGATGCCGGCCGCCTACTGGCAAAGAAGCTTGACGCTTATGCCGATCGCTCGGATGTAATCGTGCTCGCTCTTCCGCGAGGTGGCGTGCCTGTTGGTTACGAGGTAGCCAAGGCGCTCAATGCTCCACTCGATGTGTTTCTGTGCCGCAAACTCGGAGTGCCTGGGCACGAGGAACTGGCAATGGGCGCGATCGCCAGCGGCGGAGTGCGTGTGTTGAACGATCAAGTGGTCTCTTACCTGGGAATTTCCGATCAAGTGATAGATCTTGTCGCCCGTGAAGAGCAAAGGGAGTTGGAGCGGCGAGAGAAACTCTATCGCGGCAATGAGAAGCCGCTCGACGTTCGCGAGCACATCGTCATCCTCGTAGATGATGGGCTGGCGACCGGCTCTACCATGCGGGCTGCGGCAACGGCACTCAAGCGTCAGCAACCGAAACAAATTATTGTCGCTGCGCCGGTCGCGGCTAGGGAAACCTGCGATTCCTTCAAAGCTGACGTGGATTCAACATGCGTCTGCGTCATGAGTTCCGAGCCGTTTGATGGGGTAGGACGCTGGTACAGAGATTTTTCCCAGACCACCGATGAAGAGGTCTGTTATTTGCTGAAGCACGCGAAACAACCTGCGCGGCGATTAGTCGCTTAGCAGTTGGCGTGCGTTAGGTGCAATCAGAGAGGAGCTGAAGTCATGCTGGAGGAAGCCACACTGCTGTTGACTGACGTCGTGCGCGAAGCCGCGCATCCCCTCGTGGGCGAGCGCGAAGATTACGATCCGTTGGTGAAAATGATTGGCGATGCTCGCTTAGTGCTGATTGGCGAAGCGTCCCATGGCACTCATGAGTTTTATCGAGAACGAGCGCAGATTACCAAGCGGTTGATTGATGAGAAGGGTTTTAGCGCAGTTGCCGTCGAAGCCGACTGGCCCGACGCGTATCGCGTGAACCGTTATGTCAGAGGGGCGAGTGACGACGCCGACGCGACCGACGCTCTCAAAGGCTTCAAGAGATTTCCCGCCTGGATGTGGCGCAATGCCGATGTGCTCGATTTTGTCGGATGGCTACGCACTCACAATGATAACTTGCCAACTGATGTTCCTAAAGTCGGCTTTTACGGTCTCGACCTCTACAGTCTGCATACCTCGATCGAAGCAGTGCTCACTTATCTCGACAAGATCGATCCAGAAGCCGCGCAACGAGCGCGCAGCCGCTATGCGTGCTTCGATCACTTTGGCAAGGACGAACAGTCTTACGGTTACGCGACGGGAATGGGCATAGCTGAATCGTGCGAGGAAGAAGTCGTCCAGCAACTCCTCGAGATCCATCGCCGTGCCATTGACTATGCGCGGCGCGACGGTCGAGTTGCTATGGACGATTTATTCTATGCCTGGCAGAACGCGCGGCTGGTGATGAATGCCGAACGCTATTACCGCTCGATGTTCCGTGGGCGTATCTCATCCTGGAACCTACGCGACAGTCACATGGCGGAAACGCTCGATTCGCTGCTGAATTATCTCAGCAATCAAAATCCGCAGGCGAAGATCGTCGTCTGGGAACACAACTCGCATCTGGGCGATGCTCGCGCGACATCGATGGGCAAAGAAGGCGAATGGAATGTAGGCCAGTTAGCGCGCGAACGCTATGGACATGATGCTGTGTTGGTTGGACTGACGACATATAGCGGTACGGTGACCGCAGCATCGAATTGGGATGCACCGGCAGAACGTAAACGCGTCCGGCCTGCGCTGCCTGGCAGTTTTGAGTCGATTTTTCATGACGCTCGCTTTCCTCGTTTCCTGCTCACGTTACGGAACGACCGGCAAACTGCTGATGCTATGCGCGAGCCGATGCTGGAACGCGCGATCGGTGTAATCTATAAGCCCGAAACAGAACGTCAGAGCCACTACTTTCGCGCCCGGCTTTCCGATCAATTTGACGCGGTGATCCATTTTGATGAGACGCGCGCGGTTGAACCGCTCGAACGAACAACTGAATGGGAAACGGGTGAAGTGCCCGAGACATTTCCAACCGGGATCTAAGAGGAGGTTTTATGCAAACGACAGAAATAACCAGAACCGAATGGCCGTCATTCTTCGATAGCTTTAGCCGTAAACATCAAGGGTGGCTAGCGACCCTTGAAATCCTGGGACCTGACATCGGCGCCCAGGTTGAAGAACGCGAGCTCGCCTTTGAAGGCATCACCGATGAATCAAATGAGGCGCACGGCAATACGATTATGATCATGGCCGGCGGCAAAGCCGACGATCATGTGACTCACACGATCAGCCGACCGACGGAAGTTAGTCTGGAACAGACTGATGAAGGCGCTGATGCCGCGCTGGCGATTAAGTCCGAGGATGGTGTAACGGCTTTGCTGCGATTTCGATCACCAATGCTGCCGGAGATGGTTGATGCGATGATGTGAATTGCTTGAGGCCGTGGCCGCCGTTAGCGCTAAAAGGGTTTCAACTTGGAAGGTTGTTGTCCTGGCGACGAATCGACGCTCTATTGTCAGAGCGAGACGGCAAATCGTGTAATTTGAAATATTCCTCTTCCTTAGTCTGGTCTTTGCGAAAGCCTGTGCGCGCCAGGATGTCTTTGACATTTTGAACCATGCGCGGATGACCACACGCGTACGCGATCGAGTTAGTGTGGTCCATTCCAAGCTTGTCAGCGTGTTTGCGCACGATATCCTCGACACGTCCGGTCTCGCCTTTCCAGTTGGGTTCTTCCCACGGTCGGCTGATGGTTGGTACGTACGTAAGTGATCCCGCTTGTGATAAATCATCGAGTTCGGCGAGATAAGGACCAAAGTCCGCAACACGACTCGCACCGTGAATGACAAGAAACTGATCGTCCGATACGTTTCCCCGCCGCCGCTCAATTTGCTGAGTTCTCAGAATGCTGACGAATGGCGCGACGCCGGTGACGGTGGCGAGCATCAAGTGTCGCTTGACAATAGGCGCAAGAATAAACTGGCCTACGATCCGGCGGCGGATCAGAATGCGCGATCCGACTTTCAGTTCCCACAGCTTTGGAGTTAGGTCGCCTCCTGGCACCAATTCGACAAAGAACTCAAGGAGTCGTTCACCGGGCGACGAGACGACCGAGTAAGGCCTTTCGATGATATTTCCATCAGCAACGACGCCAATAGTCGCGTACTGACCGGCGATGAATGTGGGTTGTTCGACGGGTAAAAACCGGAACACCGCGAGACTCGCAGTTACGTCCCTCCTTTCGATCAACTCAGCCGGGTAGTGTTCGGCCTTCACCATGAATATCTAGCGATCATAAACAACAACAATTGTTCCCACCGGCGTCATCTCGCTTACTTCCTTCGCCGCGAAATTTGGAATGCGGATGCATCCATGACTATCCGGGTAAGTTCTGATGAAAGGGCTGCCATGAATAGCAATGCCATTGAAGATGTAATTGGGATAGTAGAGCAAGCCAAGTCTGCTTAAACGCCAGCCCTCGATTTTGCGCAGAACGATAAACTTTCCACGAGGGGTGTGGGCACGTGCCCACTTCCCATCGTCCATGTAAAGCTCATCGCTGCCCGTGCAAACCGGTAGGATCTTCGTGGCTTGACCTCGATCGTCGATGATCATCAAGACTTGGCGCGTAAGATCGACTTCAACGTGTGGATAGCTTGAATCACGAGGCTCGGGGCGGGCAGCCGACCTTAGAGCTTCGAGTTCGTCAGCCGTCAGCTTTCCCGTGCGATTGCGGCCTTCTATTTTTTGAAAAGCAATCAGTGCATGCTTGGAGTCGCCATCGAACACGCCATCGATTGGCCCGGTCCAATAGCCCAAGTCAGAAAGTCGCTGTTCGGCTTCCATGATTTCGGCCGACGTCGGGCCTTGCTTCGATGTCTTTCCAATAGAGTTCTGAGTAAGTACGAGCGCTAAAAAGATCAGCAGCACCGCGATAAGAAGGCGAATCGCAAAGTGTAACCAGGCGTGATGAGCGTGGTGGTCTAATGTGATTGTCCCGCGCATTGGTAACGAGACCATCCTTTCACCTCGTATGCTGCAATGTTTGTACCGCTGCGCAAACGCCGGATCATTCAATTGTCGGAGCAAATGGTTTATCTGGACCGCGTTTTTGGGCGCTTTTCCACAAACGAATGCGAGGGTTTGCGCACTGTGAAAAGACCCTCCACCTCACCCAAATTGCCTTGGCAGGAACCACTATTCTTTGGTGATTGAAACGGCCGTGACTTTGTATTCGGGCGTCTTAACGTAACGGTCTCGATGAGGACTGGTAAGAAAGTTAAGGAAGGTGTTTGGATCGTGAAAGGTAGCAAAGGGCTCAGCCGGTTTCACGTTCGAATCTATTCTGAGAGGTAAGATAGCTTCACCATAATGACTTCGAACTCGCACCCGCTCGCCGGTCTTAAGCTGTAGCCTTTCAGCATCATCAGGAGCGATGTCCAGGTAATCGGTTGGCAGTAACTCCAAGTTAGCGGTGCGGCGCGTCATCGTGCCGGCATTGAATTGGTAAAGCGTGCGGCCAGTGTTTAGCAAAAATGGAAACTGTTCATCTGTCACTTCCTTGGTCGGGCGATAGGGAATACGACGAAGCGGCGTGGTCTTGCCGTGACCGAAGGTTTGGGAGTGCAGGATTTCCAAACCTGGATCGGCTTCGTTTAGACAAGGCCACTGGAGGCCGTGCTTCTCCAGGCGTTCATAAGTAATCCCTCGGCCGGCGGGCCACACTGAACGAACTTCGTCCCAAATCTCTTCCGCCGACGAGTAGTGGAACGCTCCGCCATGGCCCATCGCACGCGCAATGGCACAGATAATCTCCCAGTCTGATTTGGACTGACCGACGGGCTCGATAGCCTTGCGAACTCGCTGAATGCGACGCTCGGCATTCATGAACGTGCCGTCTCGCTCAAATGATGAGCAGACCGGCAGAAAGACCGAAGCAAGGCGCGCCGTCTCGTTCATAAACATGTCTTGGACGATAAGGAGATCGAGCGATCGAAGCGCTTGTTCCGTCGACTTGGCGTTTGCATTCGTAAGCAACACGTCATAGCCGATAGCCCAAAGTGCTTTCAACTTTCCGGCAGCGGCTGCGTCCATCATCTCGATCATGTTCAAACCGCGCTGGGTTGGAATTGGTGAGCCCCAAAGTTTTTCAAAAGCTCCTTTAGCGTCATTTATCGAAACACTGCCTGTGAGGATTCCGGGATCGCAGCCCATGTGCGCGGCTCCCTGCACATTGTTCTGACCGCGTAGCGGATTGATGCCCGTTCCTGGTTTGCCGATGTTGCCGGTTAGCAGTGCAAGATTGACGAGACACATGACGCCTTCGGTGCCTTGGGTGTGCTCGGTCACCCCCAAGCCGTGGAAGCACATGGAAGGTTTTTCTTTCGCATACAGCCGCGTTGCCCGACGAATCGATTCCGCATCCACTCCGCAGACGTCGGCAATTTTCTCCGGCGGGAAGTCACGAATAAATTGCCGGAACTCATCGAACCCAGTAACTCGCTTATTGAGGAACGCTTCATCGTGAAGAGATTCATCGACGATCGTGCATGCCATCGCGTTGAGCAAAAGAATGTTCGTGCCCGGCCGCGGACGAAGATGAATCGCAGCGTACTGAGTGAGTTCGATCGCACGCGGATCGATTACGATCAACTGCGCGCCCTTCAAAGCTGCCTGCTTAATACGCGCGCCGATAATTGGATGGTTCTCGGTCGAGTTGGTTCCGCAAACGAGAATCGTGCGTGCTCTCTCAATGTCATCATACGAATTAGTCGCCGCGCCCGCGCCCAGCATCAGCTTCATCGCGGCGGCTGTCGGCGTATGGCAGACGCGGGCGCAGCAATCGACGTTGTTTGTGCCGATAACGAGGCGAGCGAACTTCTGCGCGAGATAAGCCTCTTCGTTCGTTCCGCGAGCGGAACCGAGAATGCCAACGCTGTCCGGCCCGTGTTCATTGATAATTCGCTGAAACTTCTCAACGACAAAGCTGATTGCTTCATCCCATAACACGGGCTGCCAGTCCCCATGCTTCCGAATCATGGGCTCAGTGATTCGATCGGCCGCAGAGACGAAATCGAACGAATACCGCCCTTTGACGCAAAGATGTCCGCGACTGACAGGCGCATCGAGCACTGGCTCAATTGAAACCAATCGATCTTCCTTCGTGCCGACTTTCATCTCGCATCCAGTGCCACAATATGGGCAGGTGGTTCTGGTCCACTGCGTCGGCAGGCCGCGCGCGAGAATGGATTTATCTTCCAGCGCTCCTGTTGGGCACGTGTCGACGCACGCGCCACAACTTACGCACGAACTCTCGCGCAAGTTCGTCTGCGAATCCGGCACAATTCGGGTTTCGTGACCTCGGTTGACTATTTCCCAAACCAATTGTCCCTGCACTTCTTCACAGATGCGCACGCAGCGATAGCAGAGAATGCACTGCGACATGTCAACTTGGATGTAAGGATGCGAATCGTCGAGGAGTTCGGCGTGATGGTCTCCATCAAAGTCTGTTTCGCTTAATCCATATTGGAGCGACTGACGATGAAATTCTTTGTCGGGAAAGCGAGTGAACATATCGGCGGGATGATCCTGGGCCAACATTCGCAACAGCATCTTGCGCTCGCGCTCCAGCGCCGGTGTGTGCGTCGAGATCACCATTCCATCGGCAAGTTGATTATTGCAAGAGGTCAATGGATGCGGCCGGCCTTCAACCTGCACCAGACACATGCGGCAACTGCCGATTGGTTTCAAACGGGGATCGTGACAGAGCGTGGGAACATTGATGCCGACTGATTTCGCGGCGTCGAGAATAGAAACGCCTTCCGCGAATTCGTGAGACTGGCCGTTGATGTTTGCGCGAATCAATTTCAAGTTGCTTTAAGGACGAACCGGATTACCTTTTGACTTAGTGGTTTTTGGGAACAGGTCGCGCGCTCTTTTCAGCAGCGCTCTCGCCCAAACAAATTCAGTCGCCAGAATCGCGAGTCCCAGCGGTATGACAATGAACGCGGGACCGGGCAGCACGAGCATCGCTATGCCGACCAACAGTACGGTGGAGCCAACGACCCCAACCACAACTCGCCGCAAGCGGCTAAGACTATTCGTCCATCCCAAAAGGCCAAAGTTTCCTTGCGGCGAGGTCGCAACGGCCAGCCTGCTATAAGTCTCAGCAACTCCCCAACTCAACAACACGGCGCCGGCGACCCAGGCAAGTCCGAGTGTGTCCGGCGATTCCAATCCCAACAAGAGACGCAGGCCCGGCACAAACACAGTCAACACTTGCACGGCGAAACACAAGACAACTGTCAGGTGCAGGGCGATGTTCATCCGCGGCACAGTGAGTATGCGGCGCGCGGGATAGGCCATGACGAGTTGGCTGAGCGTCGCATAGAGAAAGAGCAAAGTACGTGATGCTTCTTTGCCGTAGCCATAGCGCGGAAGCAGGGCTAGCAGCAACCCGCCGATGAGCGCAGAGAAGGCCCCAGCGATGAAGACGAAACGCAGCGACGCTGTATCAAGTAGTGGGGCATGAGGATCGCGTGGTCGTTGCCTCATCAGACCATGGTTCCGATCCAGTGAGAGCGCCAGCGCGGGGGGCCCATTAGTGATCACATTAATCCAGAGAAGTTGCATGGCGGTCAGCGGAAGCAGCAGTCCGCCCGTGGTATCGCGCAAACCAAGGAGGAACGATCCGACCGCGCCCACCACCACGATCAGCGTCAGGGCCAGGTTGGCGCAAAAGAGGAACCGAATAAACTTCTGTATGTTCTCGTAGATGTTGCGGCCTTCCTTGATCGCGGACACGATCGTCGCAAAGTTGTCATCGAGCAAAACCAGATCGGCTACTTCGCGCGATACGTCGCTGCCGCGCTGGCCCATCGCCACCCCGACATCCGAACGCTTGAGTGCTGGCGCATCATTAACACCGTCGCCGGTTACCGCTACAATCTCGCCGTTGGCTTTAAGCGTTTCTATTAATCGGAGCTTGTCTTGTGGCGCTACGCGCGCAAAGATGTTCGCTTCTTTCACTGCATGGCTAAGCTCTGCGGGCGACAGCTTCGCCAAATCAAGTCCGCTGATAACCCGCCCTGGCGAAATGCCGACTTCGTTTGCAACGGCGACGGCGGTCGCGGGATGATCGCCAGTTACCATCACAACTCGTATACCAGCTTCACGCGCCTGCCTGATCGCCTCCGGGACTTCCACACGTGGCGGGTCCCAAACCAACGCCAGACCAAGAAAAGTTAGTTCGTCATCGCCTTCGCCTGCGCGCCGTGCCAGACCCAGCACACGGAGTCCTTCCAGGGCATACCCTTCGGCTTTCTCTTCCCAACTGCGGCGCTCATCATCCGACAACCGACTTCGCTGTAGCAGAACTTCCGGTGCGCCTTTCAAATAACTAATCAGCGCTCCGCCTTCTGCAACCGAAACGCGCATAAATTTGTTTACACTGTCGAAAGGCAAGACGCTCTGGCGCCGACATTCTCGAGTAATCTCCCCGAAATTCAGTCCGTGACTTACTGCATAATCAAGCAGCGCCAACTCCATAGGATCGCCGGCATTAGTGCCGTGCTCGGCGTCGTTCGCTAACGCCATCGCGCGCAGCGCGAGTGCAGTGTCCGAGGCGTCGATGTCCTTGACGCGCATGCGGTTTTCCGTAAGCGTGCCGGTCTTGTCGGTCGCGATCACGGTCACTGAACCGAGCGCTTCGACCGCGCTCAGTCTACGGACTACGGCCTTCTTTCGCGCCATCCGCTCGACACCCAACGCTAGCGTCAGCGTCAGAACGGCCGGCAGACCTTCAGGAGCTGCGGCTACCGCAAGGGCGACCGCAAACAACAGCACGTGACCGACCCTGGAGAAGCCTTCAACAAAAACTCCGCCGATCGCGATCGCGCCTGCGAGCAAGAGAATCCAGCGCGCGATCTGTGTTCCAAACGTCTGTAACCGTCGTTCCAGCGGTGTGTTATCTGCTTCAATCGCGCCAATCATTACTGCCAGACTGCCGGCAGCGCTGGCGGCGCCGGTGCGACTGATTTCCAAGTAGCCCTTGCCGCGAATGAGCAAAGTGCCACTCAGAAGTTCGTTCTCTATCACCTTTTCAATCGGTAGCGACTCGCCGGTTAAGACAGACTCGTCCACCATCACGCCTTCGGCGCTAATCAGATTTCCATCAGCCGGAACGCGATCGCCCGCTTCAATGCGGACAACGTCGCCGGGAACGATTTCGACCGACGGCAAATGGATCAATTGTCCATCGCGGCGGACCCAGACAAACGATTCCGCGAGCGCCTTCAGGCGTGTCAACGCAGCTTCGGCTTTGCTTTCCTGATAAACGCCGAGCCCGGCATTAAGCAGCAGGATCAGCGCGATCGCGAACGACTCGAGTGGCCAACCTGAATGTGCCCCGACCAACCAGATCGTTAGATCGACACCCAAGGCGAAGAGCAGAATGTAGATCAGAGGACTGCGAAATTGATCCACAAAGCGTCTCCACAAGGGAATCGGCGGTGTCACCGGCAAAACGTTTGGGCCATGCTGTTTCAGTCGGACCTGTGCTTCCGCGCTCATAAGCCCGGCTGGCGGCATCGTGCTGTTAGACACTTGGTTCGTCATATTCTTGTTCTAGCGTTTCGCATCGTGAGTTAAGCGGCATCCTTTATGCCATCACCGTAGGATGAGCTTTGCTGAATCCGGACTCGGAAAGAGCCCCAATTCTTGCGCGTTTTTGCGTGCCCATTGCGTACTTTTGCTCACTCTAAGAAGACCTCTCTTCGAGACCTCGCAATTTTCTGGTCTTCTCAATAGGTATGATGCTTGCCCTGTAATTGTTGAGTTTCCCGAACTGCAAAAACAGTAGATTTGGGGAACTGCGGAGGTGAGTTATGAAACTGCTTATTGCCTATGATGGTTCTAAGTGCGCCGACGCTGCATTGGATGATCTGACTCACGCGGGTTTACCGGAAAAAGGCGAGGCACTGGTGATGTCAGTCGCCGAAGTCTGGCTGCCACCGCCGCCACCTTCGTCATATGAAATCCTTGAGATGGCCACCACGGCCAAGGGTCCGCTGGGTCTCGAACGAAAGTATATGGCCGGTTCTCAGGCTGTTAAGGACGCTGATGGGATGGCCGCTAAAGCTGCAACTCGATTTCAGGCGAACTTTCCGAAGTGGAAAGTAAAGCACGAAGCTGTTTGGGGTTCGCCGAATTGGGAACTGTTTGCGAAGGCGGAAGAGTGGAAGGCGGATCTGATTGTCGCCGGTTCTCATGGCCGCTCGGCGTTGGGCCGCTTATTTCTGGGAAGCATTTCCCAGTGGCTGCTCAATGAGGCTCGTTGCTCAGTACGCGTCGCGCGCGGCAAGGTAGACGAACCGGATTTTCCAGTCCGCTTATTGCTGGCGCTCGACGGCTCACGCAGTTCCGAAAGAGCGCTTGAGCAGATCGCTGCGCGCAATTGGCCCGCTAAGAGTGAAGTGCGCGTGGTCACAGTCGATCAACCGCTGGAACTGACTTATGTGGGTGGCATGGCGCCACCACTCAGACAATCGGTTGAGTCATTCAATAAAACCGAGCACAAAAAGTCGCAGCGATTCGTCGAAGCCGCAGCCAGAAAACTGAAGACCGCGGGTCTGCGGGCGACGGCTGACGTATTTGAGGGTGATCCGAAGAATATCCTGGTCCAGGTCGCCGAAGAATGGCGGGCCGACTGCATCTTCGTTGGCGCACCGGCTTGACCAACCGATTCGAACGGTTCCTACTCGGCAGCACGGCTGCCGCAGTCGCCGCGCGCGCACATTGCTCAGTCGAAGTTGTTCGCACGAGAAGACGCAAACGAAAAACAAATGGCAATGGCAACCGAAACTAACAACATTCCAGCGATAGAGTTTCGCGGCGTGTCGCTGAGCTTCGACGAGAAGCGAGTCTTAAGTGACATCAATTTCAAGTTGGAACGCGGCGAGATGATTTTCATAACTGGTGGGTCGGGTTCCGGCAAGTCAGTGTTGCTGCGGTTGGCCATAGCATTGGAGCACCCGGACAGTGGACAGGTTCTCATTGAAGGGCAGGATGTTGGGTTGCTCAGCGAAGTTGAGTTGCTTGATTTGCGCGGCAGTCGCATGGGCATCGTCTTTCAGGAGGACTCACTTTTCACCGGATTGAGTGTTTACGACAACGTGGCTTATCGACTGGTCGAACATGGAGTGAAGGACGACGAAACCGAAAAGTCCGTGATGGAAGTGCTGCGTTTTGTCGGGCTCGATCAGGACTCCGAAAAGCTTCCCGCTGAGTTATCAGGTGGGATGCGGCGGCGTTTGGAAATCGCGCGCGCCCTCATCGGCTGGCCGTCGATTATGCTTTTCGATGAACCGGCTTCCGGTCTCGATCCGCTGACGGCGATTCAGGTGCTCGATCTTATTGTTCGCGCTCGTGATGTGTACGGAATTTCGTCGCTGTACGTGACCAAGAAGCTTGACGAAATACCATACCTCGCCACGCATCGCGCAATACAATCCTCGAGCGGCGTGATTATTGAGGATGCAACGTCGAAGACAGCTCCACGCACGCGGGTCATGGTGCTCGATGAAGGTCGCATTGCGTTTACTGGCAGCGTCGCCGAATTTGAGACCAACCCCCTGCGTGCTGTGGCGCGTCTAACGCACGCCGACAACGGTACTGAAATCTCGGACTTTCCCGTCGCAGACCCATGGGACAAGACGCGCCGGCCGCGCGAGCGAATCCTGTGATCAAGCTCGCCGGTTCGCTTCGGCTTCGGCAGGGTTTCGTCAGTCGTGTTAACACCCGATCCGTCATCACCTAGACCCAACCAGTCGGCTGCAAATAGTCCGTCTTCGCCCGCGCCTATTCAACAGCCAGTCGGCCTGACTTCAGTTGAAGCGAGAAATCGCCTTACGCAAATTGGGCCAAACGAACCGGCGGCCTCCCGGCGCACCGCTACTGTCTTTCAGCTCCTGCTTCTGTTTGCCAATCCGCTCGCGATCATCCTGCTCGCAGCCAGCGCCATTTCCGCCGCACTGGGCGAAGTTCTCAACGCTTCGATCATCGTCCTGATGGTTTTGTTGAGCGTGGCGCTGAACTTCATCCAGACCTTTCGCTCGCAGCGTGCCGTCGATCGCATTCGCAAGGAAGTTGCTCCCACCGCCACCGTTTTGCGAGACGGAAAATGGATTGAAATACCGAGACGTGAGGTGGTTCCGGGCGATGTAATCAGACTCGCAGCGGGTGATCTGGTGCCCGCCGATGCCGACCTGGTTCAAGCACGCGATCTACATGTGCAACAAGCGGCGCTTACGGGCGAGTCGCTGCCGGTAGAGAAATCTGCCCTTGATCTTGAATCAACCGAGCGGCCAGACGGCGAGGACGGTCACAGGGTATTTCTGGGGACCTCTATCGTCAGCGGCACCGGAACAGCAACTGTCACGGCTACCGGAAAGAACACCACCTTTGGCGACATCGCCACCCGGCTCGCTGCCAAGCCACCAAAGACGGAATTCGAAAGAGGCACCCGACAGTTTGGTTTGCTAATTATGAAGACGACCATTCTGCTGGTGCTCTTCGTTCTGCTCATCAGCGTCGTTCTGCATCACAACTTTATGGAGTCGCTGCTGTTCGCAGTCGCGCTGGCAGTTGGCTTGACGCCGGAGTTTCTGCCGATGATCACGACGGTTACTTTGGGCCAGGGCGCTGTGCACATGGCCCGCAAGAAAGTGATCGTCAAGCACCTCGAAGCGATGCAGAACTTTGGCAGCATCGACGTTCTTTGCAGCGACAAGACGGGCACCCTAACGAGCGGGGAGATGGCCCTTGACCAGCACGTCGATCCCTTTGGCAATCCGGCGGAGCGAGTGTTCTTGCTGGCCTATCTGAATAGCCTGCACGAAACCGGCGTCAGCAACCCGCTCGATAAGGCAATCAAGGAGCGACACAACAGTAACCCGCTGGATACGGCAGTGCTGCACCACGATCGCCCGGACATTCATGAGTATCGGAAGATCGATGAGATTCCTTTTGACTTTGAAAGGCGTCGAGTCTCGATAGTCGTTGAGCACGAAAGCGCGAGGCTGCTGATCACCAAAGGAGCGCCGGAAAGTGTGCTGCCGGTTTGCAGTGGTTACGAGCTGAACGGCCAACAGACTCCGCTGGACGACGATACCCGATCACGTTCAGAAGCAACCTATCGCGCGTTCTGCGCGCAGGGATTTCGCATGCTGGCAGTGGCCTATTCCAGTGTGTCAGCGAAAGATGTTTATCGTGCCGATGATGAAAAGGATCTGGTCCTCGCCGGATTCCTGACGTTTTCCGATCCGCCGCTAGAGAGCGCGAAGGTCGCGTTGCTCGCCCTGCGACGCGACGGTGTTGAGGTCAAAATCCTTACCGGCGACAACGAATTAGTAACCCAACATATCTGTTCGCAAGTGGGCCTCAACAGCGGACGAATCATACTGGGCGACGAACTTGAAAGAATGACTGATCCGGCGCTCGCCCATGTCGTCGAGCAAGCTTCTGTCTTCGCGCGCGTCTCTCCAGCGCAAAAGAACAGGATAATTCTGGCGCTCAAGAATCGCAGCCATGTGGTCGGTTACTTAGGCGATGGGATCAACGATGCGCCTTCTCTGCACGCTGCTGATGTCGGTATCTCGGTTTCCACCGCGGTCGATGTCGCTAAAGACGCTGCCGATTTCATTTTGCAGGAACGCAGTCTGGAGGTTTTGCACGCTGGGATTATCGAAGGACGCAAGTCCTTCGGCAACGTAATGAAATATCTCCTGATGGGAACGAGTTCGAACTTCGGCAATATGTTCAGCATGGCGGTGGCGGCAAGCTTCCTGCCATATCTACCGATGCTGCCCACCCAGATTTTGCTGAATAACTTTCTCTACGATCTGGCGCAGGTGACCATCCCGACCGACAAAGTTGATGAGACATTCATTCACAAACCTCAGCGCTGGAACGTGAAGATGATCCGCGACTTCATGATTTACATTGGACCGCTGAGTTCGATCTACGATTTCCTGACATTCTTTGCATTGCTTCGCATCTTCCACGCCTCGGAACAGTTTTTTCATAGTGGCTGGTTCGTTGAATCGTTGGCGACTCAGACGCTGGTGATCTTTGTCATTCGTACGGCCCGCAATCCGCTGCGTAGCAGGCCCAGTCTCGCGTTGACGTTGACCACTGTTTCCGTAGTGCTCTTCGGCACTGTACTGCCCTACACTTCGCTCGGCGCGCTGATAGGTTTCACTCCCATACCCCTGGGCTTTCTGCTCTTCATCGCAATCGCCACCGGCACTTACCTGGTTCTCGTTGAAATCGTCAAACGCCGCCTGATGCGGAGATTATTGCAGTGACTTGGGTAAAGCTGCTCACTGGCCGGGCGAAATCTCGCAGCCGCATCCGGGCTGAATTCGGAGGACGCATTCCGGGCTGCATTTATCTCAAAGGCGTTGGGCACGGTCGTTGCTCAAATAGTATTGAAAGCAGAAGTTGCTCGGCGGGCTTTGTGTCATTCGGCTTGGCCAGCCAGAGAGGTAGACATTATGAAAATACTTATCGGCGTCGATGCTTCACCATACAGTGACGCAGCTTTAGACGAACTATCACGGCGAACGTGGCGCAGGGGGTCAGAAATCCTCGTTTTACATGCGTTTGAATTGCCGCTCGCGGCAACGCCTGAAGTCTGGGCACTTCCTCCTGACTACTACGAACGACTTGACCACATTTGCCGGGAGCAGGCTAATGCGATAGTTAAAGCCGCAGTAGAGAAATTGACCGGACTTGGGGATGCCGTGACAGTAAGTAGCAAAATGGTTTTAGGTCCACCCCAGGGTGTAATTCTCGACGTGGCCGAGAGCTGGAAACCTGATCTTATCGTGGTCGGCTCGCACGGTTATCCGACCTGGGAGCGCTTACTGCTCGGATCTGTTTCCCAAGCGGTGGTTTCTCATGCAAAATGTTCAGTCGAAGTCGTGAGGCTGCCTCAACCGAAACAAGTCGCGGCGTAAGAATAAGCGATGGCCAGAATCTTGATACTTGGCGGCGGCTTTGGCGGCGTTGTTGCTGCCGAAGCTCTTGCCCAACAACTCGGCGACGAGCACCAGATAACACTCGTCTCGCGCAGTAATCGATTCGTCTTCTATCCGGCCCTCGTGAGGTTAGCGTTTGGCAAATGCGAGCCGGACGATGTCTCGTTCGATCTGCGCAAGACGATGCTGAGTCGTCGCGTCAATTTCATCGAAGCTGAAGTTGCGCGCATCGATCCTAATGAACGCAAGGTCATTATCGCTCACGGTGAAGTCCAAGGAAGCATTCCCTACGACTATCTGATCTTTGCTTTGGGCCGGCGCCTCGCTACTGAACGGGTGACTGGTTTCTTCGAACATGCAATCATCTATTAGACATTGACGGAGCTTTGAAGTTTGGCGAGGCCATTCGTAATTTCAGTGGCGGACGAGCTCTGATCGGTCAATGCCCGGAAGCACGACTCCCAGTGCCGGTTTATGAAACTGCCTTTGCTTTGTCGAAATGGCTGGAAGAAAACGGCGATCGTCAGAGCGCGACAATTACAGTCGTCAGCCCAACTTCGATCCGGTCGGAATTCGAAGACGACAACATGGCGACGACTCTGAGCGAGGCGATGGAGAAGCAGCACATCGAGTATCTGCCAAACTTTCCTATTAGCAGAATAGGCTCCAATGCTATCGAAACTGCCGGCGGGCACGAGCTTGATTACAGTCTCCTGATGCTACTGCCGCCGTTCCGGGGTTCCAGCGCAATTTCACGTCTCGGGATTACCAACGAAGAGGGCTATGTGAATGCGGACTGGACGATGAAAGTGATTGGCATCGACCGCGTCTACGCGGTCGGCGACTGCGTAAATTTTGCTGGCCCCAAGATGGGCCACATGGCCGTGCATCAAGGCGAAGTCGCTGCTGCAAGCCTCGTCGCAGAGATCGCGGGCCATGAACCAGTCTCACACTACCACCACGATGTAACGATGGTCTTAGATGCTGGCGATAGAGAGAGTATTTATTTCCACAAGGATCTTTGGGCTGATGATCCTGCGAGTATTCGCCACGGTCGCTTCTGGAGTTGGGCGAAGCGAATCCATGAGAAGTATTGGGAGGCGACTCACGCATAGGTCCTGTGATTGAAAATTTCACTCGTTAATCCGAAGTCGAAGTCTAGGACTCCCTATCTGCCAAGTTATTGGGCGCGTTTCAAGCAGAGCTGACGAAACCTCGCGCGTCAAGCAGTTTGGACGCTCAAACTGTCCAGTCTAAGGCTAGAGTGCAGGAACGTTTTGTTTCGCTCGGTCAATAATTTCGTTTGCAAGCCCTCCCAAGTACCCAACGAGTGATATTACTTTCAGGCTGTTTATTTTAGTTTGATATGTTGTGTCGATGCCGTGAAGTATCTGATGTCTGTGCAGGCTATCAGGATACTGTCCCAGTTCCTGGTCGTTCGCGCTCATCCCGCCGCGATTCATCAGAGGTTCAAGCAACATCTCCGCATACATATCAAGTTGAAGATCTTCAATGAGCTTACGAGTTCGCGGATCCGGCGAACTACGTTCTTTACTGAAGAATGGTTTTCCGAGCGCTTCGATAACTATCCCATCGGCTTGCGTTAACAACAGCGTAATCGAGGAAGCATATTTCCCTGCACGATAAGCCTCGAACGCTTCCTTAAGGATTGGGGCTCGATGCGGGAATTGGGCACAGACAATGGCTTCCGTATCATCTACGTTCTGCTCAACGAACGTGCTAAGGGCTTCGTCTACAATATCCATTCTTTCCGCGGCAAAGGCGTTTTCTAATGGGGCGAGAGCGAAAGGCATTTGCGGCAACATGTACCAGCCGCGCGCTGCAAGGTTGCGCTGGAGTTCCTTTGTCCGATTAGGCAGCAGTTCAAGATTGGCACGTAGTTGAGCAATGGCTGGTTGAATGATTGCGACAATTTCATCAGCCCGCTTCTTGAATGCATCGATGACCGTGACCGCCGTTTGCAGAAAATTTCTGAATTGCGTGATTAATGGAACGTCCTGTTCATTCTCAATATCGGGTGTCCTGGTTTTCATAGCTGTGATCCTCTGTCGTGAATGACCTCGCACAATCAAATACGTCCATTCTGTCTGATGCGGATGAAAAAGCAACGTCATTCGTTGTAACGGTAAGTAGTAAATAACTCAGAAAACCTTAATCGTAGTTTATCGTCAGACCGTTTTCAGTTTTGAGTGCAAGCGTGAGCCAGCAGAAAGCTGTCTAGCTCCAATTGGAGATCTGCGTATCGGTTTGCAGCGAGTATTGACGTGAACATTGTAGAATCTCCAGTTGTGGATACAGGGATCAATCAGCAACTGGAAGAGCTTTTCCAGAGCCGTTATCACGGCGCTGCAAACATCAAGGGCATTCGCTATCAAATTGCGTATTCCGTTCTTCGTGCTTTCGATCTCTATAACAACGAAACCAACGCAAGTATTCGGCTGGAGGGGATCGAAGACGTTGACGTGAATGGTTCAAGGGACATTGAAACCAACGGATTCCACCTCGCGAGCCAGTACGTTCAGGTTAAGACATCTAAGACGGACTGGGATTGGGGTCGTTTTGCTCAATCTAAAATCATCGATAATTTCCTGCCCGTTTGGTCTGCTGACCCATCGGCTAGGTTGCTCGTCGTCACCAACTTTGGTTATGCGGGCAAGCTGGCAGAATTGGTTGAAGTCTGCCAAGGCCGTAGAAGGTTACCGTCTACCAAGCTCACGAATAGTTTGCGAACTCTCTGCCAACGCGTCGGCTTCGCACATGTAGATCTGATTGAACTATTAAATCGAGTCTCTTTCGAACGTATGTCCGACGAAGAGTTGCAATCACGCATTCAGGCGGCAATCGTTCGTTGGTTTGATTTGCAAACGGCGAATAGCGATTTGTATTTGCTAGCGCTAATGACGAAGTTTACCGATCTGGCGGTTGCGAGAGGTGAGATACGTCGGTCGGACATGGAAGCGATCCGATTGTTTATCCAAGAGAATATTGAGCTAGGGGTAAATAATCCTGCGGTACAGAATGGATGGATAGAGAGAGTTCGTTTCAATCCAGAGGCTCAAGTAGACGACTTGGGTTTGTCAACTTGATTTGGCCCACT
>ORMF010146969.1_pt1 | contig 23060 bp, 24 predicted proteins | sample 1779871 | NCBI WGS metagenome assembly ORMF01 (sample SAMEA104232316, study PRJEB22302) | groundwater metagenome | biome: forest; feature: aquifer; material: groundwater | place: USA | collected 2011-08-07 | depth 5.4 m | reverse complement strand
TGCATGGCTCCCTTATCCCCTGGAGGCTTCCAATCCCCAGGTTTACAAGGGAGCCATGTGCTTTATAGGCCTCACGAACACACAATCCGATCACAGTCAGTCAGGGCCTAGCGACAAAAAAATGGCGGAACTCGAGCCTAGGAGCCGACCAATGGCGCCGACCTACCAGCCCGGGCGACCAGCCGAGCCAACTCGGAGTGTTGCACTGTGACGGCCCCCTCAAAATACCGACGCGTCATGCTGAAAATGAGCGGGGCCTCGCTCCAGGGCGAGCAGGGCTACGGCATCGATCAAACGACGGTTAACTACGTTGCCTCGCAGATCAAGCGCGTGTGTGAGCTGGGGCTCCAGATCGGCGTCGTTGTCGGCGGGGGCAACATCTGGCGGGGTGAGGCCGCCTCGATCAGCGGCATCGAGCGCGCCACCGCCGACTACATGGGTATGCTTGCCACCGTCATCAATGCCCTCGCGCTCAAGGGGTCACTCGAAAAGCTCGACGTCGAGACGCGCGTGCAATCGGCCATCGCGATGGCGCAGGTGGCTGAGCTTTACATCCGTGAGGCGGCGATCCAGCATCTCGAGAAGGGGCGGGTCGTGATCTTTGCCGCTGGGACGGGCAACCCCTTCTTCACGGCCGATACGGCGGCGGCGTTGCGCGCGCTCGAAATGAACGCGGAAGTCCTTCTTATGGCGAAGAACCGGGTCGATGGCGTGTATACGGACGATCCGCTCCGTAACCCAGAGGCGCGCCGCTACGACAACCTGAGTTACCTGGATGCCCTGGCCCAGGGGCTCGGCGTCATGGACAGCACGGCGCTCTCGCTGTGCATGGACAATCACCTGCCGATCATCGTGTTCGACTTGACTAATCCGCAGAATCTGGAGCGGCTGCTTGCCGGCGATCAGGTAGGGACGCTTATCACCTGAGTTGACGGGCGTGCCGGACGAGGGGTGGAGGCCAGAATGTCGGTTGACGAGGTCCACGAGCACGCGCAGGACCGCATGCGCAAGACTATCGAGGTGCTTCGCCATGAGTTGGCGACGATTCGAACCGGCCGGGCCTCGCCGGCGCTCCTTGACCGAGTCGTGGTCGACTATTTCGGGTCGCCAACGCCGATCAACGCGTTGGCCACGATCTCCGCGCCCGAGCCCCGCCTGATCACGATCCAGCCCTGGGATCGCCAGACCATGGGGCCAATCGAGAAGGCGATTCAGAAATCGGATCTTGGCCTGAATCCCACGAACGACGGCCAGCTCATTCGCCTCGCGATTCCGCTGCTCAACGACGATCGTCGCAAGGACCTCGTCAAGCAGGTGCAGAAACGGCTGGAAGAGGCGCGCGTCGCGATCCGTAACACGCGCCGAGACGCGATTGAATCCCTCCGCAAGGAGGAGAAGGAAAAATCGATCTCTGAAGACGACGTGAAGCGGGGCCAGGAGCGTTTGCAGAAGACGACCGACCAGTTCGTCGCACAGATCGACGAGGTCGGCAAAGAAAAAGAGCGGGAGATTCGCGAGTCCTGATGCGTCACAGCGCGGCCGCGATCGGTGAGGTTCCCGTAGCGGAGTCTGTCCCGAGCCACGTCGCCATCATTATGGATGGCAACGGGCGCTGGGCGGCGAAGCGCGGCCTGGCGCGGGTGTTGGGGCATCGGGCCGGCACCGAGAACATTCGTGCAATCGTCAAGACATGCGTCGAACAAGGGGTCAAGGTACTCAGTCTGTACGCATTCTCCACCGAGAATTGGCACCGGCCGTTCGAGGAGATCAACGCGCTTTTCGCGATCTTGAGTGAGGTTATCGACCGCGAAGCTGATGAGCTTCATCGGGAAGGGGTGCGGATCCGACACCTGGGAAGCCTCGAGGAGGTCCCGCCTTCCCTCGCCGCTCGGATCAAACGCGCGGTGGAGCTGACTCGGGGTAATGACCGCCTCGTCGTTAACGTTGCCTTCAACTATGGCTCGCGCGCCGAGATCGTGCGCGCCGTCCGGAGCATCATCGAGAGCGGGGCGCACCCAGATGAGGTTGACGAGGCAACAATCTGTCGCCACCTCGACACCGCCGGCCTGCCGGACCCAGACCTTATCATCCGGACCGCGGGCGAGATGCGCCTCAGCAACTTCCTGCTCTGGCAGGCGGCCTACGCGGAATTCTGGTGTACCGACGTGTTCTGGCCCGAGTTCGACGCGGCGCATTTCAAACGCGCACTCGAGGAGTTCAGTGGCCGGCAGCGGCGGTTCGGAGGTCTCACTGCGAACCCGGAGCGGGCGCACGGAAGCTGAGCCGACGCTCGAGCGATCACCTTCGGCTGACGATCGAGGCGCGCTGCACTCGCTGGCCGTGAGGGCAGCGGTGCCAAGTGATCTGCTGCCCCGGATCATAACGTCAATCATCGCCGGGCCGATCGTCTTCATCGGGGCTGCCGCTGGCGGCCCATGGCTGATCGCGATCGTCCTCGCGGCGACCGCGATCTCGGTTTGGGAAGTCACCGCCCTCTCGGAGACGGCGCGGGCGCCTATTTATCGGATCTGCGGCATTCTTGCCGCCTGGGCCATCCCGCTCGCAACCGCGACCGGCACGGTGGCGGTCGGTTGGTTGATGCTCGGCGCCTCGGCCGTCGCGGGGCTCCTGCGCGTGGCTGCCCGCACGGGCGACAGCAGCGCGCTGGGTGCCTGGGCTCTAGCTGTGTCGATTGGCGTGTATGTTGGCGCGCTGTTGGCCTCGACGATCGGCCTGCGTGAAGGTCCGGATGGTCAGGCCTGGCTACTCCTCGTTATCTTGAGCACATGGGCGTGCGACATCGCCGCCTTTCTCGTGGGGCGGAGCATCGGCCGCCACAAGCTGGCGCCGCGGATCAGCCCGCAGAAATCCGTGGAGGGGCTCATCGGCGGCGTTCTTGGCGCCGTGGCTGTCGCCGCCGTCGGGGCGGTACTGCTGCCATTGTCACCGCTAAGGGTGCTTGGGCTCGGGTTCGTCGTGGCGATCGGCGCTGTGCTTGGCGACCTGGCCGAATCAGCCGTGAAGCGCCAGCTCGGTGCCAAAGACTTCGGTCGAATCCTTCCCGGCCATGGCGGTATCCTCGACCGGGTCGACAGCTTGCTTTTCTCGAGCTGGCTCGCCTACGGATACGTCACGATAACCGGGTGGGTACCGAGCTGATGAGCGGGTCTCCAAAACGAGTCGTTGTTCTCGGCAGCACCGGGTCGGTTGGAACGCAAACGCTGGACGTGCTCCAGCGATTGCACGGCGACTTCGCACTTGTCGGCCTCGCCGCGGGGCACTGGTCTCACGACTTTGCCGAGCAGGTGACCCGTTGGAGGCCACAGTTTGTGGCGGTGGCGGAATCCGCCCCGCCACCTGGGAACCTCTCCGACGACCTTGCGAGCTGGTCCGGTCCCAACGCAATGGCGCAGTTGGTGGAGGCCGCGGGGGCGGACATCGTGGTTGTAGCCACCCCCGGGCTCGTCGCGCTCAGCGCGGGCCTTGCCGCGCTGCGGCAGGGCAAGCTGGTTGCCATTGCGAACAAGGAGATGCTCGTCACCGCGGGCGCGTTCGTGATCGAGGCCGCGCGAGCCCACGGGGGAACCGTCGTCCCGGTCGACTCCGAGCACAACGCGATCTGGCAGTGCCTCCGGGGCGAGGACCCAAACGCGGTTGTGCAGGTGATCCTGACGTCGTCGGGTGGGGCGGTCCGGGATCTCCCCCTGGATCAATTGGGGGGCGTGACGCCCGAACAGGCCCTCCAGCACCCAACGTGGTCGATGGGCCCGAAGATTACCATCGACTCCGCCACCCTCATGAACAAAGGGCTGGAGATCATCGAAGCTGCGTTGCTCTTCGACGTGCAGCCAGGCATCGTCTCCGTTGTGCTCCACCGCCAGAGCATCGTTCACGCCATGGTCGAGTATGCGGACGGTTCGTTCAAGGCGCAGCTTGCAGTGCCCGACATGCGGATTCCAATCCTGAACGCGCTCACCTACCCGGACCGGGCCAACGCCGACTTGCCGAGGCTGGACATAGCCGAGCTCGGGACGCTGACATTTGAGCCCATCGACGAGGTTCGCTATCCAGCAGTTGCGCTCGCGCGCCAGGCTGCCGCCGCCGGGGGCACCTACCCGGCCGTGCTCAACGCGGCCAACGAGGTGGCGGTCGCGCGTTTCCTCGCCGGTGAAGTGCGGTTCACGGACATCATCGCGCTGGTGGCGGGTACGCTCGACCGGCATAATGAAACTGGAGCCGGATTCGATGAAATCCTGGCCGCGGACGCGTGGGCTCGAGCGTATAGTGGCAAACTTTCCCCAGGCCAACCTGCTGTCGGCTTGCCGACTGCAGGTCGACGCGGAAGCTGACCGCTTCTCCCCTCACGCTTCCGCCCGCACGCCGACCGAGCAGCACTGCTCGTGGTTCTGACCGCCGTGCTTGGCTGACTGAAGGAGTCGTACTTGGAACAACTCGCGATTATCCCCATCCTAGTCTTTTTGATGATCGCCCACGAGTGGGGCCACTTCATCGTGGCTCGCAAGACGGGCATCACGGTCGAGGAGTTCGCCATCGGGTTTCCACCGCGGCTGTTCTCGCGGGAGGTCGACGGCGTCCGCTACTCGCTAAACCTGATTCCGTTCGGCGCCTATGTGAAGATGCTGGGCGAAGAGGACCCAACGGAGCCCGGGAGTTTCGCCGCGCAGTCCAAGCGGGTGCGTGCAGCCGTCCTGGCGGCCGGGTCCACGATGAATTTCCTGGTCGCCATAGCCGCGTTCACGATCGCGTACGCGACTGGCTGGCCGGACCCGCGGCAAGCAGAAGTCAGCATCAACGACGTTGTGGCGGGCTCGCCCGCACAAGAAGCCGGTCTCCGAAGTGGCGATATGGTGGTTCGGGCCAATGGCCGCGACATCCGGTCGGTCGAGACGCTGCGCGAGGAGATCGGCAAGAGCACTGGCGAAACGCTCGTACTGGACGTTAACCGCCAGGGCCAGATCGTCGCCGTCAACGTCGTACCGCGCGCGAATACGCCGGAGGGTCGGGGGGTCATCGGCGTGGCGTTGCAGGGACACGCTACCCCGGTGCCGCATGGCCCACTCGAGTCAATCGCCTTTGGGATCCAGAAGCCGTTCGAGATCGTCACGTTGACGCTTGCGGCCCCTATCATGGCTATCCGAGGTGACGTCGCACCGGAGCTGATTCGGCCCATCGGCTTGCCTGGCATGACGCGGGTGGCAGGCGACGCGGCGGTCGCGGCGCTCGCTTCGGGATGGTGGTTCCCGATCCTGCTGATCACTGGTGCCTTCAGTGCCGGGCTATCGGTCGCCAACATGCTTCCGCTCCCCGCGCTCGATGGCGGGCGGCTGCTCTTCGTTGGCATCGAGGCGATTCGCGGTCGGCGCGTATCGCCGGAACGGGAAGGCCTCGTTCACCTGGTCGGCATGGTCGTGCTGCTATCCCTGATGGTCGCGATCTCGTTTTACGATCTCGTCGTGCCGCCGATGTCGATCGATTGGGGTATTCGGTAGGGGCCCCGGCAGCCTCGAAACCCCCGCTTCTATAAGATGGTCGGTAAGATGGTCGGTTGGGAAGATGGTCGGTTGGGCAAGATTCGCCCGGCCGACCATCTTTGCGTCGATGCGCGCGTTGCCTCGGCCTTCGAGCGACTGATATAATTCCACCGACATCAACGAGCGACCTTGAAGTGGGGTACCCCCACTTTTTTGTTGGGCTCAAAACGACCCGGTTCTTGTCGCAATAGAGGATCAAAAATGTCCGGCGAATTTCTTGCTGCGATTAACGTGCTTTCAAGTGAAAAGGGAGTGGCTCCAGAGGTAGTGCTAGATGCACTTGAAAGTGCTCTTGTGTCCGCATACAAGCGCAACTTTGGTGAAACAAACCTGAACGTAAGCGCAAAGATCGATCCGGCCACCGGGGAAGCTCGAGTTTATGCTGAGCGCTGTGTGGCCGAAGAGCCGGCAGATCAAGGAGAGATCTCGCTGGAGGCGGCGCGCCTCGTCCGAGAGGATGCGCAGATCGGCGAAATCGTCGTCGAAGACGTGACGCCGCGCTCGTTTGGGCGCATCGCGGCGCAGACGGCCAAGCAGCATATTACGCAGAAGTTGCGAGAGGCCGAGCGCAAGCGGGTCTATGACGAGTTCTCGGAGCGCGTCGGCGAGATCCTTCACGGACTGGTACAGCGGATCGAGCAGAAAACGGTGATTCTCGAGCTTGGCAAGACGGAGGCGGTCATGCCTCCGTCCGAGCAGGTCCCGACCGAACGCTACTTCCCCGGTCAGCGCCTCCGTGTATACCTGGTCGACGTGCACGAGACCCACAAGGGACCCCAGCTCCTCGTGTCGCGCGCCCACAAGCTGATGATCCGCCGACTGTTTGAGCAGGAAGTCCCGGAGATTTTCAACGGCATTGTGGAGATCAAGGCCATCGCCCGTGAGCCGGGTGCCCGTTCCAAGGTGGCCGTCGCTGCGCAGCAGGAAGGGATCGACCCGGTGGGCTCTTGCGTCGGCATCCGGGGCGTTCGCATCCAGAACATTGTGACCGAGCTCAATGGCGAGAAAGTGGACGTTATCCCCTGGGATGCCGATCCGGCGCTATTCGTCGCGGCTGCGCTGAGTCCAGCCCAGGTCCAGCGGGTCGATATTTCCGAAGATGAAAAGACGGCAACCGTGATCGTTCCCGAGCGGCAGCTTTCTCTGGCCATTGGCCGGGAAGGACAAAATGCTCGCCTTGCCGCGCGACTTACCGGCTGGCGCATCGATATCAAGTCGGATACAGCGGTCGCCCGGGCGGAGCTGGAGAACTGGGCCGCGGGTGGCATTCTTGGCGGTGGCGAGCCGCCCGCAGCAGTCACCGAGCCGGTCGCGGACGATCAGGTTGACGGAACTGGCGAGCCAGCGCAGCCTGGGGCGGAAACGGACGCGGCGACCTCGGACGCGGCTACGCACGAGGCCATGGCCGCTGACGAAGCGGCGGTGGACCTAGAGGTGGAGGCCAGGGCCGCGGAACAGGTCGCTGCTGAGTCATGACCGCCCGGCACGTGCCCATCCGCACCTGCATCGGTTGCCGAACAGAGCACCCGAAGCGGGAGATGCTGCGGGTCGTCCGAACGCCGGAGGGGGCTGTGGCCGCGGATCCGACCGGAAAACGGGCGGGCCGCGGCGTTTACGTCTGCCCCCAGCCAGATTGCTGGCAGCGGGCGCTCCGCGCCGGCGCCCTCGCTCGTGCCCTGAAAGCTGAGATCGCGGAAGCCGATCTGGCGGAGCTCCGGAGCCTCGCCCAGACGTTCGCGAGCGGGCAGCTAACGCCAACCACGGGGTAGCACCCCGCGTCTGATCTGCACGCGTAGATCAGCATCAGCCCAACGCGGTCGTGCCCGCGCGACGTAGCTGCGTTGGGGACGGCGGGCACACGGATTCGTATCTGAAATTACACGCAACAACCTTAGAAACACCGGGCGCGCAAAGCGCGCGAGAGGAAGGAGGGCCGGTATATGCAACGCCGACCCCCGCGCCGCCCAGGCGGGCGACGCCGACCATCAGGACCACCAGCATCAACAATCGATCGAAACGCGGGGCCCGCGGCACCAGTGCTCCCCAAGGGGCCCGTGGAGCTGCCACCGACCCTGTCGGTCAAGGAGTTCGCCGAGCGCACAGGGTTGGGCGCGTCCACCGTCATCCGCGAGCTGCTCCAGAACGGCGTCATCGCCAGCATCAATCAGACGATCGACTTCGATACTGCCGCAATCATCGCGGCGGATATGGGCTTCGAGGTCGTCGAGATGGCGCAGACTGCGCAGGTGCTCGTCGACGAAACGGAGGACCGCCCCGAGGACCTTCATCCTCGGCCGCCAGTCGTCACCGTCATGGGCCACGTCGATCATGGCAAGACGAGTCTGCTGGACGCGATCCGGAAGACCCGAGTCACCGCGGGCGAGGCCGGTGGCATTACGCAGCACATCGGCGCGTATCAGGTCGAAACCAACGGCCAGAAGGTGACCTTCCTGGACACCCCGGGCCATGAGGCGTTCACGTCCATGCGCGCCCGGGGCGCGAAGGTCACCGACATCGCCGTGCTCGTCGTCGCCGCGGACGACGGCGTCATGCCCCAGACCCGAGAAGCCGTCGACCATGCGAAGGCGGCCGGCGTGCCGATCGTCGTAGCGCTCAACAAGATGGACCGCGAAGACGCGAACCCCGATCGCGTGAAGCAGCAGCTTGCCGAGATCGGAGTCGTGGTCGAGGACTACGGTGGAGACGCGGTGCTCGTGCCGGTTTCCGCTCGTTCGGGGCAGGGCATCGACACGCTGCTCGAGATGATTCTGTTCGTCTCTGAGATGGGCAACTACAAGGCAAACCCCAATCGGGCCGCGGTTGGCGCGGTCATCGAGGCCAAGCTCGATAAGGCTCGCGGCCCGGTTGCGACCGTCCTCGTCGAGAAGGGCACGTTGCGAGTTGGCGACGTCATCGTCGCGGGCGCGGCGTCGGGCCGCGTCAAGGCACTTTTCAATGACAAGGGCAAGCGGATCCGCTCGGCTGAGCCGGCGACGCCCGCGGAGGTCTTGGGCCTGGACACGGTCCCACAGGCGGGTGACCAGGTGCAGACGGTCGTCGACGAGCGCACCGCGCGGACTATCGCGCAGAGCTACCGGCGAGCCGCCGACGCGACTGGCACGATGGCTCGCGAGTCGACGATCGAATCAATTATGGAAGGCATCCGGACCGGCTCCCTCAAGGATTTGAACCTCATCATCAAGGCGGATGTCCGCGGCTCCCTCGAGGCGATCACCAGCTCGATCCAGAATCTGGCCGAGCGGGAAGAGATCAGCCGCGAGGTCCGCACCAAGATCATCCACGCAGACGCGGGCAACATCACGGAGTCCGACGTCATGCTGGCCGCGGCATCGAAGGCGATCTTGATCGCGTTCAACGTGCGCATCGAGCCGGGCGCGCGGCGGGCGGCCGACACGCAGGGCGTTCAGATCCGCTCGTACGACGTGATCTATCATATGACCGACGAGATCGAGCGCATCCTGAGCGGCATGCTCGAGCCGGAGATGCGTGAGGTGGCGCTCGGTGAGGCGGAGGTCCGACAGGTCTTCAAGATCGGACGGACACGCGCGGTCGCTGGCGTTTACATTACGAGCGGCGTCATCACCCGAAACGCACAGGTCCGCGTGCGCCGGGGGAGTGAGCTGATCACCGAAGCGCGTCTGGACACCCTGCGTCGCTTCAAGGATGACGCCCGTGAGGTCCAGGCCGGCTACGAGTGCGGTATTGGCATCGCGGGCTTCGCGGACTTCCAGGTTGGCGATCGGGTCGAAGCGTTCACGACGGAAGCCGTCTCATAACCGTTTCCGTCGTGATTGCCCTGGCGCCGATCGGCCAGCCGCTCCGATGGACCCCGCGCGGAGGCAATCATGCCGAACAATCGCCGCATGCAACGGATCAACGATCAAATTCGCGACGAGCTCGCCGAGCTCTTTGCCCGCGAGATCGACGACCCTCGGCTTCGGAGTACGATCATCAGCATCACCGGGGTCGAGACGGTCCCCGATCTCAGCGTGTCGCGCATCTTCGTCAGCGTGCTGGGAACGGAGGAGGAGGCGGAGGAGGCGCTAAAGGCGATCCGCCGGGCGGTGTCGTTCTTCCGGCGGGAATTGGCCGCGCGCATCAATCTCCGGCACACGCCGGAGCTGGACTTCCGCCTCGACCGATCGATCGCGGAGGGCGCACACATCGAGAAGCTGCTGCGGGAGATCCAACGTGAGTAACGGGACTGCCGGCCAAACCAAGGTTGACCTTCGCCAGGCGCTCGCCGGGGTGCAGCGGGTGGTGCTGACCGCGCACGTCGACCCCGATCCCGACGCGTTGGGTTCAGCGCTGGGTCTGTACAACATCTTGCGCCGCGAGGGTTGGGACGCGCTGCCGGTCTGCGTCGGCCACGTGCCGTCATTCGCGTCGAGCCTCCCCGGCTTTGAAGCGCTCGTGCAGTTCCCGAGCCGGATGGAGAATGCCCGCGGCGTGCCTCCCATCATCCAGCCCGGGGACGCGCTGATCGTTTGCGACACGCCCGTCGCGGACCGAATGGGTGCGTTCTACCAGGTTCATCGCGAGCAGCTTGCGGAGTGCCAGGTGATCGTTTTCGATCACCACTACACGAATGACCAGTTTGGCACGATCAACATCGTCGATCCGACCGCCGCCGCGACGGCTGAGGTGATCTGCGAAACGCTCGAGACGAGCGGCATGGCGCTGGATGCGGCGAGCGCATCGTGCTTCATGATCGCGCTCTTTGCCGACACCCAGACCTTCCGGACGGAGAACTCAACGCCCCGTTCGATCAATTGGGGCTATCGGCTGGCTCAGGCGGGCGCGCCGATCTTCGAAACAGCGCAGCTCCTTTTCAAGACGCGCTCGCTTTCCAGCATCCGCCTCTGGGCCCAGACGCTGCAGCAGGTCCACATCGGCGATGGCGTGATCTGGACGCCGGTGACCCAGGCGATGCTCAAAACGGCGGACGCGACGATGGAGGATACCGAGGGGCTGGTAGATTTCTTGCTCTCCGGCGTGGACGTCCGAGTCGCGATCGTCCTCAAGGAAGAAGTGCCCGGCGAGACGAAGGTTAGCATGCGCACCGTCCCCGGCGTGGATGCCACCCGGATCACGGGTGCGTTCGGCGGCGGTGGTCACCAGCGAGCCGCGGGCTGCACAATCTTCGCGGCGCCGGCCCAGGCAGCCGAGCAGCTACTGCCGCTCGTCCAGGCTGAGATGGCCGTCGGGGCGCCAGGCGCATAAGATTCGGCCGTGAGGGGACGTTGAGGCGGAGCCCATCGACAAGCGACGGCGGACCGCTGGATGGCTACCTCAACGTGCTCAAACCACCCGCCATGACATCCTTTGATGTAGTCGCCCGGGTTCGCTCCATCACCGGTCAACGGCGGGTTGGCCACGCCGGAACCCTTGACCCCGCGGCGATCGGGGTGCTCCCCATCGCAATCGGACGAGCGACCCCGACGCTTGGCAGCCCGGTCTGGGACCGCAAGCTCTACTGGGCGGACGTGCGTTTTGGCACCGCCACGGACACGGATGACGCCGAAGGGCAGCCGGTCGTCACTGGCTCCCCAGCGGAGATCACGGCGGACCGCCTCACCTCCGCCCTGAGCGCGTTCGTCGGCGACATCGAACAACGCCCGCCAGCCTACTCGGCGGTGCAGGTCGACGGCCAGCGCGCGTACGCGGCCGCCCGCCGGGGGAGCGCGCCAGATCTCCCCGCCCGCCCCGCACGAGTGGATGCAATCCGGCTAACAGGTTGGGACGGGTCCGTCGCGACGATGCTCGTGCAATGCGGCTCGGGCACGTACATCCGCTCGATCGCTCGCGATCTCGGCCCGGTGCTTGGCTGTCCAGCCCACCTGGCGCGGCTGGTCCGGCTGCGGGTCGGGCCCTTCACCATTGAGGACGCGCTTGATTTGCGAGATCTCGCCCTCCTGGCGGAGCAGGGCGCATGGGAGCGAATTCTGGCGCCTGCTGACCTCGTCTTCGCTACCCTCCCCGCCGTGGTGGCCGCTGACGAGCGCGAATTGAGCTACGCGCAGGGACGCGAGTGGCCCGCGACGAACGGAGGCGTGGATGTTGGGAGGGCCACGCGGATCTATACCGCGGGCGGGCGGTACCTGGGGCTCGGGCAGCGAACGCCGCTCGGGCGGTGGCAACCGATCCGCGGGCTCCCGCGGGTCACGGCGGCGGAGGCGTAATGGCGGCAGAACGAATGCACGCCGGCCCGGTCTGCCTCACGATCGGCGTCTTCGACGGCGTCCACGTCGGCCACCAACACCTGATTCGTTCGATGTTGACGCAAGCCAAGGAGCACGGGCTCGTCTCCGCCTGTCTCACGTTTGATCCAGACCCGGAGGCCGTCCTGTTTCCCGACCATCCGCCGCTTGCCCTCTCGACCGTCGCGGAGCGGGTGGAGCGCATTCGGGACCTCGGGGTCGACCACATCCAGGTCCTTCCCTTCACGGTGGAGCTCGCGCACCAGACGCCCGATGAGTTTCTGGCCGGGCTGCGCGCACGGTACGACATTCGCACGCTCTGTGTTGGGAGCGATTTCGCGCTGGGTCGCGAGCGGACGGGCACCGTCGAGATCCTGCGCGAGGTCGGCAGCAGGCGCGGCTTCACCGTCGCCCGCATCGAGTTGCTGCAGCGCGACGGGCGCCCGATCAGCAGCACCTGGGTTCGCGAGCTGCTCGCAGCAGGGGATGTGGCTCACGCGGGCGAGCTGCTCGGAAGGCCCTACTGTCTCCAAGGCCTGGTCGAAACGGGGATGCAGCGGGGGCGCCAGCTCGGGTTTCCCACGGCGAACGTTCGCCCGCCTCAGGGGCGAGCGCTGCCCGCGGATGGCGTTTACTTCGTTCGGGCATCGCGGGCAGGCTCGCATGACGAAGAGCCGTGGGACGGGGTGGTGAACCTCGGCGCGCGGCCGACCTTCGACGAGCATGAGCGCCTGCTCGAGACGCATTTGCTCGACTTCAGCGGCGACCTCTACGGGGCGGAGCTCAGCGTCTGCTTCATCGAACAGCTCCGCGGTATCCGGCGCTTCTCAGGGATCGACGAGCTCAAGGCGCAGATCGAAAAAGACGTCGCGGCCGCCCGCCAATTGGCAGCCGGCCCGGACCGGGCCTAGCGTCTACGCCGCCTGCCGCGCCGCGGGCTTGACACACTTTTTCCTGCCATATTACCCTTGGGGGCATGGACGTTCATCTCACGCCCGACCAGGAAGCCTTGATTCGTCATGCGATCGAAACGGGCCGCTTCGACCACCCGCAGGATGCGGTGCAAGAGGCGCTTTCGCTGTGGGAAGAGCGGGAGCGACGTCGTGCCGAGATTCTGGCTGCGGTCGCTAGGGCCGAGGCATCGCTCGCTCGGGGCGCGGGGCGCACCATCACGCAGCAATCGATGCAAGAGCTTGCCGAGGAACTAAAGCAGCGGGGACGCGCCCGCCTTGCGTCCGAGCGTTCGTCGCCCCCCTGATGGCGCACCGCTTTGCCCCGGAAGCCGTCGCCGACCTTGATGCCATCTGGTACTACGTCGCTACGGAAAGCGGCAACGTCGAGATTGCCGACCGGTTGATCGACTCCATCGCGGAACGCTTCTTGCTGCTTGCGAGCTTCCCCCCAGCCTGGTCGCCGGCGCGACGATTTGCGACGCGGCTTACGCGGCTTTCCCGTAGGCGAGTACATCATCTTGTATCGCGTTGAGGGCGAGGATGTCCTGATTCTTCACGTTACCCACGGGCACCGGGACATCGAAGGGCTGTTTGGCCCGTAGCAGCTTCGAGCGGGGGTTCTTCTGGAGCTCCCGATCGGCAGCGGCGACGCTCAGGAGCTAGGGTCCGGCTTCGTCAGTCGTGGACGGGCGACTGGTGGGTGAGCATGATCTCGCGGCGCTCACGCGCTGACTGCAGGATCGAGACGGCCACCTCCAGTGTGCCCATGCCCCAGCGGCCGTCGTGGGAGATCGGCTTGCCGTTGAAAACCGCGTCGTAGAGCTCCTTCAGCTCGGCGCTGCCGCTGAAGCCCTCGCCGTGCACCGGCACCTCGTGGTGGCCCTCATCGTCGTAGACGATGATGCCGTCGGGCGACTGGCGGATGGTGCCACGCTCGCAGCTCACGATCGTGATGCCGAACCAGTTGCCAGAGGACGAGCGGCGACCCGACTGCTCCGGCGCCCCCCCCTCGGCACTCGAGCGGGTGGTTTCGCGCAGGTTCTGCTTCTGCGCCGCGACGTCGAGCTTCCCTGATTTGAGCGCCTTGCGGACCTGAACGGCCTCTTCCTCGGTATACATGCGATCGCCGATGCCCCAGACCAGGTCCGACGAGTTGAAATAGCCGTACCCGCTGTAGGAGATCGTGGCGGGAGTGCCGTCCTCGAACTCGAGGTACGCCGAGAAGTTGCCCGGCGCTGGGCGCTCGGGGAGGTGCTGGCCGACCATGCCGCGCACACTGCGCAGCATGCCGCCGCCGAGCGTCCGGATCGTGTCGATGATATGCGGGCCGTGGCGATAGACCACGCCGCCGCCGAGGTTCACGTCGAGCTCCTCGGGCATGCGCGGTTTGAGGAGCCAGTCGGAGTAAAGCCAGTTCGCGACCTGCGTCAATCGGCCGAGCTCGCCGGACTTCACGACTTTGCGCATCGCCTGGATGGACGGGCTGAGGCTGTACGTGTGGCCGCAAAGCATTTTGACGTTGTTCTTCTCCGCAGTCTCGACCATCTTCTCGCACTCGGCCACGGAGAGCGCCATCGGCTTCTCACAGACAACGTGCTTGCCCGCCTCCGCCACCATCGTGACGTGTTCGCAATGCATGTTGTTCGGCGTAGCGACCCAGATCACGTCGATGTCGGGGTCGTTGCAGAGCTCCTTGACCGTCGCGTAGCCCTTGGCTTCATAGCGTTCAGCGAACGCCTTGATCGCGTCCGGCCGGACGTCCGCCGCTGCAACCAGCTCAGTCTCGGGCATGCGCTCGATGGTGGGGATGACCATCGCGCTGCCGACCCCCAAACCGGCGACGCCCACCTTGAGGGTCCGCTTCGGCGCGCTGGGCGACTGCTGCTGCGATTGCAGACTCGTCATGAATTCCTCCTGATTCTGAAGCCGATCGAGGCGTGATGCCCGATCTGTGCTCGGACGCTCCATAATATGCCGGAACATCACGCAGGGAGACACAGGAATGGCTGTCTACGAGTACTACTGCACCGTTTGCGAAAGCACGTTCGAGAAGCTGGTGTCGATGAGCGCGGCGACGGCGTCCACGCAGTGCCCCGAGGGGCATGAAGGAGCAAAGCGCAAGCTCTCGGTCGTCGCGTCGCTCGGACGCGGAGACGATAGCATGCCCATGATGGGCGGCGGCTGCGCCTGCGGCGGTGCGTGCTCCTGCCACTGACGCAATCCCGAGCAGCTATTTGTGGTCGGCGGCCGCCCGCTCAGCCTTGAGCTTCTCGACGAGCTGCTGAGCGACGTGCTGCGGCACCTCCTGGTAATGGTCAAAGCGCATGTGGTATGTGCCGCGGCCCTGGGTCAGCGCCCGGAGCTCGGTCGCATAGCGCAACATCTCTGATTGGGGCGCGTTGGCACTGATCGTCGTCTCGCCATCCGCGGGATTCATGCCGTGGACGTGCGCCCGGCGGGTGTTGAGGTCGCCCATCACGTCGCCGGTGAACTCGTCCGGCACCGTGATCTCGACTTCCATGACCGGCTCGAGCAGATCGATCCCTGCGTCCTCCGCGGCCTTCTTGAATGCCAGGGAGCCGGCGATCTTGAACGCCATTTCGGACGAATCGACAGCGTGCTCCTTGCCGTCGTACAGGATGGCGCGAACGTCCACCAGCGGGTAGCCGGCAAGCACCCCTTCTTCCATGGCCTCCTTGATGCCCTTCTCCACTGCGGGCCGATAACTATGGGAGACAACGCCGCCCACGATTTTGTCGACGAACTCGAACCCACCGCCCCGGGGCAATGGCTGGACCTCGACCCAGCACACGCCGTACTGGCCGTGACCACCGGTCTGGCGCACATAGCGACCTTCAGCCTTCGCCCCGCCCCGGAGCGTCTCCCGATACGGAACGCGTGGCTGACTCAGGGTCACGTTCACGCCGAACTTCCGCTGCATGCGCTCGCAGGCGATCTCGAGGTGCGACTCGCCAAGGCCGGAGAGGATCATCTCGCCGGTCGCGGAATCGCGGTGCACCGACAGCGTCGGATCCTCCTCGGTCATGCGGGCCAGCGACGGGCTCAGCTTCTCGAGGTCGCCCTTGCTTTTCGGCTGGATCGCTGCTGAGTAGGCTGGCTCGGGGAACTTGACGGGTTCGAGGATAACCGGGTGGTCCTTGTGCGTGAGCGTGTCGCCAGTGCTCGTCTCAGCGAGCTTCACGACCACGCCGATGTCGCCCGTCCCGATCGCGGGCACCGGCTCCTGATGTTTGCCGCGCATCATGAAGAGCTGACCGATGCGCTCTTCCTTGTGATGGATCGGGTTCCACGCGTGACTGTCGGAGTGGATCTCGCCAACATAGCTCCGCATGAAGCTCAGCCGCCCAATGAATGGGTCAGAGACAGTCTTGAAGATGAGCGCCGCGGCAGTGCCGTTTGGCTCGCCTTCCTTGATGCGGGGCTGGGCCTCGCTCGCGGGTGGCACCGCGTCCACGATGGCGTTCAAGAGGGCGTGGATTCCCTTGACCTGCGCCGCGGACCCAGCGAGGACGGGCGTGATGCGCCGCTCGGCCACACCGCGATGGAGTCCGGTCCGGATCTCGTCATCGGTGAGCTCACCCTCCTCGAGGTACTTGGTGAGCAGGTCGTCATCGATCTCAGCAACAGACTCGCTGAGCATCTCGCGGTACCGCGCCACGTCATCGGCGACCTCAGGCGGCACATCGGACGCGGTTCCTTTGTCATCCAGATAGGCTTTTTGCGTCATGAGGTCCACGACGCCCTTGAAGCCGCCCTCCGCGCCTACAGGGATCGTGAGTGGCACGATCCCTGTGCCGCGCTTGGCGCGGAGCTGCTCGATTACCCTGCCGTAATCGGCGTTCTCTCGCTCCATCTTGTTGACGAACACCAGGCGCGCCAGCCCGTTGGCATCGGCCTGCCGCCAGGCCGCATCGGTCCCAACCTGGACGCCCGCTACCGCGTCCACCACGACGATCCCAGCTTCGACGACGCGCATCGCCTGCACCGCTTCGCCGAAAAAGTCGGCGTACCCCGGCGCGTCGATCACGTTGATCTTGGTGTCGCGCCACTCCACCGGAGCCATCGCCGCGCTGACCGACATCTTGCGCTTGACTTCATCCGGGTCGTAGTCGGTCGTAGCCGTGCCGTCGTCAACGCGACCGAGGCGGGTCACCGCGCCTGTGGCGGAGAGCAGCGCCTCCGCGAGGGTGGTCTTGCCAGACCCGCCGTGGCCAAAGAGTCCAACGTTGCGGATCGCATCGGGTGCATAGCTCTTCATTGCGGTCCTCCTCGGCAGTGCCCAGCAGTAGGTCGCGATTGCGTGAGGGCAGGTGACGCCGGCGGCGCTATCCTGGAATGGAAACGTCCGGCAGAAGGAGATTACACCAGCATAAAGACCACGTAAAGGATTGCGATTCGCCGGTCCATGCGTGAATATGGGCGGACACTTCGCGGTCGGGGTCCCTGCGGCCGCGCACGAAGGAGGGCATGTGATCCCGATTCGCGACGATCCAAAGCGCCGCAGCTTCCCCTGGGTCACGGTTGCCATCATCCTGGCCAACATCGCGGTCTTTATCTATGAGCTTAGCCTGCCCGATCGTGTGCTCAACCGCTTCGTGATGTCGGTAGGGACCATCCCTGTGGAGATCCTGAATGGCGTGGACATCCCACCACCGGCGCCCGGGCCGATCTACATCACGCTCATCACGGCGATGTTTGTCCACGGCGGATTTCTGCACATCGCGAGCAACATGCTCTTTCTCTGGGTGTTCGGCGACAACGTTGAGGACGTCTTTGGCCACGTCGCGTTCCTGGGCTTCTATTTCGCTTGCGGTGTCGCTGCTGGCCTCACCCACGTCTTCGTGAACGCTGGATCGGATATTCCAAGTGTGGGGGCGAGCGGCGCCATCGCCGGGGTGCTGGGTGCATATCTCCTGATGTTCCCCTCTGCCCGCGTTCGCACGATCCTGTTCATCGGTCCGTTCATCACGGTCCCGCGGATTCCGGCGATGCTGCTCATCGGCTTCTGGTTCGTGACCCAGCTCATTTCTGGCCTCGCGGCCCTGGACGCAACCACTGCTCAAGCGGAAGGGGTGGCTTTCTGGGCGCACATCGGTGGCTTCGTCGCCGGCCTGGCCTTCGCACTCCTTCTGCACGGGCGGCGTCCGGTCGAGCAACGGGCCTCGTGGTAAAATCGCTCAGGTCGGCGGTGTATCGCCCTCTGGCACCGTGACGTGTAAGGCGGTCCCAGCGAGCGCAGACGCGGCACGGCGATCTCGCTTTGCGCCGGGGTGGCGCACGACTCATCCATGAGCGGGGGAAATCGTGTCAGGTCATTCGAAATGGGCGCAGATCAAGCGGTCGAAGGGCGTCACCGACGTCAAGCGCGGCCAGGCCTTCACCAAGCTTGGCCGCGAGATCAGCGTCGCGGTGCGTGAAGGCGGTCCGAGCCCGGACGCCAATGCCCGGCTCCGGCTCGCAATCGAGCGTGCCCGCGCAGCCAACATGGCGATTGACACGATCGAGCGCGCCATCAAACGGGCGGCGGGCGGGGGCGAGGAAGCTCAGCTCGACCAGCTTTCATATGAGGGCTACGGTCCGGGCGGTGCCGCCATCATCGTCGAGGTCCTGACCGACAATCGGAACCGCGCGGTGGCCGAAGTGCGCAGCGTATTTACTCGTGGGGGCGGGAGCCTTGGCGAGGCGGGCTGCGTGGCATGGATGTTCGACCAGCGCGGCGTCGTGACGGTGGAGCTGGACGGGAAGGACACCGACGAGGCCGAGCTGCTGGCGATCGATGCTGGTGCGGAAGATGTCACGGTCGAGGACGGCGTGATGGAGGTCTACAGCCTTCCCTCCGACCTCGACGTGGTGCGAACCAGCCTGGTCGATGCCGGCCTCAACGTCGTCGGCGCGGAGCTCTCGATGGTGCCGAAGACGCCGCTCACCCTCGAGGCGAACGAGACTGTGTCCACGCTCAGGCTGATGGAGCGGCTCGAAGATCTCGACGACGTCCAGAAGGTCTACACCAACGTCGAAATTTCCGAGGAAGCGGTCGCGGAGTATGCGACGCGTTGACCGATCGCCGGCGGACCATCCTGGGCATTGACCCGGGCATCGGACTGCTGGGCTATGGAGTCATCGAGCAGAACGGGCAGCTCGTTCACGTGGAGCACGGGGCCATCGCGCCTCCCGCCACGGACAGCACACCGATGCGGCTCCACACCATCTATCGAGCGCTGACCGAGCTCAAGCGATGCTACTCGGTGACGGACGTCGCCATGGAAAAGCTGTACTTCGCGCGAAATGTGACCACCGCCGTCGCGGTGGGCCAGGCGCGGGGTGTTGCGCTGCTCGCGACGGTGGACGCTGATACGGAGTTCGGCGAGTACATGCCCACCGAGATCAAGCAGGCCGTGGCAGGGCACGGCGGAGCGAAGAAGCGGCAGATCCAGGACATGGTGCAGCTCATTCTGGGCCTGCCGACACTGCCGGTCCCCGACGACGCCGCCGATGCGCTTGCGGTCGCCATCTGCCATGCCAACCGCGCCACGCTTGCCGCGGTGATCGCGGCGAGCGGCGGAGTTGCGCGATGATCGCTGGCTTGCGGGGGCGGGTGGTCGGCCTCGAGCCGGCGGGAGCCGTGGTCGCGGTAGGCCCCGTTGACGTACGGGTCGGGGTCCCGGCGCGCACCGCTTTGCGTCTGGTCGCGGGGCAGGACGTCGACCTGCGAACGTTCTTGTACGTCAGAGAGAATCAGCTTGCGTTGTTTGGGTTTGCCACTCGCGACGAGCTTGATCTGTTCGAGCTGCTCCTCACGGTCTCGGGTATCGGTCCCAAAGCGGGGTTGAACATCCTATCCGTGCTCGACGCGGCGGAGATTCGGCAGGCGATCGCCGAAGACGATCCGCGGACGCTTGCCCGCGCGCCTGGCGTTGGCCTCCGGGCAGCGACGCGCATCGTGAACGACTTACAGAACAAGGTTCCGCCCGCGGAGGCCGGTCGCGTAGCCAGCGGTCCGGGGACGCACGGCGAAGCCGTGGCGGCACTCGTGGCGATGGGGTACGCCGCGGCCGAGGCCAAAAACGCCGTCGATCGGGTAGCGAATGAGGACTCGGTTGAGGCCGTACTGCGAGAGGCACTCGGGATTCTCGGGGCGCATTCGCGAGCGTAACGTCCCGCTTTGACGAAAAACGCTCCAATCATTGATCATTAGTCACAACAGTGGAGGATTCAATGGAATTTGAGGATACGACCGCGGTGCTCGAGCCGGAAACGCAATCGGACGAGCGCTACCTGATCGACACGGACTGGTACGAGCTGCACAACCTGTCATTCAACGACGTTGCTCAGGCGAGGATGTGCTCGCAGTGCCAGGCCCGGCTGGGCGAGGAGACCGAGGAGAAGTACCCGGTCGCGGACAAGAAGACCCGGCGCGTTACCTATGAGGTTCGCCGCGCGAAGTACGGGTCCCGGCCGCTGACGATCATTCGCGACTGCTGCTCGCGCCGCAGCGGCTTCATCAACCCGGACATGTCGGTTCTGGAAGCGGTCTTCCGAATCATGCTGGCGAATGCCAATCAGCCTATGCCGCTCGAGCACATCCGCGACCAACTTCGCGAGTGGTGCCCGACCGGCCGCTGTCAGTGGCTCTTGGTCCCAATGGACACGCTGCGCCGCGTCGTGGAGCGGGATCAGCACTACGGCCTGCAGCGCTACGAAGTGCCCGAGGTCGTCTAAGCGGGCGTCCTCCTCTCCCTCATCGGGGGAGAGGGAAGGGTGAGGGGGCGCTGCTTCCGGTTAGCCGGACCGCGTCGGGCTCGACTCTGTCGCCAGCACCCGCCTCATGTGTTCACGAAGGCCGTCCCTGAGATCCGGACGCTCCATGGCGAAGTCGATCGACGCCTGCAGGTACTCGAGCTTGTTGCCGGCGTCATAGCGCTTGCCCACGAACTCGAGTGCGTAGACCGGCTCCTCCTTGACGAGCATCGCGATTGCGTCGACGAGCCAGATCTCGCCGTCTTTGCCCGCGGGGGTTGACGCGAGAATCGGGAAGATCCGCGGCGGTAGGACCCACGCGTGGACCGCGGCGAGGTTGGACGGCGCCTTATCGCGTGGGGGTTTTTCGACGATGGATTTCAGTCGGTAGACCCGGTCTTCCACCTGGTCCGCGTCGATCACGCCGTATCGCGAGATGTCTGCATCCGGCACCCGCATGACCGCCGCGACCGCGCCGCCGAACCGTTCGTAGACGTCGATCATCTGCTTGATGCACGGTGGGTCCGCGGCCACGAGGTCGTCGCCCCAGATCATCGCGAATGGTTCGTCCCCAACCACGGGCCAGGCGCAGAGCACCGCATGGCCATTGCCATGGGGATGCTTCTGCCGCACATAAGCGAACTCGGCCATGTCTGCGACGTGCTGGATCATGGCGAGGTCCTCATGCCGGCCGGAGGCCTCGAGCCGTTGCTCGAGCTCGGGGTTGCTGTCGAAGTGGTCCTCCATCGCGCGCTTACTCTGGCTCGTGATGACGCAAATCTGCGTCACGCCGGCGGCCACGCACTCCTCCACGACATACTGAATCACCGGCTTATCGACGATCGGCAGCATCTCCTTCGGAAGCGACTTCGTCGCGGGAAGGAACCGGGTGCCGAGCCCAGCGGCCGGGATGACAGCCTTGCGTACCTTTGTCGTGCGTACGGGTGTCGTGCGTGCGGTCATCGTGCGTACGGTCTCCTCATCGAGAATCGCATTCGTAGTGTCCCACGTCGTCGCTCCGGCGAGAAGATGATGGCAGCGACCGCTGCGGGATGATCGCCAGAGGTAACAGTGCTATGGCGTGCGCGTCGAGGACGGCACCGTTTCCGGTACTACTCGATCAGCCGGGCTCACGTCCGCGGTGTAGGCATCGGCGACCTGCTGTGCTGTCGCCGCGACAGCGGCCCCTGGCTCGGGTGGCCCCGCGGAGTCAGGGAGATCGCCCTTGAGGTCGAGCACGTGCCGCTTCCGTTCCGCGACCGTCAACTGGTAGAAGTTGAACATGGTCACCGCGATCGCGGCGACCGGCACGCCTAGAAGTGCTCCCCACGGGCCGGCCAGGCGATAGCCAGCGAGGAAGGCGAACAGCACGATCACCGGATGCAGGCCGATCTGCTGGCTCATGACCTTCGGTGCGATCCCATTCACGACGAAGACGTTGATCGTGATGCTCAGCAGGACGACGAGCCAGAGGTTGGGCGTATCGGACCCCAAAGCGGCCAGCAGGGGCGGCACGACTCCCAGCGTTGGTCCGAGGAACGGAATGAACATGGCGACGCCGGCGCTCACGCTGGCCAGTGCCACGAACTTCAGGTTCAACACGATCATCATGACCGCGATCCCGATGCCGTAGACCAGGGCCTGAATGATCTGGCCGCGGAGAAAGCCGCCGAAGGCGCGGTTTACGCTGCTGGTGAAGTACATGAAATCATCGCGGTAGCGAACCGGAACTGCGGCAATAATGACGCCGCTGATACGATCCGCATCCAGCATGAAATACAGCGAGATGATGATGACCAGGAGGATCTGCAGCGCGGCAGAAGCGGCGCCCGTAGCGACGGTCAGCGCGTTCGTTACCACCGCGCTGCCAACCGTTTCGACGGGACGGAGGAGCTGGTCCGCGCTCCCGGCCGCGACGCCCCGTGACGATAGAAAAATCGAGGCGCGGTTCGTCATTGCCTCGATCGAGTTGACGATGGACGGGATCTGCTCCGCGGCCAGCGCGGCCTGCGCGGCCAACGCGGGCACGAGAAGTACGGTGACGGACGTCAGGAATAGGAAAAGTACCGCGTAAACGAGGATGACGGCGGCAGTCCGATTTATCCAAGCAAGACCCGTGAGAGCGGTGACGGTCGGCTGAAGGATGAACGAAATGAGCCAGGCAAGGATCAGAAGCACGAGAAGATCCCCGACCTGGGCGACGAGTGACCACACGGTTTGGCCGAGGTAGATGGCTGCGATGACGGTGAGCAAGATAATGAGCACACGCGTCCACGGGTCGCGGACACTTGGAGTCGGAAGCAGGTCCAGGGGGCACTCCCGGCGGATCGGTAAGGGTCTGTTGCCCAGCGGTGGGCTTCAGCCGCCCGGCCGCGGACGCCCGTGTCGCTCCTGAGCTGAAACGCACAAGGGATCCCTCCAGCCATTGTCGCACACTTAGAGCCTGTAGACAAATAAGCCTTCCGATTGTAATGCGCGTGTGAGACAAGGCGAGGGATTGTGACGGGTAATTGTCGTGCGTCGTGAGATGGTAAGCGCATGGCAGTTGACCCGGTACTCGCGAAGAAACTGGCGAC
>ORMF010227086.1_pt1 | contig 23071 bp, 18 predicted proteins | sample 1779871 | NCBI WGS metagenome assembly ORMF01 (sample SAMEA104232316, study PRJEB22302) | groundwater metagenome | biome: forest; feature: aquifer; material: groundwater | place: USA | collected 2011-08-07 | depth 5.4 m | reverse complement strand
TGCCTAAAACTTGATCCGACATTTGTCATCAGATCCCAAGTTGGAACTAATTTCTGATAGACCCACTCCCATACTTGCTTAGCCCGAAAAGACTTCTCTCCATGACCCTCACACCAGCTTGTAAATTCAGCTAAAGAAAATTGATGAAAATTTTGCATAAAATCCTACCTTTGTAGCAAATAGTATACAAAATAAACCCATTCCAATAAAGCTCATTAAATAAAATTATTTTTACACAAGGCAGTCTTTTATCATCTCTATATAAGCTTCCTTTGCCTCTTCTGCATTTAATCGATCTAGAGCTTCTTTATGATTTATTTTTTTAATTCCAAGCATGAAATTTAATTGTTTTTCATCAAGTTCAAATCTATCTCTCTCAAATTTAAGCCTTTCTTGAGCCAATTCCTCCTTCTCTTTCTCCAACCTGACCCTTTCTTTCTTTACCTCCTGAGATACGGAATAACTCCCTACCACAGCTCCGATACCACAATGCACTATGAACTGCATGGACTCAGGAACTATCGTATCTAAAAAGCAAGTCGTAATAAGAAGTACAGGAAAAGCAAAATCTTCTTTTTCTATTTTAGGAAGCCAAGAAGCCGAAATAGTTTTAACACTGTTTTTTTGGTACTCTATCTCCTTCTTAGCAATTTCTTGAATAATAGCATCAACTTCATCTCTCCTCTTGACCTCTTCCCTCCTAAGACTTCCCAACACATCTTCTTTTTGATATTCCATCATCCTTGTCAAATCACAATAAAACTTATCTACTAAATGCATTTCTCCCCCTTTTTCAGAGGAAAATACAAAAAAAACGAAAGAGATGCAATGAAAACAAAAAAAATCTATTTAGCCATAAAAATCGAAAGTTCTGTATGCTTGTTTCTTCTACAGCAGCAACGGAGAGATTTATGCTTACTTTTCAACAAATTATTCAAACTCTAATGAATTTCTGGGAAAAACAAGGGTGTGTCCTTCATCAAGGATATGATCTCGAAGTGGGAGCCGGAACATTCAACCCCGCCACATTTCTCCGCTCCTTGGGTCCAGAACCTTATAATGCAGCTTACGTAGAACCTTCTAGAAGACCTTCTGATGGACGTTATGGAGAAAACCCTAACAGATTACAACTGTTTCACCAATTTCAAGTGATCATGAAGCCATCCCCTCCGGATATTAAACAACTTTATTTGGATTCCCTAAAAGCCCTAGGACTAGACCTCTCTTGCCACGACATCCGATTTGTTCATGATGATTGGGAATCTCCGACTCTCGGAGCTTGGGGACTTGGATGGGAAGTTTGGATTGACGGGATGGAAATTACACAATTCACCTATTTTCAAGCCATCGGAAGCGTACCCTTAAACCCCATTACAGTAGAGATTGCCTACGGTCTAGAAAGGCTTGCTATGTACATTCAAAATGTAGAAAATATTTTCGATGTTAAATGGAATGATACTTTAACCTTTAACGACATCTCTAAACAAAATGAATGGGAATGGAGCTTTTACAACTTTAAAGAAGCTTCTTCTGAAATGTGGCTAAGACACTTTGATGACTATGAAAAAGAAGCTACCACGCTTATTAGCAAACATCTACCCATCCCGGCTTATGATTTTGTATTAAAAGCTTCTCACGCCTTTAACCTCTTAGACGCAAGAGGAGTGATCTCTGTTACAGAAAGAACAGGATACATTGCAAGGATTCGAGATCTAGCAAGACTTGTGGCAGTAGGCTATCTTAAATCCAGAGAAGAAAAGGGATTTCCGCTTCTTACACAAAAACTAGAAAATCAAAAAAAGGAAGAACCCACATCTTCTTTAAGTCCTTTTTGTCCTTCTAAAAAAAGGGACTTCCTATTAGAGATCGGATCTGAAGAGCTCCCTGCAACTTTCATCCCTATCGGCATGAAAGGGCTCGAACAAGCCTTCACTCATCTCTTAAATCAAGCAGGTCTAAGCTTTGAAAAAATCTCCACCTACGGCACACCACAAAGACTCTCTATTTATATCACAGGCCTCGTAGAAGGAACTAAAGAAACAAGCGAAGAAAGAAAAGGCCCTCCTCTTTCTACAGCCTTTGATTCTGATGGCAACCCGACACCTCAAGGAACCGGTTTTTTTAAATCTTTAGGATGCAAAACCCCTCCTCATAAAGACACGTTAACTACAAATGGCTTTATCATCCGAAAAATAAAAGAAGTCGATTACTTATTTTATACATTTCATACTCCCTCCACTTCTACAGTGGAACTTTTTAAAGAGGCCCTACCCAAGCTTATTTTAGGACTAGACTTTCCTAAAAAAATGCGTTGGGGTGAAACTAAGATCTCTTATGCAAGACCCATCCATTGGATCGTAGCTCTTTTTGATAAAGAGACGATCTCCTTTTCTTTAGAAGAGACCTTCTCCGGAAATAAAACTAAAGGACATGCTCAACGTAAGCCAGGATGGATAGAGCTTTCTGGGGCAGAAGAATACCTGCCTACATTGAGAAAACATTTTGTTTTAGCAGATCCCAAAGAAAGAAAGATAAGCATCCTTGCACAGCTAAAAGAAGAAGAGTCCTTAGCTCAGGGAAAAATCATATCCCTAGAAAAAGTGCTTTCTCAAGTTCTTTACCTCACAGAGTGGCCTCAACTAATGAAGGGAAGTTTTAAAAAAGAATTCCTCTCTATCCCAGAAGAAGTGTTAATTTCTGAGATGGTCGAACATCAAAAGTATTTCCCTCTTCAAGACACCACCTTAGGCACTTTACAAAATCATTTTCTTATCACAGCAGATAACATCCCTTGTCCCTTGATCCTGAAAGGAAATGAAAAAGTACTTTCCGCTAGATTATCTGATGGTGTTTTCTTATACGAACAAGATCTAAAAACGCCGTTAAAGTCATTTAATGAAAAGCTCAAGGTTATGACATTTCAAAAAGATCTTGGCTCTATGTTTGATAAGGTTTTAAGAATTAAAAATCATGCAACCCTCCTTCATAATGAACTTAACCTTGCAGACCCCTTATTACTTGAAAGAGCCGCTTTAATTTGTAAGGCAGACTTAGCAACTACACTTGTTGCAGAGTTTCCAGAACTCCAAGGAACGATAGGAAAGTATTATGCCTTAGCCCAAAATGAGCCTCAAGAAATTGCTCTATCTATTGAAGAACATTGGATGCCAACTTCTGAGGCTTCATCTCTTCCTAAAACACATTGTGGGCTTCTTTTAAGTCTTTCTGATAAAATTGATAATCTACTCGGTTATTTTAGCGTCGGATTAAAACCTTCTTCTTCAAGTGATCCTTATGCTTTACGAAGACAAACTTTCGGAATATTAAAGATCTTGATTGAAGGCAATTACTCTCTTGATCTTAAAAAGGTCTTGGAGCTTTGCTCCGCAAGCTTCCCTAAAATCGAGAATAAAGATTCCCTTATAGAAGAAATCTTAAGTTTCATCACAAGCCGAGCAAAGAGTCTTTTTGAAGAATACGGTTATAAAAAAGATGAAATTGAAGCTTCTTTACGGGGGAAATGTTCTGACCCATTCCTCCAATTTTGCAAAGTTAAGGCTCTTCACACTTTTAGAAAAACAAAAGAGTTCACAGGGTTTTATGAAGTATATAAAAGAGTTAAAGGATTTTTAGATCCTAAGGCCAAGACTTCTTTGGATGTAAACTTATTATCTCATCCTTCTGAAAAAGAGCTCCTCTCTGTATTTCTCTCTACGCAAGAAAAAGTACATACAAGCCTTAACACCTTAGACTTCTTAGAGGCTTTTAAGCACCTTTCTGCTCTACAAGCTCCTCTTTCTTCTTTTCTTGAACAGATCAAGATCATGGATGAAGACTTAAACGTTAGAGCCTCCCGTATTTCTTTGATCTACCAGGTATTTACCCTATTTGAAGAACTTTTAGATTTTAGCAAAATACAGGAGCTATAACATGATGATGCCCGTCGTTGATCTACACTGTGATCTTTTAAGTTTTTTAGCAGAAGACCCCTCTCGAAAAGTCGATCATCCGGGCTCTAACGCCTCTTTCCCTCAAATGAAACAAGGGAATGTAATTTTACAAACCCTTGCTATCTTTACAGATAGCTCTCCAAGTTCTTTTATGGAAGGCAAAAAACAGATAGAAGCCCTAAAAAGGCTCCTATATGAACAAGCAAATTGCTATCAACTATTTGATCCTTCACTAGATCTTACAAAGGCTCATAACACAATATCTGTTATTCCAGCTTTTGAAAATGCTTCAGGCTTTTGCTCTGATGAAGCATCAATAGACCAAGGCCTTTCTTATTTAGAATCTATTCTATCCACCTTTAAGAGGATTTTATACATCAGCTTAACTTGGGATGGGGAGAATCGATTTGGAGGAGGTAATGGCTCTAAGGCAGGGCTTAAAGACGATGGGAAGCAAGTGCTACAATGGATGCACGAAAAAAAGATCGCGATAGACCTAAGCCACACATCTGATTTTCTAGCAGATGACATTTTAAACTACATAGATAAAAAGTCCCTTAAAGTCCCTATTATAGCTAGTCACTCTAACGTCAGATCTATTACAAATAAAGAGCGTAACTTACCTGACTTTCTTATCCAAGAAATCATCACAAGAAAAGGGATCATCGGATTAAACTTTTTTGCCCCTTTTATTGGAAAAGAGCCTAAAGATCTTATAAAACATGTGGAACACATCTTTTTTTTACAAGGAGAAGATCACCTTTGCTTTGGAGCTGATTTCTTTCCCGATCTAGTAGCTTCTTACATACAAAAAAAATACCAGTCTGATATTTGTTTTTTTCCTGAGCTGAATAACTCCTCTTGTTACCCAAAAGCTCTTGACCTATTACAAAAGCATCTAAATCTAAAAAATGAGACCCTTCAAAAAATAGCTTACGAAAACTTTGGACGGTATGCTTCCAGTTTTCTCTAATTAGTTTTTGACGCCACTACTAGGCCAATTGTTGTTATTGTTATCCCCCCAATTGCCACCCCTCCCCACTTTATAAGTCTTGATAAGTTAGCGTTTAATTCTTCAAGCTGGACAGATTGATCCCTTTGTGTATTTAACCGATTTATTCTAATCACTGGTTCTGGTACATCTTGAAATGGATCCAAAGGAGCTGACTCCACTGTAAACTCTTGAGCTTCTATATCCCAAGTAAACTTTTTTCGCCAATCATCACCCGGAGTAGAGTTGCAAGAAATACAGTTCCTAAAGACATTATTAGACTTAGCCTCAGCTACCACCCTTGGACTACAGCTTCCACAAATAAGATGAGCCTTTAATTCTTTCGATTCCGCTATTTCATCTATGTGACCAAAAAATTCAAGTACCCCTTCTTCGGTTTTTTTCTTTACCGTCTCCTGACATACTACACACTCTTTCTTTTCTATTAAGTCCATATTAACTTTAAACGCATTTATTTTTATGCTCATAAACTCCAATGCTTATTTTAATTTAAAAATATTAATTCATAACTAGAAATTCTAGCACAAAAAAAAACATCCATTCAGACTACCAGAAACTGTTTGTTCCATTTTGAGAATTCGAGCCCCAAGAGATTCCTCCATTTTTGGCTGCTTCCATCGCGCCTATTGTTATGCCCCCTATGAATAATCCCGCTACCACGATTCCGCATGCAATATGTTTTGGTTCAACCACGACATATTGACGTCTTAGATCTTCTCGTCCAAGACGTCTAGGTTGAGCACGTATCTCTTCCTCTATGTTTAATCCCCTCACCCCGCCTACCCGCCTACTCAAATCTTCAAATGGACACAAAGGAGCCGATGTTACCACAAATTCTTTGGATTCTGGATCCCAAGTAAACTTTTTTCGCCAATCTTCTCCGGGAATAGCACTGCAAGAAATACATTTTCAAAACACCTGACTAGATTCGGCTTTAGCTATTATCCCAGGATTACAACTTCCACAAATAAGATGTGCTTTTAATTCTTTCGAATCCGTTGCTTCATCTATGTGACCAAAAAAATCAAGCACTCTCTCTTGTACTTTTTTTTCCACCGTATCAAAACATGCCTCACACTCTTTCTTTTCTATTAAGGCCATATCAACTTTAAACGTACTTATTTTTATGCTCATAGATTCCGAAATCTTATTTTTGTTTAAAAAATATTAATCTAACAAAATTCACAAAGAAGATAACAAAAACCAGGTTTAGATTGAAGTAATACCTACTTTTCAAAGGAAAAAAATCTTTACAAAGGTAAATCTCAGGGGAATAAATTTATTATTATGCACTCTAAACAATCTAGACAGATTCTGAAGAAGATGCTATTTTACCACCGCCAACAAAAGGAATTAACCATGTTCAGTTGTTTTACGACAGAAAAAAATATTTTTTAGAAGAGTATAAGCAGATAACCCAAAATCTTGACCAGGATCGAGATTCCGACATCAGATTTATATGCCTAGAAAGTTTACATACAGCAGGCTATATGCTTTCTACCACTCTTCCCGTTACATTGGTTCTACCCCAACCCCCTGGATTTGTTGCAGGCCTTGCCGCGTGTTGCATGATCACATCGGCTACCACTGACGTAGTGACAGCTAAAAAATATAGCTTATGTGCCACTGCAGTAAATGCAGAAATAGCCTTTTGCTGATGCTGTCTTAATCGATCACAAAGAAACCCTGAAATTAATACGACTATGCCTATTAATAATAGTTCCTTTGTTTCCAATCCTATGACTATAGATCGCGGGACTTACCAACCTCCATCTGAAACTGGTGAATGATCTAGAAGGGATTCTAAGCCTCCTTTTTAACACTTCTTAAAAAACAGCCCACTACTTGCGCAAGCAGCTCACTTACACCACACTAACTTATACGAACGAAAAAGAAATATCATAGAATTCACTTTTTGCAATTCCATGATGAAAAATATATCAACAAAATTCATCATGGAATTGCGTTTTCGCATTTCTATGATTTCCATCGAAATAAAAAAAACATGTAAGAAATGCCATTTGATGCAAAAGAACCAGAGGCCAAATTGGCTATCTAAGTAAAGATAACTTTAACACTCTATATCTTTGCGAAGTGAAATTTTAAGATTAAAAAAAAATCCAATTCATAAAGGGAGCTCAAGCTCCCTTTATTTTTCTTCTAAAGAACTTTTTGAACCATCTTCCTTTCTTTTATGTATAGAAGAGTAAAACCTATCCCCCCTAAACAAAGACCAACAGGAATTACGCTTACTCCAATGCTTAAAGCAGAGGCATTAGTAGCTCCCCCAAAGGAGTGGACAACCCATCCTATAATGCTATGAAAAACATAACCAAAAATCATAATGATCATATTAGCGCAAGCTGTGGTAAGACCTGCTACACTTTCTTTCACATAAGTAGATGCCTTGTAGATCGCCAAAATTTGATAAGCTGAGAACACTCCCACTAAAACAAAAAGACCACTCAAAACAAAGGGAGTTGAGATGTTAAAAAATAAAACTACAAAACAACTCATCATTACGCTTGCTGCTATGACAATCGTTAACAAATAATCACCAACTTTTTCAGCAAATAAACTTAAAAAAGGAGCCCCAAAGCACATCCCCACAAAAATCATAGAAGGCAGGCTACTAGCTAAACTCCTATCTAACCCGTGTACTTGTCCTAAAAAGACACTACCCCATACATCAGCAAATCCTTCTATAGGACCAACCATCAAACCTGCACAGAAACAAGCTCCTATCACCTTTTTATTTTTTAAAACTTCTTTGATATCTGCAAAAACAGTACTTGTAGAAGCGCTCTTCATGTCAGGCACCATTAAATAGGTAACAAGAGCCAAAACGACTCCAACGACAGCAAATATCTCAATGACCGCTTCATACCCAAAAGCTCTACACATATAGCTTATAGGTCCTCCTCCATAAATAGCCCCTAATAGACCTATTGTAACAGAAAAACTAAGCATACGGGGAAAACGCTCTTCACTAAATGCCATTCGAACAATCTTAAAAACCCCTAAAATGGCAGCAGAAGACCCTAGTCCGATCAAAAATCTTCCTACAACAGGAAAAATCCAATGGCTTGTAAAAATAACACTTAACGATCCGACAACCGTTAAAAGAATAGATAAGCTCATAACTTTTTTAGGCCCCTTGCGGTCTAACATAATGCCCATAGGTAAGTGCATGAGGGAATAGCTGATATAATAAATACCTGAAAACTGACCAAAAGTAGCAGCATCCATACCAAACTTGTCCATGATATCATGCAACATGATATTTGGCATGACTCGCAAAATATATTGATAGGCATAAAATACAGAGACGATAATCCACACCATCCATGCAATTTTACGCGACTTTAAAACAACAGAAGTCATAAAATCTAATCCTTAATAAAATTTTTTTTCACACTAAAATAAATAAAAATGTAGAAATGAGAATATGTTAATGTGCCTGCCGGCACAGGAGAACTAGATCAAGAATGAGATAAGAAGAAAGCTGTTTTTTCATAAGAACTAGTTTACTCCTCCTGAGAAAAACTCACAAGCTGAAAATAAAATTATAATTATTTTAACACACAAAATGTCTTGGTTGCATATGTAATAGAAAAACTACTTATCCCTTCTGCATCTGCTTTTTTTCGATGAAAAGAGAGCCCAACAGCGCGAATAGGTTTATGAAAGTGGAGTAAGTGAGTATAGTATTTTTGTTCCTCTATCTGAGCTAGCCCTACTTCCGGAGATTTGTTAACCTTCACCTCTATGACATAATAAAGCTTAGGTAGTTCAATGATAATATCGGCCCGTCCTTGAGCTGTAGAATATTCTGCTGTCGATCTGATACCCGCTGCTACAAAAAGAGCTTGTACAATCGCATGATAAAAACGCTCTTGTTCTTGAAGCTTTTTCTCGCTTTCGTGTAGCTGATAAGGAATATTACTAAAAACACTTGTCAGACAAGTAATAAGCTCCTCCATATTCTCTGCTAGCAAAGCTGAAAAGAGTTTTGATAAAATAGAGTTGATAAGAGATAACGAAGCTTTGGTTAAAGCGGCACAAAGATGGATATGTAAGGCTGTTTTCACCTCTTCATTAGGGTATTTAAGTTGATAAAATTGTGTGATGGGATCACGAGCTTTAATTGTTAAATAGCCCATCTGAAAAAGTAATGCCGTTAGAGGAATGCACTCTATTTCAAAAGTTTGTAATAGATTCATATTCCCCGTTAAATCTTCCAGATTTAAGTAATGACATTCTTGCTGTCTTTCTGCTTTAGAAAGTTCATCTAGCAAAAATTGCGGGGTTGCAGATTCAAACCAAAAATTTTGAATTTTCTCTGCATCAAGAGCGCACGTTAAAGAAAAAGGACTATAAATAGTTGCAGTTTTCTCTTCGAAAGAATATCCGTTATCCCAAGACTTCAAACCTCCTCGTAGAGTTTTATAAGGGATATTTTCTTCCTCAGCCCAGGCTTTTATGTGCTTTTTAAAATACAAATCCACTTCTTTATCTGTATATCCACAAATATCAAAAAACTTTTTCCGCATGGTAAGATTTGTTAAATTATTCAATCCGGAAAAAAGTCCGGCCTTGCTAAAAGCGCTGACTCCTGTGACAAAAACAAATTTAACCACAATAGCTCGAGCTTTAATAACAGAGCTAAAACTTTTCATAATATCGCGAATTTCTATGGCGAGCTTAGGATCGTGGAGTGTATGTAAGATTGGATAATCATACTCGTCAATAAGAATAGCCACGGATTCAAAAGGTTTCTTTGATATTTCATTGGAAAGAGAGTCAATTAATACTCCTAAAGCAGCATTTATATTGAGATCCGAACTTAAGATAATACCATATTGACTAGCAATCCTTTGCATGACAACAAGTAAACTTTGTTCAAAGTCTTTCGAGCTTTTTACACTTAATTCAGAAAAGTCAAACCTAATAACGCCTACAGGGTTCCAAGCGTAATCACTTTTCGAGATCCAAAGCCCTTCAAAAAGTTCTTTTTTTCCTTGTAGGGCAGCAGCTAAAGTGGACACAAGCAAAGACTTACCAAATCTACGAGGACGAGAAAGAAAAGATCTACGAGTGTTTTTTAATAAAGAATAAACATACTTTGTTTTATCCACATAAACACAATTTTCTTCTCTAAGCTCAGAAAACTCACTGATTCCAATAGGAAGTTTTTGCATATAGACTCACCTCAATTTTACTCCGTATTATGACATATTAAAGGTCTCAAGTAAAGAAAAGAAAAACTTGACAACCCACCACACCTCCTCCCTAAATAAAAAATAGAAAAAAACTAATATTGTGCTTGGATTAAAATCCCTCTTCCTACTACAATTATGCCGTTTCCATGGCGATCGTAGCTCAGTTGGCAGAGCGTTGGATTGTGGTTCCAAATGTCGCGGGTTCAAACCCCGTCGATCGCCCATCTTGAAAAGAAATTCCCCCTCTGATACCTTTGCATTTCCTGATTAAAATACGTTGTATACCATGTCTTTTTTTGCCTCTTTACTCTTAGGAATTGTACAAGCCCTAACAGAATTTCTTCCTATTAGCTCCTCTGCGCATTTAAAAATAGTGAAGCATCTTCTTGGACAAGAAAGCGGAGTCCTCCTTGACCTAAGCTGTCACCTAGGCACTTTAGGAGCTCTTGTTATTTTCTTGAGAAAAGAGATCTTACATATCTTATTTCAAGAGCCAAAAAAACTTATTTTATTTTTTTTAGCTATGATCCCTCTTATCCCTTTTTATTTTCTTTTAAAGCCTTTAAGAGAGTATATTTCCGAAATCCATCTCTTAGGCTTTTGTCTAATAGGCACAGGAGGGATTTTGCTTGCAGGACAATCTTTTTGTATGGCAAGATCAAAAAATGAAGGGTTTATGGGGAAAGCTAAAGACGTACTTATGATTGGCACCTTACAATCTACCGCTTTGATTCCGGGCATTTCTAGAAGTGCTTCCACCATCTCTTGCGCAAGAATCTTAGGATGGAATGTTAAAGAAGCTGTTCGATTTTCTTTTCTCCTTTCCATTCCCACAGTCTTAGGAGGAAATCTTTTAGAGTTTATGAAAGCAACAACACAAAGCAAGGCATCTATCCCCATTTTGCAACTAGCCACCTCTTTTGCTGTTTCTTTTTTCATAGGACTTTTTGTTGTTGGAAAAGCGATCTCTTGGCTAGAAAAAGGAAACCTCAAACCCTGTGCTTGGTACTGTATTGCACTAGGGATTATTCTCTCCATTTACTTTAACCTCTAAAAAACTATGGCAAAAACACCAACTCCCTCTAAAGACGCAATCACTCATCCAGAAGCCAAAGGACTTGGCTTAATTACCCTTTCCCTCTTTTGTCTTTTAGCTCTCATCAGCTTTGATAAAGAACTCCCAGCTCATAACTGGCTTGGTTTAGTGGGTCATTACGTAGCTTTCGCCCTCACCTACACCTTTGGCCTTACTTCATTTTTTGTCCTTGCCTTTACCCTTTGGATGGGATGGAAACTCCTTGCTGAAGAGAAAATCCCAACCTTTCGATCCAGGACCTTTTATTTTCTTTTATCCCTTTTTTCTTGTTGCCTTCTTCTGACAGTGCTAAGTGAAACACAATGTTCCTATCCGTCAATCTTACTTAAAAAAATTTACACTCAATCTATATTCTTTGAAGAACCCTATCCCCATCGCTATCACAGACAAAATGCGGGGGGAGTTCCTGCCTACTTTCTTTATAAAGACCTTCCAACATTTAACTTAGAAAAAATGCTAAGCAACGCAGGAATTGTTATCACCTTCTCTATTACGCTACTCACTTCATTTCTTCTATTTACCCAAATACAACTTCTTCCCCTCATTAGAAAAGTGTTACAAAGCTACTCAGATTGGAAAGAAAAAAAAGCGCTTTTTACTTTCCAAACAGAAAGTGCGGCAGAAAGCCCCCCTTCTATAGTTAGACAATCCTTGAAAACTATAGAAAGCTCTCTTTCAGAATCTTTAATCAAACCCTTATATAGACCTGTTCCTAAAGAAGTTCGCATTCGAACGGAAGAGGAAAGAACTCCTCCCACGCCGATCAAAGAAAAACCGATTTCTAAAAAAGAATCCGCTATAAAAGCGCAAAAAATCTATAATGGAGACTATAAAGACTATACCCTCCCTCCCTCCTCTCTTTTACTTAATCCCAAAAAAACAGATCAGCCTTCTTTGAAAAAAGAGCTTAAAAGACAAGCTGACATTTTAGAAGAAACGCTTATGAGTTTTGGCATCGAAGCTAAAGTAGGAGACATCCACTCCGGACCTACGATCACATCTTTTGAAGTACATCCTGCTATCGGAGTCAAAGTACAAAAGATTACAGCACTTGAAAATGACATAGCTTTAAACTTAGAAGCCACCTCCATCCGCATCATAGCCCCTATCCCAGGAAAAGCGGCTGTTGGAATAGAAATCCCTTCTCTTTTTCCCCAAGAAGTAAGCTTTAAAGAAATGCTTGTCAGCTATCAACAACAATCCAAGAAGCTCCATATTCCTGTTTTACTAGGAAAAACAGTTAATGGCGAACATCTTGTTTCAGATCTTACAAAAATGCCTCACTGTATTATCGCAGGAGCAACAGGATCTGGAAAATCTGTTTGTATTAACACTCTTGTCATGTCTATTGTCATGAATGCAAAGCCTGACGAGGTTAAATTACTTTTAGTAGATCCTAAAAAAGTAGAACTCACAGGATATACCCATCTTCCCCATCTACTATCCCCTGTTATCACAGAACCTCACGGAGCCTATGCAGCCTTAAGTTGGCTTGTAAAGGAAATGACCGTCCGTTATGAGATTTTAAGACAACTTGGAGTACGGAACATCCACGCTTTTAACACCCGCACAATCAATAAAGACCTCGAAGCGTCATTGAACACTCCTATCCCTGAAAGAATGTTTGCCATCGTAGCCATCATCGACGAGTTTGCCGATCTTATGATGGTATCAAGCTCTGATCTTGAAACCCCCATTGCACGCATAGCCCAAATGGCTCGAGCGGTTGGAATCCATTTAATATTAGCGACACAAAGACCTTCAAGAGAAGTTATCACAGGCCTTATTAAAGCTAACTTTCCTACAAGAATCGCTTTCAAAGTAGCTAGTCGAGTGAACTCTCAAATCATCTTAGATGAAAATGGAGCCGATACTCTACTAGGTAATGGAGATATGCTCTTCCTCCCCCCCGGCAGCTCTCAATTAATCCGAGCTCAAGGTGTTTATATCAGCGATGAAGAAATTAATCGCGTCATCTCTTTTGTTTGTGATCAAGCCCCCCCCAATTATCTCATAGCTTCATTTGATCAGATGAAAAAAGAAGATATCCCGGGAGAAGAACATATCGAGTCTCCTAAAGATAGCTTATTTGACCAGGCTCTTTCTATTGTCTTAGATACAAACACCGCTTCAACAACCTTCTTACAACGCAAATTGAAAATCGGATATGCAAGAGCTGCTTCTTTGATGGATGAACTAGAAAGCAAAGGAGTCATTGGATCTCAAGAAGGCAGTCGCCCTAGAAGAGTTATCCAATCTGATGCTAAATCTACAAACCAAAATAAGAAATCCCCTACGGAATTAGATGAGTAATTTTAAGCAAATATTATGAGAAAAAAAAGAACACAAAAACTAACAACAGAGCTTATCCTTTTATCCCGTTTACGCTATATGGGATATAGTTTACTACTATTTAGCCTATGCTTTTTTATCTATGCCCTTAACGCCCCCTCTTCAAATGAACTCTCCACTATCCCTTCGTTGCCAGAAAAAGAGCTTTCAGCCTTTGCTGAAATAACGCCTCATGAGACTTTTAATTTCTTTGCTATCTCCTCTCTTTTCGCCTCTATAGGAATAGTTTGCCTCTTTACTTATAAAAAAAAGCTAAAAACCCTTCAAAAAAAGAAATAAAAGAAAAGATTTGCCGTTTATAATTTTTTCTGCCAATTTGAGTAGATAGACACTGAAAATTTAGGGATTTGAAGTCCATGGAACATCTTAAGAAAAAAATCCTCATAGCAGATGGGTCTGAAACTTTTTTCACACAAATTAAAAATGATGCAAAAAGTCACTCCTTTATCATTGAAACAGCAACAACAGGAAGCGATTGTCTAAAAAAACTAGAAACTTTTAAACCTGACTTAGTTGTCGTAGACTTTATGCTTCCCAAAATGCATGGAATAGAAATCTTAAAAGCCGTAAAAAATAATCCCCTATCTTCTTCTGTTGGAGTCATCCTTACTTGCTATCATGGCATGATTCAAAATTACCGCTGCGCAGCTAAGCTAGGAGCCAACTACTTTCTAGAAAAACCCTATCAGACCTCCTCTTTTTTTGAACTTGTCGATCTTTTCTTTTGGGGCGATCTTAAACTCAACCCCTTCCCTGAAAAAAAACATGATGCAGAGATTCCATCCACTCCTCTTTTTAATAGACCAACAGAAAACTCTTATCTGAAATTTTGGGGAACGCGAGGATCAAATCCCGTTGCAGGAATGGAGTATGTACAATTTGGCGGCAATACTCCATGCCTTGAAGTGCGTCACGGAAAGGATCTAATCATTATTGATGCAGGATCTGGTATTAGAGCTCTTGGACAAGAACTTGGAACACAAGCTAATATCGACCTAAATATACTCATCAGTCACACTCATTGGGATCATCTCCTAGGATTTCCCTTTTTCTTCCCTCTTTATCAACCTAAACGAAAAATCTGCATCTTTACTCCCGTAGGCTTTGAAAAGGGGACCAAAGAGCTCTTTAGCGATATGCTAGCTTATGCTTATTTCCCCGTAGCCATCAATGATATTCAATCCAACCTTACATTTGAGAATCTAAGAGACTCTGAAGTTTTAACATTTGGAAGCATTACTGTTTCTACACACTATGCCTTTCACCCTGGGTCCACACTTTGCTTTAAGCTAGATATTGCGGGGAAAAAAATTGGCTATGTCACGGATAATGAATTTTTACTAGGCTGTCAACTTCCCCCTTCTAAAATAGAAAAACAAGAGGACCTATTCATCCCCTATGCCCCTCTTATCCATTTTTTACAAGGCTGTGACATCTTAGTGCATGAGGCTCAATATACCCCAGAAGAGTACCTCTCAAGAGAAGGCTGGGGCCATTCTTCCATCTACAATGCTTGCATGCTTATAAAAAAAGCAAATATTAAGCATTGGATCGTTACCCATCATGATCCTAGACATAGCGATACTATCTTACTAGAAAAGAAAAAACTCCATATAAAAGCATTAAAAGAAATAGAACATAACTGTGAAGTTCAGTTTGCCTACGACGGGATGCTTCTTTCTCTAGACGAGCCTTCTTAATTCAACATAAGACAATCTAAATCAACAGTTAAACAAATTAATATAACTAAAAATATTGATATAAAACATGAGATCATGTTATAATATGCTATATTATTAATATAACAGATAAAATAATAAGGAGATTAATGAATAAATTTCCGTCTCAATGTTTCACTCCAGCAACTGTCTACTGCTCTACTCCCTTCCCCCCATCCCCACCTCCTCTATTTATTTCTAAAGATAAAGCTGCAACGACCATTCAAAAAATTTTCCGAGGACATCTAGAAAAAAAAACCTTTTTACCAAGATCTCTTTTCCCCCTCTATGCACAGCAGTGTGCGAATACAGAAACTAAATTCATGTTCATGGCTACAGATGGCAAAACTCCGGTTTATCTTCCCGAAGATTTACCTGAAGTTGTCTTAAAAAAATCTGGACGAAAAAAAGCCATTTTCCGTTTTCATCAAACGCAAAAGGTTCGATCTATTTTAAAATCTGAAAAATGCTCTCATCTGATTATACCAAAAGTAAAGCTTTATGGAGAATTCTTAATAGAAGAGCGCTTGCCTATTGATACTTGCGACCAGCACAACGTAAATTTATATGAGAGAAATAGGGACTTATTCAATGAGCCTGTACGCGAAATGGTACGCCTATTTTCAAAAAGTCATATCCCTTGTTTAACCTCTTGGCAATTTGATAAAAACACAAATACTACCTATGTTGAAGACACTCGATATGACAACCTCCCCTTCTATCTTACAAATAAAAACGGGAAACAACAAGCAATGATTGGGCTTATTGACCTTGAACGAGCTGGCACAGATGAAAAGGCCTCCAATGAACACAGACTTTTTACACTTACTGTTATTTTTCCTTATCACAAAAACATTATTGAAAATGAAGCTGACAAATTATCTATGCATTTCAACCCAAAAAACATAGAATCAGCCTCTCGCATTGGATTAAAATATCTAACAAAAATCCAAGCACTTCCTATAGCAGGAAGCTCAGGAAGATCTTTTCTTCCTAAGGGTACCTTCAAAGAAAAAAAATATCCAACTTAAGAAAAACAAACAGGCATACCGATTTCATGTTGAGGAGCTACAGAAACGGTTAGCTTTTTTTGCTGCCTTTCTAAGGCATCTCTTACAGTCTTTAAAGCAATCTCCGGCGTATTGCATTCAGAAGAAAGATGAGCTAAATAAACATGCTTTAAATTATCGTGATGCACAGCAAGAATCACCTCAGCCGAATCTTCATTAGAAAGGTGCCCTTGGCGGCTTAGGACTCTTTGTTTATATACCATGGGGCGAGCTGAAGCATGAACCATGGAAGGTTGATGATTAGCTTCTAAATACAAATAATCACAATTTTTGAGCTGATGAACAACTAAAGTCGAAGCAAATCCTAAATCTGCACATACACCCACCTTTAAAGAGTCTACCTGTAAGGTAAACGCAACAGGGTCTATGGCATCATGAGGTATGCTAAAGGGATTAATCTGTACATCAGCAAATTGAAAGGGATCCCCTGTAGAAAAAATCTTAAACTTTGGAGTGTGAGTAGAGGCCGTTACAATAGCTTTGGCTGTTTCTAAGTTAGCAAAAATGGGTATATTCCACTTTTTACAAAGAGCAGATAATCCTCGAATATGATCTATATGTTCATGTGTTACTAATACAGCATTAAGATCTCCTACTTCTACCCCAATTTTTAAGAGTCGCTCCGTTAGATCTTTTAAAGAGATACCAGAATCTATCAGAATTTTTACCTTAGGAGAGCCAAAATATAAAGCATTTCCTTTAGATCCTGAAGCTAGAGGACAAAACCCAATCATATTTTTTTCCCGGTTCTATTGCGGTATATTTTTACTTAATATAACACATTCATGCAACAGAATAGGCTCTTCTATCTTTTCTTTTTTTTTATTTTAAATAAAATACTTGACGCATAAAAGAGAAATATGTTTTTAAGATATATAGATACAATATTTTGAGGCTACCATGTTTTATTCAGAAGAACAACTTCTAACAGAAATAGATTATACTTTAGACCAACTCATTCAAAATGCAAAGATTCTTCGCACCTGTGATAAGATGATTTGCCAGGCAGAAGTTCTCTTACTACAAAAAACACAAGATAGCTTGATTGCTAAATTTATGCACACACAAGAATACATAGAAATCTCATACCTTGAGCAAGAACTATTGGATAAGATTCAAAAGCTTCATGAACTTTCTCCTATGCTTTTGAAAAATTTTCAGAAAGAATTAACTAAAACACATTCAGTAGGATTACGCCCAAGAATTGGGCGTAATCGTAAAAAATCAAAAGTTCGCGAGTTTGCGTATCGCAGCTTCTAAATCTGCAAGCTGAGGAAGAATTTTGTCTTCCAAGGCTTTACAGTAAGGCACCATGCAATTTTTTCCTGTAACTCTCATTATAGGAGCATCTAAATAAGCAAAAATCTCTTCTACCAAGCGAGCGGAAATTTCCGCTCCGAATCCAGCATTCGATGGAGCTTCATGCGCAATTAAACATTTACCTGTTTTCTTAACAGAATTAATTACCGTTTCCATATCTAGCGGAACAATTGTTCTAAGATCAATAATTTCTACAAAAATTCCTTCATGAGCCAGTTTGTCAGCCACCTGCATAGACATAAAAACTAAAGCCCCCCAAACAACAACCGTAAGATGATCCCCTTGTCTAACTACTTTAGCTTTACCTAAAGGAGCTAAATCATCTTCTCCCGTCTCTTTTCTCGCACAAAACACTCTTTGTCTATAAAGAGCTTTATGCTCTAAAAAGACAACAGGGTTTGGATCTTTAAGAGCTGCTTTAAATAACTTTTTAGCATCTGCCGCGTTACTAGGAATGACAACCTTAAGACCTGGACAATGGGCTAAAAAAGCCTCTATACTTTGAGAATGGTAAGGCCCGCCTTGGATATATCCTCCATAAGGCATCCGAACCACAACAGGACATTGCCATTCTCCATTTGATCGATAATAGATGTTAGCAAGTTCATTAAAAAGTTGGTTGATCCCCGTCCAAACATAATCTGCAAATTGAATCTCAGCAACAGGCCGCCATCCTGTAAAGGAAAGACCAATTGCCAAAGCAATAATTGTAGACTCTGCAAGAGGGGTATTAAAGCAGCGTTCTTTACCAAAAAGATCGGTTAGATGTCTTGTGACACCAAACACCCCACCTTTTCCATGAGCCACATCCTGCCCAAAGACCACAATAGAGGGATCTTTTCTCATCTCTTCTTGTAAAGCGTGATTTAAAGCATCTACAATAACGACAGCCTCTTCTCCTGAAGAAGTGCTCTCCTCCTCCTTTTCTACTATTACAGGGGCTTTTGCAAAAACTTTTGTATCCGCAAAAGCTGAATCCGGAAAGGGCACTAGATCTGCTAGCTGAGCAGATTCTTCTATCTTCAGCATACAAGATTGCCTAACATTCAAAAGCTCTTCTTCCTTCATTATACCATGAGAAAGAATCCACTCTTCCATTAAAGGAAGTGGGTCTCTTTCCTTATCTTCTTCTACATGTTCTTGGGACTTATATTTTGAAGGATCATCACTATTGCTATGGGCTCCAATACGAGGAACTCTTGCTACTATCAAACTAGGACCTAGATTCTGTCTGCCTTTTTCTACACTCTTTTCTACAGCAAGCAGCATCTCATCATAATTACACCCATCTACATCATGCGTTGTAAGCCCTTTATAACCGCTTGTCATAGAGACGATGTCGCCTCCTGCAGTTTGTTCTTCCGCAGGAACGGAAATGGCCCATCCATTATTTTGGATCACAAATAAGATATTTAGAGCATGAATACAGGCAAAATTTAGTGCCTCATGAAAGTCTCCTTGAGAAGTAGCTCCATCTCCAGCAGAAACATATACCACATCTGCTTTTCCCTGCAACTTAAGCCCTTTAGCTACACCCACTGCATGTAAAAATTGAGACCCTACACAACTAGATTGCACTGGAATGTTAAGTTCTTTATGAGAAAAGTGCTCCGGCATCATCCTTCCACCTGAATGATGAGGCACTTCTCTAGCTAAAAAAGACCCAAAAAGATCAACAAGATCCGAGCCAAGTCCTATGGCCATAGCCCTATCCCGATAATAAGGAAGGGCCCAATCTCGACCTGCAATCATACCCGCTGCACAAACAGCGCCAACCATTTCATGACCTATCACGGAAAGGTGAAAAGTCCCCCCTTTATTTTGTTTGACCAACTTCGACATTTTATCGTCTGCAAACCGAGTCAAATACATAGTATTAAGAGTTTTTAAGGCTTTTTCCTTGTCTGAAAAAGATACAGGAGCACTCTCCATAAATTATTTCCCAGTTTTTTTCTTAATTTGTGTAACAATTTTTGTAGAAGACACTTTTTTTGCAGTCCCCTCTTTCTCTGGCGAAGCTTCCGCTTTTGGAGATAAACTCTCTTTGGCAATTCCCATCATCTTATTGTCAGAAGAAGACTCCAGTCTTTGACTTACAGCTCGGATTAATGGATCTTCTGTTCCATGAACCTCTGTCATACGACTCGATAGATGTCTTAAGGATTCTAATCGATCAGAAAGAGTTTGTAGCTTCGTATCTACCTTCACTCTTGAACTTCCTCTTAGATTAGCTAAAAGTTGAGCTTCTGTATCAAATCGTCTGGAGAAGGTAACAGCAGATGTGTTAGCTACTAAGTAGAGGAAACCTCTAACACAGACAGGCACGGTGGAATAAAGATCTACCGTAATTTGAGGCTCTAGTTCTACCTTAGGCACTTGCTTAGGCGGTCTTCCTCTCTTAGGTCTTGGGTTTAAGGCTTCATTAGAATAGTAGGTTTTAGCTTTTGCATGCAAAATCTCTCTTGAACTAGCCACATCTTTTGACACTTTTACATCAAAAAGATGCTTCTTCAACTTCTCTAATTGCACCTTAGTGAAATCTAAATCTTCTTCAAAAACAAACTGTATTTTTTGTTGTCTTAGCCATTCAATAATCCGAATTCTTGAGCGCTCTTGATAAAATTGCTGCCATTTCTCTAGTTCTGTCAAATGATCGTAGATGAATTCGAGAAAATTTTCTCTAGCTTCTTTAGCTTGAATGAGATCTAGTAACTTTTCTTTTGTGTCTATATCATAAACTTTTTCATTAACGAATCCTTCCATAAACTTCTTTGTCTCATAAAAAGTCATTTTAGGAACGATTATATACCGGCCGGGATGATCAACTAAGAGTTCTTGTTCTAAATCCATCAATTCTTTTTCATTTTTATCAAGATCCACATATACGATAAATCCTTCTGTCTTATCTAGATAGAAATCTCTTTCGTCATCCGACTTGGCAAAGGCATCCATAAGTCTATAAAAACGCAACATCAAAGGGTTTTGCGCTAAGGGAGGGGCTTTACTCATAATTTGTTATCCTTTCCTGTTTTGTAGAAGAGATTACCATACAGTAGCCCCCACTTCAAGATCAAATAAATTTTACTCCAAACTCTCTTTCTTTCATTATTTTCCATTTAAAAAATTCAAGAGACTACACCACTAAAAGGCACAAGACACTCTAAATCCATTTCTCAACCGCTAGTATTGGCTGCTATCTATTATCATACTTTTAGGTCCTGATAAATCATAACCTGCAGAATCTAGGTTTTTTTTCTGGATTCTGCAGGTTATGATTTTATTCGCAATCAACTTATTACTAGCTTTTTAGGTTATTTATATTATTTTTCGTGCGCAGAATCTTGATTTTTTTTCATGATTCTGCGAAATTTATATTGAATTGAGGATGATTATGGAAAAGATTTTTGCTAGAACTAGAGAGCTTGACCTGTTAAATAAGCTATGGATATCGGGAAGGGCTGAATTTCTGGCTGTTTACGGACGCAGGCGAGTTGGAAAAACTTTTTTAATTAGAGAGTTTTTTAAAAATAAAGGGCTGTACTTTGGTCTTACCGGAATAAAAAAGGCAAAAACTTCTAAGCAATTAAAGAATTTTTCTGAAGAATTTAGCCGTGTATTCAATGAAGATGTAAATCCTAAAAGCTGGCAAGAAGCGTTTGTTTTTTTAAGAAAGTCCTTAGAAAAAGAGACTAGCGAACGGATAATCTTGTTTTTTGATGAACTTCCTTGGCTAGCAAGTCCAAAGTCTGAATTTCTTCAAGACTTGGATCACTTATGGAATAGATATCTATCGGATGATCCTCGGATTCTTTTAATTGTTTGCGGCTCCGCTGCTTCTTGGATGATTCGAAAAGTCCTTCAGGATAAGGGAGGATTACATGGTCGTTTGACTGCGCAAATTCGGTTAATGCCGTTTTCTCTTAAAGAAACAGAAGAATTTTTGGAAAGTAGAGGAGTCGTTCTTCAGCGCAAAGATATTGTTGACCTCTATATGGCTATAGGGGGGATCCCAAAATATTTAAGTTATGTAGAAAGGGGGTATTCCGCTCCACAAATCATCAATCGAATTTGTTTTACAGGGCCCCTCGCTGATGAGTTTAAGGAATTGTATTCATCGTTGTTCAGTACTCATCATCGCCATGTTGCCGTTGTGGAGGCTCTAGCTGCCCATCCAGGAGGTCTTACAAAAGAATCTATTTCTCAAAAAACAAAGATTTCTACGGGAGGGGGATTAAATCTTATCTTGGAAGAGTTAGAGCAATCAGGCTTCATTATTCATCTACAAGAATTCAAAAAAATTAAAAAAGAATCCAGATTTAAATTAATCGATGAATTCTCTTTATTTCATCTAAAGTGGAATCCTAAAGTTAAGGCAAGTTCTCTCAGTTTTTCTGATGAGCAGTTTTGGCTTCGCACGTGGAATTCGGCTGCTGCAAAAACTTGGGCTGGCTATGCTTTTGAGGTGGTGTGTCTGAAACATCTTTCTCAAATTAAAAAAGCTTTGGGAATATCCGGCGTAGCAACAACGGCATCAGAATGGACTTATAAACCGGCCAAAGGTAGTAAAGAAAAGGGAGTGCAAATCGATCTTCTAATTGATCGTTGCGACAACTGTATCAATCTTTGTGAAATCAAATTCTATAATGAAAAGCTCATTGTTGACAAGGCTTTGGATGAAGAGCTACGAGAAAAAAAGAGCCTATTTACTTACCAAACAAAAACAACAAAGACCCTATTTATTACCCTAATATCTCCTTATGGGATTAAATTAAACACCGGTTATTTTGGGACAGCAGATGTATCCCTTACTCTGGAGGATCTGTTCTCTTAAAAATGTCATAACCTGCAGAATCTTGGTTTTCCACCTAGATTCTGCAGGTTATGATTACAAGGAGATAGCTAAACCTCTAAGAATAAATAGATGTCAGTTTTTCCTTGGTAAGAGATTTTTAGCCATTCTCACCTTTTCGCTCAAAATATCGAGTCATGCAGCTACCTCAGGGGATTTTCAAGAGACTACACCGCTAAAAGGCACAAGATGCTTTAAATCCATTCACAACCGCCTATTTCATTCTACTTAGAGTTAGATAACTACCCTTCGAACCATATTTTGAATAAAATCACAAATCACTTAAATTAAATAGACTATAATAATACTGACCACATGTCAGCCCTCAAAACAACAAAAACAAACTGTTAAAGTAATGTTAAAGTAATGTTAAAGTACGGGCAATTTATGTACATAGTGACCCCCTGATAGTTCCATTTTTTGCTTAAATAAAGCATCTAAATCATAAACAGGAAAATTCAAAACCGCTGGAGCTATCTCTG
>ORMF010549049.1_pt1 | contig 23086 bp, 17 predicted proteins | sample 1779871 | NCBI WGS metagenome assembly ORMF01 (sample SAMEA104232316, study PRJEB22302) | groundwater metagenome | biome: forest; feature: aquifer; material: groundwater | place: USA | collected 2011-08-07 | depth 5.4 m | reverse complement strand
CGGCTCAGTAGCTGGCGGCACAGGGCTTACCACTGGTGGCGCAGTAGAAGTCTGCGGCACAGGGCTTGTTGCAGGCGGCTCAGTAGCTGGCGGCACAGGACTTACCACTGGCGGCTCAGTAGAGGGCGGCACAGGGCTTACCACTGGCGGCGCAGTAGAAGTCTGTGGCACAGGACTTACCACTGGCGGCACAGTAGCTGGCGGCACAGGACTTGCTGCAGGTGGCACATTTGACAACTTATCAGAATCAGCCCATTCAAGCAATGCTTTAACCTTTTGCAAATCTTTTGCATCCCAGGTATACGCCTCTTTTTTCCAGAGTTGTATCGCCTCCCTGTGTTTTTCTATATTCCGCGCCTCAAACTTTTTTAAAACAAGATAGCTTGACAGCTTGGCATATAACTTTTGCAGAATGTCCATATCTGCTGTAAGTTTTTCAAGCATCAACCAGTGCCGGTTTGAAAGAGCATGCCTCCACTCTTTCTCTAATTTAGAGCCGTCCCAAGCGGCAAATGCAATGGGGATACGCGTTGTTCCAATAAACTGGTAATCAGCCGGGTCAGATGTTTTTAACTCCCGGGTTATCAATGCCTTCCAAACCCCATCAAGATATATACCTTTGGCTGCAAACCCTGATTTATCAGTAGATGGCCTGACATTAATCTTGCCGTCTGCGTTTGTATCATATATAGCTGCAATGTCTGTTTTTTCTACAGTCCCTGCGCTCCATTGCATGATATTTACTGGTATCCGTTTGCTCTTGTGTCCAAAAATAATAAGGCCGTCTTCATCAGTTGGTTTTATGGGCGCTCGGGGTATCTGGATTGCTATGGCATCCGAATATAATTCCGAGTTTTCGCTTAGAAGACGGATTCTTTCATCTCCTATTACGCTGCGGGTGCGGTCGTCCCACTCAAGCAGAAAAGCAATTCTTGTTTTATCAAACATGCACTTTACAAGGATAGTTTGATCTGTCCGCACGGTCATCCGTTTACCCTCATTTATCGGCCGCATCATTTTGACAGCTATTCCTTTAACAGAGCCCCATACGGGGCTATCAATCTCCTGAGGCGCCTGTTCTTCTGTATAGATGCACTTAAGAATCTCTCCTGGGGAACTCCCGGTAAAAAGGAACGGCGCTTCTTTACTTCTATCAGCAATAGAAACTACATAATTCGCAATATTCCATCTATCTTCATTTTTCAGCGCCTTTGGCCCTGTGGCAAAAGACGGCATGGGCGTTCCCTGAATCCCCGTAGTAATCCTTGTGTAAATATTCCTGGCAGCGCTGCCTCCCCGGAATGTCCACGGCTGTGTTAAATTTCTTGGCCAGAGTCTTTTGAAGAAGATGTCATCCTTCAGCGTCTTGACGCCGTCTCCTCGGCCTTCAGCCCCATGACATTCAACACACTTGGCAACATTGCGGAACAGTTCCTTTCCTTTTGCCACACTTTCCGGTGAAGAGGGGACTTCTCCGCTGAAATCAATTACTTTAGTTTTTAATTCCTTAAACTCCTCTTCCGCAAAAGACTGTTCATACGCTATTACATCCAGCTTTTCTTCTTTTGAAAGTAAATCTCCCCACGTTGGCATAGCGGTCCCCGGCAATCCATTGGTAATAACTCTAAACATGTCTTCATCCGACGGCACCCCTTCACCCTCAGTAGTTTTATATTTGAAGATGCCTCCCACAAATCTCCTTGGGGGAGGATTGACAAATTTTGACATCAGACCATCGCCTTGTCCCTCAAGCCCATGGCATCCGGCGCAACGCGCACCAAATATCTTCTTGCCTTTTTCTATGTCTGCGGCTATTGTAGAACCCGATAATACAAAAATATTTTCAAAGGAATAAATTACAGAAAAGGCAAGAAAAAGGAGTTTAATGGAAGGAATTTTTATCTTCATAATGTTCATCAGTCCAGTTTTGAAATTATCCCCAATAAGGGTGTTTACAATTCCTTAAAAACTATAGAGGCGGCGCTAAAAAAGTGAAAAATAGTATACAGCAAAAAACCGAGATAGACAATAAAAAAAGAGAGCAAAAAAACAGAAAGTGTCGCAGGGGAATTTACCGGCAAAAACCTCATCAAGGTATCCGGATATTCTATTATTAGAGATTTTTCCATGAAAAATCTACCATAACTAAGCTGCCTTGTCAATAGTCAACAGCCTTCCTGTATTTTTCACATACATTATTTGAGTAAAAAAGGCAAAAGTTATAGACATTCTATTTCCGATTTAATAAATTTGTGTAGGAGGGTGCGGTTTTTTTGATAAAACAACTGCCTGCTGTATAAAGTTGTCAATCTGTTATTTGCAATTACAATATCATCATTGCATCGCCATAACTGAAAAATCTATAACGAAGTCTTATGGCCTCTTCATACGCCCTCATAATAAATCCCCTTCCTGCAAATGCCGCCGCTAATATAATAAGGGTTGATTTTGGAAGGTGAAAATTTGTGATGATGGCATCCGCTGTATTAAATTTATATCCGGGATAGATAAATAGATCGGTGGCGCCGCTTAAGATTGGCTTTACCCAGCCATGCTGCGCCATTGCCTCCAATGCCCTTGTTGCAGTTGATCCAACCGTAATGACCCGCCGGTTTTCCATTTTTGCCTTTTTTATAGCCTCAAATACGGCACGGTCAATATTATAATGTTCGGACTCCATTTTGTGTTCTGTTATATCCTCGGTCTTTAGAGGCTTAAATGTGCCAAGTCCTGTATGGAGGGTTATATAAAAAATCTCCACCCCGAGATCTTGAATCTTTTTTAAAAGTTCATCGGTAAAATGCAGCCCTGCTGTCGGCGCTGCGATGGCGCCTTTTTCTTTTGCAAATACAGTCTGATACCTCTCCTTGTCGAATTCAGAGATTTTGTTCTGTCCCTTCTCCCTTTTAATATACGGCGGGAGAGGCATCTTCCCGGCCGACTCAATTGCCTTATCTATTTCAATGTCCGCATAAAGTTCAATAACCCAATTTCCATCAACTCCTTTTTCTATAATTACAGCCTTTAGTCCATGTTCAAAGACAATTTCAGAACCTTTTTTAATCCCTCTGGTTGGGCTTATAAGACAACTCCATGTTTGGGGTATGTTCCCGAATGCCTCTATCCCCGATACGGATATAGGGTGCGCGGTGCGTGGGGCGCTATTTGGCCTCGGCTGCGAAATTTCTAATTTCTGTATTAAGAGAACTTCTACAGCGCCGCCTGTTGTTTTCTTCCCAAAGAGCCTTGCAGGTATAACCTTGGTATTATTTAATATTAAAATATCGCCGGGCATAAGATATGCTGTTAAGTCAGAAAAGTTTCTATGTTCAATGGTTCTCTCCATTCTACCCAGGATCATCAGTCTGGATTTATCCCGTCTCTCGCAGGGAAACTGGGCAATAAGCCCCTTTGGAAGGTAATAGTCAAACTCCGCAAGCCTCATCAATATATTCGCTCAAGGCTTGTGCCGGGATAGAAATGCTTAAGTATTTCAGTATAGCTGTATCCCTCCTGCGCCATGCCTTTTGCGCCCCACTGTGATAACCCCACGCCGTGGCCCGAGCCTTTCCCGTTAAACACAAACAACCCGTCTGTCATTTCAGCGGTAAACATGGCGCTTTTGAGCTTGTCATAGCCGATAGCCTTTCTTAAGTCCTCACCGCTTATCTCTAATTCTCCTTTGCCATGAAGTATCCTTAATCTTGTTATCCTGCCGCTGTTTGTCCTGGATAAAGGTATTATATCTTTGACATCTGCTGCCTGATAACCTGCGCCCTTTAATGCTGTTTCAACGGACCCCGTGCTTATATTCAGCATCCATGAAAAATTAGGGGAATCCTTATCAAACGGGCTTTTTACCTGCCGCAGATATGGATAGTCCTTGCCCCAGACATTTTTAGAATCCTCTGTTGCGCCGCCGCCGTTTGAATGATAGACAGTCAGCGCTAATTCTCCATTATAGGTCAATACCTCGCCAATAGTCTCCTTAACAGCATGAATGGAGCGGTCATCCTCGGCAATGCTCCCTGAATAGACCTGATCTATAACGGTTGATTCCATGTGATAGGTTGCTGGGCCTTTTTTCTTCTTCTGATATAGAGCATAAGTCCGCGCAATAACAGCCTGCGTCTTTACAGCCTCTATCGGCCATTTTGAAGATATCTCGTGGTTGATAAGACCGGTTATATAAAACTCTAACGGCAATTCATTTACAACCAGAAGTCCTCGCTGGTTTTTTATGACTTCTATTTTGCCCCTGAACGGGCGGCTGTTCAAATAGAGTATCCCGTTTTCTGAAGAGAATATTACTGACGAATCCGGTATCTTTTTGCCGTTTATAGATAAGATGTCTTCCTCTTCCAATACAACCAGCGCTGTATTTTCTTTATTAAATTCAATTCCGGCTGCTGTTATCCCAACCCCGCCTATTTTCAGGTTTCTTGCGCCTTTCAATACCGCAATCCTAATCTTTTCTTTACCTTGTGAGATGGGAGTAGAGGTATCTCTGGCGCAGGAAAATAAAAAAAGCAGTAAACAGCAAGCAGTAAACCACCGCGCCTTTAACCCCTTTTTCAAAACACCCTCCTGCCCAAATAGACCAGAAGCAAACCTGCTATTATGGAAACAAACCCCATAATGCGGAGTGTCCTCTCCGGCAACTCTTGCAGAGAGATAGCCCACTCCTTTATCTTTGCAGGAAATGCAAAATATGGCAATCCCTCAATTACCAGCACCAAACCCAGTACACTTAGAAAATAAGTCATAATTAAAACCCTCTCAAAGCTAATCCGAAGCCTAAAGCATATAAAAATTTATATCAGAGAAATCAGAAAAAGTCATCAAATAAATCAGGTGAAATATAGTCCGGACAGACCTCAATATTTTTCTTGCAATGTGTTTTTAGATATGGTAAAAAAATAAAATTTGAACCTACAAAATCAGCTTGTCAATATCAGGTTTCGAATAATATAACAACTCTTAATTCGGCTGAGGCAGCCAACCTACATCTTTTAAACGAGGTTTGTATGACCTTCACAAGGACATATCTTTTTCTTCTTCTATTTCTGCTATCTTCTTTGCTATTTATCTCTTGCGAGAAATGGCTGATAGATACCTCAACACCACTGTCCTCTTCTTCCGCTGCAAGGCTTCTTCTTTATATGCACTCAACATCGCTTGCCCCTCCGAATATAGCCTTCACAATATCTGAAATTAAACTTCAGGCAGAAGACAATAGATGGATAAATATGATAGATGGTCCGATTGACATAATGTCCACTGGTTTGATTGACAGGCAGATACTCTTAAAAGAAGCGGCTGTAGAGCCTGGTCAGTATAAAGGTCTGAAACTAATCATTTCAAGGGCATCTGTTATGGGAAGAGATGGTCATGTAAGCCTTGCCCTTTCTCAGCCTGATGGAGAGGTTGTGATAAAATCGAATATCAGGTTGCAAAGAAAGGAGATCGCATCAGTTTCTCTTGTATGGGACACCGAGAAATCTATTGAAAAGGGGCATGTTTTTCAGCCATCTATAAAAATAGAAACACAGATACCTTCGGCAAGAGATCTGCTCTTGTTTATATCAAACAGCGCATCAAACTATATATCCATAATAGACAGAAGCCTTGAAAGGGTTATAGGCGCTGTAACAGTTGGCGACAGACCAATGGGTATGGCATTAAATGCCACACAGGATAGGCTTTATGTTGTAAACTCCGCTTCAAGGAATATATCTGTAGTGGATGTAACCCGGTTTTCTGTGCTGGATACAATCTATCTGACAGCAGGAATATTACCGGTAGATATAGTAATTATACCTGATGATAACAATTTAATTGAAGGCAAACTTTATATTGCAAACCGGATATCCAATGATGTTACAGTGGTGAGTACTGTAGCAAAGCGCACATTAAAGAGTATTGCTGTTGGGATAAGCCCTTCAGCCATTGCTGCGGACGCTGTCAGGAAGGAAGTTTATGTGACAAACGAGAGATCAAACAATCTAAGCATCATAAACGCCATTAATGACACACTGGTTGCCAATATTACAGTGGATAACAGGCCGACAGGTGTTTTTGTCGGCAAAGATAATGCCGGCAAAGACAAGATATATGTCTTTAACGAGGGATCTAACAGGATAAGCATTATCTCCCCTTCTTTAAGAAAAGTGGTTGCAACCATATCTGTTGAAGGCCCTCCTAAAAGAGGTATGCAGGGATTCAGTAAGAGACTTTTTGTTGCAAATACCGCTGCAAATACACTTACATTTTTTAACTCTCAGGATGTTGTTACAAGGACTATACCGGTTGGAATAATGCCGACAGGGCTTGCGGGCGATGAAAAAAGAAACCGCCTTTATGTAACAAATTATGGAGATAATACGGTCTCTCTTCTTGACCCGATAGGGGAAAGGGTGTTAAAAGAACTCTTTGTTGGAAAGAGTCCATATGGGGCGCTATTGCTTGAAAGATGACATGAACTCCGTAGAGACGCCCCGCCGGGGCGTCTCTACTTATAATATAGGAAAAGGGTCTTGCGGAGCAGGTCTAACTGCCTTACTTTTCTTTGCAATAGCGTTTATAAGCCTTGTGAGACCAAATGCTGTATTTGCTATAGATGCCAGAGCAGATATGAGTTATCAAAAGACTACTACATCCAGCGGCGGTAAGACTACTGAAAATTCCAGCTTTAATGAAAGTTATACATTTGGCCTGAGCCATGCCCCGACCTCCACAATAATGATTTTGGCCGATGTGCGGTTATCAAGATTTGTTGTAAATGGAAAAGGGACATCGGACATATTTCCGATGTTTTTTCTAAACTATACACCGCCTGTTGTTGAATTATATTATGTATCCCTCGGTTATACGAGAAGTGAAACTGTGCCTCCTGGCGGGGACCCTATTTCAATCTCCAATATGAATGCCTCTTTTACCATCCCTGGCGACAGATGGCCTTCTGTCTCGCTTTTTTATAATCAGGCAACAAATAACGATTATCTCGACCCTCATAAATTAGATACTGTGTCCATCAATAAGGGCTTTAATACAGCTTATGGTTTTAGTTTTCTTGAAACAGCAACTAACCTGAATTATTCATTTTCAGACCCTATTTTAATAGATAGAGTCGGCAAAACCAGAAACGAGACTCAATTACACCTTGTGTCAGCGGGTCTTGTCAGGTCATTTTGGGATAAGAAGATAAATACAAATGCAAATATGGGCCATAGTCAGTCGGAAACAACAACTAAAAGTCTGGGCGCGCCTCAAACATTAGACGCAAAGCGTACAGCATCTGAGGGCCTGTTTGCTTTAGATAGTACACCTACTGTTGACCCCCTTGTCAGTACGCCTGCTTTGATAGACAATAGTACGACTTCATCCGCAGGAATAAACCTGAACGGTTCCTTCAGAAATATAGGCATCAGATTTACAACATCTCAATCTGTGTTCAAGATACATCTTTACATAAGCACAACAGATATAAATATTAAAACCTATGTTGATACTGATCAATTTGGCTTGCAATTATATACAAGCAGCGACGGGACAAACTGGGCATCAACGGGTGTAACAGTATCTTATAATCCAGTAATCAGCAGCCCGGGGGGGTTGACAGGAACGGGACTTGTCTTTACCTTTTCATCAGAGACCAGCGCCCTGTACTTCAAGGTTGTAAACACCAAATTCCCTGCCGGAGCGGGGACAATAAATGTGACCGAGATTGAGGCCATAGGGCATCTTACTTCAACACCGACACAGATAGTTAGCTTTACTACAACCAGAGATTTTGGCGGTTTTGGTCTTTCATTTTCGCCGATTACACGGCTGAACATGAGTTATAATCTTAGCTATGACCACTCTACCCAGAGCTTCAATGACACTGATACAACTAATATAGGCCAAGGGGCAGGGCTGAGTTCTGTTGTTGTGCCTCAGTATCTTAATCTTTCTACAAGTTACAGCACATCAAAGGTCAGTTCAAATTCAACGACCGGTTCAACAGAAACCGGCACAGACAGTTATTCCCTGTCCTTCTCGTCAAGTCCGCTTCCGACATTAAATGCAAGCCTGAATTATGGTTACAGCGAGGCCTTAACAGGCGGAGAAACAAATTCAAAGACCAATTCAATAAGCGGCAATTTATTTATGAATCTTTACAAAGGTGTTGACCTTGGTCTTGGAAGCAGTGTGGGTGAAACGAAGGACATTAAGGCAAACTCTAAGACAAACTCTATAAATTCTTACGGAAATCTGAATCTTGTTCCATGGAGGTCCATGACTATAATTGTAAATGGTGGAACCTCAGACAGCACTACTGAAACCGCGGGGAAAGAGACAGGTTCCAGCAGCCAGTCGCTCAATACGGTCATTTCATATACACCAACAAGGAATATATATCTTTCAACTTCAATAGGCATAGAACCAACCAGTTCACAAACCTATAACATTACATGGCTTCCGTCCAGGAATATACAGACAAGCGCAAGATATGGTATTTCAGGGGATGTTATAAATAGGGGGGCTGATATTAGTTGGGCGCCGGTTTCAAGGCTTAGCCTGCGTGTTGGCTATAGCGGCACAAAAACAGATAATGTAACGAATGATCGTACTGACTCTGTTTTTGCGAGCGCATCATTGAGGCTATAGGCGAGAGGGCGGGATATTAATAACAGTATAAAAAAACCTTGCATAAAAGGAGGAATAATGTATAATAGTTATGTGAAAAAGGGGAGTATAGTTTTATTTTTTCTTATCTTTATTGGAGGCTGCGGGTCTACAATAAAATATATTAATCCGACAGCCAACTTTTCATACATAAAGAAAATAGCGGTGCTGCCGTTCAATAATCTTAGTGATGACAGGTATGCGGGTGAAAAGATAAGAAACACCTTGATTGTAGACCTTATGTCCAGGGGGGTCTTTGAGGTAGTGGAGCAGGGCGAGGTTACAAAGGTTCTTAGCGTAATATTCAGAGAGGCTGGCGTTGAAGAAGGCAGGGCTGTGCCGGTAGATAAGGAGACGCTAAAACTGATTGGAGAAAAATTGAGCGTGCAGGCTGTAATACTTGGGAGTGTAGATGAGTATTCAGGCGCTGGTAGTGTCGGCAGTATTGTGTCAATTGGCGTCAGGATGATTGATACAGGTTCAGGTATAATCCTATGGCAGGCAAAGACCACCGAGACAGGCAGGAGTATTTTGAGAAAGTTGATAGGTATTGAGGAAGTAGACAGAAGCGAATTGACAAGGAAGGCAGTGAAGAGCGCGCTGGATACCTTATTGTAAAGGCCATTTGTTTGGATATACATGATAACAGCCTGGAGGTGTTTTATGTATAAGCGGATAACAATAGAAAGACAGGAGGTTGTCGTAATCAGACCTGCAGGCAAATTCCAGAAGTTTTTGTGCGGGATTTTCTATGCCATCCCCTGTATTTTAATTTATTCTTTCCCTTCAATTGCGGGCGATACTGCTATTGTTAGCGGTAATTCGATTAATGTTCGGGCCGGAAGCAATATCAACTCGGAGATTATCCTTCAACTTAGCAAAGGTGATGTGGTTGAATTAGCAGAGGGGCAGGCTGATATTAATAACTTTGTTAAGATCAGAATCCCTCAGAATGGTGGTGTTTGGATTCGCAGTGACATGCTTGATTCGGCAGGCGCTGTTGTAATCAAAGATAACGTCAATCTTCGCGCCGGAAGCGGGGCAAGCTACAGCGTAGTGGGTAAAATAAATAAGGGTGAGGCTGTCCATGTCATGCAAAGGAAAAGCGAGTGGGTTAAGATTAAACCCACAACGCAAAGTTATGCCTTTATTGCAGCCCAACATATCAGTGTGAAAAACGCATCACCCGATGTTGCCTCTGCCATAAAAGAGCAATTACCCCCGGAGACATCAGCCGTTTCATTTTCTGAACCATCCGTAGCGGGATTGGCCATTATCCCTCCTGTAGTTGCTGCTCAGATACCTGAGCCCATATCAACATCTTCTGCTCCAAAAGAATCTGCGGCTGATTTATCTGTTGAAGCGAGGGTGTCTCCTGCGCCAGAAACAAAAGAAGCAGTATCATCTGCGCCTGTCCAAACAGCCAAAGAGCCTGCAGAAAGACCTCTGGTTTTATCAGATAATAATACTGAGGCGCCTGAGTCTTCAAGGGTTACTCCACGAACGTCCAAACCCTTTCCTGATAATGCTGATAACGGGACAAGAAACGATAGTCTTAACCATAAGAATAACTATAATTTAAGCCAGCCTATTATTTTAAAGGATATCTCTATTCTGCCGTTTGAAAATCTTAGCGATAACCCTGTTGCCACAAAGACTATTTCCGAGCTTATAAAAAAGGAATTGAGAGGCAAAGGATTGGTGTTTATAACCATGGACGGTGCTGTTGAGGAATTTCTTGCAAAGAGGAGGATCCGTTATACCGGCGGCATAACAAGATTGGCTGTAAGAGAAATGGGAAAAGTTCTTGGGGTTGATGCTGTGCTGGTTGGTTCGATAAACCAGTTCTCTGACGCAAATGGCAGGATGAATGTGGCGGTGACAGCCCGTTTGGTTAATACCATTGACGGCAGTGTAATATGGGCAGACACCATTTCTTACACAGAACGGGATTTTGTTGGTCTTCTTGGATTGGGCCTTATAACATCAGTTGATGTATTAAGTTCAAGGGTTGCAAAGGATCTTGTAAAGGGCATAGCAGCCCAGTTTTTTATAAAAGAGACGGGGCTAAGTCCGTTTGAGATAGAAAAGGCGGATACATTCCCCACTGTAGCAAAGGGTGGGGCAAGGGTTGGGTTAAGAGTAAAGGTAGTGCCTATCACAGAGGAGCCAAAGGAGGTAAAGGCTGTAGTTGATGGCAATGAAATAAGCCTTGTCAAAGGAGAGGATGGGGAATATGAAGGGGTTGTGACTGCGCCTCTTCAGGAAGGGGTATATCCTGTAGATGTGGTTGCAAGAGATGAGGCAATGTCGTTATTTCCATTTGGCGCCGTAGGGAAGGTAATTGTTGACAGCACGCCGCCAAAGGTTAGCTTGACGATTAACAGGAAAATTTTTGCCCCCCAGAAAAGGGGTTATATAATATTCACCCCCAGGCTTCTGAGTTTTGATGAGATTGATGAATGGGAAATAGAAATCCTTGATAAAAAAGGGAAGAGGATGAGAGGCGATAAAGGATACGGCAAGCTGCCCAAGGGACTCATCTGGAGGGGTGAAACAGATAGACTTGTTCAGGCATCAGATGGAGAATATACATACAGGTTTGTGGTAAAAGATATTGCTGGAAATGAAACTGTTTTAACCGACAGCTTAAAGATAAAGAACAACCCCCCTGTTATAAAAGTTGATCTGGATAAGATAGAAGATAAGGTGCTGTTTACTTTTGAGCATAGCCCTGATGATGATATAAAATCATGGAAGTTATCCATACTTGATAGAGGAGGCAAGCCTGTAAAGACAATTGAAGGGACAGGTGAGTTTCCGCCAAAAGTGGAATACTCCGTGGAAGCAGAATTTGATATAAATTCAATGGCATTTTCACTTACTGCTATAGATAATGCGGACAATCCATTCAACTTAACCAAATCAATACCATCCATTCTTTCCAAAAAAACCCCATTTGCAAAAGCGGATCAAAGGGGTCAATTGGCTGAGGATTTTTAGGCATGGGTAAGTACATCCTTTCATCAGCCCTTTTGGTCCTTGCGGTAGTTGTTTTTATATGGTTTTTACTACTGGCGGCGCCAGGCGACTTGTCTTGGAGCAGAAATGGAGGCTCAGGCGGCTGCAGAGATTGCCATTCCGGGTCAAAGGCCTTAGAACTTAAGCTGGATGATGTATATGCGCGGATCGCGGCATTACAATACCGGCATTCTGTTGTAGAAGAGGATAAATGCGAACAGTGTCATATCTTAAAGGGGTTTATTAAGACAGGCAGGGTATGGGAGGTTGCCTCCCTTGGTAGTCAGAGAGAACAGATATTTTTTTTGAAGGACCTATCCTGGGACAGAAAATATCAGTTGGATTTGAAAGTAAAGGATAGCGCAGGGAATGAGGTAAAAGTTAATCCTTTGCAACTTATACCATCACAGGTGAATACCTCTATGGATAATGACCAGAACCCGCCTCTCATCAGGAATGTGACAGTAGCAGAAATAAGGCAGGCTGTATTTCTTGAGGTAGTAATTGCATGGGATACAGATAAGCCGTCCAGCTCAATTGTGGAGTACGGATTAACTCCCCGGTATGGGGAAACAGCAGTATATGAGAAGATATTTGCAAAGGGGCACAAAATAACAATAGCGGGGCTGAAGCCAGGTAAGCACTACCATTATCGCGTAATATCCAGAGATATATTCGGCAATGAAACCGTGTCAAATAATTTTGTGCTTGATACATCCATGAAGATTAGTGATAAGGGGGAAGGCGCAAAGATTATAGATAAGACACTACCTGAAATAAAAGAGGCCAATGCCTTTAAAATAAAAGGTACAAAAGATATTTTTCTTAAACTTCTAAGCGATAAGCCTGTGAAGGCATATTTAATAGTCACTGAGCCTGCTGAGATTGATAAGCATGGTTTTGGTTTGGTTCCTGAAAGGGTTTCCATGATAGATGCGTGCGTTAAGTGTCACCCGCAAGGTGCATCGCACCCTGTGGGGATAAGGAGCAAGGGCTTAAAAACAAAAATTTCGCCTGCCCTCCCGACCATAGAAGGCGGTATAATAACCTGCGTTACATGCCACGACCCTCATGGCGGCAATAAAAGATATTTTATAAGGATGGATTCTGGAAGAGACCTGTGCATCTCATGCCATACAGGCGAACCGTATATCTAAAATTGTAAGATAAAAATTGGAAATTTAAAATTTGCAATTCGCGATTTGCAATTCTCGCGGAGCGAGTAAAGGGAGGCCATAATGAAGAATAGAAGAAGCGTTATAAATTACTCTATAAAAAAGCAGATGCAGTTCAGGTTGCTCGCAAGGGTAATGCTGATTGCCTTGATAGCCACAGGGCTGGTCGCTGCCTTCTTCTACTTTTATAGTAATCAGGAGATTGGTCAGTCATTTAGGCATTTCCATATCCAGGCAAGAAATTTTCTGGATTTTCTCCTGCCGTCTATTGTAATTGCTTTGATTATCGGCATTGTTATAGCCTTCAGCATGGCTATCTTTTTTCCTCACAGGATAGCAGGGCCTCTATACAGGATGGAGAGGGAACTTAAGGAAAAGGTTAGCGAGGGCGACCTCACTGTAAGGTTTTCAGTCCGTAAGGGTGATGAGCTCGGAGAACTTGCTCAGGCGCTGAATATTATGATTGAAAAGCTTAACTTAAGGTTAGGGAGGATTAAGACAGCATCAGATGAACTTGCAGTTTGCTCTAACAATGTAAACAAAGGGGATGAGCATCTAAAAAAGATTTTAGATGCGCAGAAAAGATTAGAAGAGGCTGTTAAAGAATTTCAGTTATGAATAAAGAGCCGTTGTCAAGGTTGAATCCCGGATACTGGTTAAAGATTTTTAATTTGGTCTTAACCTTGTTTTTAACTCCGTTGCTTATAGTAGGTTGCGCAGTTTTGTCACGGGAGGCTCTTTCACCCCATGTCTCAAAAAAGGTGGCTATACTTCCATTTTACAATATAAGCGGGTATCGGGATGCAGGTAAGGTGGTTGCCAATATATTTGTTACTGAGATGTTTAAAACCGACAGGTTTAATGTAGAAGAGACCGGCAACATAGTTCAGTTTATGATACAGGAAAGGATGGACACCATAGGTGAGATTGAAATAGAAAGGTTGAAGATCCTTGGCAAACGTCTTGGTGTAGATGCTGTTATGACCGGCACAGTAGAAGAATTTGCCGAGGCTGGCGGCGCGTATTCTGTGCCGACGGTTGCAATCACCGCAAGGATGATTGACTCTAATACCGGCAAGCTCATATGGTCAGGCCAAAATAAGAGAAAAGGGGATGATTATATTGTTGTCCTTGACCTCGGCGAGGTGAGGTCTCTAACCGCGCTTACGCAGAAAGTTGTCAGGGAGATGATAGACACAATAAAATAAGATGATGATAAAGAAGTCAGGAGTCAGAAGTCATAAGTCAGAGATCGGAAGATTAAGGGATATGGTTTTCCTGATTATGGTTTTTATCTTTTTCGTTTTTATAGGTGGGACCGGAGATTCTTTCGGTTTCTGGCCTTTTACCTCCACACAAAAAGAGGTGTATATTGCCAGGGTCGGGGATGAGATTATTACAAAAGATGAGTTTTTAGACAAGATAGATAAACTGCACAAAAGCAGCCGGGTGGGCAGGAACCTTTCTGAGCAAACCTCTTTTGCAATGCAGGATTTTGGTAAGTTTTTAAACGAGCTTATAGATAATAAGCTTATGGCAATAGAGGCCAGAAATCTGAGGCTGGATAAAGAGGCAGATTTTATAATGGTCATGGATAACTTTGCCCTTAATCTGTTTTTGGACAAGCTCCGCCAGGAAGAGATATTAAATAAGATTAAAGTGGAAGATAAAGAGATAGAAGACTATTACCATGAACAATTAAAGAAGAAAGAAGATGAAAAGAAAAAAGCTCAGGAAAAAGCCGATAAAGAAAAGACAGATGCTGCAAAAGAAGAGGCTAAAAAAGATTCGGATAAAAAGGAAGAGCCGCCAAAGATGTCGGCCGCGGACAGGGAGGCAATCAGAAAAGGTTTTTTTAATATAAAGACAAAGGAAAGGGAAAAGGAATATTTTGATGAACTTAGAAAAAAGGCAAAGGTGAAGATAAATAATGAGGTTTTAAGCGCACTCTCCAGTGATAAAACCGAACTTTTTGGCAAAGATGTTGCAAATGTGAATGGTAAATCCATATTAGGCATAGATGTATTAAGAGAACTGAGCGCTTCTAAGGCACAGGGTGAGGATGCAAAAAAGGAGGTTTTAGATAAGCTCGTCCTGTATAAGCTTCTTGACCAGGAGGCAATGAACAGGGGTTATGAGAATGATGAACAGATTAAGGCAAAGATAAAGAAATACAAGGAGCCGCAACTTATAGAGCAGTTTAAGAAAAAGACTATTCTTCCTACAGTAAAACTTGATGAGAACGATATTTCGGACTATTATAAGGCAAATCAGGAAAAGTATAGGGGGTCTGACAGGGTAAACTTAAGGATGATGCATTTAAGGGATGAGGATGAGGCGAAGACCATACTTGATGACCTTAAAAAAGGCGGCGACTTTTCATATCTTGCAAGAGAAAAATCAGTAGACCCTTCCAGAGAAAAAGGAGGGGATATCGGTTGGGTGGAGACAAATCAACTCTCTGGTGATATTAACAAGGCTATTCAGGGGGCAAAAGAAGGAGATATATTAGGGCCGTTTTCTTCAGAGGAGGGTTATGCTATTATAGAGTTTCGCGGCCTTGAAAAGGGCGCATATATACCGTTTGACAGGCTGAGAAGCGAAATAGATACGATAGTTGGAAGGGAGAGGTTTAATGGTGTATTAAATGGATATATCAAACAACTAAGAGAAACAGTGGCAATAGAGATAAACCAGAAGGAACTTGATAAACTGCAAGGCAAGTAGCTATGTGTCTTCTGTAATCAGGAGGAAAGAAGTTTGAAGCCTATTCGTTTTTCGTTGATAATCCTTGCTGCAACCTTGATGTTGTCAGGTTGTATGGGCACAAGAATAGTAAGAAAGTCCTGTTCGGATTGCCACCAGAAAGAGATGTTGAAATACAAGGAGGGGAATCTGCACAAGCCCCTTGCTGACAACAACTGCGAAGCTTGTCACATACCGCACGGCCTTATCGGGGCGTTAAGACTAAAGGAAAAAGACGCAAAACTCTGCTATCAGTGTCATGAAAAAGACAGGCCAAGACTGGAAAAAGCGCCGCTGCATACGCCGTTAACACAAGGTATATGTCTTAAATGTCATAATCCGCACTCTTCAAAATTAAAAGGGCTTACAAGGATTTCAGGAAATGACCTGTGCTATCTTTGCCATGCAAAGGGGCCTTTTGCAAAAAAGACAATCCACAAGGCAGTTGCGGACGGCTGCGACAACTGCCATAATCCGCATTCCTCAGGGCATGGCTATAACCTGCTTGAAAAAGGCAATAAGTTGTGTGAAAAGTGCCATGATGTAAATGCTGTAAAATTTACAGATGGACACTTTAATTATAAGGTTGCAGGAACCAACTGTCTTTCATGCCATACTCCGCACTCTTCATCAAGCGATAAGCTTGTAAGGGAATACAATCACGGGCCATTTGGCCAGAGAAAATGCAGTGACTGCCATAATTCTCCTGATTCAAAAGAACCGTTAAAAACAAAACTTCAAGCTGATAAACTTTGCTATAGTTGCCATACGGCCCAGGAAAATGGGTTTAAAAAGGCGCTTGTTCATTCGCCTGTTCTTAAAGGGGACTGCACAGCATGTCATAGTCCCCACGCAACTGACCAGAAGAATGAGCTTTTGATACCGGAAAAGCCGCTTTGCTATAGCTGCCACAAAGCTACAGAAAAGAGGCATGCAAAGAAGTTTACCCATACTCCGATAGCCAAGGGGGACTGCTCCGGCTGCCATGACCCACATGCCTCTGACAATAAGGATGCGCTTCGTGTAGTTGGCGCCCAACTTTGCTATAAATGTCACAATAAGGACGGTTTTGTTAAGACGGTAACGCATGCCCCTATTGCTCAGGATAATTGCCTGCCATGTCATGATGCCCATGCGTCAGATTACAATTTTGAACTGGTTTCCCCCGTTGAAGACCTGTGTTATAGCTGCCACAGCCAGGAAAAAAAGAAATTTAACAAAGTGACAAGGCATCCCAAGGTAAGGGATGGGGCATGTACTGCCTGCCATAACCCCCATGCAAGCGAGGTAAAGAAACTTGCTCTGTTAAAGGAAGAGGAATTGTGTTTTAAATGCCATTCCGGTATGCTAAAAGAGATAGGGGACCAAGGGATACACCCTGTTTTCAAGAAAGGTAAATGTCTTAGCTGCCATGATGCGCATGCCAGCAACAATACAAAACAGTTGATAGAAGAGAAAGGCGCTCTTTGTTATAATTGCCATAAAGACACTAAAATTGGCCTTCAGATTGCAAAATATCCTCATAAGCCGGTATTTGAAGAAAAATGTATTGACTGTCACAGGCCGCACGGCAGTAAAATAAAGGGCCTTTTACCGCGGCCTCTCAAAAGTTTGTGCCTTTCCTGTCATGCAGAATTTGATAAGAGTTTAAAGGAAAAAGATATTGTTACCCATAGGCCTGTTGCAGATGGTGATTGCCAAAAATGTCATTCTGCGCATTATGCAAATGAGAGAGGGCTATTGACAGCGAGGGGTGACACATTGTGCAATAATTGCCATGAAAACCAGGGAGATGCACAATTCGTAAAGGCGCATGGGAATATCTCTACAAAGGGCGCTGACTGTCTTGGCTGTCATGAGCCTCATGCAGGAAAGGATAAGAGGCTTATACATAAGATAATGCATACCCCTTTTGAAAAAGGAGAATGCGACAGGTGCCATCAAAAGTTATAAAGAGTTATGGAACCCCTCAACTCCTTAACTCGTCAACTCCGCAACTCTTAAATAAGGAGCGATGTAAGAAATGAAGTCCTCTGGACATATAATATGGCTAACAATTGGTCTGGTTATTTTTCTCGGCCTTCAGCCAGGGATAATTTATGCGAAGGCTGTAAAAGACACCAGTGGCATTTGCCTTGAATGCCATTCAAAAAAAGCGGAGGAATTGACTAAGAAGGCAATTGTCCATCAACCTGTTAAAGATGGTAAATGCACATGGTGCCACAATCCTCATGCATCAAAGCATGCGGGTCTTTTATCATACACAGGCAGCGACCTTTGCTACAACTGCCATGACCAGAAAAAAGGTTTTATGGGTAAGGTTGTGCATAAGCCTGTTGAAGAGGGGAATTGTCTTTCCTGCCATGATGCGCATTCGTCAGATATAAAGGGGTTATTGAAGAAGGCAGGGGGGGAAGGGTGTTTTTCATGTCATCCAAAGGAAAGTATAATCAATAAGAAGAATGTCCATCCTGAAATTAAAAATGGGAGGTGTATAGTCTGTCATAATCCGCACTCGTCGGACAGGGAAGGTTTGCTGATCAAGGACAAAAAGAGCCTTTGTGCAGGTTGTCATCCTGGGACCGGCGAGGTATTTGCAAAGGCACATCTGGGTTATAAAGTTAGCGGTACCGACTGTCTTGGTTGCCACAGTCCGCATTCCTCCGACAAAAAGGGCATGATGAAGGCATCGCTGCATAAGCCGTTTGAGGATAATAAATGCTCAAGTTGTCATCCTGTTGGTTCAGCATCTGTTATAAAGAGCGGTATCAGTTTATGCACAGAGTGCCATGAGGCTGTAGTAGCTGGGTTTAATAAAATAAATAGCCATTTCTTCATTGGAGGCGGAGCCGACAACTTTTGCAACAATTGTCATAATCCCCATGCCTCCGATGAGAAATATCTGTTGAAAGATAAAGAGGCGAGGGTTTGTTATGAATGTCATAATGATACAAAGGAATATGTGGCAAAGAGTAATCATAAACATCCAAAGCTTGGCATTTGCTCAGATTGCCATACATCACATGGTTCAAACAGCCAATTTTTTCTTACAAAGGGCGATGACACCTGCGCAATGGAAAACTGTCACTCTACACAGGGTAAATTTACGCACCCAATCGGAGAAAAGATAATAGACCCTCGTTCCAGGACGCCAATGACCTGCACCACCTGTCACAATCCCATGGGTTCTCCTGAAAAGGCCGTACTGAGATTTGAGAAGGACAGGGAATTATGCGAGCAATGCCATCAGATGTAGAATTAGGGGGAAGGAATTATGAGATATAAGTCAGAAGTGAGGGGGCAGAAGTGTTGCAAGTCACCAGTCACCAGCAGAAGACTGGTGACCTGGTGTCTAATGAGTTTTTATTCTGTTTTCTGTATTTTGCCTTTCGCAACCACGGCATTTTCCGGGGGAAAAAGGGGGGTACGGACTGTTGCGGTTATAACCGGAGATGAGATTATGGGCAGGCTCAAACAGCCATCCGGTTTGTTTTTTGACGAGATAAAGAAAAGGCTCTATATAGCAGACAGCGGGAATGGCAGACTTGTTTCTTTTGATGCAGAATTTAAATACATGGCAGAATTAACCAATGAGGCCATGACGCTTCCCTCAAGCGTTGTAAGAAACAAGGAAGGTCATTTCTTTATCCTTGACAGGGGGAAAGGGGAGATAGTATTTATTGACCTTGAAAAGAAGGTGGTTAAATCATTTCCACTCTCAGGCGTGCCTTCAGCTAAGGAGCAGTTTGTGCCAGGCAGAATGGCGATAGATGCGGACAACAAGCTGTATATTATTGACAAGTTAAACAGAAGGCTTATCATTGTTGAACAAACAGGCGCATTTGTAAGGGAAGTTACTGTGAAAGATAAGGGTTTTTTTGGATTTACCGATGTCAGGGTGGATGATAAGGGTGAGATATATGCAATAGATGCAATTGCCGGTGTTGTTTATATATTTGACGATAAAGGAGGCATTGTTTCCAGATTTGGCAGCAGAGAAAATAAGAAAGACAACTTCCGCTTCCCTACAAGCCTTGCAGTGGATAAAAACGGCCTTATATACATAATGGACCAGCATGCCGGCAGGATATTGGTTTTTGATAAGAAAGGGGTTTTTCAGTATGCCGTATCACGGCCGGGCGTAAAAGAAGGGGAACTTTCATATCCCTCATATATATTCATAGATAAGGAAGGAAGGATATATACCATAGATGGCAACAGGATACAGGTATTTCAAGAGGAAAAGGGATGAAATCTATTTTTTGTATATATCTCTCTGTTTTACTGGGAATAATTTTTATCTGCGGTTGCACAAAGGATATCAAGGAGGTGGGTGAGACCCCTGGTTTAGACACAATGCCATTTTATTCAAGGGGATCCTCTGCCTTTGATACAAGGGCAGCCCTTAAGGCGGTAGAGGAGGAAAAAAAGACAGAAGAACAACAGAAGGCGGGGTTTAGCGAGGAACTAAAAAAGAGATTAGAAGGACAGGCAGTTCCTACCGTAACCTTTGACCCGTGGATCTCTCCAGCTATCCGCCCACTTTCGGATCTTCCGCCCGTGATGAGGGGTTTCCCGAAGGATAAATTTGGCTATCCTGACTGGGTTGCTACTGCAAAACAAGGGATAATAAAGCCCAGAGGGTCTATATCTATAAAGGAAGAGGCGCCCGCCTCAGGTGGAGAGGAAGTCTTTGATGAGGATATCCTCTTTGAGATAAATGACAGGCTTATGGCAAATGTGATCTTTCCGCATAAGGCGCATAATTTCTGGTTATCCTGCAAGATTTGCCACCCTGGCATATTTATAGCCAAAAGAGGCGCTAACCAGTTTAGCATGTATGATAACTGGAGTGGGAAATTCTGCGGCAGATGTCATGGCAAGGTATCATTTCAGCTAAAGGGGTTTGAAAATTGCCAAAGGTGCCATCGCTCCACAAAGAAGACTTTCGGAATAAAATAAGAGTTGCGGAATTATTGTTAAAATATTTTTAAAATATGGTATAATTTCTATAAGAAGGTGATTGTGCATAAATATGGAGGTTGTTTTAGGATGAGACGATATGTTGGCAGGGTGGTAATGTTATTTTTGCTGGCTGGACTTATTTCCTGCAGCAAGCAAGAGGAAAAAAAAGAAACAGGTAATGTTGAGGAAAAGAAAGAGGTTAAGGCAGAAATTGGAGAGGCAAAGCTTCCTGAAGGGCATCCACTCATAGGCGGCGGCCAGGGGCAATCGATAGTTAGCGGCAAGGATATTGCAGACGATATAGGCCAGAAAGGGAGTGGCGATATAAATAAATCTGCAGTTGGTCATCTATCATCCGGTGGGGTAAAAAGAGAGGTTAGGGTGCCTGATGATGTCAAGGCAAAGTGGAAGACCATTAATTTGAAATGGGTTGATAAGGAGAAAAAGATAGAGGAATTAATTAGTGTAAATGTAGGCAAGGAGACACCTATAAAGGGCACTAAATTTGTTATAAAGATTCTTGTGTTTTTGCCGCATTACACAATGTATGATACTTATATAAGCTCCCAATCAAATGAACCTATGAATCCTGCTGTGCTTGTGGAGCTTTCAGAAGGGGGCAAAAGCATGGCAAATGGCTGGGTTTTTGCTAATTTTACCTCATTTAATTCTTATAAACATGCAAGATATGATATATTGCTTCCTCCAATATCTTTCCCTGCTAAAAAAGAAACTACACCTTAAAAAAGGCGGATGAAAGGAGATGATATGTCTTTGGCTGTAAAGAGTATAGAGCAGATCAATGGCAAGATGGAAGAGGCTCAGGTAAATATTCTGGTGGTTGATGATAACCACAGGAATGTAGAGCTTCTTGATGCCCTTTTATCATCCATGGGGTATAATATATTTAAGGCTTACAATGGTGAGGATGCCCTTAAGATGGTAGAAGAGGTGTTCCCGCATGTAATCCTCCTGGATATAATGATGCCGCGGATGGATGGCTATGAGGTATGCAAAAGATTAAAAGAGAAGATGACAACCCGATTTATTCCGGTAATAATGCTTACCGCATTGTCTGGTATAGATGATAAAATTAAAGGGATTGAGGCAGGGGCAGATGATTTTATTTCTAAACCATTTCAGAAGCCTGAGCTTCTGGCAAGGGTTAAATCTCTTATACGGGTTAAGAATCTTCTCGGAGAGCTTGAAGATGCAAGAAATGTGATATTCAGCCTTGCAATAGCCCTGGAATTTAATGACCCCTATACCCACGGACATTCTCGCCGGGTTTCTGCGATGGCAGGCAAGCTGGCAGGCTTCTTAGGTCTTTCGCAGCAGGAGCAGGGTAACATAAGGGATGCAGGGCTTTTACATGATATTGGGAAAGTAGCAACTGACAAGGGTATTCTACATAAAGCTGGCGCATTAAATGCCATAGAATATGAACATGTAAAACAACACCCTGTCGTTGGGGAAAAGATATGCAGCCCTCTTAAATTTGCCAAACCCTTACTTCCTATAATCCGCAACCATCACGAGAGGTTCAATGGAACAGGCTATCCAGACGGTCTTACAGGAGATAATATACCGTTGGGGGCAAGGATAATAGGGATTGCAGATATCTATGACGCCTTAACATCTGTCCGCCCGTACAGACGAGGAATGCCTCAGGAGGTGACCTTGGAAGTCATGAAGCTGGAGGCAGGAAAGGGGTATTGGGATAGAGAGATACTTATGTCTTTTGTAGAAATATTGGAATAAAAAACCCATCCTAATCTAATCCTTTTCTTTAAACCTCTTCCAATCAAAAAGTTCAATCAAAAGTTTGACTTTAAAATAAAAGCATGATAGAAATTACAGGCTGACTTTTCACTGTAGTTGATGGAGAGATGGCCGAGAGGCTGAAGGCGGTTGACTCGAAATCAACTGTAGGGGCAACTCTACCGGGGGTTCAAATCCCTCTCTCTCCGCCAATTTAGTTCATAGCTCATAGTTCATAGTAGTTGTTATGAGCTATCAGCCATGAGCTAAAACTGGAGAGATGTCCGAGCGGCTGAAGGAGCACGACTGGAAATCGTGTGTGCATCCAAAAGGTGTACCGAGGGTTCAAATCCCTCTCTCTCCGCCAGAAATACCGTTATACGTGAGCGTGATGCGTGAAAAATCACTTTATATATAACGCATCACGCTCACGCATCACGATGTTTTGTAGTTAGTATTGATAGCTGGGTCTTGCGCAATAGAAGGTTACAAACCCCGCCAGATCCGGAAGGAAGCAACGGTAGTAACATATTCTATGTGCCGCAGGGGCGCCTAGCTATCAGTAGTGGCTATAAAAGATTTTGAATCTCAAATTTCAAATTAAACTATAAAAATATGTCATATTTAGTTTTAGCAAGGAAGTGGCGGCCTGCCGTTTTTGAGAATGTGGTGGGTCAGGCTCATGTTACCACAACGCTCAAGAATGCTATTATTGCAAAAAGGATTGCCCATGCCTATCTTTTTTCCGG
>ORMF011729945.1_pt1 | contig 23088 bp, 23 predicted proteins | sample 1779871 | NCBI WGS metagenome assembly ORMF01 (sample SAMEA104232316, study PRJEB22302) | groundwater metagenome | biome: forest; feature: aquifer; material: groundwater | place: USA | collected 2011-08-07 | depth 5.4 m | reverse complement strand
TGGATGCCAGGTCGACGTGCGATCCTTGTTGGTCACCGTCAAATCGGTGACAGGTTTGCCCGCGTCGTGGCACAGGGCAGCGAGGAAGACCGCCAGTTGCCAGCGCGGCTCCATTTCGCGTCGGTGTTTTGGGGAAATGGCCGATTTCAAAAGAACACGATCCGCAGATTGAAGCGCCCACAGGCCCACTTCGATGGCATGTCGCAGCAACCCCCCTGCCCCTCGATGATGGTGCGACTGCGACGCCGGCAACAGATGCGAAAACGAAGCGAAGCGCTTTATCGCCGACAGGTAATGCTTCTGAAAAATCTCCGGCGTGGCGATGGCCGAGTTGGAAATCCTGTCCAGCAGTTCCTTCTGGGTCTCAAGCAGCTTATCCGGGGAAACGACGGGCAGCCCTTTCATGAAGGGCGGATAACGGGGAATTTCGTCATCGCCCCAGCGGTAGATGGACTCGCCGGCGCGCAACGGCTCAAGCAGAGGTGCGGATTTCATTTTTCGCCAGAACATCAGCAGGCATTCAGGCCATTGCTTCGGCTTCGATTGCTACGGAGGCTTCAGCGCAAGGGCTCGCGGGAAACCTCAAAGAATCTGGAAGGCGCGGCCGATGACGTGCTCATCATCGACCCATCCGACGAGGGCGTATCTGGAATCCAGGCTATCCGGATGCGGTGCGGCCATGTAGTAGTGGCTCGGTGGAATTTTTCCTGTGGGTCCGGGCATCAAGGGAATACCTGACTTCCCTTTCGGTTTTGCCCGTCCAACGGATTTTCCGTCAACGAAAAACTCAACATATCCCGACCCCAGATCGACACTACTCACGTTCGCCCCGGCGATGCCCGTGACTCGCTTGAGGAACCACGCTCCAGGCGCATAGGGACCTCCGCCCTGGTAACGGAACGCCGCAAGATCTCCCAGTTCAGGCTTGACTCCCTTTTGAATGAGATAGACCTTGCCTGACAGGGAGTCCGAGACGTTGATCGATACGGCGAGGTACCGTCCAGCCAGGACACCTATGGCCAGCAGCCAAAGATAACCGGGTGCGTTTTTGGCAAGGTGCCGATAGATGAGGTTTAGCATCAGAGGATGCTAGCCATCGCCCCAGCCAATTTCAGCCCGAGAAGCGCACCGGAAGGGCGCGTTTCGAGAAATATTCAAGAAAGCGAGGGCGCTGCCCTGTGCCACGTCCTCGGAAATTCGATGGGCGGCGGATCATACGTTTGTTACGCCTTATCTTTAATTAGGTCATTATAACTATCCAACTTTTAAAATTAATATTACTATATAGCCAGTTGTAACCATCTAATTACTTGGAAGTGCTATGCGAAGCACCATCGAAACCTACCAGAACGGGCGCTGGATCGCTGCCGCCGAATTCGATCCCGTCGGGAAAGGACCTTATACAGCTACGTTCGAATACCGGATGGACTACGTTTTCGGCGAGAACCCGCTTCCCGTCTCTTTCGCACTTCCTGTCGCTGCGGACCGCCTTGGCCTCGACGAAGAAGGCGAGGCGCCGCCCTGCCCCGCTTTCCTGCTCGATCTGGTTCCTCAAGGACGCGGCCGCAAGTATCTGGCGCAGGAACTGAAGCTCGATGACAGCGAGCGCCACGACCTGCTTCTGGCCCAGTATGGAGCGTTTAATCCCATCGGAAACCTGCGGCTCGACACCGCCGTTCAGTTTTACCGGGAACGGGCTGCGCAGCAGGCAAGCGAAAAAGAACAAGGCTTCACCTTGGAGGAAATTCTTGCCCGGAAGGAAGAATTTTTGGAGCATATCTGGATTCACGCCATGCTCACCGCCGGCACCACCGGCGTCCAAGGCGCGGCGCCCAAGTTCCTCATGACCCAGAATACCGAAGGACTCTGGTTTGCAGATGCAGCCCTCCCGGACGACAAAGCCGCCAAGCATTGGCTTGTAAAGCTTCCCCGTGGCGTCCACGAGACGGACTACACCGTGCTTCGAAACGAGGCCGCGTATCTGCGCGTAGCCGAGCGCTGCGGTATCCGGACGGGCGGCGAGCCCCAGTTCCACAAGGACATGCTGTTCGTGCAACGATTCGACCGGATCGTCGATCAGGCTTGCCCTCGCCCACTTCACCGCTTGCACCAGGAAAGCTTGGCCTCCTTGGCGGGAATCCATGGATTCGGGCTTCCGACGTCGCTGTTTGATTTGGCGGCGGCCTTCCGTCGGCACGTCACCGATCCGGTCGGAGAAACCGCCGAGTTCATCAAGCGGGACATCCTTAACATGGCGATGCGAAACACAGACAACCATGCGCGCAATACCGCCGTCCAGCGGCTGCCCAATGGCACGGTGCAACTCACGCCCGTGTTCGACTTCGCCCCGATGTACATGGATCGCGAATTCATCACTCGAAGCTGCAAATGGCGGATCGGCAATGGCCCGGAGCTAGCCAACTGGGAAGAGATCATCCAGAAGTTTTCCTTCCATGACACCGAAAAAGAAGCCATTGCCAAAAGGATCAAAGTGTTTCAGCCTGTCATCGAGCGCATGGCGGAGACCATGCAGGATTGCGGCGTCGAACCACTAATCGTCGACAATTGCAAAGCCAACATTGAAAACCAGGCGGTCAGGCTTGAGCGCCTGGCTATTCACTAATCCTGGATTACGGAGGAAGCGCCCCATGGACCGCCGCCGCAAGCACATTGACCCGGAAGCCGAACGAGCGCTGAGGGACGCATTCAACAAAGACATCACCAGCCACCGCCTGTCAATCGCAGGCGCAATCAAAGCGATGCGTCGGCTCAGCCGTCTGACGCAAGCCGAGTTTGCGAAACACCGAGGGATCAGCCTCGTCACACTTAAGCAGCTCGAATCGGGGAAAGGCCAACCGAAAGTCGAGACATTGAACAAGGTCGGGGAGATTTTTGGCTTGGAGGTCGCATTCGTTCCGAAATCAAAGTCTCAGCAATAAAAACTCAGCCGACAACAACCCTGGTTTCGCAAAACGGGCAGTGATCGGTATGTTTGCTGCCAGCGTCGTAGATGAACGCCGCATTGCACACCTGGCACTGCACAAGCATGACGATTTTTACCCGCACGTCACGAGCGGCAAAGTAGGCGGCGTTGATGTCCAGGGGACCGCAAATCCGCTGATATTCCCGCCATGTCGTCATCAGACTGGTCGTCGTCAAGTCTGATGCAAAGATGCGCTGATGGAGTGCGGCAAATGCCGACAGTCGGGCCGCAGAGTCACGATCCTTGATGAAGGAGAGTACGGTCTCCGGCAATTTCCCGTTCGAGGGTTTTACGCCGTGAACATCTTTCCACCATTGCCGCAATGTTCGCGTCCCGATGCGTGTCATGCCTCGAATGATGGACAGTCTCAGCCCGGCGCGAATGAGCTCGTGGGCCTGTTGAAGATTTTCGAGTTCGGCTAAGGCGACCACCTACCAAACTCCCTATCGTCTCGGTTCAATAAACGGGAAGACTTGCCGTTTCTGCGGAAGTGCTCGGCGACCCGTGAGCAGTACATCCTGTTTTGATGTGAGAGATACGTTACCGTTCGGCGCATTCCATGGCCGCTGATCGTCAAGGAAGCCATCAAACACGAAGTTCGCCTCTCGGAACAAAGCGTCAGGGGTGTGAGCCTGACAAGTCCTCACGCTGAAATCCCTGGCTTCATGCTTCAGTTGCCTGTCGGGATGTCGGGAAGGAACCTGTACCTCCCCGTGGTCTGGCAGATGCCGCAATAGAAATCGAGTAGGCCGCCTTTTGCAAGCCCTGGAGCGACAGAAGACGGTCCATTTCGGTTTCCGTCAGTCTGATGCTGATGACGCTGATGCCTATGTCTCGCGCCATCGCATCAATCTCATCCAGAGTCATCTGGGCGATGCGGTCCAGAGCGGTCCGGGATAACCCCGTCATGATCTCTCCAGACCTGGACTTCGATGCTTCTCTCGCCATTATGAGAAACTGGCGGTTAATCGAAATGATGTCATTCATGTCGCTTTTCCAAAATTGGACTACTATCCACGGTGACTAACGATATACATCGTTCGGTCTGTTGTCAATTGTAAAAGAAACCGAAAGAGGATGCTTTTGAATTCGACACCCGAAAACGACATCGCCGATCGGCTTCGACTCTGGCGGAAAGATGTTCTGGAAATGACCCAGGTGAGGTTCGCCGAGGCAACTGGGGTTCATCTCAGTGCAATCCGAAAGTACGGGGGCCGCCATAGCGTGCCGAGCGGTGAATCATTGCTTGCCATTGCCAGCACGGGAGTCGATCTGCACTGGTTGCTCACCGGTGAAGGCGATATGCGGGCGCCGACCACTACATCCGATGATGCCGCCAAGACAGTGGTGGACGCCGAACTCGTTCGCCGTCTTATGGCTATCGAGGGACTTCTAAATGGCATCCAGGACGACAAGCGATCTGCCGTTCTGGATGAGATTTTTACTCGTGTTCAGGAAGCGAAACGAGTAGCCGACCTAGAAGATATTGTGGGAAAGTTGAAGCGGAAAAGGGGATGATTTAGCCAGAAGTGATTGCGACAGATTTATCGAGTCTTTATTGAGATCACCTCGGAGATCGTCTGGCGTCCAAACGCAAAACAGGTGTTCATTTCATGAAACGATATACGCGCCGGTCGCTGTGGACAGCAACTTACCGTCCGCTGCAAGAAACTCCATGCGGGTGGTGGCCACGGATGCCCGGAGGCCTAGAGCTTCAGCGCGAAGCTCAAAGTGATCGCTGATCCCGGGCCACAAATAGTCAATCTGAAGATCAATGGTGCCAAGTTTGCCAAAGCGGCCGAGTCGTTGTTTTGGCGCTTCGTCCATGTGGCGTGCCCCAACGGCCGCGATCGCCGCCAGGCCCCCCATGGCGTCAAGCGCTGCGCTGATCGCCCCGCTATGGATTCGGTTAAGGCTGCAGTGTCCGACCAGCTCCGGACGCATGTCAATTCGGCCGCTGACACAGTCCGGCTTGATCGAGGTGATCTTCAAGCCCAGAACCTGATTGAAAACAATCAATTCTTCAAAAATCTTAGTCAAGCCCGTGACGAATGCCGGCTCAAACTCTGTCGCAGGTGTCGCGTGATTCTTCATGAATTTTCGCGCCTTGTACATGCTCTATGGCGTGGCGGCCACGCGCGCGGCCCTAGCTAGGGACGCCACCTCCAACGAATCTAGCCACGAAGCACGGGCGTATGAACTGAAGCCGCCGATTAAGCAGATAGTCTTGATCAGCTCATCGCGGTAGCGCAGCACCTTCTCTCGCACTTCCAGAACGCCCCTGCGCACATTGACGTGGCCCACGCGGACGCGCTGCCATCCACGCGCCCTGCCAAGCGCCGTTTCAGCAATCATCGTCATCTTCATTCCCTAATGCAATCTGGATCCTGGAAGCGTTTGGCCGACACCCGCTTCTACTTCAATGCTCCGTCCGATCGCTGTCGAGCACAGCTCATCACGGACTAGGCCATAACATGCCGATTGTTTGCAATCCAACAAGTGTTCTTAGAAACCTAACAATTGGTCCATCGATTCGAACAGTACCGGCCCGCACTTGCGGACACCCCTTGACCACAATACCAAATATCTCGACTCAGGACTATTCTTCGAAAGCTCGGTACCACAGCGGAAAGTGGCGCTTTACGAACTCACCATCTATTCGAAGCGCGTGACAACCTCCAAGATATGACGGCATCTCTCCTGTCCGATCAGCCTCCGTAGTTGTATCCGTCGAAGTTGGGATTCCTTCACCCCATATCGCCTGATACGCAGTAGTGGCAATAGACGGCAACAACTCAGTTATGTGCGAGCATCCGAGCGTAGTGCGGAACAGCCGCTTTACGACGCCAGTAAATCCCGAACCAATACGCAAACCAATAAGTTGACGGTAGCTCTCGTTGATTGCACCGCAAACGCTGTAGGGGCCACTGACAGTGGTCGCCGCGACGTCGTGAATTAGGAGACCACGATCAATCGTGATCCGCAACTCCATTTCATGAATCGGTTCCCCTGACTGGATTTCGCCACGCTCTGGCAAAACCACTTTGAATGGCTTTATATCGACCAGAACTCCCTCAATGTCAATTAACCCGTCATCCCGCGCGTAAACCGTGCAGACAATGCTCCTGCTATGAATCTTTCGTCTCGCCACCGAGCTTTCATTTCTAGCCATTAGCAATCAACCTTCGATAGAAGATGTCTTCATTTGACGAATCAACGCCCGCTCACATACCGACGGTTGAATTGACAATTCGCACGCCGCGCTGCAACGGGCGGAGATAAGGCGTTGGTCACTGTCGACTATTAGCAGACCACTTAACGGTAACTGTCACGTCATACTCATGGCCAGCAATCTTGCACCATTAGATTCACGTTTTTGGTCACAGAACAAAATGGCGCGCTGGCCTGCGTCAATGACATCAATCGTTGTGCGATCAAGAGGCTTCAAACCAGCGTTTCTCGCGTTACGACACTAACAATTCCGCGTCTTCCGTCACGTGAGCCTTGAGCCCAGTTGGGTAATAGCCTAGAAAGTCATCACGAATCCTTGCGTATGGCAAATCGGACCAGAATCCGTGGTCGCGAACATAGGTGGTGCGCTGCTCGCCGCGATTGTCCAATTGCTGCAATAGCGCATCTGACTTGCCATCGAATTCAGTAGGTGGCACATCCAAGTGCGAACACAACTCACGATCGAACGCAGGAACCACCTTCAGCCACTGTCCGTCGAGATACAACGCAACGCAACCGTGGTGCAGGAAGATTTCCTTTTGGCCCATGAATGCTTTGAGTTTTGCCGACGTGAAGTGATTTACCACATCGCTCAGACCAATTGCGCTGGGAATCCCAACAAATCGGGCCGTCGCAGCCAACAATACCGCCTTTGGAATACAAAACCCGCGCCCGGCGACCAATAGTGCGCTGGCCTTGAAATGTGCGGGTGCGATCCGTATGGCGTATGGGTCGTATCGAATACTGTCACGCACCGCGTAAAACAGCTTGATGGCCTTCTCTGTATGAGTGGCCGCACCAGCAATAGACTGGAGGGCAAAATTCCGCACTAACGGTTCATTGAAGTTCAGATACTTCGTAGGCTCGAGGTACCGATCATCCAGAGTCGGAAATCCATAGGGCGTGAAAACCGCAGGCTCCTGACGAATCTCCGAACGCACTGACCCTGACGCCAGGGGACCGTCGCCAATGCGCTTGAATTTGCTCACCTTACGAACTCCCTAATTGATTGAATGTCCACTAAGACGCAACAGACTGCACCAGTTCGGTAAATCCAGCAGCGCTTCACCAGCGCCAAAGCGGACCGATCATATTGGTTCGCAGTCTTTTGCCGGCAGAACCTTGCAGTGCTCAGACAACAGGTCCCGCTGTAGAGCCACAGCCCACCTTTGTGTCGCGGCGCAAATGGCGTGAGCGTGTTCCCTGAACGCGTCACATAGAATGCCGAACGCCTTGCCTCGACTTTCCCGTAAGTTGCGCGTTTGGGAGGTGAGCGCCCGACTGACAACGCTCGTGAACCCAACGTTTCCCACACAATAACTTCCCGTGGCCTGTTTGCTTTGATACGACGACTCTGGTTACTCAATGCGAACCACATCGACAGGAGGTGTAGCCGCGTATAAGCCATCGATCAGTGCTGCACGTCGTGTCAGTACAGCTCTCTGGTTGATGTAGCCCTTATCGGTGATTTCGTTGGCATCGATCGATGGTGGTTCTGCCATCAACATAGCTGCTGCGGCATGCAGTGAACTGGCACCATCTTTCTTCGCTAGGGTGCTGAGCCCTGAGGCTAAATGGCTTTGAATTCTGGGATCAGCGAGTATCTCCGACAGCGGCTTGTCTGGTAGAAAATCTGGGCATAGCGAACGCGCGCCGTCGGGATTCACAAAAATCAGAAAGCCTACCTCCTCACGCCCGTGGCCCGTCACAACAATGTCCTGAGCCAACGGAACGAGTGCCTCTATACCCCGAAGCCGCAAAGGGCCTACGTGCACCCAAGTGCCGGACATGAGCTTGAAGTCTTCAGCAATCCGACCATCGAATTCGATACCCTTGGTCGGATCGGTTGGATTGGCAAGGCGACCGGCGTCACCTATACGATAGAAACCCTCTTCATCGAACGCCTCGGCAGTCAGATCCGCCCGCTTCCAGTATCCCGGCGTGACGTTCGGTCCTCGAACTCGCAATTCCATCTTTCCGCCGTCGGGTACGAGCTTCAATTCGACGCCCGGCAACGGCAGTCCGATGACTCCAGCCCGGTCAATATCGAAATGAACCAAAGTAACAGCAGGCGCGGTTTCCGTGGCGCCCCAACCTGAAGTCATCCAGACACGTTGATTCCGCTCCTGAATCGCCATGCGTTCCAGTCTCTCCCAAAGGTTTTGCGGAAGCGATGCGCTAGCGTATAGCAACACCTGAAGGTTGGCGAAAAACGACCTCCGGAGTGAGGCATCTCGCTCGAGAAACGGCAGTAGCATGTCGAATCCGCGCGGGACGTTGCAGTAGATATTGGGCGAGATGGCACCGAGATTGGCCGCAGTTTTCTGAACCATTCCAGGCATTGGTTTCCCATCGTCGATATAGAGACTCCCGCCATTCGCCAGGACCATATTGAAAATGAAATTTCCACCATAGGTATGGTTCCATGGAAGCCAGTCAACCATGACCGGAGGATGCTCAGCGAGAAATGGCCATACTTGCAGTACCCCTTGTTGATTGGCGCACAACATCCGCTGCGTATTGATGACCCCTTTCGGATTGCCCGTCGAACCGGAGGTGAAGAGCAGCTTGGCCACAGTGTCGGGGCCGACCTGTGCAAATGCAGAAGCGGCCCTGTCTTGATCGCCGGCTCGAGTAAGTTCCTCAAATATTGTTACTGCTGTGCCATCCGACGCAGGACCCTCAGTGACGACCTCCACATGACTGAGGTCAAGCGCACTGAGCGCGGAACTGAACGCACCCACATCAGCCGTATAGATCAAGCCAGGCGCCATCAGCGCAATGATTTCGCGCAATTTGCTGTGATCTCGCGACATCAACGAGTAAGCGGGCGAAATTGGCGCAGCGGGGATTCCCGCATGCATTGCCCCGAGTGTAAGCAGCGCGTGGTTGATGCTGTTGCCTGAAAGGATTGCAATCGGTCGGTCGATCGACAGATGCCTGGAAAGCAAGTTTCCTGCAATGCTTCGAACGGCCTCCAAAGCGTCCCGGTAATTGATCTGCCGCCATCCTGCCTCGAATCGTTCCGCGAGAAACAACCGCTCCGGTGTCTTTCGAGCCCAAATCTCAAGGTACTCCCCGATGCAGCGTGCATGCGGGAGTAAAAACAAAGGTGAACGCAGCACCCGGCTGCCGTCGATTCGGTCCTCAATATCGACAGCAGCCGGCGCTCGCTTCAAGCTCGTAGCGGTAGAAGGGATAGCCATTGCCGTTTTGCTCCTAGCTCTCAAACCTATGCGTCGGCACGCATACCAACTACTGCCCCGGTTCGAAATTCTTCGTGGCCGAGTAGTGACATGCCCGATAAGCGATATATATCCAGCCGACAGCGCCAGAATTCCAACCTATCGTGGATGATGGCAAGGAACTCACAAACTCGTTTGGTTGCACACGCATGTGATTGAAAGCGGTGACTTGCGGCAGTATTAAGCAGTCTCCACAGCTGTCTTGGCGCCGACATTCTCAGACGGCTTCGCCTGCAAGCGCAAATGTCCAAGGATTGCGCACCCAAGTGCTGCTGTGTATTGAGGCATATCCCCATCGGCGATGTTAACTTTCATTTTCAAGTCTTCCGCAATAGCCTGCGCGACTCTCCCCCAGCGCATGATGCCGCCGACGAGCGTCACTTGTTCCTCCACCTTGACTCGCTTCAGCAGCTGGACTGAACGCCCCATAAGGGACATGCCTGCACCGAACATGATGTTGTCTGGTGATACGCTGTTGCTGAGATGGTTGATCACCTCAGATTCTGCAAAAACCGTACAGACGCCTGAAATGGATACGGCCTCAGTGGCATTCTCGAGAAGCCCGTCAATGTCCACAGTGTCAAAACCCATATACCGAACCGTCTTTTCCAGAAACATCCCGGTACCGGACGCACATTTGTCATTCAACCGAAATGTGCGCACCTTCTTGTCGGCATCGATGCGGCTGGCTTTCATCGTCTGGCCGCCAATATCCAGAACCGTTCGCGTCTTGGGAAAGAGAAATACGGCACCTCGTGCTGATGCAGTTAGATCGGTCACCTGCAGGTCTCTTTCGAGAAACTGGTGCCGTCCATAGCCCGTCGTGATGCAATAGTCGATGGCATCCTCTTCGATGCCTGCCAGCCGGGCCGTTTCCTGCTTTACCGCCTTCGCGGTTTCTTGCAGGCGCGGGCCGCTAGGTAGCATATAACGAGCAACGATGCGGTTGCTTTCGTCTAAGATGACACCCTTAGTGTAGGTAGATCCAATATCCAATCCGAGGGTATAGCTCATGCTGCGACCTCCCTGTGTGCCGTGGTCTCACCGGCCTCTATTGCGTCCATGGCGAAAAGTGCGGCACCAAGCGCACCCATGAAATGACTATCTTTGCTGACGTTCAGCTTTTTATCCAGGGCTTCCTCAAGCGCCTTGATCATGGCCGGATTATTGGCCACCCCACCAGTGAACGTTATTTGGTCACGGAGACCTACACGGCGAAGCAAACCGAACGAGCGTGTTGCGATGGACTTGTGTACACCCCAGAGAATGTCCTCCATCGACTTGCCCTTCCCAAGCCAGGAAAGAACTTCCGCTTCAGCAAATACGGTACACGTAGTACTGATCTTCACCGGCTTATGCGCCCTGAGCGCGGTGGGCCCTAGATCATCGAGCGTCAGACCCAGTGCCTTCGCAGCAGCCCCCAGGAATCGACCCGTACCTGCTGCACATTTGTCGTTCATGCAAAAATCGACGATCTCACCGTCATCCTTGACCTGAATCGCCTTGCTGTCCTGGCCCCCCATGTCAATGACTGTCCGAGTGCCGGGAAACATGTGGGCAGCGCCTCGTCCGTGACAACTAATCTCGGTTACCTGCTTGTCACCAAAAGTCACCTTGAATCGCCCATAGCCCGTTCCCACGACAAAACGCACTGCATCCGCGGGAATACTCCCTGCTTTAAGCGCAGCTTCAAAAGCATTCTGGGCTGCTATGACCACGTTGGCGCCAGTATCAACAAGGCCACGGGCAACTATTTGCCTGTTCTCATCGATTACTATCGCTTTGGTCTGAGTGGACCCTACGTCAACACCGCCGGCGTATTTCATCGCATTAGCTCCCATTTCTCGCTAGTCAAACATGATGTTTTCAAGGAATGTCTCCATCTGTATAGAAATGTCGTCGAAATTGGTCTGATTTTCTTCAAACTCCGAGACGAAATAGGGGATGCCCTCCTTATCCAATTCTTTTGAATAGGCGACTTGTTCGTCGAGACCAGGTTCACACATCTTTGCTGCGCCTAGGATTACGGCTTCGGCATTCGCCTCTCTAACACGCTTCAAGAGCATCTTTTCCCTTGGCTTCTTGTTATCGTGTTGAACAGGACTGTAGGAGGAGTTGTTGATGTAGGCGTCAGCCAAATTGGCCACCGGGTCGCCTACCGTGCTTACGTCGCCTAGCAGCCAGCGCAATCCAATCATCAGATCGTCATCGACAACAAAGCAGGAACGCGATACAGCTTGAAGCATATCGAACGGCGGAACCTCGCAGAACCCGCCCTCGAAGACCACTCGCATCTTGTCGTGTACCGGCGCAGGGCGGGATTCGATCATGGGAAGCACCGTCTCGATCAGGTGGTTGAATTCCTCCCGTGGAAGGAATCCTGCCATTCCTATCAGCGCCAAGGACTCATCGGCAGCCAACTTCCAGGGCGTGACGCGGCGAATTACGTACAGCTCGCGCATCAACTGACGTGATCGGTTATATATCTCGAGCGATGCACGAAGCGCGGCATCGGTGAGCTTGTCGCCCCCGATTGCCTCAATATCTTCAGCGAGGCGCATATATTCGTTACGCAGAAATTCCGGTGCAGCAGCGGAGTTGGGATTCTGCGGCAGATGCAGCACCTGGGCCTTATAGGGGAAATTGCGCCCCCAGATACCGGCCAGATTGCGCGCTCCATCGCAAATCGGATGCGTCACAAATAGATCGAGCTCGATATGCTTGCACAAAGCGAGATCTAGCGAGGTCTTCAGAATGGAACAGAGATATGAGCCAAAATGCTGGCTCGCCTCCACCCCATCGGCCAGTCCGCCCCTGATTTTAACGGGCAGCACGCCACAGGCATGAGCAATCTCTTCTGGAAAATAGACCTGGAAATGGCCGAGAACCTTACCGCCGCCGGCTCGCCATTGTTTTACTGTCGGATAGGTCGAATCCTCCACCTGATCACGGCATAGAGCGAAGATCTGGTTGAGCTCCAAGCCTTCCCAGCCCTTGAATAACGGTTCTGATGTAATCATGTTTTCCTCTGCGCGGCTAAGTGGCCTAACGGCTCGCCATACCTTTTTGTTGGCGAGAAATAAGTCCTTCAAAAAATGCGTCGGCACGGTTCTTCATCTGCGCCTTGGATACCGAGCGCGGATCGACGATGTCGGATTCGAGCAATAGTGTTGGCAGACCAAGGGACGCGGAAGTGTGGAAGCGACGATCAGCCAGACCGGAAGAAGCTGTTCGGCAGCTCTTTACTCCGTGATAGACGATCCCGTCGAGCTTGAATTCAGAAAGCTTCGATTCGATATCATGCATCTCGAACAGTAAGCCGGTCTGAGTATCGCGCACCGTCTGCAGCACGCCTTCGGCATAGCTTTCAATAGGGTTATTGAGGTCGTACTCAAATCCGATCGCTGTGCCCCCGGAGGCAAACTTGAGGTAGCTGGAAGTGACGAAGATCCCTCCCCAGTCCGAGAAGAACTCATTGAAGCCACGGAAGATCGGATAACAGGGCACGCCAAGGAAGCCAAGTCGGAAGCGCTGCTCAGCCTGGACGTTCTTCCCATCCTTTTGGATGAACGCACCGATGCCGTTCTTTGAGCGGTACTCCATTTCCTCATAGAGGTCTTCGAAGTACTGCGCGCCCTCCTTTGTGGCACGGTAGCAGTTGGCCATACCAAGATAGGCCAAGCCGTCTGTCAGCGCGCTAAACACGGCCGGCGTGTTGGCGTTGAGCTTGAGGAGTTTCTTCCAACTCTGGCTCATGCTGTTGGCGTAGCCGAGATGCTCCCGAAACTTGTCAATGTCAAACTTTTTGCCAGTCACACGCTCGCACTCGGCGATCAGTTCCTTGATTTGGCCAACGACGAACGCGTGCTCGAACTGGTAGTTCTTCTTTCCGGGCCAACTGATTGTGTTGCGTGCGCGCTCATTAGGGACGTCGATCGTTACGATGGGACAGTCGTACATGCGCTCCCAGATCTCCGCCCATTTGAAGTACGTGTTGCAGGCGTTTGTTGTCACTACGATGGCGGGCTTGGGTATCTTCCCCATCGGGTGATCGCCGCCTCTCAGGTGCATTGCGACGTCGGCCTTGACGTAGCCGCAGACGTCTGGCGAGTAGCCGTAGTCTTCCGACTCCTTCAGATACTGTTCAGAAGTACCACGCACAGCCGTTTGCAAGGCCGTGATTTCGGGAAAGACAATTGGCATATCAAAGGTTCGGAGAACCTCGTTCATGTTGCCCATTACAAAAACATAGGCAGCTCCGGTCCCGTTGTTCGCGGCTTCGGTTAACGAGGAGAACCATTTTCTAGTCAACCGAGCGGACTCTCTGGCTCCCCGCCCCATGATTTCATGCTCGGTATTCTGGACATCGTGTTGCTGTGAGGTTGTCGCCGACATATTCACATCTCCGTATCGTTTAGAGCGGACTGACCAGTCAGTCCAACCCGATTGTACGAGTGGGAATTCAGAATGTCAACTGCAGCGAGATGTCTTGTGCAGGCCGAAGTTCTGCTCCAATAAGGGCGCCCAGTCGAGCGCCGATAAGGCGATCCGGTCGGACCGGCCGCGATCTACTGGATGCCTTTAAACCAGGTGGGCGACTAGCCGCGACGATTGGCGGGTTGAAGAAATTTCGCCCCTCGTTCTGCTACCCAATTTGAACGACCAATCTATTTATATAACGGTGGCATTGGCTGCTCAATGACCGCATGGACAGCCGTATCAAGCACCGGAGCTTTCGCTGGCCACGCACCCGATTGCGATACAGTGGAACGCGACCTGCTACGCGGCGCTGCTGCCAGAATGATCGGCATTCAAAGAGGGTCAATCAGACGGATCAGGTAGAACGGTGAGGGCCGTGCCACCAACGCCAGCTCGCAAGTTTTACGGTCTGCGCCGCATGACCACCGTAGCCGACATTGGTCGGTTCCGGCGGTGCCACGGTGGATGATATCCACGGTGCCGCAATAACAGCTCGTTCAAAAGCCGTTCTCCGGCATGCAGAGATCGCTGTAAGTTAAGTCACCACAACTTTGCAACCGTCGATTCGTACCGGCCCCTCGCCTCACGCGCCAGCACAAACCTGCATCTCGCGCTTGGCAAGAATGGCGCGTGCCACGCGCGAGGCTGATTTGCGCTTGAGTTGTTTCGAGATCCAGACGCCGGTATCTACCAGCGCATCAAGGTCGATGCCGGTATCGATGCCGAGCCCAGTCAATAGCCACACTACATCCTCGGTGGCGACATTGCCCGATGCACCTGCGGCATAGGGACAACCGCCGAGGCCGGCCACCGAACTGTCAAAAATACCGATGCCCATTTGCAGCGACGCGTAGACGTTGGCCGTGGCCATGCCATAGGTATCGTGAAAATGACCAGCGATCTTCTTCAGGGGGATGCGCCGCGCGACAGCCTCGATCATGTTCTTGGTGCGTTCCGGCGTACCGACGCCGATGGTGTCACCCAGGCTGACCTCGTAGCAACCCATGTCGATCAGGGCCTGCGCCACGTCGGCGACGGCCAGCGGCATCACCTCGCCCTGATAGGGACAGCCCAGCACGCAGGAAACATAACCGCGCACCCTGACCTCGGCCCTTTTGGCAGCCTCGACGATTGGCAGGAAGCGGTCCAGCGAGTCGGCAATCGAGCAGTTGATGTTCCTCTGCGAAAACGCTTCCGAGGCCGCGCCGAATACGGCGACTTCCTTCGCCCCGGCCGCCATTGCCGCCTCGAAGCCCTTCATGTTGGGCGTCAGCACTGGATAGCTAACGTCGGGCAGCTTCTCGATAGCGGCGAAGACCTCCGCGTTGTCGGCCATCAGCGGCACCCACTTCGGCGAAACAAAGGCCGTGGCCTCGATGCTTTTGAGGCCGGCCGCGCCCAGACGGCGGATCAGCTCGACCTTGATCGTCGTGGAGACGGGCTCTTTTTCATTTTGCAGGCCGTCACGCGGGCCTACTTCGACGATGCGAACTTTGCTGGGACGGGTCATTGGATTTCAATGTATTGTGTCAGACGCCAGTTGTTGATAGTAATTCCTTGGGCAGATCAAAACACCCAGTTCGGCTTACGCTTCTCGAGGAACGCGTTCATGCCTTCGCGCCCCTCTTCGCTCGCGCGCAGGCGAGTAATGCGCTGCGCGGTGTCTTCGACGACGCTGTCGGAAAGCGGCCTCCAGGCCACGGCCCATATCATTTCCTTGCACTCCGCAAGAGCCCGCGGCCCATTGTTCCGCAGGGCACCGACAATCTCGCCGACCGCCTCGTCAAGGGCGGCATCATCGGTCACCATTTTGTGCAGCAGGCCGATGCGGTATGCCTCTGCAGCGGAGAAACGTTCCGCGGTCAGCATGTAGCGTCGCGCATAGCGCTCGCCGATGGCGGCGATGACGTGCGGGCTGATCACCGCGGGGATTAGCCCAAGCTTGACTTCGGTCAGCGAAAACTGGGTATCGCAGGTGGCAATCGCAATGTCGCAGCAGGCCACCAGGCCGACGCCGCCGCCATAGGCAGGGCCCTGGATGCGGGCTATGGTGGGCTTCGGACATTGCGCCAACCGGCGCAGCATGCCGGCCAGAGCGCGCGAATCGTGCAGGTTTTTCTCACTACTGTAGCCGGCCGCGCGCTTCATCCAATTCAGATCGGCACCAGCACAAAAACTCTTACCGGTACTCGAAATGACCATAACGCGCACCGCCGTGTCTGCCGCCATGCGATCGATGGCATCGGATAGCTCTGCGATCAGTACGTCGTCGAAGGCATTGTGCCTCTCGGGACGATTGAGAGTGATGATGCCAACACCGATGTCGATTTTGGCAAGTATGGATTCGTACATCTTGGCTCCTTTCATTTTAAATTCGTGTGTATGTGCGGAAAGCCAGTCTCAAGGTGTCGCGACAATGTACACACCGGTGAATGGGAAGCGATGAGATCACTTGATCTAATTCGTGAACCGCGCGTCCACCTCAGGTAACTAACGCCTTTCAAACTGCTATTAGTGAATTACTGTTTCTGCATCTCGCGAAGGATTATGTTGTGCTGGATTTCGCTAGTGCCTTCGTAAATTTGCAGCAACTTGGCATCCCGAAACAGCTTTTCAATTGGTAGCTCAGCCGAGTATCCAATACCCCCGTAAATCTGGATTGCTTCGCTAGCAGACCACATCGCCGAGTCGCAGGCGTAAAGTTTTGCGCTAGAGGATTGCAGCGTGGCAGACAGGCCGTTGTCAATACGCCAGGCAGCCTGATAGGTAAGGAGTCGCGAAGCCTCGAGCCGCAGGCGCATTTCTGCTAATCGATGACCAACTACCTGGTGGTCCACAATCGGCCGGCCCATCGTATGGCGTACACGCGCATAGGCAAGAGCTTCGTCAAGACAGCGTCGGATCATACCTACCGCGAAGGCGGCGACCATTGGCCTTGATCGATCAAAAGATACCATTGCGAGGCTGAATCCATCACCCTCTTTGCCCAAAAGATTAGCTTCAGGCACGACCACGTCGTTGAAGAAGACTTCACATGCTGGCGACGCGCGCTGGCCCATCTTTCGCAGCGGTGCCCCAACCTCTATACCTGGTACCGTACGTTCAACCACAAAGGCGCTTAGGCCTCTGTGACCGGCTTCGGAGTCAGTCTTGGCGAACACGATCATATAGCTTGCCATCGAAGCGTTGGTGATCCAGATTTTGCTTCCATTGATCACATAGTTGCCACCAACCTTGCGCGCGCGTGTCCCTATTCCAGCAACATCGGAACCGGCTGCAGGTTCCGTCAGGCACCAGCAACCAAATCCTCCCTCGGCCATACGGCCAAGATACTCCCGCTTTTGATCCTCATTTCCTGCAATACATAGGCCCTCGGTGATTAGCGCGTTAAGACCCAGCGATGTTGCGATACCCGCGCACCCGTACGCAAATGCCTCACTTGTTAGTACCAATTCCATTGTCCCCAGCCCATGCCCACCATAGCATGTAGGGATAGTCACGCCGAGCAAACCCAAGTCATGCGCTTTGCGATGGATTCCCATGGGAAATTCGGCTTCGCGGTCCAGAGCCTGTGCGGCTGACTTAATCTCGGTAACTGAAAACTTGTTGGCAAGATCAAAAATTGCTTGCTGCATTTCGCTTAACTGAAAATCCATCGTCGACTCCTGGTCCGCAAAACAATTGGAGGAACTACTTACTACCGTACGTCGTATGCCAACGGTGGTGGAACTTAATGTACGTCGCTGGCCGCCCAAAGCCGCTGAAGAAGCTCGAGGAGCTGTGTCCTCTCCGCAACCGAAAATACCTCGCAAACATCTTTGTCGCATACCTCGGCACGCCGACGCGCTTCAATCAGTAGCTCTTGCCCGAGGTCGGTCAGATGTAGCTCGTTGTATCGACGGTCGGTTGTCGACGGCTTGCGTTCGACCAAACCTCGTCTTCCCAATTTGTCCAACAGAGGCACAACTGAAGACCTCTCCAGTTTGATCACTGAAGCAAGTTTCGACTGTGTTATTCCCTCGTTTTTGTGTAGTACCTCCAGTACGGAGAAAATCGCAGGCGAGACGTTTATCTCCCCCAACCTGCTATCAAATCGCTTGAATACCGTCAGTTGGGCGAGGCGCAGATGAAAGCCAATGTGTTTTGGGAGAACACCGAGTGCGGCGGTTTCTGTTTTGGCAGGCATAAACGTGAATGGATTAACAACTCCGAAGAGAAAACATCATTGGCCTACTCAACCACCTGTATCCTTTGTGGTGTTGTGGCATGCCGCCATTCCACCTTAACGGCGGATCTACTGCTCGCGTTCATCTTGGCGACGGATGATCTGGGCCCGTATTGGGGGCGCTCTCTAGCTCGCCATGTGGAATCCACCATTGACTCCAAGATGCTGACCCGTAATGTATGACGACGCATCCGACAACAAGAAGCAAACTGCCTTTACTACCTCCTCAGGCTGAGCCCAGTAGCCAAGAGGAATTTGATCAAGAATCTTGTCGCGAAACTTTTCGCCACGAATGACCTCCGTCATGGGGGTTTCAATCACACCAAAGCAGATGGTGTTCGCTCTAACTTGGTACTTGGCCCATTCCTTTGCGACCGACATCGTCATCCCGAGCATTCCAGCTTTGGCGGCGGAGTAATTGATTTGTCCTATAGTTCCTCGTCGCCCGGCATCTGACGAGATGTTTACGATCGAACCCGATGTCTGTTCCCCATCTCTTATTTTGTCGAGCATGGAACGACCCACTGCCTGGGTCCAGAGAAACGTTCCCGTGAGATGAACGTCGATTACCTGCTGCCATTGCTGCAGGGTCATCTTTTCAATCATGGCCGTGCGGATGATTCCTGCATTGTTTACCAGGCCATGGACCGCGCCGAAACGCTTCATCAGTTCGCTTACTGCCGAATTCGTGAACTCTGGGTCACTTACGCTACCAATTAGAGGAAGCACTGATTCCTGGTCAAGTTTTTCAGTGGCAGCCATAAGCGTATCGCGATTCAGATCGACAGCAGCGACACGCGCACCCAAGTCGATGGCCAGTTCCATTACCGCCTTGCCAATGCCTTGGCCGGCGCCGGTCACTACGACCGTCTTCCCCTCAAGCGACACAATATTTTTCATACCATCTATCCTCTATGAGTGTGGGGCGCTCCGAGAGCGCGAGTAGAGCCACTACAAGTCTGGTCCGCACTTCAGTCGCTCCTCCATTTCGTGGTCGGGTTTAACCGGGACGACATGGCGATACTTTGGTGCGGATCGACGGCGCGGGACAACCTGACGCCGTCCAGAAGAAAAAACCCCAAAGTTGCCGGGGCGAAGCTCCCAAGAAGGGAGCGGAGGAGAGACTTTGAACGAGACCTGCACATCCGGCGAGGTCGTAACCCTTAAGCAACGGTTGTTCATGAAGAGCGGATCGTCTCAAGCCGCCAACTGCATAGGAATGCTCGTGCGTTCCGCATGAATTCGGTTTCGGGCATCCACATACACTAGGCGTGGCTGAAAATATCTCAGCTCGTCTTCAGTCAGGATGCCGTAACTGGCGATGATTAGGAGATCGCCAGGCGCCGCCTTTCGTGCTGCGGCCCCGTTGACGGAAACAATGCCCGAGCCATGCTCACCTCGAATGGCGTAGGTAGTAAAGCGCTCACCGTTCGTGACGTTGTAGATATCTATCTGCTCATATTCACGAATCTCAGCTGCGACCAACAAGACTTCATCGATGGCGCAGGACCCTTCGTAGTTCAGTTCCGAATGGGTTGTAGTCACGCGGTGAATCTTTCCTTTGAGTACAGTACGACTACCCATGTCACATTTCCTCAAGCAAGTTCATCGGGGGTACATGGAGTCGTAATACGGCCCCTAGTCATGTGGTTCTTCTTGCAGGCCAAGTTGCCATTGCCCATCAATTCGACGGCCACGACTAGTATGATTTCGGTAGCCCCAGTACTTTCTCCGCGATGAAACAGAGAACTAATTGCGGGCTGATTGGGGCTATGCGCGGAATCATTACCTCACGCAGATAGCGTTCGACGTGATATTCCTTGGCATAGCCATATCCGCCGTGCGTCATTACAGCTGTCTGACATGCCTGGAAACCAGCTTCCCCAGCAAGATACTTGGCAGCATTGGCTTCCGCAGCGCAAGGCAATCCGTTATCATATTTCGATGCGGCTTGGAACATCATCAGGTTGGCGGCTTCCAGTGCCATCCAGCATTCTGCGAGAGGGTGCTGAATACCTTGATTCTTTCCAATCGGACGCCCGAAGACTATTCGTTCTTTAGCGTAGTTTGTTGCTCGTTTGAGTGCTGCTCGTCCCAGCCCAACTGCTTCAGCGGCAATCAGAATTCGTTCAGGGTTCATGCCATGCAGAATGTATTCAAAGCCCCTGCCCTCTTCTCCAATTCTGTCCTCGATAGGGATAGGTAGGTTGTCGATGAACAGCTCGTTTGAATCGACGGCCTTTCGCCCCATCTTTTCGATCTCATGGACGGCAACGTATTTCCGATCGAGGTTCGTATAGAAGAGGCTCAATCCGTCCGTATGTTTCTTTACTTGATCCAGAGGGGTAGTGCGCGCCAGCAGCAGCATCTTGTCTGCAATCTGCGCGGTGGATATCCAGACTTTCGTGCCGTTGACCAAATAGTGGTCGCCATTGAGCTCAGCCTTGGTCTTTAGCTGGGTCGTGTTCAGTCCCGTGTTTGGCTCGGTCACAGCAAAGCAAGCCTTTTCCTTGCCTTCCGCCAAAGGCGGCAGCATGCGCTGCTTCTGGTCGTCATTTGCAAAAACGACAACGGGATTCAATCCAAATATGTTCATGTGCACAGCCGAAGCACCGGAAAGGCCTGCTCCGGATTCGCTGATGGCTTGCATCATCACCGCAGCTTCAGTTATTCCTAACCCACTGCCACCATACTGTTCGGGAATGCAAATACCAAGCCAGCCATTCTGTGAAAGCGCGCTGTGAAGTTCGCTGGGAAATTCTCCGGTTCGGTCCCTATCGAGCCAGTATTGATCGTCGAATTGGGCGCAAATGTCAGTGATCGCCTCGCGTATTGCTTGTTGGTCAGAACTGAGTGTGAAATCCATTGATCTCGCTCCTTGTCGCTAATATTTGAATTGGCCATAACGCCAATCCGTTCAATTTGGTCGAAGTTATTGGGAAACGGAGAAGCTGATCTATAGCAGCATGCTTTTTCGGATCAAGCCGTGGGCCTCTCGCTCCAACTGTTCTCTGAACGAGGGATGGGCGATGGCGATCATGCGGCGCGCGCGTTCAGGTATTGTTTGCCCCCTTAGTTCAGCGGCGCCCCATTCTGTGATGACGAGATCTGCGTCACTGCGCGGGGTGGTCGTTACGCACCCTGATAGTCGGGCTACGATACGACTACGTGCACCCGATTGTGCGGTCGAGGGCAGTGCGATTATCGAGCGTCCATGCGCAGAACTTGTCGCGGCGCGGACAAAATCTACCTGTCCCCCGACCGCACCCAAATATGCGGTGTCACTCACTTCGGCATTTACTTGACCGGTAAGGTCAACCTCAACCGCTGAATTGATGGCAAAGAGAGTGTCGAACTGCGCCATTACCGACGCACTATGCGTGTAGCGTACTGGGCTTAGTCGGATCGCCTTATTTTCGTGCGCAAACCTGAATAAGCGCTCACTACCGAACAATACACCGGTCACTGAAATACCCCGATCGACAGGCTTGCGCAGATTAGTTACCGCTCCAGACTCCATGAGATCGATGATGCTGTCGCCTATCGTTCCGGTGTGCACACCAAGGTCGCGATGTCCGTGAAGCGCCGAGAGAATCGCATCCGGCACCGCGCCTATGCCCGTCTCAAGAACCGCACCATCAGGTATATAGCTTGCTGTGTGGTCAGCTATCTGGCGTTCGACTTCTCCGATGGTCCCCGCCGACAATGCGACAACAGGCCGAGATGTGTGCACAACATAGTCTATTTGGGCTCTATTTAGCGATTCACTGCTATAGGTCCAAGGGGCCTGGTCGTTGACTTCGGCAATTACAATTCGCGCCCTACGCGCTGCATCCAGCATATAGTCGTTGCCTACTCCATGACTATATTCGCCTGCGACGTTAGAGGCGCTAAGTTGTACGAAGGCGACGTCGCAGCGCAGCTCACCTCGGGCAATTAAACGTGGAATCTGGGAATAGTGGCAGGGAAGAATTTGCAGCACGCCTGCCTTTGACAAACGCTGATTCGCCCCTATGGCGCCATAGCTGGTAAATGACAGAAAATCTGCATGCTCCGGTTGCAGTGTCGTTGAAAAAGACGCGCCAAGAAATACGTCGATCGGTCCAATACCCGCGCGCTGATTTACCAGCGCCTCGCTCAAGGTAAGCGGTTCTGATGTGCCTTGTCCCCAGAAGACAGTGTCTCCGGCACGAACTATCCCCTTCAGGTCAATATCCTTGGCCTGCATTTCAATTGTCATCGACTGTAATCCTCAGCTAAGCGACAACGCCCAGCTCACCCAGGTAGTGGGAAACTTTTCGGTCGCGACTGGCAATATGCTGGAGGAGGAAATCCTGAAGTTGTACTGCTTTCTGTGCGGCCTGCTGATGATCATCCTCGCGATAACACCCTGCTATCTCGTCCAGATCTTCAATCATGCGAACATGATCGACCACATGCATTTCGACGTCCGGATATGCGTAAAGCCGCATCAAGAACTCCTCGGACGAGAAGTGCACCCGGTTGTAATCGGCTAGTTGACCCAGAATCCCCACCACCATTTGTGTATCCTTGCCCGCTGATATTGCCTCCTCAACAGCGCGTAGCAGGGTAGTCTGAATCTCGTGCTCACGATCAATCGAGGTGGATACCGCAGTTGGCGAGGAGTGCCCGATATAGGCCTCAATCACCTTCGGGTCGTTCAACACGGCAGCAGGCTCGCCCTCAGCCAAGAATTTTCCGTAGTTCAGCACGTAGATTCGCTCGGCGAGATCAGCGACCATTTGCATATCGTGTTCCACCCAGATCACCGCGAGATTTTTTTCGTGCTGGACCCGCATGATGTGCCGCGCCAAATCCTCCCGGTCATCGCGGTTTAAACCGGCACAGGGTTCGTCCAGCAACAGGATTTTCGGGTTGCCAGTTAGTGCCCTTGCGAAGCCGAC
>ORMF011127532.1_pt1 | contig 23095 bp, 20 predicted proteins | sample 1779871 | NCBI WGS metagenome assembly ORMF01 (sample SAMEA104232316, study PRJEB22302) | groundwater metagenome | biome: forest; feature: aquifer; material: groundwater | place: USA | collected 2011-08-07 | depth 5.4 m | reverse complement strand
GCGCCGGCGCCTACGCCGAAAAGCTCGGCGTCAAAAACGTCGTCGCCTTCGACATGGGTGGCACGACGGCCAAGTGCGCGCTGGTGGAAAACGGGCGGTTTTCGGTGAATTCGATCTACTACGTCGGCGGTTACGTGCGCGGCTTTCCGATCAAGTCGTCGGTCATCGACATCGTCGAAGTCGGCTCCGGCGGCGGCCCCATCGCCTGGCTCGATGGGCAGAAGCGCTTGCCTGTCGGCCCGCAGAGCGCCGGTTCCACGCCCGGACCGGTGAGCTATGGGCGCGGCGGAACCGAACCCACCGTGACCGACGCGAACTTAGTGCTTGGGCGCCTCAACCCCGATCATTTTCTCGGGGGTGAGATGAAGCTCGATGTCAACGCCGCTGCCCGCTCAATTCAACAGAAAATCGCCGAGCCACTGGGGTATGCCGGACAGGATGGATTGATTCAGATGGCCGACGGCATCATTGCCATCGCCGTCGTCGTGATGGCGGGCGCAATCCGGGGCGTGTCGGTCGAGCCTGGTCTCGACCCCCGCGACTTCCTGCTGTTCAGCTACGGCGGCGGCGGGCCGCTCCATGCCTGCGCCCTGGCGCGCGAGCTTTCGATCCCGACCATCGTCATTCCTCCCGAGCCCGGCAACTTCTCCGCCATCGGCATGCTGCTCGCCGACGCGCGCATCGACTCTTCGAAAACGTTCATTGGCGTGCTCGACGAAAAATCGGTCGGTGGTATGAACGATCTTTTCGCCACGCTGCAAAAAGACGCGACGGCCGCGCTCGCCGCCGAATTCGGCACCAGCGACGTATTTTTCGAACGCCACGCGGAGATGCGCTACCGGGGCCAGCGGCACAACATCAAAGTACCCGTCACCGGGCTGCAAGACGCCGCCGCTATTCGCCAGGCCTTCGAGCATGACTACCGGCGGCGCTATGGCCATGCCGACGCCAAGGCCGCCGCGGAATTTCAAGCGGTACACCTCTACGCCTTCGCTCGACTCAAACAGCCGGATGTTGCGCGTTTGCCGCGCGCCAAAACCGCGCCGCTAGCGGCGGTGACACGTCCGGTCTATTTCAAAAGCGCCGGAGGAATGGTGGACGCGAGGATTTACAATCGCGATTCATTGGAGCCCGGATTCACGGGAGCGGGACCGGCGGTGATCGAGGAATATGGCTCGACCACCGTCGTCTGGCCGGGCGACCGCTTCGAGATCGGCACGCTGCGGGAAATCCGCATCCATTGCGAGCAAGAATAACGAAGTATGTCTATAGATGAGACAGCAGGCCCTGCCATCGATCCTATTACCCTCGAAGTGATCCGGCACGGCCTGGTCTCGATCACTGACCAAATCGACGCCAACATCACGCGCACGGCGTTCAGCCCCTACGTTTACGAATACAAAGACTTTGCCGTCGGCTTGGTGAGCGCTAAAGGCGAGCTGATCGCCCAGTGCACCGGCGGCATGCCGGTGTTCGTCGCCGATTCCGTCGGCATGGCCGTGCAAGACGGGCTCGCCACTTACGGGCGCGGGCGACTGAACCACGGCGACGTTATCGTCTGCAACCACGCCGCCATCCAGGGCCAGCATCTCAACAACACGGTGATGTACACGCCGATCTTCGCCGGACCGATGCGCGACCGGCTGATCGGTTTCTTCGCCATCAACGTCCACTGGATCGACATCGGCGGCTCGACGCCGCGCTCCAGCGACATCTTCATGGAAGGGCTGCAACTGCGCTCGATCAAGCTGTGGTCCAAGGGCAAGCCAATCGAAGAAGTCTACCGCGTCATCGAGAACAACACGCGTTTCCCCGAAGAGCTGCTGGGCGACATCGCCGCGCAGCATGCCGGCTGCATGCTCGGGCGCGATCTCACCACGGCCCTGGCCGACAAATACGGCGTGGAGACTTTCCTCTCCGCAGTGACAGTGATTCTCGATCAAAGCGAGGCGGCGGCGCGCGCTCAGATTCGCGCGCTTCCCGACGGTGTCTACAGCCACGATGCGTTTCTCGACAACGACGGTGAAGGCGACGAGCCGGTTCCGATCAGTGTCAAAATCATTATCGACGGCGATGCGATGACCGTCGATTACACCGGCGTCGCCGACCAGGTGAAAGGCTGCTACAACTCCGGCTACTACGGCGGCGGCAGAACCACGGCGCGAGTGGCTTTCAAGTATTTGATCGCCGGCAGCGAGCCGGCCAACGAAGGCACGTTCCGCCCGCTGAAGCTGATTCTGCCCGAAGGTAAATTGCTCAATGCCGCGCCGACGGCGCCGATGGGCAACTACTCTCAGCCCTTCCCCACCGTCATCGACGCGATCATCAAAGCGCTGGAGAAGGCGATGCCTGAGCGGGTCACGGGCGCGCACTTCGGAACTTTCTCCGGCGTGCGCTTTCGCGGCGCGCGATTGGATAACGGCAAGCCCTTCGACTGCCACGACAGCGGCCATGGCGGTTGGGGTGCCTGCGCGACCCACGACGGCGCCGGGCCGTTTCGCACCATGGCCCACGGCGACACGCGCATCATCCCCGTCGAGCTGCAAGAGTCGATGTACCCCTATCGCATCTCAGCGTTCAGCTTGCGCGAGGACTCCGGCGGTCCCGGCAAGTTTCGCGGCGGCCTCGGTTTCCGCAAGCGATACGACATTCTCGGCCCGTGCAGCTTGCAGGCGATGTTCGACCGCGTGCAATGCAAGCCCTGGGGCGTGGCCGGCGGCAAGGAAGCCAAGTCGGGGCAGATCACCATTGTCAAAAAATCCGGTGAAAAGAAAATCATGTACAAGAGCAAAGATTACCCGCTGGAGCCCGGCGACACGATTATCGTCGAGACCGGCGGAGGCGGGGGTTACGGCCCGCCCTCGGAACGGCCCCGCGAGCTGATCGAGCGCGACCTTCGGCGGGGCTATGTCTCGGCCGAGTCAGCCGAAGGTGACTATGGCGTAAGTCTTGAGAAAGGATAAAGGAAGACGGTTGCCCTATCTGATCATCCCACGTTCGTAGCGAACACTTGCCATGTTTTCGCAATTGCGAAAACACGGCAAGCAGCTCCACCGAGCCCTTTCCCTCGCCCGCCTTGACGCCCCTTGCTAACCAGTGCCATAATCCGGCCCGTTTGCGAAAACATCTCGCGGCTCGGACAGTAAGAGCGCTCGACCGCTCCTAATCTGCGCGGGGATTTTGAAGTGCGTTTCTTTTTCGCATACCAGAAACCGTGAAGCCTCGATCGCATATCTTGATCATCACCGGCGCTACGCTATTGCCGCTCATAGCCTTCGTGTGCGTAACGCTCGTCCTACATTTTGAAAGCGGGCGGGAAACCCAACTACAAAATCTTGTCGCGACCGCGCGGGCGCTGTCTTTGGCGCTGGACAAAGACTTCGAGGCCCGCGTGGCGGCTCTAAAGACCCTCGCCCAATCCGAGCGCCTTCATGCCGGGGATCTGAAGTCGTTTTACGAGGAGTCAAAGCGGGTGGTCCCGGTCCATGAGGGAACGGATGCGATTGTCCTGGTTGACTCCAACGGCAATCAGGCCGCCAATACCCGCCGGCCCTTCGGCGAGAACCTCTCTCAATACGGCGACCCAGGTTTCACAAGAAAGGTGATTGAAAGCCGCCGCCCCGCGGTCTCGAACCTTTTTGCCACCCGTGTCCTGCAACGACCGGTCATTTCAATCGGCGTGCCGGTGGTGGTTGCCGGAGTGATGAAATACGCTTTGACGATGAGCTTGTCGCCAGCGTTCATTCAGAGACTCCTGGAACAACAAGAGATTCCTTCCCATTGGTTGTCGACCATCATCGACGCCAACAAGATCATCGTCGCCCGAACCAGAGACATGGATAAGCTCTTGGGCAAGACCGCCAGCCCAAGTTTGACCGCGAAAAGCGCGGAAAATGCCGAAGGCTGGTGGATCGGACAACCTTTCGGCGGCGAGAACTCTTATGTCGCTCATCGGCGGTCGAACTTTTCGGGTTGGACGGTCGCCATCGCGGTCCCCGTGTCGGCAGTCAATCGTCCTCTATGGCAGGCTCTCGGTTTCATGATCGGCGGCATCGTGTTTTTTATTCTGGTGGCGCTCGGCATCGCCCTACTTTTTTGGCGCCGCATCCTGTCCTCGATCATTGCCTTGTCGCAGGCCGCCAAAGCGATCGGCGAGGGCGCGACACCGCGGATCGAAGCATCGCCGATCGTCGAGCTCGACCAAGTAAGAAAGGAAATTGAAACGGCGGCCGGCGAACGGAAGAAGGCCGCGGACCGGTTACAGTATGAAGTTCTGCTGGTCCAAAAGATCACCGAAAGCGTCGCCGAGTCGATTTTCATCACCGATTCGGACGGTCACGTCACGTTCGTTAACCCAAAAGCCTTAGAGACCTTCGGCTTTAATGCCGAGGAATTGTTAGGACGTTCGCTGCATGAAAAAATCCATGATCGGCACCCCGACGGGACTCCCTTTCCAAGAGGCGAATGCGTTTTCGCCCACACTCGTACCACGGGCAGGATGATAACGAATCATGAAGATGTTTTCTTCCGAAAGAACGGCACAGCGGTGATCGTCGAATGCAGCCATGCTCCTCTGGAGGCCGACGGCCGGCCTATCGGCGCGCTGCTGATCGCGCGCGACGTCACCGATTCACGGCGCCAAAGCAATGCTGGAAGTTTTCAAGGCACGCAAGAATGAAAGGCAGCCAATGACCGAGGCGGCCGGCTCACCCATCGACCCTATCACCCTCGAAGTGATCCGCCACGGCCTCGTTATGATCGCGGACCGCTATTTATTCGGTTTCGCGCTTTCATAATGCAGCCTTTCCGATTATGAATGAAGAACCTGGTTTAGAGCTTTATCGGAGGCAATTTATGGATTACCCACGCAAACACTGGACTCTCTTTATCATCCTCTCCTTGATGATCAACCTGGCGATTTTTTCGACGCCGCAGGCACAAGAGAAAATTATTATGTCCTATGGCGGCCATAACGAAACCATCGGCCCCATGTGGGTAGCGGCCGATAGGGGGCTGTTTAAGAAATACGGGCTCGACGTGAGTATGCTTCAGGTGCGCAACGGCCAGGTCAGCCTGACCGCCGTCATGGCAGGCGATGTTCAGGCATTTTTGCCGGCGGTTTCCTCGGTTTTGAGCGGCGTTTCTGGTGGAGCGAAGCTCGGCTGCATCGCCTCACCTTTTAACCGCATCGCCCGGGAGCTGATCGTCCGCAAAGAAATCGACTCGCTTGCCGGGCTGCGGGAGAAGACTTTTGGCGTTCAGAGCATCGGCGGGGGGTTCTGGCTGCAGACGATGATAGTCCTGGATCGGCTGGGCGTGGACCCGGACAAAAATGGACTAAAAATGCGGATCATTGGCGACGAGCCGACGATTCTCCAAGCCCTGCTCGCCTCGAACATCGACGCCGCGGTGATCACCAACGCCTCCGCCGCTGTGGCTAAGCGAGCCGGGCTCCGGTCTTTAGTGAACACAATCGATCTGCGCGTCCCGTACCAGGGCGTCGGCATCTGCACGCGCAGCGACCGGATCGCGAATTCACCGGATCTCATGCTGCGTCTGGGGACAGGGATGGTTGACGGCCTGGTCTTCATTCACGACCCACGCAACAAGCGAGAAGTGATGGATATTTTGAAAAAACACCTTCGGCTGAGCAGCGATCCAGACGCCGAGACCTCCTACGATTCGCTACGTTTGGTATCGACCCTTGATGTGACTCCCGATCCTGAGGCGTGGAAAAACATTCAAAAGTTTGTTGCTCGCGCCAATCCCAAGGTCGCCCAGCTCGACGTTAACCAAATCATCACCAGCAAATTCGTAAAGATTTTAGAAGACACGGGTTACCTGCCGGAGGCGAGAAAGAAATTGGGGCTTTAAATCGAGCGCGGCGGAGAGCTCGGCCGCGACGCTTTGAACGGCTTGAACAACTTGCTGAACGGAGGAATGATTATGCACGGTGGCAAAGCGATGGTGGAAGTTTTCAAGCGGGCGGGGGTGAATTATATCTTCTGCTCGCCCGGCACGGAATGGCCGCCGGTATGGGAGGCGTTCGCGGAAGCCAAGGAGCGCGGCGACACCAGCATCCAGTACATCAATTGCCGTCATGAAGCGCTCGCCGTCGCCATGGCGTCGGGTTACACCAAGGTCACGGGCAAGCCCCAAGCGGTGCTGCTGCATGCCACCGCCGGGCCGCTCAACGCGGCCATGTATCTGCGCGCCGCCTATCAGGAGCGCGTGCCGATGGTGATTTGCTGCGGCGAGACTTCCGCTTACGGCGAAGATACTCGACTGCCCGATCCCGGCAACCAATGGGTGCATGATCTCGTCGACATCGGCGGCCCCGCCGAGCTACTGCGCCGCTGCGTCAAGTGGGCGGACCGCGTCACCTCGCCGACGATTCTCGTCAGCAGCATCGAACGGGCGATGCAGATCGCCGTCGAGCCGCCGGCCGGGCCGGTGCTACTCGGCGTGCCGTTCGAATGTATGTTGGACGAAGTCGCAATGCCGCAGAATAGCCGGCCCAATCGCGTCGAGCGCCCCGTCACCATCGACGAGCGCGCCATCGACGAAGCCGTGGACCTGCTGCTGCGCGCCGAGCGTCCGGTGCTCCTCACCGAGCATTTGGGACGCGATGCGGCGGCGATTAAACCGCTGGTCGATCTGTGCGAGTCGCTGGCGATTCCGGTGATGGAGTCCTACCGCCCCGCGTTCGTCAATTTTCCGCGCGATCACGGCTTGTTTCTCCCCTATGATCTGCGCCGCGTCCAGGCCGCTGACCTGGTGCTCATGGCCGACGCCGTGAGTCCCTGGTATCCGCTCGACAAAGGACCGAAAGCCGATGCCAAGGTGATTTTTCTCGGCGACGAGTTTCCCTATTCGCGCCTGCCTTTCTGGGGCTACAAAGTCGATCTCGCTCTGGTCGCGCCGCCGGCCGCGACGTTGACGCGGCTGGTGAACGGCGTGAAGCGCTCGGAAGCGTTCGCCGCCAAACGGGCCGCCTATCAGGAAGGGTTGCGGCAAATTCAACAAGACCATGACAAACAGTTTGGCGCCATGCACGCCGACGCGAAGGCCCATTCGGGCGATGTCCCGGTCGATCCCCGCTGGCTTTGCCATGCGCTCGGCGAAGCGCTTCCAGCCGACGGTGTCATCGTCGAAGAGACCACCACGCACCGCGCGTTGATTCAAAATTTAATTCCGCGCAGCGAGCCAATGTCCTATCTCGCGCGCGTCACCGGTGGCCTGGGCGTGAGCCTGGGATACGCGCTCGGCGCCAAGTTGGCGATGAAGGACCGTCCGGTTTTCGTGCTGGTGGGCGACGGCGGCTTTCATTACAATCCGGTGCCGTCATGCCTGGGGGCGGCGCAGGAGCATGGTTTGCCGATCACGGTCATCGTGTTCAATAATCAGCGCTATCTCTCGATGGAGCGCGGTCTGCTAAAATACTATCCAGACGGCGCCGCCAAGAAGACCAACGTCCATTTCGGCGGGCCAATTCCCGGCGCCGACTACCGCTACTACGCCGACATTTACGGCGGCTATGGCGTCCAGGTGAAAGACCCGAAGGATATCAAACCGGCGGTGGAGCGGGCGCTCAAAGAAAACGCCGCAGGCAGACTCGCGGTCATCGACGTCGTGCTGAGCGACTATTTACCGAGGTAGTAATAATGAAGAACCCCGCCGCAAGCAGCGGGGTATCAGAAGGAATCGACCAGCTAATCGCAGCAAGCTGCGGGGAATTAACCCCGTAGAGATTCAATTTTGCTTCTTCCGGTTTTACTTTGAGGAGATAGTCACCACCGAGACACGGAGTTCACAATGACAATTCGAAATTCGAATTTCGAAATTTTACTCCGCGCCCTCCGCGCCTCCGCGTGAGATCTCCCTTGGCTCGATACAGTCAGCATAGCCGCTGGGAAATTTGCGCTCTCAACAAATTCGGGATATCTAGGTTATAGTGCAAACACCCGTTGGAGCGACTGCCAAAGCCCGGCCGCCATTGTCGGTTCCTTTTTTTTACGGATGGGTAGCCGTGGCGCTCAGCTTTCTCACCACATTGGTCGGCGCCGGGGTCCGCTCGGCGCCGACGGTGTTTATCCATCCTCTGGAAATGGAGTTTGGCTGGAGTCGCGCCGAGATTGCTTTTGCCGTCAGCATCAATCTCTTTCTTTACGGTCTTGCCGGCCCCCTCAGCGGCTGGCTGCTCGATCGTTTTGGTTCTCGTCGGGTGATGGCCGGAAGCCTGGCATTGATGGCGGTGGGCGTCGGCTTGACGACTCTCATGCGCGAGTACTGGCAACTGCTCGTTCTTTGGGGAGTTGTCATCGGTCTGGGGGCCGGCGGAACGGCGTCCGTGCTTTCAGCGACGGTTGCCAATCGCTGGTTCGTCGCCCGGCGCGGCGTGGTGCTCGGTTTCCTCAACAGCGCGGGCTCGACGGGACAGCTCATCTTTCTTCCTCTGTTGATGATGGTGATCGTGACGGTGGGATGGCGTGGAGGTTCTTTTCTCCTTCTCGCCGCCACATGCGCGATGATTCCACTCGTGGCGCTGTGGATGCGCGATGATCCGGCCGACATCGGGTTGGCCCCCTATGGTTCCGCTCCGGCGCCTGCGTCGGGCGGGGCCGGTGCGTCTGCCGCGGATTCCGCGCGCGTGCCTTTGCGCGCCGCGTTGAAAACCTCGACCTTCTGGCTATTGGCCGGGAGTTACTTTGTTTGCGGCGCCACCGCCAATGGACTGGTGGGAACACACCTCATCCCCCACGCTATCGACCGGGGGATTCCCGAGATGACCGCGGCGGCAACCGTCGGCGTCATGGGCGGGCTCAACTTCGTCGGCACGACGCTATCGGGTTGGGTGATCGACTATGTCTCGGCGAAAAAGTGGCTCGCGCTCATCTATGTATTGCGGGCTTTATCGCTTTTCATTTTGCCGTTCGTCACGGATTTCTCCGGCCTGTTGGTCTTCGGCGTAATCTACGGACTCGACTGGTTCGCCACCGTCGCGCCGACGATTGCCATCGCCTCGGATACCTTCGGCAAACGTTCCGTCGGCATCATCTATGGGTGGATTTTTGTTTTTCATCAAACCGGCGGTGCCGTGGCGGCCACCGCCGCCGGAGCCGTTCGCGTTTCGTTTGGGGAATATAATTATGCCTTTATAGCGGGAGGAATCATGGCGCTGATCGCCGCCGGTCTCGCCTTGAGCATCCGCTCCCGCCCGCTCGCACCGCCGCTCGCTGGTCGTCCGGACGCCGCACATGGCTAGGTCGTGGCAAAGAAAACCCGCCTCGAGGCGAGCGTTTTTGACATCCGTCTTGAGCCGCGGGTTAGACAGGCACGTCAATGTAGGTGGAATAGGAGCTAGGTGGGGGAACGTTGTAGCCCTCGTAACGCAGGCCTTCAAGATGGAATTCGATTGCCTCGCGAATATTCTGTTCAACCTCCTGTTTTGTTGTTCCCGTGGCGACACAACCATCGAGGTCGGGAGAATAAGCGGAATACCCGGTTCCCGTTTTTTCAATAACAATCAAATACTGCATTTCGCTACTCCATCTTCAGGCGAGCTTGTTTGAAAATGCTGTTCAGTGTCCCGGGAGCGAGATCGTCTCCGGGTTTTCCAGGTAACGTCACGAGACCGCTTTTTGTCAGGTGCTTGTATTGTCGGTGACTGCCTTTCGTACGAACTAAGTACCATCCATCCTCTTCAAGCATTTTGAGAACATCTCTGACTTTCACTTACCACATCCACCACTGGCAGAGTTTAGCACCCCACCTCTGAGGTGTCTAACTCAACCGCCGCGTATCGGGGGCGCTGGCCAGCACCCCTGGAGCGCGTCCCCTGCCCGCGCTGGTTAGACGTCGGCCCACTAAGTCAGCGGTATCCACTTGGTTGCATCGAAACCCCTTCAGCGAGCAATCCTTGTCCAGGAACGTGATTCATCTCCAGACGGATGCCGTCGGGATCCTCGAACAGAACCGAATAGTAGATACCCACGGGCTTACGCCCGTGGCACTTGAAACGCAAAACCAGAAGAAACCCCTCCCAGCCTTCGGAGGCTTTCACCCCCAGGCTAACGCCTGGGGTCCTCAGCCGGGAATTTGATAGCCCGGAGCCCAGGTGCCGTCCTCGGGGGGATGCACGATCTTGGCGCCCTGCTCCTGTAGGAAACGATAGAAGCTGTCGACGTCGCCGCGTTCTCGTGCCCGGAAACAGAGATGATGCAGACCCACCCGGCTCTGGACAAACTGCTCTTGACGATAACGTTCATCGCCTTTGGAGATCCCCAACGCCGTTCTCCCGCCGACGTAGTACAGAAACTCCTCTCCCTTGAACACTCTCTTCATGCCAAGAAACGTCAGCAACTTTTCATAAAACGGAACTGCGTTTTCAAAGTTACTGACAGTGAGGACAACGTGCGCCATGCCATTGATTTCCATAGATTGATCCCCCTTTCGGTTTGTGGAACTTAGTACCCTTGATCGGGCTGGAAATCGGGTCTAACGAGAAGATCGCCCTACGCGCAAGCGATCTCACGCAGCACATGGTTATGTGGCCTTGTTTTGTGCCTCTCGGATCTGCTGATACACGGTCTTCGCTTTTTCGATCAAATCGAACCTTGGGCCGAGGTATTGTTCCATCCCAGGCCAAGCTATGCCACCGAACATTGATGCGAATGGATATGAGTTGCCAAAAGAAATTGAGCCACTTCCACTCGCCGACTCTGACAAAGTGATATCTGTCAACGTTCTCAGATTCAGAGATTTCACCTTCTTACGCAGTACGCCTGATGCGATTATGATCCGTTGGTTTGACAAACCGTAGAAGGTATTCTGACGTTGTTTTGCCTCAACAAAAAAGCGGCCAAAAATGATGTACAAGCCAACAACAACGAATGGCACCCCAAATAGTGAGAAGAAGAATGGCGCTCCAGAACTGATTACGGAAACCTCCCAAAAGATCGCAAATCCTCCCCATAGAAGGCTAAACGGAATCATAAAAACGTCAGTACCTCTGAACTTTATGCCTTGAATCGGACGGCCTGCCCAGAGAAGCCTCTCTCCCGAGTCAAGTTCAGACTGAACTACTCTTTCGGCGTCACTATCCATTATTCACCTTCAACACATGGCGCTGGCGCTCCCCCGAGCTTGGGAGGAAATCAGGGTCAGGAAATCAGGGTCAGAGTACATTTTGCCTTTCCTCAACGGAACAACAGCCTCACCTCACGGGACGAAAAATATTTCAAAACAAATTGTTCTCTGGCCCCGAGTTTTAACTTCATTCTTCCGTGAAATAGTCCGAGTCGATTTTCTTCAAGTGGTAGGTTGCGATAGTCGAGACCCCGACATTGTGGTCAATCATGAGTTGGGCCAGCGTCTCGCCATCAATCAGAACGATCTTGGTGTCAACGCGAGAGACGTAGTCCATCGCATCGCTGGTGAAATTGGACGTGCTGATGAAAAGTCCCTTCTTTGCGCGTTGTCCCGTCAATGCGCCGACGAATTTCTGTATCTCTGGCCGTCCGACGGTGTTCTCCCACCGCTTCGCCTGAATGTAGATTGTGTCGAGACCCAGCTTGTCTTCTTTGATGATCCCGTCGATTCCGCCATCTCCTGATTTTCCTATCGCCTTTCCTGCATCCTGTCGTGTGCCCCCGTAGCCCATCTTGACAATGACCTCAACGACGAGCCGCTCAAAGAAAGATGGTGAACAGGATTTCAGCTTTTGCAGAATCTCTACGGCCAAGCTGTCGCAGATTTTTTCATGGGCCGATTCAAGCGCTTCTTCAGGCGTTCCTGCCTGTCCATTCTCGGCCTCGTCTGTGGATTCCGGTCGCTCACGGTGGGTCTTCCGGAAGGCCACATATTCGGGGAACTGGAAGAGAAACTTGAGATTGATCAAAGGCGGATTCTTGCGAACTATTTCCAATCCTCTTTCTGTGATCTTGTATATTCCGCGCTTCGGATTTGCGAGTAGCCCAGCCATCTTGAGGTGTGACTTTGCCCAAGCTACTCGATTTCGGAATATTTCCTGTACGCCGCTGGGCAGAAGAGCCTTGCGCTCTTCATCTGTCAGCTTGAATTGATCGGCAAGGGCATCGGTTGTTTCGCTGATGGCGTGTTCCTTCCCGTCCGCGCAAAAGCGCATGAGCGGTAACATCACGCTTTGGAAATCAGGAATCGCCATTTTGTTTTCTCCTTATGTCCAACGTAATATCCAGACCGGCTTTTCTCGATATTAATATCCGCAAAGATTACCCGCAAGCAATATACTGTTACCACTTGTCAGGCATGGATAAGGGCGTCGAGCTGCGAACGGGAAATGTTTCTGCTATAAGAAAACGATGAAACTTCTGCGCGCGACTTTGTGGATTTACGCCAACGCGCTGCAGTTACACAAGTCCGGGGCAGCGGGCTTGTTAGACAGTCCGCCACCCTGCTGCGCTATGAGTTTCTCGTTGGTGCGGCTGGCGCCGCAGGATCGTCCAGCGCAGTGAGTGCTGCTTTCACACACGCCCGCACGCGCTGCCAATCCCGGTCAGATCGGTGCCCTACGGACAGGGGGTTGGTAGAGGGAGGCAGCGTCGCCAAGAAACTGCGAAAAGCCGAAGGCGCCCGTAACTCGGCCTGCGCCCAATCCTGCAACAGGCAATCGGTCGGACCAATAGCCGCAGCGGTCTGGCTGGTGATCAGCCCTACGATCACATCGGGCCGTGAGGCGTGGTAGACCGCTGAGGACAAGACGACCGCTGGCCTCCGTTTAATGCCCGTGACCCCAGGGAAATTCACCGCCACAACGTCGCCAGGATTAAGCAAGCTTATCCTCGTCAGGGTACTGCTTGGCAGCATACTGCAATGAGAAGGCTGTCAAGTCACTCTTATCTTGTTCACTCCAGACGCTGCTGGTGTCCACAACGGCCATGTCGGCTTGAGCGAGATCCTGTAGGATAAGTGCGGCCAAGTGCAACCGCTCAGTCGGTGGCAGATCTCGCACCGTCTGAGTAAAAACCTCTTGCGCGGTTATTGCCATACGAGTTCCTCCAGCTTCTCAAAAGTCATCATGTCAAAGTGTAGCACCACCGGGTTAACTGTGCCAACAGCCTATTTGCGAGCGGCTGTCTTACAACCAGCAACATACAGACCCCGTTCGGTCGATATTAATATCCGCAAGGACCGCCTGGAAGCAACGCCCCATTGCTACTTGTAAGGCATGAATAACGGCATCGGGCTGCGAACGGGAAAAGTTTCTGCTATAAAAAAGCGATGAAAATTTTGCGTGCGACTTTGTGGATTTACGCCAATGCGCTGCGGCGCTCTTGGGAGTGCGTGGCGAAAAACTGGATCGTTAGCTTTGCGCCGGTGGGTTACGGATTGATATTTTCCCTCGCCGTGACTCTCGTTGCGCCCCTGGGGATCATTGGCGGGCTCCTTATCGGCTTGGTCAGTCAGGCATGCTTAAGCTCCGGCTTGTATCTGGTCAAGAACATAGTTGACAGCGGCAAGGCGACTTTCAACGATTTTCTCAACGGCTTCACCGTTTACCTCTGGGAGTTGATCGGCATCGTGTTCCTTCTCTGGATCCCAATGCGACTCGCGGCCTCAGTCTTGGCTTCCGTCCCAAACGGCGGGCTGATTTATTTTTTGCTTCAAGTCAGCTTGTACATTCTCCTGAACCCTGTGCCTGAATTTATTTATCAGACCAGGGTTTCCAACCTCGAGTTGATCGGGGCGAGCTACAATTTCACGGTGGATAATTGGATTGAATGGCTGGTGCCGAATTTCATCTTGACCGTGGCGGGATATGCGCTTTTGAATCTGCTCGATGTCATCGTCATTGGCTTGCCTGGATTTCTCCAATCGCTCATCGTCTCGTTCGCCTTCGGCCTTTGTCTTACCTATTTCATGGCTTTCCGGGGTTTTCTCTTCGCCGAACTCCACGGCACCACGCGCCGCAGTCGGATTTATCGCTTCGACGCGCGCGCCTGATGGCCCAAACGGTTCTACAGGTGATTCTGCCGAAAAACTCGATTCATGCTTCGACTGGGCTCAGCATGAACGGAGGACCGTTAGAAACTTCAAGCTAGCCGCCGTTCGCCCTGAGCTTAGTCGAAGGGCGTCTCCGGTTCTTCAGCAGAATCAACACGCCTTGCTTGACCTGCTCGGGTTCTTATGGTGTCTTGAATAGATTCGCGCGGAACCGCCATGAAAGTCACGGCAATCAAAGGTTTTTCGGATATATTCCCCGGCGAGGTCGAGACCTGGCAATGGGTCGAAGAGCAGGCGCGCCGCGTCTTTGCGGCGTACAACTTCGCCGAGATCCGTATTCCGGTCCTGGAGAAAACCGAACTCTTCAGCCGCTCCATCGGCGAGACCACCGATATCGTCGAGAAAGAGATGTACACCTTCGAGGATCGCGACCGCCGAAGCACGGAGACGACCGAAGCGACCAAACTGACGCTCCGGCCCGAGGGCACGGCCGGTGTCGTGCGCGCCTACGTCGAGTCGGAGATGTACAAAGTGGAACCGGTGCGCAAGCTCTACTACATGGGGCCGATGTTCCGCCGCGAACGGCCGCAGAAGGGCAGGATGCGCCAGTTTCATCAGATCGGCGCCGAAGCGTTGGGGCGCGGCGATCCGTTCATCGACGCGGAAGTGCTTCTGATGCTCGACGATTTTTTTCGCGCCGTGGGCCTGGAGACGGCCTCATTGCAACTCAATTCGCTGGGCTGCGGCGATTGCCGTCCGGGATACCGCCAGCGGTTGCTCGAGTTTCTTAAAACGCGCGAGGCGGCGCTTTGCGACAATTGCCAGCGGCGCATCGAGCGCAATCCGCTGCGCGCGCTGGACTGCAAGGAACCCGGCTGCATCCACGCGACCAAGGAAGCGCCGGCAATCATCGATTCTCTCTGCGCCGTTTGCCGGGAGCATTTTGCCACCGTCCAGCGTTTACTGAGCGAGACCCAAGTTCGCTTCGCGCTCAATCCGCGCATGGTGCGCGGACTCGATTACTACTGCCGCACGACCTTCGAGTGGACCAGCGACAAGTTGGGATCGCAAAGCGCCGTGGCCGCCGGTGGCCGCTATGACGGTTTGGTGGAAGAGTTGGGCGGGCCGCCCATTCCCGGTGTCGGCTTCGCCATGGGAGTGGAACGTTTAACGATGTTGCTGCGCATGAAAGATAGCGGCGCGCCGCGCGGACCGTCTGTTTACTTCGTTTGGATCGGCGAGAAGGCGCGGGATTGGGCTTTTCCGGTGGTCCACCGCCTGCGCCGGGAAGGGTTGACGGTAGAGATGGAAGGGGAAACACGCAGCATGAAAAGCCAGATGCGGCGTGCCGACAAGCTCGGCGCCCAAGCGGTGCTGATCGTCGGCGACGACGAACTGCAAAAAGACCAAGCGCTCCTGCGCGACATGGCGAGCAAGCAACAGGAGGCGGTCGCCTTGGCGGAGATCGTGACAAAACTGACGGCAAGGAAGGCGGGCTGATGGCGATGGAGCGAGTGTTCAACGATCCCCTGGGCGAGTGGAAGCGCAGCTGCTACTGCGGCGAGCCACGGGCGAACGGCGTGGGGAATGAATTGATCCTTTTCGGCTGGGTGCACTCTCGGCGCGATCACGGCGGGGTGATCTTCGTCGATCTGAGAGACCGAACCGGCCTTTGCCAGGTGGTTTTCAATCCCGAAATCGATGCCGCTTCCCACGAGAGAGCCAAGCAAATCCGTTCCGAAGACGTGATCGGCGTGCGCGGCAGCCTGGCGAAGCGAACCGCGGAGACGATCAACCCGAACCTGCCGACCGGCGAAGTGGAGGTCATCGTCAGGGAGATCAAGCTGTTCAACGCCTCCCAGGTGCCGCCGTTTATCATCGACGACGAGACCGATGCCAATGAAAACACCCGGCATAAATACCGCTACCTCGATCTGCGCCGGCCCCAGAGCCTCGGCCACCTGCTGCTGCGCTACCGCATGACCAAACTGATCCGCGATTATCTCGACGGCCAGGGCTTCATTGACGTCGAAACTCCCGTGCTGACCAAGAGCACGCCGGAGGGCGCGCGGGAGTATCTCGTGCCGAGCCGGATTTATCCCGGCAAATTCTACGCCCTGCCCCAGTCGCCGCAGTTGTTCAAGCAGATTCTCATGGTCGGCGGGCTCGACCGCTATTTCCAGATCGTCAAATGTTTCCGCGACGAAGATCTGCGCGCCGACCGCCAGCCGGAATTCACCCAGCTCGACATGGAAATGTCGTTCGTCCAGCCCGCGGACGTGATGCAAGTCATCGAGGGAATGATCGCGCTCTTGTTCAAGGAGCTGAAAGGCATCGACGTCAAACGGCCCTTTCCGCGCTTGACCTATGAAGAGGCGATGAACCGTTTCGGCTCTGACAAGCCGGACATGCGGTTCGGCTTGGAGCTTAAGGATTTCTCGGCAGCGCTCGGCAACTGCCAAGCGAAAGTATTCGCGGCGGCGCTGCAAAAGGGCGGCGTCGTCAAAGGCATCTGCGTGCCCAAGGGCGGCGACATGTCGCGCAAGGACTTGGACGATCTCACGCCCTTCGTGGCGACCTTCGGCGCCAAGGGGCTGGCGTGGACCAAGATAACCGCCGACGGCTGGCAGTCGCCCATCGCGAAATTTCTCTCAGACAAGGAGCAGAAAGAAGTCGAAACAATCGCCGGCGCTCAGGTCGGCGACGCGATCTTGTTTTCCGCCGACACGGCGAAGATCGTTCACGACGCATTGGGCAATCTGCGCCTGCACCTAGGGGAGAAACTAGGGTTGATACCCGAAAACGAGTTCGCCCTCGTTTGGATCGTCGATTTTCCCTTGATGGAGTTCGATCCGGCGGAAAAACGCTACGTCGCGTTGCATCACCCCTTCACCGCCCCGCTGGAGGAGGATCTTCCTTTGCTCGATAGCGACCCGACGAAAGTTCGGTCGAAAGCCTATGACCTCGCGCTCAACGGCACAGAGGCGGGCGGCGGCAGCATCCGTATCCATCAAGTCGAGCTGCAAAAGAAGATTTTAGGAATGATGGGCATCGGCGCGGAGGAGGCCGAAGCAAGATTCGGTTTTCTTCTCGAAGCGTTGACCTTCGGCGCGCCGCCCCATGGCGGCATCGCCTTCGGCATCGACCGGCTGGCGATGTTGCTAAGCGGGGCCAAGTCACTGCGCGACGTGATCGCCTTTCCCAAGAGCCAACGGGCGGTTTGCATGCTCACCGACGCCCCTTTTCCGGTGGACGCCAAGCAATTGCGCGAGCTCGGTATTCGCACGACGGCCAAGGAGTAATACTTTCGCGGCCAGGTCTTTTGCCTTGAGCCCTTCCGCCGCTTTTGTTATCCTCCGGTTCATCGATGAAAACAGCGCGACTACTACTTTTCCTTTTTTTAATTCCGGGTTGCGGTCTCGGTCCGGGAAATTTGGATAGCAAGCACTCCAGCGACCTGGAGGCGCGCAAAATCAAGCGCATCGCCGTTTTGGGTCCCGTTGCGATGGCTAAGAGCCAGACCAAGATTCCCTTTACGGCCGCCTCACCCGCGGACGCGCGGGCAGCGGAGAGAGAACCGGCGGAGCTACTTTCGAAACTCGTTTACTCTGCAATGACTTCCTTTTCCAACTGGCAGATCGTCTCGGAAAGCGAAGTTCGCGAGGTCGGCGAGACCGTCCCGGATTCGAACGATGCGGCGCGGCTAAAAACGATCGGGGAGTTGGTCTACGCCGACGCGGTCGTCGTCGGCAGAATCCAGCGCTTCCGTGAAAGAGTCGGCGCCGAATGGGGAATCAAAAGCCCGGCGTCGGTAGCCTTTATAATCGATCTGGTAGACGTGAAACGAGGCGACATCGTTTGGTCCGCCCGCTTCGACGAAACCCAAAAATCCCCGGCGGAAAATATCTTCGTGCTCGGCGATATCGGCCAGCGTGGCGTCAAATGGCTAAGCGCCGAACAACTCGCCGAGAGCGGGGTGAGGAGAGCGGTCAGCCAGTTGAACCAGATCATCACGCGCTGAGCGCTGGTTCCGAGCAACGCAACGCCCATCATCATTGGGCGCGAGATTCTTTTCGAGGGGGACACCATCCGCTAACGGGCGACACCTGCTTCCACGTCTAAGGGTTGATCGATTCGCTCGCCGATCCTCCGACCCAAAGTTTCCAATCGTTTAAGACTGCCCCGGTCCAAGAGCACGGACGCGCCGCCTTTGCTGATCAAACGCAATGACGGCACCGGGAAACTCTGCGCTGCCGAGGAACCGGCGACGGCAAATCCGCTGTACACCTGATCGGCTCCCAGCCTCAGTTTGTCGATATCGACGAAGTCGAGGGTCAAGAGGATTCGCCGGTGCATGCTTCCTCTGATGAGCGTCACTTTTCGGGCAACGCCGTCGATGACGATGCTCCGTTTCTGCGACAGCAGGTAGAAAGAAATACCAAGGAGGATCAGATTCATCACCGGGAAATACCAGAGCGAGCCGGCCGGACCGGTGAATCCTCGGAGCCTGATGGCTTCGACGATGGGAATGCTCACGAAGAGCAGCAGGAGCGCGATCCCAAGACAGAGAAACGCGGGAAATCTGGGGCCGCGCCAGGTCAGTTCGAGCCGTTGTTCTTCTTCTTTGGCGATGATGAAACCGAGTCGATTGCCGATCGCTTCGAACTCAGCCGGGTTGCCTTTCATGAGATCAGTAGGAAGTAGGCAGTTGGCAGAGGGCAGTAGGCAGCAAACCGGGCTGGGACTTCTCTTACGTTCCGCTTACTGCCTACTGCTTACTGCATTTAGCTTTACGGGCCTTTTTGTGTCCGGTAGAAATCCCGGAAACGATGGTCGCGCAGGCCGATAAGCTTCTGGTAAGAACCGAATCTTTCGACGGGATCGTCTACCGCGTCGAGGGGATGCGCCGCATGGTCTTCGGTGTCGAAGAGCGTAATTTTCTCGTAGGTGGTCGAGCGCTCGGCAGGCGTGCGCCCCATTTCCCGGATCAGGGCGCGAAACTGGGCCGGTCTCATCAGCTGGCCGTAGCCGGAGCCGGCGGCAGTGGAGATGCTCTCGTTGATCAACGTGCCGCCGAAATCGTTGGCGCCGGCGAGCAGCGCGATCTGGGCGAATTTTGGCCCTTCCTTGACCCAGGAGACTTGCAGGTTGGGTATCCAGTTGTTGAGCATCAGGCGCGCCACGGCGTACATCTTCATCACCTCGGCGCCGCTCGCCCCCTGGCGCAGCCCCGCGATGCGCTTTCGATGGAACATGGGAGTTTCGTCATAGACGAAGCTCAGAGGCACGAATTCGGTGATTTTGCCGGTGCGCCTTTGGATGTCGCGCAGGATGCTCAGATGGACAGCTTTATCATGAGCCGATTCGATATGGCCGTACATGATCGTCGAAGTGGTAGAGATGCCGACTTCATGGGCGGTCTGAATAAGATTGATCCATTGAGCGGTGCTGATTCGGCCCGGAGAAATCTGCGCGCGGATTTCGTCGACCAAAATCTCAGCGGAGGTTCCGGGCAAACTGCCGACGCCGGCCTCTTTTAACGCCGTGAGATAATCGCGCACGCCGACGCCGGTAAGCGTCGAGCCGTAGAGGACTTCCTCGGGTGAAAAGCCATGAATATGAAGCGCCGGCAGCGCTTCTTTCAACGCCCGGCAAAGTTTGACGTAATGCCACCCCTCCATGCCGGGCGCCAAGCCGGCTTGAACGCAAACCTCGGTGGCGCCGAGGTCGTAAGCTTCTTGGGCGCGACGAACGATTTCGTCGAGTGGCAATAAATAACCTTCCTCGGCTAAATGACCGCGGCTGAAGGCGCAGAAACCGCAGGCCTTGACGCAAACATTGGTGAAATTGATGTTGCGATTGACGACATAGCTGACCACATCGCCCACCGTGCGCGCACGCAAATGATTAGCGGCGGCGATCAGCGCGAGAAGGTCCGATCCCTCTGAATCGAAAAGCTCCGTTGCCTCCTCGATGGTAAGATCGGCACCGGACAGAGCGCGATCGAGGATGCGTCCGGTCGACGGGGTAACGGTCGAAAACAACTGCTCGAGCGAAGCTTGAAGATGGGGAAAATTCATGGCGCGACTTTAGCTTTTCACGAGCGGAAACACAACAACGACGGGGCTCACGGCTCGCGAAAAAGTCACGAGACGGCGTAGATCGAAAAGTAACCGCGACCGGTGAAGTTCCTGGTTCAAGGTTTAACGCGCTCCGCGCTGTTCAAAGTTTCGAGTTCCGGGTTCAACATCAACCCTTGAACTCCCGTTGAACCCTGAACCGGCATTAGAAATCGCCCTTGAAGCAAGGGTTTGCCCCGAGGCTTGGTATGATCACGAAAAGTCTGGACTAGACGTTCAGCCAGTAACGGGAAAATTCCTGAAGAAAAGTCAGGGTGGACAAATCGCGCATGCGGTCGAGATAAACCTTGCCGTTCAAATGGTCCCACTCATGCTGGATCACGCGGGCGTGGAAATCCGTGGCGACGAAGTCCAGCTCTTTGCCGTCTCTGTCCAGGGTTTGAACTCGAATATTTTTGTAGCGCGGCACCCTGCCTCTTAGATCGGGCACGCTCAAACAACCTTCCCAGTCCTCTTCCATATCCTCGCTAAGCGGTGTCACTCGGGGATTGACGAGCACGCTCAAAGGAACCTTGGGCTTGTCTGGATAGCGCGGATTATCGGCAACCTCCAGGACCGCGATCTGCCGGGATTCGTGCACTTGATCGGCCGCCAGGCCGACACCGTCATATTCTTTCATGGTCTCGATCATGTCGTCGATCAGCTTCTGCGTCGATGGCGCGCGTAGCTCCTCCAAAGACATCGGCTGCGCAACCCGCCGCAACACAGGATGACCGAGCCGAGAGACCTTGAGAATCGACATGAGGCGATTTTAGCAGAACGCCAGTGGCAGCGAAAACGCCGCGCCGCAAGTTTGGTCGATGGTAACTGTGGTGCTACTTCCCTGCCGGCTGGGCAGCCAGTTTGGCTTCCAGCTCGGCCACACGCAGCGAGACCAGGGAGGCGGGTTGCTCGCGCACGTAGTCTTTGTAGGCCGCGAGGGCGGATTTCACATCCCCTAGTTGCTCGGCGCAGCGCGCTCGGCCCATGATCGCGGAGGCGCGGAACGGGCCGGAAATCTTTTCAGCTTCGGCGTAATGGCCGCCGGCCTCTTTGCACAGGCGCTTCTGCTCCTCCGCATTAGCCAAAGTGACCAGGCCGATTTGCCGGTACAAGGAATCAGGCTTGGTCGCAGAGACGAACCGATGCCCCGCGCTGATTGCCTTGTCGAAATCCTTGATCGCAAGAAAACTGTTCGCTTGATAAAGGTAAGCGAGGGCCGCGTAATGCGACCAACGGTACGCTTCCACTTTCTCGAATGCCGCGACCGCCTCGCGGTGTTTGCCCTCTTGAAAAAGAGCGATGGCTTCAATGAATTCAGCGCTCGCTATCGTGTTCTGCCGTTGTTTGAACATTTGCCAGCCCAACAGGGCCAGCAGCAGCACGACGAACCCCACACCCGCCGCCAGCACCTTAGCCCGATGTCCGGCGTAAAACTCGATGGCCTTTTCCGTGGCGACCTGAAACCAGTCAGGCTGGCGGAGGTCTTTGCGGGTTAAGCGTCGGCTCGCGGTCGCCATTTAAATTGAGATTCCTTTGATTAAAAACGATGGGGCGGCCGCCGGCGAACGATTGAAACTCTGCCGGCGCAGCATCACTATTGCTTGTACTTGAAATCTTCGGGAGCCATCTTTTCCAGGATTTCGGACCATTTTTCTTTTGATACGTTGGAAACGTTTTCCACCGCCCCCTCCTTCCCCTCCTCGCCCTGCTGCAGCACGCTGGACGCTTCCAGGACCGCCTTGGCGACATAGATCGGGCTTTTGGTTCTAAGCGCGATGGCGATGGCGTCGCTCGGCCGGGAATCGATCATCACCTGGCGCCCGCCGAGACTCAAGTGAACCGAAGCGTAGTAAGTGTTTTCCTTGAGTTCAGTGATTTCCACCGACTCGACGGAACAGCCCACCTCGCCGAGAATATTTTTTAGCAGATCATGAGTCATGGGACGCGCCATCTTGATGCCCTCGATTTCGGTGGCCATAGCGGTGGCTTCCAACAAGCCGATCCAAATCGGCAGATTCAGCTTGTTTTCGGTGTCCTTGAGAATCACGATGGGCGTCTTGGTCACCGGGTCCAAGGTCAAGCCGCCGACGGACATTTGAATGGTGTCTTCCCTTTTGCTCATGCGAACTCCCCTTCCGGATGTAAATCAGAAGCAGCAACGGCCCCCGCCGGCTCGCCGATCAGCGAGGTGGCGGTGGCGCCGGTTATGCGAACCGGCAGCAGTTCTCCCACCAGTCCTTCCGGTCCAAACGCATTGACGATGCGATTCGAACGAGTGCGCCCCATGATCTGACCGTTATTCAATTTCGCCCGGCCCTCGACGAGGATTGCTTCCACGGCGCCGATTCGTTCCCTGTTCTTGCACAGCGCGATTCCCCGTTGAAGATTTTGCACCCGCGTTAAACGCTCCTTCTTGATTCCGTCCGGAATATCGTCGTCGTACAATTTAGCCGCGACCGTCTGCGGCCGCGGTGAGTATGTGAACGAGTAGATTTCATCATACTTTACTTGTTCGAGCAATTCCAGGGTGGCGGCGAATTCCGTTTCGGTTTCGCCGGGAAAGCCGACGATGATATCGGTGCTGATCGCGACCTCGGGGCAACGCGCCCGCAGCCGTCGCAGACGGCCTAGATAATCGTCCAGAGTATAGCCGCGGCGCATGCGCGAGAGAACCGAATCGGAACCGGATTGCACCGGCAGGTGAAGGTGTTCGCAAAGTTTATCCAGCTCCGCGTAGGCTTCGATCAATTCCGGCGAAAGATCCTGCGGATGCGACGGGGTGACGCGAAGCCGTTGAATGCCGTCTATGGCGTTGACGCGGGCGAGCAGCTCTCGCTCGTCGAAGGGCTTGCACACGTAGTCGTCTGCACCGATGCGCAGGCCCTCGACGCGGCTCTCGGTGTCGCTCTTCGCCGTCACGAGCATCACGGGCAAGAACGACTCGGCGGTCATCGTCTTGATGAGCTTGCTCGGCATGGCCGGCAGCGCGG